>OKVH01001524.1_pt1 | contig 10623 bp, 6 predicted proteins | sample 1604791 | NCBI WGS metagenome assembly OKVH01 (sample SAMN01760919, study PRJEB22395) | human gut metagenome | reverse complement strand
TCCGCGCGTTCCACACTCTTTCACCGTCCGTGTTTTCTCTTGTCTGCCTCGCCTCCCAGCGCAACAGTTGATATTATATCAGCACTTCCTTCTTTTGTAAACCCCTTTTTGACAATTTTTTTATCTTTTTTACTTTATCGGCAATTTCTACATTTTAAGCTCACTTGTTGTTTATTTTATCCCAAAATTCACTATATACACCCTTTTTAAAAAAATAAACTTTATTCGACAGATTTTCAAAACAATTTTCTTGACAAAGAATGGGTATATATATATAATAGTATTAACAAATGAATCCCCTTAAAAACATTGACGGGAACAAGATGCAAATGAACCGGCAAAGAGAGCTGACGGTTGGTGTGAGTCAGCATGGAACATTGTATGGATAGCTCATCCCCGAGTTTTTCGTGTGAAGTGTATATACTATTATATATGTAATGCGAAACGCAAGACTGCGTTATCGGTCGGGACTTTGTCAGAAGTCTTTAAGGAGAACACAGTGATGTGTTCTTGAATACGGGTGGTACCACGGATTTTATTCGTCCCTTTGTTTAGGGGGGCGATTTTTTTGTGCTATTTAACAGGAGGTTATTATATGAAACCATCATTTGAAAAGTACATTCCCTTTAAGCAGATCAATCTGCCGGACAGACAGTGGCCAAACAATACTATAACAAAAGCACCGATCTGGTGCAGTGTTGACCTTCGTGACGGTAATCAGGCACTTGTCGATCCTATGAACCTTGAAGAAAAGCTCGAATTTTTCCACGCACTTTGCGATATGGGCTTTAAGGAAATCGAAATCGGTTTTCCGAGTGCGTCAGAAACAGAATACGAAATCTGCCGTGAGCTTATCGAAAACAACCACATTCCCGATGATGTAACAATTCAGGTTCTTGTTCAGGCAAGAGAGCATCTTATCAGAAAAACTTTTGAGGCTGTTAAGGGTGCTAAGAATGTTATCGTTCATTTCTATAACTCAACTTCAACTCTTCAGAGAAAAGTTGTTTTCAAAACAGATATGGACGGTGTAATCAAAATTGCCGTTGACGGTGCAAAGCTTATTAAACAGCTTACGGATGAATATGACGGAGATACTAACTTTAGATTTGAATATTCTCCCGAAAGCTTCAGCGGTACTGAGCCTGAAAACGCTGTTGAAATCTGCGACAGGGTTATCGAGGCACTCGGTTCGACTGCCGAAAACAAGTTGATTGTCAATCTCCCTAATACTGTTGAGATGTGTACACCGAACACATATGCAGATCAGATTGAATACTTTGTAAGAAATCTTAAACATCGTGACGCCGCTATCATCAGTATTCACCCACACAATGACCGTGGATGCGGTGTTGCCGCAGGCGAACTTGCATTGCTTGCAGGTGCTGAAAGAGTTGAGGGTACACTCTTCGGCAACGGTGAGCGTACAGGTAATATGGATATCGTTACAATGGGACTTAATATGTTCACACAGGGCGTTGATCCTAAGCTTGACTTCTCAAATCTTCCAAAGCTCCGTGAAATCTACGAGCGTTGCACAAATATGAAGATTGATCCTCGTCAGCCATATATCGGTGAACTTGTATTTACAGCATTCTCAGGCTCACATCAGGACGCTATCAACAAGGGTATGAAGTATATGAAAGAAAGCGGAACTGATTACTGGGAAATTCCGTATCTTCCGATTGACCCTGCCGATGTCGGCAGAGAGTATGAGCCGATTATCAGAATCAACTCACAGTCCGGTAAGGGCGGTGCGGCTTTTGTTATGAACAACAACTTCGGTTATGACCTTCCGAAGAGAATGCATCCCGAATTTTCAAAGCTTGTTCAGGCAAAATGTGAGGAGCTTGGCAGAGAGCTTATTCCGAAAGAGTTGTTTGAGGTGTTCGAGAAGAATTATCTTGAGCATAAGCAGAAATATGTTCTCTCAAGCAGAAAGATTTACGAAGAGAGCGAAAACGGCAATGATTATGTTCACTTCAAGGGCAAGATGAAGATTAACGGCAACGAAGAGGTTTCTCTCAGCGGTGTCGGCAACGGACCTATTGACGCATTCTTCAATGCAATCAAAAAGGTCGGTCTTGACAAGTACGAGTTCATCTCATACAGTCAGCACGCAATTTCTCAGGGTTCTGACTCAAAGGCTGTTTCATATATCGAACTCAAAAAGCCTGACGGAAAGAATATCTTCGGCATCGGCATTGATTCAAATGTCAATGTTGCATCGGTACTCGGTGTTCTCAACGCAATCAACAGAGCCGAGGCTTAATCAATTTAACAATTCAATTTTCAGGGCTGTGCGAATGTGCAGTCCTGTTTTTTATGAAACAAGATGTTAATAATTGACTTTTGAAACGCAGACATATATAATGTAAACATATAATCGCAAATAGAAATTGTAGGGGTTAAAATGAAAAAGAAAGTAATTATAATTATTGCAGTGGTTTGTGTAGCGATTATTGCCGTTGTCGGTACAATCTTCGGCGTAAATGCTTACAACAATTACACCATACAGCAACAGACAGAACAGCAAGTCAAAAGTATTGACGATACATACTCAAAATTTACAAAGGAAACCGACAGAGCCAAAAAGTTAGTTATATTATCCGATTTCATTAAGAACAAGCCATCAACAAGTGATGAAATCAAGGTTGAAGTGTTAAACTCTGTTGAGCCAAAGTACAATGAAACACTTGCAAAAATGCAAAAGTTTTTCACAGATGATTATGATAAGACAATAAAAGATAACACTATTGACAGCAAAACTCTTAAAAAAACTAACGATAAAAAGAAGTTGCAGTCTTGTATTGATAATCTTGAGGCTTTAAAGAAAACAATTGATTCCGAAAAAAGCAATGTATTCTATAAAAAGGATATTGACAACTACGATAAAAAGCCTGACGAATTGATTAGTTCGTATAATGACAGAATAACTGCTATTGAAAAAGCCGAAGCTGAAGCAAAGGCTAAAAAAGAAGCCGAGGCAAAAAAGAAAGCCGAAGAAAAAGCTAAACAGGAAAAGAAGAAGCAAACCGAGAGCAGTAACACAAACAACACCGATAACTCCTACAGTGATAATACAAACAGTTACAGCGACAGCGGAAACAGCTACGACAACGGTGACAATAATTACAGTTCTAACGATGGTAATTACAGCAGCGGAAATAATTACAACTATGATTCAGGCAATTCATCATCAAGCTCTAGCTCATCTAACGGGAATTGGACTAGCAAATATGGAGATGATGAAAACGGTTATTATTATTTTGATGATAATGGTAACGCTTGGGACGATAATGGAAACACTTGGAATTACGGAGAAATGAGAGACGCTTTTGGTATGTAATTTTATAATTTAATTTTTAAATTAATATTTTTAACAACCTGTTATAAAACTTTTATCGGTCGGATAATTTATTAAAATTGTCCGACCGATTTTTTGCGTAAAGTCGGATGTAATTTTTATTTAATACGCAATTCCAGCACCGGTTTTAGAAAAATGTTACAAATCGCCTTTAAAAATCAAGAATTTCGTTACAAATGATTGAATATTTTCAAGAATAATGTTACACTACAATTAAGAGGTGATTTTATGCTTCAAAGAAAAGCCTATGAACATTTAGTAAAATGGAAAAATACACCCGATAAAAAAGCTCTGCTCATTACAGGAGCAAGACAAATCGGCAAAACATATATTATAAGGAAATTTGCAGAAGAAAACTATTCAAACTTTATCGAGATAAATTTCATCACAAATCCCGATGCCGCAAAGATATTCAACGGAGATTTGAATGCTGAAACGATACTGATTAACCTCACAGCATACACACAAAAGCCCTTGGTAAAGGGAGATACTTTGATTTTCTTTGACGAGATACAGGAATGTCCGTCTGCGAGAACGGCAATTAAATTTCTTGTAGATGACGGGCAGTTTGATTACATTGAATCGGGTTCACTGCTCGGAGTAAGATATAAAGAAGTAAAGTCCTATCCCGTCGGTTACGAAGAAAACTACCGTATGTATCCGCTTGATTTTGAAGAATTTGCAACTGCAAACGGTATTCAGCCACAAACGATAGAATATTTAAAGAAATGTTACGGCAATAAAGAAACGATTACGGAAGCAGTTCATCAATCAATGTTGAAGCTTTTTCAATACTATATTATTGTCGGCGGAATGCCTGCGGTTGTACAGAAATTTGTTGATACAAAAGACATCGGCGAGGTCTTGAAAATTCAAAAAGATATTCTCGACTTGTACAGACAGGATATTTCAAAATATTCCGACAGCAACAAAGAGAAGATAAAGAGCATTTTTGATTTAATTCCTGCTCAGCTTAATGACAGGAACAGAAGATTTACACTTTCCGATATTAAAAATTCTGCACGAATGTTGAGATACGAAACAAGTTTCAACTGGCTTGCAGACGCAGGAGTTGCTCTCCCCTGTTACAACATAACCGAACCCGTACTGCCGCTTGAGCTCAACCTACAGAACAATCTCTTTAAACTGTTCTTGTGTGATACGGGACTGCTTTGTGCCGCATCAATGGGAAACATTCAGTTTGACATACTGTCGGGAGATTTGTCCGTTAATATGGGAAGTATCCTTGAAAATGTATTTGCTCAGGAGCTTGTTTCAAACGGTTTTCTTTTAAGATATTTCAATAAGAAGAATATCGGTGAAATTGATTTTATCGTTCAAAAAGGTAAGTCAGCCGTACCGATTGAAATTAAGTCGGGCAATGACTACACAAAACACAAGGCATTGGATAACTTGATTGCAAAGCAGAGTTGGAACATAAACAGCGGTATTGTGTTCTGCAAGGGCAATTTGGAAATTGAAAATGGCATAACATATTATCCGTGGTATATGTCAATGTTTTTCAAACAGGAAACTCTTCCCGAACATCTGAAAGTTAATGTTGATATTGTAAACATCTTATAATCGACAATTGCAGGGCTGTGCGAATGTGCAGTCCTGTTTTTTATGCTCTGAATCGTCCATAATAAGCCTGTGAGCGAAAAATAGGGACATACAGCTAACCATAGCTATATGCCCCTGAAAATCGGTTTTAAAGCTTATTTCATGCTGTTTTCGTAAGACTCGATCATCTTTTTAACCATCTGACCGCCTACAGAACCTGCTTCTCTTGCAGAAATGTCGCCGTTATATCCCTGTTTGAGGTTTACGCCTACTTCGTTGGCACATTCCATCTTAAAGCGTTCCATGGCTTCCTTTGCCTGAGGTACATTAATCTGATTGTTATTGCTTGACATAATTTGTTTTCTCCTTTTCAAAACTTTTAAATCTCGTTAAATTTATCAATAAAGCGGCGTTTCGGCATCCCGTTTTCATCGCCGCAATAGTATTGTTAGCGATGAAATTCGTTTTATTATTTGTAATTTTTTCAAGTTTTGAAATTCACAAAAAACATCATACAAAGCAAAAAGCAGCTATGCCAAACGACATAACTGCTTTTTATATTGTGTATGAAAGGGTTAGGGAAATAAGCCTTTCGTCTTGCTGTTAAATATATTGAGTTACTTTTTCTCGATTGAATCGGTCTTGTAGATGAAGTCAACCTTACCGTCCATATCATCGGAAATACCGCTGTAGTTGTTATACTTCTTTGATGCTTTCTGAACAGCCTTGAAACGGTCGATAATATCCTTGACATCACCGTTTGCGGCATCAACAATGCTGTCAATGCCCTCTTCCTTGAACTTCTTCATACCGTCTGACAATGTCATTGCACCGTCATTGAGCTGTTGTACACCGTCAACAAGTGTTTTGCCGCCGTTCTTAAGCGTTGCAATGCCGTCAAGAAGTGTTGTTGTACCGTTTGAAAGTGAGCCTGTGCCGTTTTTGAGAGTCTTTACACCGCTCTTAAGGCTTGATGTACCGTCCTTGAGGGTTGAAGTACCGCTCTTGAGTTCGCTTGTGCCGCTCTTAAGACTTGAAGAACCGTTCTTGAGCTGACCGGCACCGCTTACAAGTGAACCTGTGCCGTCCTTGAGTGTGTATGTGCCGGCGAGAATCTGCTGAGCGCCCTCGTTAGCCTGATCAACACCCGCTGTGTATGAAAGCACACCCTGATAGAATGTGTTGTAGCTGTCAAGCTGAGTTTTGAGAGCCTGAAGTGACTTTCTGCCTGCCTGAGCTTTTGCAACACCTGCCTGAATCTGACTCTGAACCTCTTCGCTGTTCATATTTGTTTCGATAAGGCTCTGAATCTGTGCCGCTGTATTGCTATCAATTGCAGTCTGAACCGCAGATGAACTCATTTGTGTAGAAACTGCAGTAGAAACCTGAGCCTGAACTTCTTCGCTGACCTGACCTGCGGCAACAGCGGCATCATACTGATCTGCCGTCATACCAAGACCTGCGGCTGCGAGAACCTGTTCCGTAACAGACTTTCTTACTGTTGCCTCAACGGCAGTTCTGATAACATCCTTCTGGCTGTTTACAGTTGCCGTTACTGTTTCGAGTGCTGTATTGTAAGCGAGTTTCTGAGCATTTTCATCGCTGAGTGATGAAATAAGTCCTTCAAGAACGCTGTCATAGTTTTTAATTGTAAGCTTGTCGGCTGTAAGACCTGCGGCGGCAATCTGAGTGTCGGCAGTTGAAAGAAGTGTGTTAAATACCTGTTCTGCACCGCTGTTTAGAGTTGCGCTGTTGGATGAAAGCTTGCCGAGACCGCCCGCAAGTGTTGCAACATAACTGCTAAGACTTGCCGCACCGTTGTCAACCTGTGACGCACCGCCTGCAAGTGTTGCAAGACCGCTGTCAAGCTGTGATGCACCGCCATCAAGCTGTGACGCACCGTTTTTGAGCTTTGCCGCACCGTCATCAAGCGTTTTTGCACCGCTTGAAAGACCGTCTGCACCGCTGTCAAGTTTTTTTGCACCGCTGTTTACCTGTTCTGCACCGTCGTAAAGCTTGTCAATACCTTCAATGAGTGTGCCTGACTTGTCAAGAAGTGTGCCGATACCGTCATAAAGCTGCGAAGAACCGTCAACAAGCTGTTCTGCGGCGTCTTCGAGTTCATCAAGAGAATCCTTAAGCTCGTCAACCTTATCGTCAACCTTTGAAAAATCAACATCGTTGAAAATATCGTTCATTGCAACTGTCATTGTTGTTGAAAGTTCAAAATCGGTTGTGTCTGCTGTGATTTCAACATAATCAGGGATTTCCATTTCATCCTTGTCAATGTCAAGGCTGTCCTGCATACCCGGAAGAGCAAAACCGGCAACGATTGTTCTTGTACCGTCATTGATAGCCTTGCCGTTTGAAACCTCAACATTTTTGAATTTGTCATCGTCAAGAATCATACCCGAAAGCATAAGGAACGGAACATTAACTTCTTGTGTCTTGCCGTTAATCTTAACCTTTTCCTTCTGTGTGTTTTCATAGTCAATGCGGATTGTAACCTTGCCGCTCTTGCCGGCAATTTCATCTGCAGAAACAGTTTTGCCGTTGAGCTTGTAGCTTAATTTGAGCTTTACGGGAAGTTCGGTTGTGCCTGTTCCCTGATAGTAGATATCATCGCCATTTGCAGCCCACTCATAAGCGTTGTCTTCGTTTACCGTGTATGTTTCGTCACCCTTAACATTTTTAACATCCTTGAGCTTTGAAACATCCTTTACCTTGCCTTTTGTATCTACACCCTTGAGCCAGTCGCTTACAATGATTTTCTTAGCCGCACCGCTTGCGTCGGCAATGACATAAACTGTTTCATTTTTGCTGAGCTTTTTGAGAGCCTCTTTAGTTGTGCTTGCCTTCTTAACAGCCTCAACCGTACTTTCTGTCTGAACACCGAGAGCCTGTGCAGTATTGTCTGCACCGGCGGAATAAGCGGCAACGCCTACTCCGCTGCAAAGAATTGTGAGTGCAAGTGCACCTGAAAGAGCGCCCTTAATGTAGTTTTTATTTAAAATTTTGTGATTATTATTTTTGTTAGTCTTTTTCATTATACAGCAGCCTCCGAAATTGATGTTTTTTTCGGCTTAAAACCGAGAGTTGTCTTTGCAATTACCTTGTCGAACAGCATAAACATTGCCGGCAAAATAAGCGTTACGCAGAACATACTGATGACAGCACCTCTTGCAAGGAGCTTACAGATTGATGAAATAAGGTCAACATCCGAGTAGAATGCGACGCCGATTGTAGCGGCAAAGAGTCCCATTGCACTAACGATAATTGACGGAATTGAAGTTTCAAGAGCCGTAATAACCGAGGTGCGTTTATCGTTTCCGAGATACCTTTCCTTCTTATATCGTGTCGTCATCAAAATTGCGTAGTCAACCGTTGCGCCAAGCTGAATTGTACTTATACAGATAGGTGTGATGAACGGGAGCGACTCGCCCATAAGATGCGGAATACCGAGGTTGATAAAGATTGCAAGCTCAATAACCGCAACAAGAATAATCGGAAGTGTGATACTCTTTTCAACAATCGCAATGATAATAAAGATTGCAACAATAGAAATTGCATTTACAACCTGAAAGTCAACTGTCGTGATGTTTACAAGGTCGTTTGTACAAGCGGCTTCACCGATGAGAAGTCCGTTTTTATCATACTTTGTAATGATTTTATTCAACTCGTCAATCTGCTTTGCCATAGGATCTGTGGCTGTTTTGTACTCAGAGTTGATAAGCATAAGCTCCCATTTATCATTTTTGAGAACGCTTGTGATTGAATCGGGAAGAACTTCTTCCGGAACAAGCGAACCTACAACGCTTTCAAGACCGAGAACATATTTTACGCCGTCAACCTTTTCAAGCTCGTTTGTCATATTTCTTGCATCCTTTGCAGAAAGCGAAGAATCAACAAGAACCATATGTGTTGTACCGACACCGAATTCATCTTTAAGCTTAGTGTTGGCAATTACATTTGCCATATCTTCGGGAAGACTTTCCGACAAATCGTAGTAAATCTCATTGTTTGTCTGGCTGTATGCCGAATAGAACGGATAAATAAGAGCCGCAAACATCACGAGAAATACGGGGAAAATTTTAACAAGTCCTGTTGCAAGCTTCTTTGTTGACGGAATAAGCGACTTGTGCATTGTCTTTTCAAGAGGCTTGTCAAGAACAAGAATGAGTGACGGAAGAACCGTTACACAGGAGATAACACCGAGGATAACACCCTTTGCCATTACAATACCGAGGTCAAGACCGAGTGTGAATGTCATAAAGCAAAGTGCGATAAATCCGGCTACTGTTGTAATAGAACTTCCGATTACAGATTTGAAGGTTGCATTGATGGCATGTGCCATAGCCCTCTCTTTATCACCCTCAAACCGCTTCTTATTCTCCTCATAACTGTTCAACAGGAAAATGGAATAATCCATGGTAACACCAAGCTGCAGGACTGCTGTCAGTGCCTTAGTGATGTATGAAATCTGACCAAGAAAAATATTACTTCCAAGATTATACAAGACTGCAACACCAATGCAGAGCAAAAACAAAACCGGAACTACCAGAGAATCCATTGCAAGGAGCAACACTATCAGAGAAAGGCAGGAAGCAATCACAACGTAAATCGGCATTTCCTTAAGTGCGATCTGTTTGATATCAGTAACAATGCCTGTCATTCCACTGACAAAACAGTTCTTTGAAGTAATCTTACGAATCTGCGTCACAGCTTCCATGGAAGTTTCTGATGATGTTGTATTATCAAACAACGCGATCATCATAGTTGCATCTCCGTTAAAAAATGCCTCTCTTAAATCCTTCGGAAGCATTTCTACAGGAACGGAAACATCCAGGACACTGTCATACCACAGTACTTTTTTCACGTGATCAACTGCTTCGATTTTCTCTTTCAGAGCAGCTACATCCTTCAGTTCCATATCCTCCACCACTATCATGGAAAAGGCTCCCATCCCAAACTGATCTACCATAATGTCCTGTCCCTCAACTGTCTCAAGGGTATCCGGCAGATAACTCAGTACATCGTAGTTGATTCTGGTCGCCGCCATACCGAGATATGAAGGGATCAGCAATGCAATTCCGATGATAATGATCAGTATCTTGTGTTTTGCAATCCACTTTCCTACCTTAATCATCTTTTTCTCCTCTTCTTTCTTTATTATTGATACTGTTTGATCATTCTATGACCAACAGTCATTTTTTATTTCATGGAATGTTATATAACAAAAATGACTTTCAGTCAATAATCATTCTTCACAATTTGCCTAAATTTTTCCAGAACAAAAATGTAATATTGACTTTCAGTCATTTTTGTTTAAAATAGTAATTATATATGATCACAATATAATTACAAAGTAAGCTTATGTTGCTGTGAACAGTAAGACGCTTATTGTTTTTCGCAAACTCCGCAGAGGGACTTACCTGATTCGGTTAAAATGTTATGTATACAGTAAAGGAAGGAATGAATCTGAAATGGGAAAACTGGAGCTGAATAAAAAGAAGAAAAAAGATGCTCTTTTCAACACTGCCTTTGAACTTTTTACGACGAAGGGACTTACCAAAACTACAATTTCAGATATTGTAGATCAGGCTGGGGTTGCCAAGGGGACTTTTTACCTCTATTTTAAAGATAAATATGATATCCGGAATAAACTTCTTAACATTCTCTTTATCCCGGAGAAT
>OKVH01001518.1_pt1 | contig 10668 bp, 7 predicted proteins | sample 1604791 | NCBI WGS metagenome assembly OKVH01 (sample SAMN01760919, study PRJEB22395) | human gut metagenome | reverse complement strand
GCCTTAAGATGCTTATTAATGTTTTCAAGATCCAACGTGACGTTCGTGAATTTGTCGAGCATCGTACCACTCAGCCTCGCTATTTCCTGAACGTTTTTGTTTACCGAATCCTGTTTCCACAGCTGCTCGAGCATACGCAGAGCCGCTATGAGATGTGTGGGCGACGTAAGCAATACGCGCTTTTCATATGCCTCCTGCCAAATATCCGGCTGCAGTTTCATCATCGCCATATAAGCGCCCTCATTGGGAATAAACATCATAACGAAATCCAGGCGCTTATCACCCACGAGGTCCTGGTAACGTTTATCGGCCAATTCAGCTATATGTTTTTTCACCGAGAGCAAATGCCTCTTGGCAGCGGTGTCAACAGCCACAGTATCAGCCGAATCCGCATTGACATAATCTATATATGCCGTAAGCGAGACTTTAGAGTCGATGACTACGCAACGTCCATCAGGATAATTGATTACAACATCCGGCCGGAGCTGGCGTCCATCCTCGGAAGCAATTTTGGAGCCATCCTCATTTGTGGTCGCCTGACATTTGAAATGAATACCCTCCTGCAGTCCGGACATTTCGAGTAGACGCTCAAGAATCATCTCCCCCCAGTCACCCTGAATCTTTGAATCCCCGCGAAGGGCCTTAGTAAGATGACGGGCTTCAAGGCTGATGTTCTGATTCAGTTCAATCAGGTTTTTGATTTCCTTTTGCAAAGAAAAACGTTCCCTTGATTCCGTCTCGTATGCGTCGTTTACCCTCTTTCGGAAACTATCGATATTTTCTTTAAGAGGCTCAAGAAGCTGACTGATATTCCGCCTGGTAGCGTTATGGATTGATTCGGTCTGTTCCTTAAAAATCTCGCCGGCGAGATTTTTAAAATGCTCGGTGGAGGATTTCTGCATTTCCTCTATGATAGCCCTACGCTGTTGAAACTCTTTTTCAGCCGATGCGACGCGCTCCTCCATTCGTGCCATTTCGGCCTGCAAAGTTGCATTCTTTTGGTTGGCATCGTCGAGAGTCGAGCGGATTTCCTTAAGCGCAATGTCGGCCTCGGTACGTTTGCGCATCTCCTCAGCAACCTCATTGTTCTTTCTCTGCAACTGCTGACGAAGATCGGTAATAATACCATCGCGCTGCGAAATCAGTTCATCCTTTGATGCAATAAGAGTCTTGAGGGCACTGGCCTCTCCCCTCTCGCCTGAAACTTTAATCTGTCGGGCAAAATACATCATGGCAGCCACAATAAGCAATGCCGCAAAAAATATAATAACACTTTCTATCATAAGTAACTGTTCAAAAATATTTTATCACGATCAAGCGACTGAAATATGCAAGTGAGCCGCCGAATTGTGCAAAAATTAGGAATGCAAATATAATGAAAAGCATGTGCAAAAGGCGTAAATTTGTGAAAATATAATTTTCCCGCCCACACGATGAAATACTTACCCGGAATCAATTTCAATGTTATAGCGGCAATCGTATTCACCGGATTGCTTTGTGGATGTCATCATGAGTCCAATGAACTTGCTCACAACCATAATCATGCTCATGATTCTGCTGATATAATCGACGAGGGTGAACATAACCACTCCCCTTCCCACATTATAATAGAACCGGAACAGGCACAAAAACTCGGGATAAAAGTTTCCAGACTGAAAGCCGGAGAATTTCAGGAAGCGATTCCTGTAGATGGAGCAATCGACTACTCCCCTGTCGGCCAAGGCATCGCATCGGCCCGATCTGGTGGCATTCTTACGTTCTCACCATCAATAACGCTCGGCAGCCAGGTCGTAGCAGGGCAGGCGATCGCCTCAATATCAGGTGCGGGCATGGCCGGTGGCGACGTTACGGAAAATGCACGCGTACAAGTTGAGGCCGCAAAGCGCGAACTTCAGCGGCTCGAACCGCTGCATGCTGAAGGTATTGTATCAACCCGCGACTACAACGCGGCCCTACAGGCATATGAGATCGCAAAAGCAGCCTTGGGGGCGACGTCGTCCAGCCGTGGGAGCGTTGTCACTTCGCCGGTAACAGGCGTGATTACGTCGCTGACGGCCAGCCAGGGTCAGGCCGTAAATCCCGGCGATGCGATTGCGACAATCGCATCGTCGAATCAGGTCGTACTTCGTGTGAACGTACCTGTTCGCTATTCATCTGATATCGCTTCGTTTACCGATGCCGACTTCCGCATAAACGGCACATCCGAACTGCTATCTGTCAGCAAGTTAAACGGCCATAGGGTAAACGCATCGACCGTAATTGCTCAGAACGGATATATCCCCCTCTATTTTTCCATATCCAACAAAACTCTGACTCCCGGTACGTATTGCGAAGTATATCTCCATTCCCCCCAAAGAACCGAAACCTTATCCCTACCGCTTTCTGCAATAAGTGAACAGCAGGGACAGACATTTGTATACGTCCGTCTGGATGCCGACGGCTATGAGAAACGTCCCGTATCCTTAGGCCGTAGATCCGCTGACAGGGTTGAGGTAGCCGGTGGCCTGCATGCCGGCGACGACGTTGTGACGGAAGGCGTCACATTTCTCCGTCTGGCAGAGGCCTCCGGAGTCCGGCCGGAAGGCCATACCCATTAAGAAGCCTTATTGCTCCGACTTTTGAAGAAATTATTTCAATGTATTTCCCGAAGTACGACCTCACCATATGCTCAATAAAATAATTCATTTCTCACTTTATAACCGTCTGGTTGTCCTCATTCTGTCGGGATTGATTCTCGTAGGCGGAACTATCGCCCTGATTCGTTCCGAGATCGACATCTTTCCTGATTTAAACGCTCCGACAGTCGTTATCATGACAGAAGCCCCTGGGCTGGCTCCTGAAGAGGTTGAAAGACTCGTCACATTTCCGGTCGAGACAGCCGTAAACGGAGCCACAGGCATCCGTCGCGTCCGTTCCTCTTCAGCAATGGGTTTTTCGGTTGTATGGGCGGAGTTCAACTGGGAGACGGATATATACCGCGCACGTCAGATTGTATCTGAACGCATTGCCACTTTGGCCCAATCATTTCCAGCGGGAGTAAAAGCGCCCACCCTCGGACCGCAATCTTCAATTCTTGGAGAAATCATGATCATCGGCCTCACCGTCAATGATTCGATTGCTCCCGCCGGCAACCATATGGGAGAATTACGTTCAATCGCCGACCGCGACATACGCCCACGACTTCTTTCTATTTCAGGCGTATCACAGGTATCGGTAATAGGCGGCGACGTCAGTGAATATCAGATTCTCCTGAACCCCGCACTTATGAAAAAATTCGATGTGTCCCTCGATGATGTGCTCGCAGCAACCGATGCTATCAACGAAAATGCTGTCGGTGGGACACACTATGAATTCGGCAACGAATACATCATAAAAGGAGTGGTTAACACTCGCAATTGCGATGACCTCGCAAAGACTGTGGTCAAATCGAACGCCGGGTCTGTGGTGACGCTAAACGATATAGCAGAAGTTGCAATGGGAGCCAGTTCGCCTCGGCTCGGCTCCGCTTCGGTCAAGGCCCGACCGGCGGTACTGCTGACAGTGACCAAACAGCCGCTCGCAGCTACAATCCAACTGACAGACCGCATTGAAGAAGAGTTGCATTCGATTGCTGCCACCCTACCTCCATATGTGCAAATCTCCGACGACATATTCCGCCAGAGCGATTTCATATCCAATTCAGTCAGCAATCTGCAGTCGTCGCTCCTTGAGGGAGCACTGATGGTGATAATCGTACTTTTCTTCTTTCTGATGAACCTGCGGACCACGATTGTTTCGCTCGTATCGCTCCCGATGTCAATTATCATTACCGTGTTGATTTTGCGCGGTATGAACGTAACAATCAACACCATGACCCTCGGAGGCATCGCGATTGCCATCGGTTCGCTTGTAGACGATGCTATTGTCGACGTAGAGAACGTATATAAACGCCTGCGCGAAAACCGACACCGGCCCGAATCCGACCGGCAGCCTGCACTTCACGTAATTTACGAGGCCTCGAAAGAGGTCCGTACCCCCATATTCAACTCGTCGCTGATAATCGTCGCAAGTTTTATCCCGCTGTTCTTCCTATCCGGGATTGAGGGACGTATGCTTATACCTCTTGGTGTGGCATTTATTGTGGCGCTCGCCGCATCGACGGTCGTCGCTCTTACGCTGACTCCGGTGCTGTGCTCTTATATGCTAAGTTCCGACAAAGCCACCGGAATGTTAAACCGGCAGCCATGGCTTGCGAAAAAATTGCGAAACGCCTACAGTCGGTCGCTTGAATGGTGTCTGCTACACGGAAAAGCGGTCATTGCCATCACCGCAGCATTATTTATTTCTGCCGTTATATTAGTCTTCACTCTCGGACGAGGATTTCTTCCGCCTTTCAATGAAGGGTCCATGACAATCAATGTTTCCACCCTTCCAGGCTTCTCGCTGGAGGAAAGCGACCGCGTAGGCCGAATGGCCGAAGAAATAATCCTCGCGACACCGGAAGTTCGTACGGTAGCCCGAAAAACCGGACGCGCTGAACTCGACGAGCACTCCCTTGGCGTCAACGTGTCGGAAATAGAAGCGCCCTATACCCTTTCCGGACGAAGCCGCAACGAGATGGTTCGCGACGTGCGTCGCAGACTTTCAGAGATCCCCGGTGTAAACATTGAAATCGGACAGCCCATCTCCCACCGTATCGACGCTATGCTTTCCGGATCCGAAGCCCAGATTGCCATCAAGGTGTTCGGCACAGATCTTAACAAACTCTTTATCTATGGTCGAGAGATCAGCACGATTCTCAAAGAGATTCCCGGAGTGACCGACGTGAACCTCGAGCAACAGATGGAACGACCGCAGCTGAATATTACACCACGTCGCGAGCTACTCGCCCGCTATGGTATAACTCCCGGCCAATTTGCCCGTACAGTCGACGTAGCGCTGGCAGGTATGGTAGTCGGTGAAGTTTACGACGGAAATCTCCCTTATAATATCACTCTGAAATTCAACGAGGATTCCCGGAACTCCATCGCAGGACTGGCCGATATTATGATTGATTCGAATGTCGGAAAAATCCCGCTAAGCTATGTAGCTGATATTGAGTCGACAACAGGCCCCAATACAATCAACCGCGAGAACGTCGGACGTCGTATCGTTATCTCCGCCAACGTCGACGGCAGCGGGAATCTCAGTGGAATAGTCGATCAGATCCGGCAGCGTATTGACAGTGAGATACAGCTACCTGAAGGCTACCACGTGACATATGGCGGTCAGTTTGAAAATGAGGCGCGTGCATCGCGCACACTGGCGCTGGCTACCATAATTGCCCTCCTGGTGATTTTCATGCTTCTATATGCAGATTTCCGCAATCTAAGCCAAAGCATGGTGATATTAATCAATATGCCGCTGGCAATGATAGGAGGAGTATGGATTCTGAAACTTACTGGGAATGACCTGAACATACCCGCCATAATCGGTTTTATCTCGCTGCTTGGCATCGCTACCAGAAACGGCATGTTGCTTATGTCGCGATACAATCAGCTCCAAATTGAAGGGGAAACGCTTGAGCAACGCGTACGCTCTGGCTCGACCGACCGACTGATTCCAATCGTAATGACAGCGCTCACTTCTGCGCTCGCGCTTATTCCTCTGGCTCTCCGGAGCGGTGTGCCGGGCAATGAAATTCAGAGTCCGCTTGCCCTGGTAATACTCGGTGGCCTCGTAAGTTCCACCACACTCAATATATTTGTAGTCCCAGTGCTATATAAATTCATCTCCACCCGCAAAAAGCCGAAATGAACTCAACCATAAAAAACATCATACTCGGAATGCTGCTCATGCCGACAGCATTATCAGCCGATACGTTCACAGATATAACGAACGCAATGGTCGGTTCGTCACCGATAATTCAGGCTCAGCAGGAAACGCTTCGGGCTCAACTGCTTGCCACAAAAGCGGACAACACTCTGGATAATCCCGAGATTGAATTTGAAAGACTCTGGAATGCCGGAGAGCATGGCGACAACCGTTGGAGCGCGGGCGTAAGCCAACGTTTCGAGTGGCCCGGCATATACAATGCCCGGTCGAAAGTCGGACAGGCTGTGTCTGAGGCCAACTTGCGGCGAATGGATGAACTCCGGACTGAAATTACCGCGCAAGTGTCGAAAGCTCTCATCGACTATGTCGAAGCTTCACGAAAAGCCATCGTGCTGGCGGAGACTGACTCCCTGCTATCGTCTCTCCACGATGCTACAGAAAAAGCCTATCGCCACGGCGAGACAACAATCCTCGATGTTAACCGTACAGCTGTCGAGGCTGCGGGAGTCAGCGCGGACTATGCCGAAGCGCTCGCCGCACTCGCCGCTCGTAGAGCGGACCTTGAGGCCATGGGTTATAATCCCCGCACGATGCCCCCTCTATCGTTTGGGATTGATTTTCCTAATTATGAACTGTTGCCTGACGAATCATATCTCACCGCAGCAGAAACGGCGCCGGCAGTGGTATCAGCAATGGCAGCTCTAAGAGTTGCCGAGGCAGAAGCTGAGGCCACCCGAAAAGGCCGTTTCCCGGGTTTCTCACTCGGTTACCGGCACGCTTTCGAAGACGGCAACCATTTCAACGGCCTCAGTGTGGGAATCGAACTGCCGATATGGCGCTCCGGCAAGGAAGTTGCAGCTGCCAATGCCGCCAAACTGGCAAGTTCATTCCAGCAAAAAGCCATCCTGACAGAAACTGCCGGACGCATACGCAGCACTCTGAACACGCTGCACGGGCTACAGACCCGGATTTCCCTGCTCGCTCCTCCCGTTGAAAACACAAACAATCAGCGACTTCTTCTGAAAGCCTACAAAGGAGGACAGATTACTTTACTTGACTATCTACGCGAAAGCACATATTTCCTTGATGCACGTCTTTCTCTGATTTCGCTGCAGGCAGAACTCGCAAGAGCCGGAGTCGAGCTCCAGGCTCTTACACCCGGTTTGTAAACGCTTACTATGCATTTCAAGCCACAAGACCCTCATGGCACACGTCTAAACCCAACGACGTGTGCATTTGTTATATTATTGAATTTTTACGAACAGGCATGCCAAATACGACACAAAATCAAATTCGGCCATTTTTGGCAATGTTTTTGTTGTAAATACAACTGGGTAAAACCGCCAACAACTCTTGAAATATAATAATACGCCATATGGATAAGAACAAACGCAACAAGTCGGCCGAAAACACAACCGATGCACGCATAGAGAATCCCGATATTGAAGTCAACGACATCGAAACTCCGGAAACCGACGGGATGCCCGAAGAGGAAAACGTGGAGGCTGCCGAGCTTGAAAAAGTAAAAGAACTGCTTAATCAGAAAGAACAGGAAATAGAAAAAGAAAAGAAAGAATACCTCTTTCTTATGGCGGAATTCGACAACTTCCGCAAACGCACCCTCCGTGAGCGCACCGACCTTGTAAAGTCTGCCGCCGAAAAGGCACTTAAGGGTATACTTCCCATCGTCGACGATTTTGAGCGCGGACTTGATGCCATCAAGGACTCGACCGACGCGGAGGCAGTAAAAGAAGGAATGCAATTGATATACAACAAACTGGTAAAATATCTTGCTGATAACGGAGTGAAGGCGATGGAATCAACCGGCGCCGCATTCGACGCCGACCTTCACGAAGCAGTGGCGATGATTCCCGCTCCGTCGGACGACAAAAAGGGTACAGTGAGCGACACCGTGGAAAAAGGATATATGCTCAACGACCGCGTACTCCGCCACGCCAAAGTCGTCGTAGCTCAGTGATACGTGTGTCATCTTTTGAAAACTTACAGCAATGGCAGAAAAAAGAGATTACTACGAGGTGCTTGGCGTTTCCAAAACTGCCACCCCCGATGAAATAAAAAAGGCCTACCGCAAACTGGCAATCAAATACCATCCCGACAAGAATCCCGACGATAAAAACGCTGAGGAGAAATTCAAGGAAGCGGCTGAGGCCTACGAAGTGCTTTCCAATGAGGAAAAGCGTCAGAAGTACGACCAGTTCGGCCATTCGATGGGTCCCCAGGGATTCGGAGGTGGCGGAGGCGGCTTCTACAGTTCGGGAGGCATGTCGATGGAAGACATCTTCGCTCAGTTCGGCGACATCTTCGGTGGCCACTTCAATATGGGTGGCGGCTTCGGCGGAGCGACCGGAGGACGATCCAGCCGTCGCTCACAACGCCCCCAACGCCGAGGTTCCGACCTCCGTATCACGGTCAAACTTACGCTTGCGGAAATCGCGTCGGGGGTTGACAAGACCCTCCGAATTCCCACCAACGTGGCTTGCCAGCATTGCCACGGCACCGGCGCAAAGGATGGCACAGCTTTCACCACTTGTCCCACCTGCCATGGAGCCGGAACGATAAGTCAGGTCGTTCAGGGATTCTTCGGCCCTCAGGAAGCTGTAGGCGTCTGCCCTCAATGCGAAGGAGAGGGGAAAGTCATACAGCAGACCTGCGGCTATTGCAACGGCGAAGGCACTCAGAGAAAAGACGAAACAGTATCGTTTCACATCCCTGCCGGCGTGCAGGAGGGCATGACTCTTACCGTAAAGGGTAAAGGCAACGCCCCGCGCCGAGGCGGAATAGCCGGCGACCTGCAGGTCGTAATTCAGGAAATCAAACACCCTGAACTGATTCGCGACGGTTCAGACGTAATCTATAATATGATGCTGGATGTTCCGACCGCCACTCTCGGAGGTGCCGTAGAGGTGCCTACCATCACAGGACGTGCCCGACTGAATATTCCCGCCGGCACGCAGCCCGGTAAAGTGCTTCGCTTGCGCGGCAAGGGTCTCCCCTCTCCCGACAACCGAGGAGCGGTAGGCGACGAGCTGATCAACATCATGGTCTACATCCCCGAGCAACTGACCGACGAAGAACGCAAGGCTTTCGAGAACCTCCGCGATATGCCGAACATCAAACCTTCCGAACAGACCTCTCATCGTTTGTTTTCCAAGCTCAAACATATATTTGAATGAGTACTCCGTGAATGGGGCTGCAATCCATTCAAATGCGAATCCTTCGAAAAAAGCGCTGCCCCGCTATGGAGCAGCGCTTTTTTCGCAAACAGTGTGAGAAAGAATTAATCTTCTTTCATTACCATACGCTTGAGAGTGATAATCTCTTTCCCCTCCACATCGTAAAGACCGACAGTATCGGCACCTGTCTGACGGGCTGATTCCACAGCTTCGAGTGCCAGAAGCAGCTCAGTCTCACGCGAATCGGGTGCACATGCCATTCGGGTTGTGATTATATCGGTAAACTGCATGGAGCGCTCTTTATCCGGATCAATAAAAAGGTTGCCGTTAAAAATGTTGCATCCTGTATTGCCATGTATCCGCAACTGTGGGATATCTACCACAATCGTGGCAGCGTCTTCCGAGCCCTCGGCAGGCATTGCGGTTGAGTTCAGGGATGTAATCGCCCAAGGTCCGTTAAGGAACTCCATATTGTGCCTACGAAGGGTTATCAACGTAGAACCGTTCTGAGCTTTCAGGTCCAGATAAGTATCAGGTCCTTCCTGACGGGCCGAATAAGATTTCACATCGGCCAACGCAAGATTAATAAGATATTCAAACGGAGCATCGGCACACGCTTTCATTGTCGAAACCATATTCTCGATACTTACTGACGAAGGAGCTTTGACCGATATATCCGCATTTATGATATTACATCCGTTTGACCCATACATCCGGTTTGCGGGCAGATCGAAACATACATAGGGACGCTCCTCGCCGGTAACAATATTGCCGCGCACGCTGTAGATTGTCCATTCGCCCTCGATACTGAAATCTGTAAGAGACTGTTTCGATTCCAATCCATCGGTATGCCCTGACTTTACCGGCTGGACAGATGGAGATTTTGCCTCACCGACTGCATCACGACGTGTATCCGTCGGCCTCGCGGTCTTGGATGTTGACTGCTCATTCTTCCCCTTGTTCTTGTTCTTCACAGCTTTGCTTTTCGAAGGTTTCGATGGCTTTGCAGCAACTGCTTTATCTGACTTGGGAGGCGTGAGAACCTGCCCCGAGGACTTGGAAGTCGTAGCCTTACCCTTTGTCACTTCGACTCCCGATCCATTAACGACATACTTATTGGAATTGTCTGTAAAAACTCCACACGCACTCAAGGCCGGCAGGAAAGCCATCAAAAGAGAACCACCTACCGAGAAATAAGTACGACGAATTCTGTTTTTATCCATAAAAATATTCTGTTTCTGTTACAATAAACGTGAATTTCTACAAAAATAACAATTTCAGAACTATTTCTCCCTCCCTCACTTATATTTTTTGTACATTTGTGTTGATTATCCTTACTTTGATTCCCATGAAACACCATTTTCTCCGTTCCGCAGCACTAATCGCACTCGTCGCCGGCGGTATGCAGTTTTCACACGCATCAACACCTAAAGTGACAGTGGATCGACATGGCCGAATGATCAATTCCGAAACCCGCGCTGAAGTGCGTTACTACGGTACAAATTATACATTGCCATTCGCCCACGGATTTCGTGCCGCCAAGGCGCTCGGTACAGATATCAGGGAAGCCATCGACCGCGACGTCTATCATATGAGCCGCATGGGCCTGAACGCTTTCCGCATGCATCTATGGGATGCTGAACTCGCCGACAGCGTCGGCAATCTTGTTAATAACGAGCAT
>OKVH01001514.1_pt1 | contig 10684 bp, 8 predicted proteins | sample 1604791 | NCBI WGS metagenome assembly OKVH01 (sample SAMN01760919, study PRJEB22395) | human gut metagenome | reverse complement strand
TTCCGATCTGGTGGCTTCTTTTTTTTCGGCAAGAACAACCTACCAAGGGCTTCCGGCAGAGAAATCTCTGAAAGGAAGCCCTTGTTATGTTATACGGCTGGCTCTGCTATATGTACTGAAGACGCTTAAGAAAATTTTAGGATATGCGTAGGTTAAACAGGAACGAAACGACTGGTTTGACATAGGAAATGCACCTGCCGAAGCAGGTGCAGGAATGAAATTACATCATGGGATTTTCCAGCAGGTCTTCCACTAAGCCCGAATACGCCCAATGCGGAGGCCACTTCTGCCTGCGTAAGACCCTTGCGAGTGCGAATATCCTTGATGTTCACAGGCACGACCTCCTTCATATATACTGTATTAAATTATACTACCGGAAGAAAGTTTTTTGAGGATCAGCCTGAATTACTCAGGCGATATGAACGCAACGAGGCACGATATATCTTGCAGCTTCCGAAGAACTATGATACAATAAACATAAGCTTCGGCATTGATAAGAATGAGATGAAGCGGCTGGTGATTGCCCTTGCCGAGCTTGATCTGACCATAGATGAATGGCTCTGCTTTAAGATGAACGAGTTGGTTCTGGCCGACAGACTATCCAAGGAAAATAGAGGCGAAAAATAAGAAATTATGCGTTACTATGTTGTCTCCGATATTCACGGCTACTATACGCAGATGAAATCTGCACTGGAAAAGGCAGGCTTCTTTTCCGATACAACTCCTCATAAGTTGATTATGCTCGGAGATTTATTTGATCGAGGGCATGAGGCGAAACAGCTTCAGCAGTTCATATTGGAGCAGATGGAGCAAGACAAGATAATTCTCATTCGTGGAAACCATGAGGACTTATTTGTGGAGCTTGTGACCACGGATGCGGGGATGCCATATAGCTATCACAAATCAAACGGAACTTATGATACTGCACTCCAGTTAACGGGCTTTGATCCAGTGATGGCAGCTATACGCCATTATGATTTTGTCGATGCAGCGAAAGACGTACCGTTTTACAAAGAGATTATCCAAGCGATGCTTGATTACTTTGAGACGGAACACTATGTTTTCACGCATGGCTGGATACCAAGCATTCCGAACAGGGATAAAAGCTACAGCTATATTTCTTCTTGGAGAGAAGCAGGCCGTGAGCAATGGAATCAAGCAAGATGGTTCAATGGCATGGATGCAGCACAGACCGCAGATGAGAATAAGACCATTGTTTGCGGACACTGGCATACTTCGTATGGCCATAGCAAATACGAACACAAGGGGACCGAGTTTGGAGAAGATGCGGACTTCTCTCCCTATTATGGTCCCGGAATTATTGCCATAGATGCCTGTACAGCGTTCAGTGGAAAGGTAAATTGTCTTGTGGTGGAGGATTAACGGCGTGGCGTAGTACGGGATTGAACTTTGCATATCCGTTTATAACCACGCTTTAGACGGGCACAATATAACGAGTGAATGTAAGCAGAGTATTGAAGTTTTTTCTGGATTCCTTACGGGACGACCTGAAACCCATTGAAATTCTGAGAGTCTACCGTTATAATATTAACTACAATCTTTCGGAGGTGCGAAAGGTTGGAGTTGCACCACATACACCACTTGGAGCACCACTATGATGTATGCTTTCAGCAGGGAAATGTACAGAGTTATCACACACGGGAAAATGTGACCTGTAAGCAAAGCACAGTATTGACAAGGCTGCTGCACAGCTATTCCATGTGAGGAATCTTTTCCCCACAATGAAGCCCATTGACTGATTCGACGCACGCCGCGCCGAGCATTTTAAAGCAATTCCGCAACAGTTGATTGAATCAATAAATCCCGCCCGAGGCAAATGCTTCAGGCGGGATTTGAAAGGAAAAGAAAATATACTAATTTGAAAAACTGCCGATTCATGCGGAACTCGGCAGTTTGTATAATGTTTTGCGGAGTTATCCGCAGTTTATGATTAAATTGCGGATAACTTTTGCTCAGAATCGAACCGGTGCCGAAAAACGGCACAAGGTTTCGGGTTTCGAACGAAATAAAATCTGAATGCTTACAGTTTTATCAGCTCATAATCCTTGCTGCCGAACCCCAACTCCGCTGCGGCATCAATCGTGTGTGCGCCGTTGCGGCTTTCAATGCGCTCAAGCAAATGATCCCTGCCGGGGTCGTCGGAGGCATAAACAAGGTCAAGACATGCGCGATCGACAGCTATCGGGTCAAGTGATGCAAGAATTCCGATATCTGCCATGCAGGGATCTTCGGCAACGGAACAGCAATCGCAGTCAACGGACATATTCTTCATGACGTTGATAAAAACCATATTGCCGTTGAAATGACGCACGACGGCTTCCGCCGCGTCGGCCATGGATTCAAGAAACGAGTCGTGGTCGCCTGTCCAAATCTTCTCCGGCTCGCCTGCACCGTGGATATATGCCTTGCCGTAGGAGGAGGCGCAGCCGATGGAAAGCTGCTTCAGCGCACCGCCGAACCCGCCCATCGGATGCCCCTTGAAATGGGAAAGCACAAGCATGGAGTCATAGTTAAGCATGTTTTTGCCGACCGGAACCTTTTTGATGCGCTTGCCGTTCGGAATCAAAAGCTCGGCATCCGGCCCTTCAGCATCCATAATGTCAACGGTGAAATGCTTGCTCCAACCGTGTTTTTCCATGGTTTCACGGTGTTTTTCGGTTGTGTTGCGTCCGCCGTCGTAGGCGGTGTTGCATTCAACCACGGTTCCGTGCACATCATTGACGATAGGCTGCCAAAATTCCGGTTTCAAAAAGTTTTGATTGCCGGGTTCGCCCGAATGCAGTTTTACGGCAACTTTGCCGGGAAGAATTCCGCCGGGCAGGTCATTCGATGCCGCATGAAAAAGCTCAACCACCTTTTTAGCTGTGATTTCGGAAGAAAAAAACACTTTTGATTTCATTTACGAGACTCCTTATAATGGATAAATTAAAAACTGATTAGCAATAACTTCATCCGCTTCCTACTATCCTGTTCCGCATTTTCAAATTTATTCCGCATGGATGCTTGCCTTGTAGCGGTTAAGCTTGACTGCATCGTCAATCTCAAGGTCGTTTGTGCCGCTGAGTGACTCAAGGTGATGCGTGAATTCGTGCCGCAAGATGTGCCGAACCTCGGCCTTCAGCTTTTCGTCCGGTAAATTCCCGTAACTGCGCAAAATCGAACCGCCGTACAACACAATGCTCCGTCCCATCTGCGGCGAGTTCCTGTATTCACCCAACACAAGCAGCGGTTTTTTCGGATCGGATTGCGGGTGCGCTTTTGTAATCGGAGAAAGTATGATTCCTCCGTTCAGCTCACGGTAAAATACCTGCGGAAGCTCCTCCGCCGCTTCATCGGCAAATATGCGCAGCTTGTCCAATCGTTCGGAATAGGTCGGTGCGCGCTTTGCCGCACATGCTTGCGGCACAGCTGAAGAAATGTTCGGATTAAAAACCTTCTCTCCCGAACAGGTTTGCGGCGCGGCGGAAAAAACATTGACATTTATGTCTTTTTGCTCCAAAGCTATTCCTCCGTTTCCTCTCAGCATCGGAACCGGCACTGCACGCAAATTTGTAAATCACTTGCGGATTGCACTGCCCAATGACGGCTCCCGATTGCATTGTACATCATATTTAAGAATATTTCAAGTGAAAACGAAGGGCGATCCGGTTTGGTTCGAACGCCGGCAATACAGGCAAAATTAATATATTATCGCAGCGGAACATAAAAATGTACAGCAGCGTTTTATCATATCGAATTGAATATGTCTCAATGAAGGAATAATATTGTTGGAAATATAAAAAGAAGATGTAAGCACACGATAAACGAAGTCAATATTTGCAGTGAACAGAAAGAATGACGCTGAATGTCATATGTTGCTTTTTTTGACGGATAAAGGTATAATATAACCGATTAAAGGGCAATTGCAGAACGCTGCAATGAAATTGTACACACTGAGAGGTAAAAAATCTGAACAGATTATCCAAAGAGCTTGCAGCGGCGGTTTTCCTGCAAAAGTCATGACAATGATGTCTACATAACAACAGGTTTGATCAAGGAGGAAAAGAGGAAAAATATGAGCAACAGGAGAGTTGTGAAATGTCTGCGGTTCTCAATTTTGCTTGACAAAACAGGCGATTCGGTATATGCAGCAGTCACGTTCAATTACCCAACGGTTGACACCGAATGCGGAAGGCAACGCCGAAATCAACAGAAAACACGGGAAGCACTGTCCGTTACGGAAGGCTTCCCGTGTTTGTTTTTGAAGAAGTAATCGGTTACTTGCGAAACACTGCGGCAGAGCGGAGAACTTCAGCCCGCGCGGCAGGTTCGGCGGCTGCGGTTATCGGAGGTCATCCGGTGTATCGGAATTTTCCGCCGTATCGGAGGGTGCTGTTTTGCCGGAGTCTGCATTGTCATTTGCATTTGAGATTTCGCCGTCGGACTCTTCCCCGCCTTTCTGCGGTTCGTCATCGTTATGCGGCGCAAGCGCAACGCTTGCAACCCTGTGTCCCTCGTCGATTTTCATCAGTCGAACGCCCTGCGTGTTGCGGGAAATGACGGAAATCGTGTCAACGGGAACGCGAATGACAACGCCGTCATCACGGATAAGCATCAGATCCTCATTGCCTTCGGAAACTTTGAGGCAAACAAGCTTGCCGGTTTTTTCGGTGATATTCATTGCAATAATGCCCTTGCCGGCGCGGCCCTGAACGCGGTAGGCGTCCTCTTCCGTGCGCTTGCCCATGCCGTTTTCGGTGATGGCAATGACGCAGCTGCCGGGTTTGACCATGGACATATCAACAACGCAGTCGCCCTCGGAGAGTTTGATGGCGCGAACGCCGGAGGCATTTCTGCCCATTGAGCGAACATCCTGCTCGCTGAAACGGATGCTCATTCCGTCCCGTGTGCCGATAATGAACTCATCATCGCCTGCGGAGAGCGCAACGCTGATAAGCTCGTCACCCTCGCGGAGGTTTTGAGCAATCAAGCCGCCCTTGCGAATGTTTGAAAAATCGGAGAGCGGGGTTTTTTTGATAACACCCTGCCGTGTGCAAAGAACGAGATAGCCGCCCTCGGTCTGCCTGCCGATGGGGAATGCGGCGGTAACGAACTCGCCCGTCTGCAATTGCAGCAGGTTGACTATGGGCGTGCCCTTTGCGGTGCGGCTTGCCTCCGGAATGGAATAGCATTTAATGCGGAAAGCGCGGCCCTTATTTGTGAAGAACATGATATAGGAATGCGTGCTTGTGACGAAAATATCCTCAAGGAAATCCTCTTCACGGGTTGCTCCCGCGCTGATGCCGACGCCGCCTCTGCGCTGCGTGCGATAGGTTGCTTCCGCAATGCGCTTGATGTAGCCGTGATGGGTGCAGGTAACAACCATGTCTTCTTCCTGGATGATGTCATCCATATCGATGTCTTCAACGATCTTTGTGATTTCGGTGCGGCGCGGATCGGCAAAGCGGCGCCGAATCTCGAGCATTTCATCTTTAACAACGCCCATAAGTTTGCCTTCGTCCGCAAGCAGGGAAGCAAGGTATTCAACCGTGCGCTTAAGTTCGCCGTACTCGGCTTCCAGCTTTTCGCGCTCAAGCCCCGTCAACCTTTGCAGCCGCATGTCAAGTATCGCCTGCGCCTGCCGTTCACTGAAACCGAAACGCGCAATCAGCCTTTCCTTTGCTTCTGCGCCGTTTGCGCTGGCTTTGATGATGGCAATGACTTCGTCAATATTGTCCAGTGCGATCATAAGGCCTTCCAAGATGTGCAGCCTTTCGCGTGCTTTGTCAAGGTCAAACTGCGTGCGGCGGGTGACAACATCCTTTTGATGCGCAATGTAGTGATAAAGCATTTCGCGAAGGTTGAGCACCTTGGGTTCGCCGTTCACAAGCGCGATCATGATAACGCCGAAAGTATCCTGAAGCTGAGTGTGCTTATACAGATTGTTCAGCACAACGTTTGCATTGACATCCTTTTTAAGCTCGATAACAATGCGCATTCCCGCGCGGGAGCTTTCGTCGCGAAGGTCGGAAATGCCGTCCACGCGCTTCTCGTGAACAAGCTCTGCAATTTTTTCAACAAGCTTTGCTTTGTTGACCTGATACGGAATTTCCGTGACGATGATTCGTGAACGATCGGCCTTGTATTGCTCGATCTCGCTCTTTGCGCGAACAAGGATCTTTCCCCTGCCTGTAAAATATGCATGGCGAATGCCGACATCGCCCATGATGACGCCGCCGGTCGGAAAGTCCGGGCCGGGGATATAGTTCATCAGCTCGTCGATCGTGATATCGGGATTGTCAATCATTGCGGCACAGGCATCGACAGCCTCGCCGAGATTATGCGGCGGAATGTTTGTTGCCATGCCGACAGCAATGCCGTTTGAGCCGTTCACAAGAAGGTTCGGGTATCTTGCGGGCAATACCGCGGGCTGCATCAGCGTTTCGTCAAAATTCGGATAAAAATCAACCGTGTTCTTGTCAAGATCGCGGAGCATTTCGAGAGTAAGCCTGCTCATGCGCGCTTCGGTATAACGCATTGCAGCGGCGGGGTCGCCGTCAACGCTGCCGAAATTGCCGTGACCTTCAACAAGGGGGTAACGAGTGGAGAAGGGCTGGGCAAGGCGCACCATTGCATCGTAAACCGCCGTGTCGCCGTGCGGATGGTATTTGCCGAGAACGTCGCCGACAAGGCGCGCACTCTTTCTGAAGGGCTTGTCGGGCTGCATACTCAGCTCGTCCATTGCGTAAAGAATGCGCCTGTGAACGGGTTTCAGCCCGTCGCGCACATCGGGAAGCGCACGGCTGATGATAACAGCCATTGCGTATGATATAAAGCTGCGCTTCATTTCACCCACAAGGTTTATGGGCAATATTCTGCCGCCTTCAACATCGGTCGGCAGCTCGTTTGTTCCGAGCATTTCAAGATTGGGTCTTTTTTTGTTTTCGTCCATTATTTCTCCTGCATGAAAGGTGCGGAGCCTGCCGCAGTCGGTGCATCGCACCTTTCGTCGGTCGTCAAGTCATTGAATCGTGTTAATAATTTCGGATTGCAGAGCTCAAAGCTCTTAATCTGCCGTTTGAAAATTGAAACGTTTCCGAATCAAACGTCAAGGTCGGCAACGAGCTTGCTGTTCTGCTCAATAAATTCGCGGCGCGGTTCAACCCTGTCGCCCATCAAAAGGGTGAAAGTTTCGTCCGCAAGCATTGCATCGTCCATTGTGACGCGAAGCATAATGCGGTTCGCGGGATCCATTGTCGTGTCCCAAAGCTGTTCGGGGTTCATTTCGCCCAAACCTTTGTAGCGTTGAATGTAGATTTTATCTCTGCCGATTTCGTCAAGAGTTTTGTTCAGCTCTTCGTCCGAATAGACATAGCGTTCCGTATTGCCCTTTTTGATGAGATAGAGGGGAGGCTGGGCAATGTAAACATAGCCGCGCTCTATCATCGGCCGCATGTGCCGATAGAAGAACGTCAGCAGCAGCGTGCGAATATGGCTTCCGTCAACATCGGCATCGGTCATGCAGATGATTTTGTGATAGCGGAGCTTGGTTTCGTCAAAATCCGCATCCATGCCCGCACCGAACGCGGTTATCATGCATTTGATTTCCGCATTGCCGAGAATTTTGTCCAAACGGGTTTTTTCAACGTTCAGAATCTTTCCGCGCAGCGGAAGGATGGCCTGAAAGTGCCTGTCGCGTCCTTCCTTGGCGGAACCGCCTGCGGAGTCGCCCTCAACGATGAACAGTTCGCATTTTGAAGGATCTTTTTCGGAGCAGTCCGCAAGTTTGCCGGGCAGTGCGGCGGAATCCAAAACGGACTTGCGTCTGGTCAGCTCGCGTGCCTTGCGCGCCGCTTCCCTTGCGCGGCTTGCACTGAGGCATTTGTCGAGAATAAGCTTTGCCTGCGCCGGGTTCTCTTCAAGATAGGTCGTCATGCCGGCCGTCACGGCGTTGTCAACAAGGGTTCTTATGAAGGCATTGCCGAGTTTTGTTTTTGTCTGCCCTTCAAACTGCGGCTCTGTCAGCTTAACGCTGATGATAGCGCTCAAACCTTCGCGGATGTCGTCTCCGGTCAGGTTCTGGTCGCTGTCTTTAAGGATTTTAAACTTTCGGGCGTAGTCGTTGATGACCCTTGTCATTGCCGCACGGAAACCCGCAAGGTGGCTGCCGCCCTCAATGGTGTTTATGTTGTTGGCATAGGTAAAAACATTTTCGCTGTAGCCGTCGTTGTATTGCAGCGCAACTTCAACGCTTGCCGTTTCAAGCGGATTATCGTTCTTTACAGCGGAAAAATAAATCGGGTCGGGGTGCAGAACTTCTTTGTTTTTGTTGATATAGCGAACGTATTCAACAACCCCGCCTTCGTAATGGAAGCTGTCCCGCACGGGCGGGTCGCAGCGTTCATCCGTCACGATGATGCGCACGCCGCCGTTTAGGAACGCAAGCTCGCGCAGCCGTCGAACAAGGATATCGTATTCATAGTTCACTTCGTCAAAAATTTCTTCGTCGGGAACAAAATGAATCGTTGTGCCGTGCTCGTCCGCTCCGCAGTTGCCCACGATTTCAACCTCCGTGACCTTTATGCCGCGGCGGCAGATCTGCCGGTAAATATGCCCGTCCCGACGCACCTCGGCGGTAAGTTCCGTGCTCAATGCGTTAACAACGGAAAGACCGACACCGTGAAGGCCGCCGGAGACCTTATAGCCGCTGCCGCCGAATTTGCCGCCCGCATGAAGCATTGTGAGTGCGACTTCAAGCGCGGATTTGCCGGTTTTGGGATGAATATCAACGGGAATGCCCCTGCCGTTGTCAACAACGGTAATGGAGTTGTCCGCATGAATGGTAACATAAATATGAGTGCAGAATCCCGCCATTGCTTCATCGATGGAGTTATCGACGATTTCATAAACAAGGTGGTGCAGGCCTCTTGAATCGGTTGAACCGATATACATGCCCGGGCGGCGGCGAACGGCCTCCAATCCTTCAAGCACCTGTATTTGCGAAGCGTTATAAGTCGTTTCCATTTTTAAAATTATTTCCTTTCAGAGTAAAACCCGCGGCATTTTTGAAAAACCGCCGCCTGCGGAGCCCTGTCCGCCGGGATTTTTATGTCGGGCTGTTTTGGGGAGAACGCCGACCGTATGATTTAAAACAACCACAAAACGGCGTTTATTTATACAATGTTAAATCAATACAGAATCAATTTTCTGCTGACAGAATTTTTTTGAGTTTGCCGCCGCTGCATTCAAACACCGTCATGTTCGGCACCTGTTCAAGGCCGTCGAGAGTTGTGGATGTTAAAAAGCATTGGCAATCAAATGCGCTTGAAAGCAGCTCTCGCTGCCTGTCGCCGTCCAGTTCGCTCAGAACATCGTCCAAAAGCAGAACCGGCGCCTCGCCCCGAACGCGGCGCATAAGCGCAAGCTCGCTCAGTTTAAGGCTCAACGCTGCCGTGCGCTGCTGCCCCTGGGAACCGAAAACGCGGACGTCGCGCCCGTTGAGCAGAATGCCGATGTCGTCCCGGTGCGGCCCCTTGGTTGTGCAGCCACGGCGGATATCCTCCGCCCGTGCCTTGCAGAGTGCGTCCCCGAGTGCGGCGCGCGCACCGTCGCCCTCGAAGGGAACGGAGGGTTTGTAGTAGGTAAAAAGCTCTTCCGGTTCATGCCCGACAGAGGAATTGCCCGTGATGCTGCGGTTCAGATCCCGCGCAGCGGTGCTGAGCCTGTCAAGAAAATCGCGGCGAAGCAACATGACCGAACCGCCGAGCTCCGCAAGCTTATCGTCCCACATGTCGAGAAGTTCAATGTTCGGTTCGAACGGAAAACTTGTTTTCAAAAGCGCGGTGCGCTGCTTGAGGGCGGCATTATATTGCTGCAAACGGTAAAAATATGCAGGTCGAAGCTGGCAAAGCTCCATGTCCATAAAGCGGCGGCGCGTTTCGGGAGAGTCCTTGACGAGGGAGAGATCCTCGGGTGAAAACATTACGGCGTTCAGAACGCCCATAAGCTCGCCCATGCGTCTGATGCGCTGCCCGTCGATAAAAACCTGTTTCGGTGCGCCGGAAAACAGCTTGAGTTCAATGCTGTGCTTCCCCGTTGCACTCACAAGCTCAATGCCCGCATATGCCTTGTCGGAAAGGGAGTTGATAAGTTCCGCATCGCGGCGCGTTCGGTGGCTCCTGCCCAACGCGGCAAGGAAAACGGATTCCAGAATGTTCGTCTTGCCCGCCGCATTTGCGCCCACAATGACGTTAAGCCCCTTTGCAGGCTCAAACCGCAGCTCCGTATAACTTCTGAAACAATAAAGTCTTACGGCGGTGATGTACACGCAAAGCCTCCGCCCTGCCGCATTATGCGGCATTATTACCTTCATTCTATTATACCATATTTTAAGGAGTTCGGCAAGCCCGAAAGGCGCATTTAAAGGTACATTTATATAGGTAGGAGAAATGAGGAATCAGGAGCGGAGAGCGGAGTGTGGAAAGTTAAGAGCGGAGTTTGGAGAGTTAAGAGCGGAGTTTGGAGAGTGGAGAGTGGAGCTGAAGGCACTCGTTTGCCTCCCCTGCAAGGGAGGGGGACCGCAGAACGGTGGAGGGGTTTGATTAAGAGTGCGGAGAGCGGAGAATGAAGGGTGCGGGTTCAGCACATCGGTAAGTGGAGAAGCTCAACACATAGGTAAGTGAAA
>OKVH01001506.1_pt1 | contig 10730 bp, 10 predicted proteins | sample 1604791 | NCBI WGS metagenome assembly OKVH01 (sample SAMN01760919, study PRJEB22395) | human gut metagenome | reverse complement strand
AGAAGCGGCAAATTTACTGGCACGATTGTTACTGCAGCAGATAAGCTTATTTGAGTCCGGTGTTTTAATATTTCAAATCTTGAAAACTTTTAATTTTTTATTAACAGGAGATAAAAGATGAAGAAACTAAAAAAGATGATTGTGTTGGGTATGGTCGTTCTTTCTTTGATGTCTGCTCTTACTTTTTCAGTATTCTCTGCCGGTAATGTTTCAGATACAATTATCAACATTAGTGCGAGAAGTAACAACGGAGGTACTCCGTGCAGATCTATTTGGCGTGAGAAGAAAGATTATACATCTGTTTGGTGCGAAAACAAGAGCACATCAGGAGGTTCTCTGAGTGCTTGGGTTCAGCGTACAAATAATAAGAATACTTCCTCCGTAAAAACTGTAGACAGATATTACGGTTCATGGAGCTATAATGGGGCAACTAAGAATATGAAAAATTTACCAAAGGGTACATATTATTATTTGCCTAACTATGTTAAAGAAGACGGCTATAAATATGCTACTTTGGGCTACATTATGAATAAGGAAGCTGTGAGTTACCACATAGCATGGAGTCCTGACAGCATATAAAATATTTGTGGCTTTGTAAGTTATGCTCTGTGCCTTTTAATGAAGTTTTGACTTTATATATGCGCGCAGAGCATGACTTTTAGACTGCGGTAGGGAGTTGCTTATAGAGGTGTTTATATATTGAATAAAAAAATAACAACCGTAATTATTTTGATTATCATCTGTACTTCATCTATAATAGTTTCCATCTTATACTTGATAAAAAATGATATTATTGACATCAACGATATATACACTAATGCTGATGCAAAAAACACACAGGTCGCAAATGAAAGTTCTATTTCTTCCACAGAAAATTCAGCAGTTGAATCGAAAAGTTGTGTTCTGCTTGAGGAAGGTGCTGAATACGATACTATGTACGACGATAGAACAAGCATTTATGTTAAATTAAATAATATCAGCATTTCAAAAAATAAGGCTGAACTTCCCGAATTTGACACATTTGAGGACTGGGATGAAATTAAAGATAGCCAAGGAAATATTACAAATGAATATTCATATGTAGTGCTTAACATTACAATGATGAATAAAGGAAATGAAAATGTGGAGGTATCATTGAACAGCTTACTTTTGCATTTTGGTACAGACGGTGGATATAACGAAGCACGAAGTTTTAATTCAAGTGAGAAAAAGACTTCAAAAAATTATTTTGTAGAAAAACTTGAACCCGGTAAAAAATTGAATGTTAATGTAGCATATGTTGCTGAGGACAAACAACTTAATGAGTACAAAGACCAACTTTATTTGATGACAGTGCTCTCAGGCAATCCTTTAGGAGAAGGAACTATGCAAGTCATCAAATCCGAAGAATAATAAATGGAGAATGATAAAATGCAAAGAATGATTAAATTCGAACTGAAAAGAAGTTTTAAAAACAGGCTGTTTTTAATTTCTTTGCTAATTTCATTAGCATTGGTAACATGGTATTCGATTGAAAGAATACCATACTGTGTGCAGTTGAATTCTGAATTTTTAAATGATGAAAATTTAATGGGATTTTTTGAAATTTCATATACAAACTGGATTGGCAGTCATAATATCTATCTTCAGCAAAACATTTTTTATATGGCTATTCCAATTCTCGCCACTTTGCCATTTGGTAGTTCCTTTTATGATGATATAAACAGGGGATATGCAAGGAATGTGTGCGTTCGTGCCAAGAAAAAATATTATCTTGTGGCAAAATACATAGCTGTTTTCGTAAGTGGTGGTTGCGTGGTTGCTATTCCAATGGTTCTTAGTTTTCTCATTTCTTCAATATTTTTACCGACAATGCTTCCTGAAGCATCTTATACATTTACTAACATATATCCTGCGTATAAGTGGGCTGATTTATTTTATGTGCAACCGTTATTATATACATCGATATATATTTTTATCACATTTTTGTTTTCGGGAGTAACAGCAAGTTTGTCATTGTTTATTACATTCTTTTTAAACAGAAAATTTGTGACTTTTGTTTTTCCTTTTTTCATTTACATTTTTTCATCATTTTGTCTTGAAATGTTGGGATTTGATGCCTACAGTATCAGAAATCTTGTCACGACTACAAGTGAAAGTGGGACTACCTTTTCTGTAACAATTTTATTTTTGATTTTCTTTTGCCTTTCATTTTTTCCGTATTATTTTATTGGAGCGAAAAAAGATGTTTTTTAAAGCGTGTAGAAAAACTTTTGTTGCAATGACATATTTTAAATATTTGGTTGTTTTCTGTTTACTCTGCAGTTTTGTATTGTTTTACTTTTTTGCTTTTTTAAAAAAAAATATGATGGATATAACAGACAACATATGTATGGCAGATTTTGTGGAAGCCGCCGGGGGTCACACGACAACTATCTTTTTTGTACCAACCGCCGCATTACTTTCAACGATATTTTCCGAAAAAAACAGTAACTTTACAAATGCCTATATTCGCTTTAGATTTAGAAATACATTGGTTGTCAGAAATAGTTTGAAAGTTCTTGCTTTTTCTGTGGCTTTTTGCATTTTATTCCTCGTCGCAGTTCTTGGTATGTCGAGATTTTTTTCACGAACAGTAATTAATTGGAATTCATATGAAAGCTATTATTATCTGTGTGAAGGATGCATAAGCAATGTAGGCTTTGCAAAAGTAGTGATGAAAACTTTTGTATGTCTTTTAATTCCTACAATATTTTTTTCTGAATTAATATGTGCTTTTGGCTGTATAATAAACAAAGTATTTCCGTTCTTAGTGACGGTCACAACATGTATTGCAGTTTCATTTGATGGTGATTGGAATATTGACTTTTGGCTCTTGATTTTTGGGACAATTATAGTATTCGTACTAAATTTATTGTTCATGAAAAGAAAGGATTTTTTAAATTGAAAGTTCGTCTTTTTTTTCGTTTGCTTTCGCATGATATAACAGAGGGAATCATACATAATCGTAAATTTTTTATTTTTGCTGCGTTGCTGTTCATATTTATTGATTTCGTGTATTGGCATAATATTAGCTTATATTTTAGTGATTATAATTCGGTTGTAGACTGCGGTGTTCTGGATTTTTTTATGAATGTTTTTGCCGGATGTGACCCTTTTGATCCGGAGGCAAATAAGGGTGTAGATATTCCCATAACGTGGTTTTCTTTTAATGTACTTCCTTATTTGTTTGTGGGATTATACATTACAAACGATTTGCAGACAAGTGCCGATACCTTTATTTTGCGGGTAAAATCCCGATATTTATGGTGGTTGAGTAAAATAGTTTGGTGTGTTGTTTCTTCAACTTTGTACTATTTACTGTTTTTTGTAATTTCGACAGCTTTTACATTGTTTTCCGGTAATTTTTCCTTAACTCAAAACAGTTTAATAACTGAAGAAATTTTGGAGCTAAGCACTTATGGAAAAAGTATGACAGAAATTTTCATTTCCTCAGTACTGTTACCTTGGATGATTACAACTTGTCACATGACATTTGATGCAATTATCAGTATTACATTTGGACCTGTTGTCGCGTTTTTGATGATAGTCTGCCTTATGACCACATCTGTGTTTTATTGCAGCGAATTTTTGCCGTTTAACTTTTCAATGTTGATAAGAACTGATTTTTGCGCCATAAATAATATATCAATATATACAGAACTGGAGGTTGCCTTTTTAATAATCGTTATATGTTTATTTTTAGGCTTGCCAATTATCAAAAGAAAAAACATTATTTAAAGTAGGAGAGATTTATGAATATAGAAATTTGTAATTATACAAAAAAGTTATCAAAAAATCTTGTACTGGAAAATATAAATTTATCACTTTCCGGAGGAAAAATTTACGGTTTTGTAGGTAAGAACGGTTCGGGGAAAACTATGCTTATGCGTGCAATTTGCGGACTGATTTTACCTACCAGTGGTTTTGTAAAAATAAATAACAAAATCATAGGAAAAGACATATCGTTTCCTGATAGTGTTGGGGCTTTAATTGAAAATCCGGGGTTCATTTCTGAGTACTCCGGTTTTCAAAATTTGAAGATTCTCGCTCAAATACAAAAGAAAATAGACGATAAAAAAATAGTGGATACTATGAGAATGGTAGGGCTTGACCCAAACGAAAAGAAGAGTTTCCGAAAATATTCACTTGGTATGAAACAAAAACTTGGAATAGCAGCAGCGATGATGGAAGACCCTCAAATACTTGTTTTAGATGAACCTTTTAATGCGTTGGATGAAGCTTCATGTGAAAATGTCAAAAAAATGATTTTGTCCGCAAAAGTTCCCGATAGAGTTGTGTTGCTGTCATGTCATGACAAAAATCAGATTAACGCTCTTTGCGACGAAACTATAGAATTAGCGCAGGGTAAAATCATCAGGAGAGATAGTCTTTATGAGAAAGAAAAATAATTTAAAAGTTATTGTAACGCTCCTTATTGTAACAGTATTATGTATATGTGGTGTCATTAGGTTTTTTAGTATCAATTCAAAATATCCGCAAAACGAAAAAGTTGTATATAAAATGGGCGATTCATTTGTTTGTCAAAATGCAAAATTCACTATAACAGATACATACATGCTTAAGCGTATGGACATTATGAATGATGATGATTTATCAGAATATTTGGAAGAAAATTCTGACTATTTGAAAAGTGAAGATTTGAATCTTGGCTTAATAAAAATTATAATTTCCAATACAACAGATGATGAAATAACTGTTGATTTAACAGCTTTTCATATTGAATCAGGTGCTTTTTCATTACAATTTTATTACCCGCTCGTTATGTATTACAATGATTGTGGAATGTATATTAAACTTTCAAAAGGTGAACAAAAAACGTTTATTGCACCCGTTCCTATCTCTTCTGAACAATTTCTCAATTATGATTCCACCGATATTAGAAACAGAACGTATTATTTGGTATCATCTTTATATCCTCAAAAAATAATGTCAGAAGTCAAATTTAATTAAATTCAAGATATTTAAATTGGTCAAATAAATAACAATGTTGGTTTAGCATAATTAGTGCTGAATTACTTGGGCATTGAAAAGTTGCCTCGTTGTATAATCATGACGAAAATCTGATTAACGCAAAACTGCAATACAGCAAGGTGTCGTAATCCGTTTCTTGTTCAAGCTTGAAAAAATATTTAAATTTCCTTTTAACGGTAAACTATTGTTTTTTCTCTTGTGTTCGTGCCGCATTGTATTTCTCGTCTGAGTTTGGTTGCAACGGCGGCGGGCATATTCACGGGCAGCTTGCACATTGATTTCATCATTCAGTTTGCCGTCAATCTCACTGTGCGGCGATATTAAAAACGGAAGTGGATTTCTTTTCATTTTGAAGTCCCTTCCGTTCATTTTTCTTTTCGTTTATCTGCTTTACGGCGGCTTTATACCGCGCCAAAGTTTCCTTTACAGACTTTGAATAATCCGTTATGCTCCACTTGCCGGTTTGAGTGTGTCGAATATGATAGTTGATGATTATCAGCCTTTCACGCAGGGTTGGTGGTGATCTGTTGACTGAGCCTGCACAATCTTAGCAAAGCATTGCTGTGCTTGGATTCAAATACCTTGTCACAGCCCTTGCAGCTAAGTGAAAACGGCTCGCCAACCTTGTGCTTTCTCGCCTTTATCAACTGATAGCATTCCCTGCTTTTTAGACGGGCTGTTTCAGCTGCTTCTGCCGCTTAATTTCTTCCTCGCTCAGCTGAGGTTGAGGAATTTCAAACTTGCCGATGAAATTGAGATAGATTTCAACCTCCTGCATACGTTCTCCGTCAATATAATACGGAGCGTGAACTAAAATTTTGTCGATAAACTCATTTATCATCGGCGTAGTAAGCTCGGAAAAATCGGTGGTTATACATCTTTGCACCGCAATCGGCACAATAAACAAGACCCGTCAGCGGATTCGCCACTCCGGTGGTGTCAACACGTCTCGGCGTTTTTGTCAGTTTCTGAGCAAGCTCCCAAGTTTCTCGGTCAATGATTGCTTCGTGCGTGTCATTGAATATCAGCCAGTTCTCCTGCGGATTTTTCACTGAGCTTTTGTCCTTATATGATTCCTTGTGCGTACGGAAATTTACGGTGTCTCCGCAGTATTCCTGTTTTGCAAGAATACTGCGGACAACATATCCGCTCCAACTGAACGGGTGGGTAAACTCCTTTTTGTTTTTCCTTATTCCAATTCTTTTTTTGTAAAGTAAACAGCCGGGGTTTCAACCTTGTCATCAAACAGCGTGCGGGCTATGTCATAAGGTCCGCAGCCTTCTATTGTGAAATGGAAAATTCTGCGGACGACTGTAGCCGCTTCCTCATCAATCAGCCAATGATTTTTGTTGTTCGGGTCTTTCTTGTAACCGTAAATAGCCGAGTTGGTTGTCGGCTTTCCCGATTCGTGCAGATAGTTTGCAATATCAAAAGCATACTATGCCCGAGCGTAAGTGTAGCAACTGGTTTGACGGTTATGTTACAAAAACAAATCCACGTCTAAAAGGTAACACAAGATAACAAAAAACTGTACAGCCGAATATGGTTGTACAGTTTTTTGTTTTATATGTTATTTTATAGGAATGTAACATTGTACAAATTTGCACAATTTGAGCCGTAGGGGATTGCTAATCCTACCCGATAAAGCCTTGAACGAACACAATAACAATCAGCACGGGGAGTGCGTATTTAAGGTACGGCTTCAGCACTCTTGAAAGTTTAAGACCTTTACCCGTGTTACATTCTTCAAAGTAATTGTCAAAGCCCCAGCCGAATTTTGTTGTGCAGAACAGGAGATAAACCATTGCGCCAATCGGAAGAAGAAGGTTGCTGACAACGAAGTCCTCAAGGTCAAGCACACCCTTGCCGAGAATGTTGAAGTCGCTCCAAATGTTGAATCCGAAAATACACGGCAGACACGCAAAGAACATAATAATTCCGTTGATGATTGACGCCTTTGTTCTGCTCATGCCGAATGTGTCGGTAAGAAAAGCAACAAGGTTTTCAAACACGGCAATAACCGTTGAAAAGCTTGCAAATGTCATAAACAGAAAGAAAAGCGTGCCCCAAATCCGACCGCCCGTCATATTTACGAAAACATTCGGAAGCGTCACAAAAATAAGGGCAGGTCCTTGGTCGGGCTGAACGCCAAATGAAAAGCAAGCAGGGAAGATGATAAGTCCGGCAACAATTGCAACAAAAGTGTCCAATGCACAAATCTGAACAGCCTCACCGTAAAGCGTGCGGTCTTTGTTCATATAACTGCCGAAAATTTCCATTGATGCGATTCCGAGTCCGAGTGTGAAAAACGCCTGACTCATTGCAGATGTGATTACCTTGCCGAGTCCTACATTTTTAACCTTTCCGAAATCGGGAACAAGGTAAAAACTCAGGCCTTCTCCAGCATTTGAAAGCATCATACTGTTGATTGCAAGAATGATAATCAGCACAAGCAACGCAATCATCATAACCTTGCTGACCTTTTCAATGCCTTTTTGAAGTCCTCGACTGCATACAAAAAATCCGAATACAACGATTATTGCAAGCCATATAATCATCTCAACAGGCGATGCCATAAGGTCGTTAAACACTCCCGAAACCTGTTCTGAGTTCATTCCGCTTTTAAATGTTCCCGTGGCAAATTTATAGAAGTAATCTAACATCCAACCCGAAACAGGCGTGTAGAACATCATCAAAAGGTAACAGCCTATCATACACAGCCAACCGTGAATGTGCCATTTGCTCTTTGGCTTTTCAAGTGTTTTATAGCTTAATACGGCACTTTTTCTGCTTGCTCTGCCGACTGCAAGCTCCATTGTCAGAACGGGAATTCCCATAAGCACAAGAAATGCAAGATAAAAAAGCACGAACAATCCGCCGCCGTTTTCGCCCGTAACATACGGAAAGCGCCAGACATTGCCTATGCCAATCGCACAGCCTGCACTTACAAGGAGAAAACCTGTCCTCGACTTAAAATTTTCTCTTTGCATAAATATTCTCCTTAAAAATACTGTAACTTTAATTATACAAACTTTTCACCGATATTTCAAGGAATAAACTTCTTATTTATGCAATTTCTACAACAATCCGAAACCTATAAAAACATGAAGCCCCCACACATTTTCGTGTAGGGGCGGTTTTCTTAAACAAAGAAATTGTCCTTATAATTAATATCTTTCTCCGACAGCAACAATGACACTTCTGCCTGCCATATTAATTCGTCTGTCATAGAGAATAACATTTCTGTCCTCAAGGATTACATCCTGCGGCTCGTTGCCTGTGTTTACATAAAGCTTCCAGTGGTATCCTTCGGGAAGGTCGGGAAGCTCAACATTTACATAATCCCAATAAGCATTGACGCCAAAGTAAACAAACTCGTCAAGTCCCTGTTGTTTAAGACTTGCACCGGCGTACATAACGCCAATCATTCTTGTATCATCGTAATACTTGGCACTCCACGCAACATTTGAATGGATGCTGACAGGCGGATAACTGCATGTTGCCTTGCCTCTGCTGTCTGTAATAATATGGAATCTCTTTCTGAAGGCAATCATATATTTGAAAAATTCAAATACATCCTTATGCTTTTCTTTTCTTGTCCAGTCAAGCCATGAGATAATGTTGTCCTGACAGTAAGCGTTGTTGTTGCCGAACTGAGTGTTGCAGAATTCATCACCTGCAAGGAAAAGAGCAGGTCCCTGACTGCACATAAGCGTTGCAAAAGCATTTTTTACCATTTTGATACGCAGTTTGTTAATATTGTAATCGTTTGTATCACCTTCGGCACCGCAGTTCCAGCTGTTGTTGTCATTAGCACCGTCAGTATTGTTCCAGCCGTTTTCGAGATTGTGCTTTTCGTTGTATGAATACATATCGTAAAGCGTAAATCCGTCATGACAGGTAAGAAAGTTTACCGACGCATTGTAGCCTCTGTAGGTGGGGTCATACAAATCTCTTGAGCCGGTAATTCTCTGAGCCGCATCCCATGCAAGATGGCTGTCGCCTTTAAGAAATTTTCTGAGGTCGTCACGGTATCTTCCGTTCCATTCAGCCCATCTGTTCCATGACGGAAAACTGCCAACCTGATAAAGTCCGCCTGCGTCCCATGCCTCCGCAATAAGCTTTACTCCGCCGAGAATCGGATCAAACGCAAGGCTTTTGAGAAGCGGAGGCTTATCCATAGGAGTACCGTCCTCGTTTCTTCCCAAAATCGACGCAAGGTCAAAACGGAAACCGTCAATGCGGTATTCTGTTACCCAATAACGCAGACAGTCGAGTATAAACTGCTGAACAATCGGCTGATTGCAGTTGAGAACATTGCCGCAGCCGCTGAAATTGTAATACTTTCCGTCCGGAGTGAGCATATAGTAAATGTTGTTGTCAATGCCCTTGAACGAGAAATATGGACCCATTTCGTTGCCCTCTGCCGTATGGTTGAACACAACATCAAGGATAACCTCAATTCCGTTTTCGTGAAGCTCACGAACAAGCTGTTTAAGCTCTCTGCCTTCGTGATGATGCTCGTGGTCGCTCTCATAGCTTGTGTTCGGAGCAAAAAAACATACGGTGTTATAGCCCCAGTAATCGTAGAGCTGACGACCGTCATAATTACGATATGAGCCCATTTCGTCAAACTCAAAAATAGGCATCATTTCAACGGCATTGATGCCCAGCCCTTTAAGATAGGGGATTTTTTCACGGATACCTGCGAATGTGCCTTTGTTTTTAACGCCTGAGGAGCCGTCCTGAGTAAAGCCTCTTACATGCAATTCATAAATAATAAGCTCTTCAAACGGAAGCTTCGGCTGAGTGCAGTTGCCCCAGTCATAGTCGCTGTTTACAACTCTTGCCTTATAAACACCCTCATGCTCCTGCTTTTTACCCCAACCGCTCTGACCGATTACAGCCTTTGCGTATGGGTCAAGAATGTATTTCTTTTTATCAAAAATAATGCCTTTTTCGGGTACATACGGACCGTCAAAGGAATATGCATACTCAAAATCAACCTCATCAAGACCGAACACGAGCATTGAATAGGTGTTGCCGATTTTGTAAGAATCCGGAAATCTGAGCCTTGCATACGGAATTTTTGCATAAGGTCTGAATAAAAGCAATGTACACTCAACGGCATAAACCGAATGAATAGTAAAGTTTACACCGCCGGAAACGGTTGTTGCACCGTTTAAAAGAAAGTTGCCGGGTCTGACATCGAAACCACCTACATTATCGGTTGGCTTTAAATCCCTCAACATAACATTTAATCCCCCTAAGTTCCTCTCAAAAAACAAAAATTCAGTCATAACACAACATATGTCTATATGTCTATTTTATCATATTATGTGATTTATTCAACACACTATTTGCAAAAATATAGTCAAATCTTGTCATCGTCGATTAAAAGTGGTATTTTTACACAAAAAAAGACCGGAATAAAAAATATATTCGGTCTTTTTAATCATTTGTTTACGCTTATTGTCAACCTATAAAAGTAAATCTGTCTGTTTCTTTGCCGTCAACATCAACTTTTTCGGCAAACATTTCGACAGGTCTTGCCCACACTTCACTTGTGTTGTGGAGATTTCTGTAAATTACAAGTTTTTCACCTGTTTCGCTGTGGGTTGCAAAGTTGATAACCTCATATTCGCCGCCCTTGAAATGTAGGTAAATACCCGGTTTGATTTCTTTTGTATGCTGTGTTGTAGATTTTGTTGTTTGAA
>OKVH01001497.1_pt1 | contig 10776 bp, 8 predicted proteins | sample 1604791 | NCBI WGS metagenome assembly OKVH01 (sample SAMN01760919, study PRJEB22395) | human gut metagenome | reverse complement strand
GGAAGGGTCAAGGGAGGAACTCCCTTGCGGAGTCCAGAGGCAGAGCCTCTGGTGGTTCCCCTCACAGCTCCCTTCGTCCCTCCATCGCCTTCGAGAGCGTCACTTCGTCGGCGTATTCGAGGTCGCTGCCGACGGGGACGCCGTGGGCAATGCGGGTGCACTTGATGCCCATGGGCTTAATGAGCCGCGCAATGTAGGTTGCGGTTGCTTCGCCCTCGATGTCGGGGTTCGTCGCCAAAATCACTTCGCTGACCGGTTCGGTCTGCAGGCGCGTCATCAGTTCCTTGATGTGAATGTCATCCGGCCCGATGCCGTCCATCGGCGACAGCGTGCCGTGCAGGACGTGGTACAGCCCGTGGTAATCGTGCATTCGCTCCATCGCGGCCACGTCGCGCGGGTCGCGCACGACGCAGATTTGCCCGTTATGGCGGCTTTCATCCGCACACACGGCGCACTTTTCAGCGGAGGAAAAATTGCCGCACACGTCGCAGTAGCGAATTGCCTTGCGCCCCTGCCACAGTGCCGCCGCCAGCGCGTGAACATCCTCCAGCGGCATCCCGACGATATGGTACGCCAGCCGAGCCGCCGTCTTGTGACCGATGCCGGGCAGCCGAGACAGCTCCGACACCATCCGCTCAATCGGTTCGATTTGTCCGGGCATCAGAACAGACCGCCCATACCGCCCATGCCGGGCGCCATCTTGTTCATCGTCTCTTCGCGGTTTGCTTCACCCTTGCGCAGCGCTTCGTTCACTGCCGCCATCACAAGGTCCTGCAGCATTTCCACGTCATCGGGGTCAACGACCTTGGGGTCAATCGTCAGGGACAGCAGCTCGCGCTTGCCGTTCACCTTTACGCTTACCACGCCGCCGCCGGACTGCGCTTCGTACTCCTGCGCATCCAGCTTTTCCTGCGCGTCCGTCATCGCCTGCTGCATCTTCTGCGCCTGACGCATGAGCTGCTGCATGTTCGCGCCGCCGCCGAAGCCAAAGTTCTGTCGTGCCATAAAAATCGTCCTCCTAATTATTCGTTTTCTGTCAGTTTCTCCGGGGAAATCCGCCGGATGGTCAGGTTGCCCGAAGCCGTCGTCACGCGGACAGACGGTGCGCCATTGACGATGGATACGCCGTCCGTCAGCAGCCGCCCGGACACCGAGCGAAGAATGGCGTCACACTGCGCGCCGGGAATTTCCAGACTGATGCCGCCTGCCACCGAGCCGCCCTTGAAGGTGGAGAACATCTCCGCAAAAGAGAGCATTGCGCCCCGGCTGACCGAGGACAGCGAGATGTTCAGAAACGCAAGGCGCTCCAGACAGAGCATCCCCGTCGTCGTGAACAGGCTGCAATCCTGACCGGACAAGTCGCTGCCGGCAATGTCGCCGCTGCCGTTCTTGACCTTCAGGCTCAGGCTGCTCAAGTCGGAGAGCATCACGAAGCCGGAGAGAGACTCCACGGACAGGTCACTAACCTGCAAACCGCGGACATGCACGCTGCCGGACGTCGTGCGAATCTCAACCCGCCCCTTCCACGCGCGCGGAATGCGGATGGTCACTTGCAGCCAGCGGGCGCTGAGCGGCAAGGGGGAGAGTGCGGCGGCGGACTGCTCCAGCGTCAGCGTATCGCCGTTCTGGGCGAGCGAAACCGCCTTCATATCGTGGTCGTCGCCGGATGCCATGACTTGGATTTCCTGCGTGTCATCGGCATAGAGTTCCAGCAGGGCACCGGTGAGGTGAATCACCAGCTGCGTAATGGTCAGCGAGGAAAAAGAGTTGCGCGAATTCATACGCGTTCACCTCCGTCATTCGTCCTCATCATATCACGTTTTGGCGCTTGTTGCAAGGGGAAAAGCCAACTATGAAGCAGTTGGATGCTTATGCGGATAGGCATAGTTGACTTCATTTCCATCGTGGTAACTTCCGCGAGTTCCAGAGGGCATAAAAACAGACGAAGTCTGCGATCGCCCTCTGGACTCCTTCGGCGTTCGCCTCCGGATGCTACTTGATTTTTATTGGAAGTTTTTTAGTTTGTGCGCAGGGACGCTTCGCTGCCTGCGGCGAAGTTGCCGGACTTGTTTTTCCTCTTTGAGTAGGTTTAACGGAGCAACAGTTGGGGCGTTGCCCCAAGCCCCATAAGGGGCGCCGCCCCTTAACCCCGCAAGGGGCATTGCCCCTTGACCCTTTTTTCGGTGCCATGCGGGTGCTGTTATTCCAACAGCTCCGCCCCCGTCACCACGTCGTCCATCACCGCGATAACCAGCGGCGTTCCGCGATCCTGCTTGCCTTGCAGGCGCACGTTGTCCCTTTCCACCAGCGTCGCGGGGGATTTCGCCTGCTGCACGCGAATCAGGTGATCGTCCTTCTCCAACCGCACCACGCCCGCAAGCTGTTTGCCGTTGCTGCCATTCTTGTTGAAATAGAACGACTTCACGCCCTTGCCGTTGCGGTTCTGCTTCTCGAAATCGACGGAGAGCAGGCGTTTGGCGTAGCCGCGGTCGGTCAGCAGCACGATTTGGTCGCTGTCTTGCAGCTGCCCGCACCAGATGACCTCGTCGCCGTCCTCCACCTGCATACAGCGCACCCCGGCGGCGACGCGCCCCTGCACCGGCACGCTGTCGAGCGAGAAGCGGATGCACAGGCCGATGCGGGTGAACAACAGCAGGTCGTCGCGACTGGCGGCGGGGAGAATTGTCAGCAGACGATCGCCGTCCTTCACGTTCACGGCGGCAAACTTCTTGCTGCGCACGTCGTAATCCGCGGCGGCGGTGCGTTTCACCATGCCCTGCCGGGTGATGAAGAGAATGTCCGGCAGGTGCCCGACGTCCGCCATGCGGATGCACGTCATCCACAGCGCCTTCTCGTCGTCCTCCAGCCCAGCCAGCACGCCTGAAAGCAGCTGCCCGCGATCCTTGGGCTTGACTTCGTTCAGCGACGCAACAGGCAGAGGATAGCAGTTGCCGTGGTCGGTGAAGATGAGCAGCGTCTCGTCTGTTTTGGCCATGAACAGGAAGTCGGCGAACTCCTTGTCGTCCTCCGCGCGGGTCGGGAGCGGCGTTTTCTTGTAGAGCGCGGGATTCATGCGCTTCAATTGCCCCGCACCCGTGAACGCCACGATGACTTCCTCCGGCGCGGCGGCTTCTTCCTCAACTTCCAGCGGGGATTCGTCCGCTTTTTCGATGGTCGTGCGGCGCTCGTCGGCGAATTCCTCGGCAATCTCCTGCAATTCCTTGCGGATGACCGCCAGCAGCTTTTTCTCGCTGTGCAGGATGCCCTCCAAGCGGTCGATGAGCTTCAGAATGTCCTCGTACTCCTTGCGCAGGGCGATGATTTCCAGATTCGTCAGCCGCTGCAGGCGCATGTCCAGGATTGCCTGTGCCTGCGCGTCGGACAGCTCGAAGCGCTCCATCAGGCGGGCTTTCGCTTCTTTCGGGTTCTTTGAGGAGCGAATCAGCGCGATGACCTCGTCAAGGTTGTCCACCGCAATCATCAGACCCTGCAAAATGTGCGCGCGGGCTTTCGCCTGCTTCAGGTCGTACTCCGTGCGGCGGGTGATGACGTTCTTCTGATGGCGGATGAAGTGCCCCAGCATCGTCTTCAGCCCCATCTGCACGGGCTTGCCCTCGGCGATGGCGACCATGTTCACGCCGAAGGTGACCTGCAAGTCCGAATACTTGTAGAGCACTTTCAGCACCTTGTCCGGGTCGGCGTCCTTCTTCAGCTCGATGACGGCGCGCATTCCCTCGCGGTCGGATTCGTCGCGGATGTCGTAGATGTTTTGCAGCTGCCCCTTCTTTTCTTCCGACAGCTTCAAAATCTTCTCCAGCATCGCGGCTTTGTTGACCATGTAGGGGATTTCCGTGATGACAAGCAGCTTGCGCCCGTTCACGCCGTCCTCCACATGCACGCGCGCGCGCAGGGACAGCTTCGAGCGTCCGGTCTCATAGCCTCTGCGGATTTCCTCGTTTTTCACCAGCACGCCGCCGGTGGGGAAGTCCGGGCCGGGGATGATTTTCATCAGCTCATCCAGCGGAATGTCCGGATTCTCCATCACAGCAATCGCCGCGCGGATGCTTTCGCCCAGATTGTGCGGGGGAATGTTCGTCGCCAGCCCTACCGCGATGCCGCTCGCGCCGTTGACGAGCAGATTCGGGAAGCGCGCGGGCAGCATGTCCGGCTCTTTGAGCGTGTCGTCGAAATTCAGGCGGAACGGCACGGTGTCCTTCTCAATGTCGCGCAGCATTTCCAGCGCGAGGGGCGTCATGCGCGCCTCGGTGTAACGCATGGCGGCAGCGCTGTCGCCGTCAATGGAGCCGAAATTGCCGTGCCCATCGACCATCGGCCCGCGCATGGAGAAGTCCTGCGCCATGCGCACAAGCGCGTCGTACACGGAGGAATCGCCGTGCGGGTGATATTTGCCCAGGCAGTCGCCGACGATGCGGGCGCACTTGCGGTGCGGCTTGTCGGGCGTCGTGCCCAGTTCCATCATGGTATAGAGAATGCGGCGCTGCACGGGTTTTAAGCCATCCTCGACGCGCGGCAGGGCGCGTTCCAGAATGACATGCTCCGCATAGGGAATCATGGACTGGTGCATCACGTCCTCGACGGTCGTTTGCAGGATGCGCGACGGGTCGTCCTTGGGAATCGGGCGGTTATCGCTTGTTTTCTTTGCCATAACTTACTTTCCTTCCCCTCGCTGACCTTCCGGCAGCTCGAAATTATCCGGCTTGTTGAAGTCGGCGTTCTCGATGATGTAATCGCGGCGCGGCTCGACCTTGTCGCCCATCAGGATGGTAATGCGGCGGTCAGCCAGCGCTGCGTCCTCAATCGTCACCTGCATCAGTTTGCGCTGGGAAGGATCCATCGTCGTCGCCCAGAGCTGTTCGGGGTTCATTTCGCCCAGGCCTTTGTAGCGCTGGAGCGTGTAGCCTTTGCCCGCTTCCTTGATGCACTTCGCCAGCTCCTTGTCGTCGTAGGCATAGAGGACTTTGCTGCCCTTTTGCACCTTGTACAGCGGCGGCATCCCAATATACACATGCCCCCCAGTGACGAGCTCCTTCATGTAACGGAAGAAGAAAGTGAGCAGAATGGCGCGGATGTGCGCGCCGTCCTGATCGGCATCGGAGAGGATGATGACTTTGTTGTATTTGAGGTTGGCGAGGTTGAAATTCTCGTCGATGGACGTGCCGAGCGCGGTAATCAGCGAACGGAACTCCTCGTTGCTCAGCACCTGATCCAGCCGCTTCTTTTCGGCATTGAGGGGCTTGCCGCGCAGGGGGAGAATCGCCTGATAGCGGCTGTCGCGCCCTTGCTTGGCGCTGCCACCTGCGGAATCGCCTTCGACGATGAACAGCTCATTGTCCTCCGCCTTTTTGCCGCGGCAGGCGCTGAGTTTGCCGACCAGCGGCGCGGCGTCAAGCTGATTTGCTTTGCGGGCGTTGTCGCGGGTCTTGCGCGCGGCTTCACGCACCTGCGCGGCGCGAATCGCCTTCTGCACAATCTGCTGGGCAATCTCCTGATTCTTGAGGTTCTCCAGCCAGTCCGTCAGCTGCTGGGTGATGATGCCCTCCACCGCGGGGCGCACTTCGCTGTTGCCCAGACGCCCCTTTGTCTGCCCCTCGAACTGCGGATTCTTGACCATCGTCGTCAGCACGCAGCTCAAGCCTTCGCGGAAGTCCTCGCCCGTCAGGTTGCTGTCCTTTTCCTTCAGGAAGCCGTTGCGGCGGGCGTAGTCGTTGAACATCTTCGTGAATGCCGCCTTGAAGCCCGTTTCGTGCGTTCCGCCTTCACCCGTGGGGATGTTGTTGACATAGGAAAAAAGGCTCTCGGTATAGCCGTCGGTGTACTGGATGGCGACGCGGCAGATGACGGAATCCTTCTGGCCTTCGAGGTAAATCGGCTGATCGTGCAGGACGGTTTTGCCGTCGTTCAAATACCGTACATAGTCGATGATGCCGCCCTCGTAGTGGAAGGTCGTTTCGCGGCGGGCAGGGTCGCTCACACGCTCGTCGAGAAAGACGATTTTCAAGCCCCGATTCAGGTATGCCAACTCCTGCAGGCGGCGGAACACCGTGTCGTAATTGAAGCGCACGTCCTCGAAAATCGCGTCATCGGGAAGAAAACGCACGAGTGTGCCCTTCTTGCGTGTGTTGCCGACTTTTGCCAAGGGTGCGTCCGGCTTGCCCGCGATGACCTTGCCTTTCTTCTCGTCGAACTGACTTGTGAAGCGCATGGCATAATGGCTGAAATCGCGGTAGATGTCCACGGTCAGCCACTTGCTCAGCGCGTTGACGACCGACGCGCCCACGCCGTGCAGACCGCCGGAATAGCTGTAATTCTCGTTGTTGAACTTGCCGCCCGCGTGCAGCACGGTGAAAATGACCTCCGCGCCGCTGACGTGCATGGTCGGGTGCTCATCCACGGGCATACCGCGCCCGTTGTCGTACACCGACGCGGAGCCGTCCGTGTGCAGCGTCACGCGCACCTCATCCGCAAAGCCGTTCGACGCCTCGTCAATCGCGTTATCCACAATCTCCCAGAGCAAGTGATGCAGACCGCGCGTCGAGGTGGTGCCGATATACATGCCCGGACGCATCCGAACCGCTTCCAGCCCTTCCAGCACCTGAATATTGCCCGCATCATAGTGATTTGCTTGATTTGCCATGAAAAAACTCCTCTTATAATGAAGGAAGTATATCAAAATCGCAACGGTGACAAAGCACCAATTTTCATTATATCACAATTCCGCCGATTCATCAAGGCGAACAGCAAAATGACGCTCGGACAGCAAAGCGGCGCGAAAAATTTTCACCCGCTCAACAAAAACGTAACATTTTATAAAATATCGGAAACATGTTCATGGGAAAACAAAAATAGATATTGAAAACGGGCAGATAATTGTCGAATCAAACAGGGGAAGATCCGCGAAAACGCCGCAGAATTTACAATTCACAGGGAAAAAGCCTCTTGACAATGAAACAATTTTGTAATAAAATCAGGCTGTACGGAAAGGAGTGATTTCCCCATGATGAATTCCGGTCTGCGGCGGCTTCTGTCCGGCGCGGTGGCGCTGATGCTGCTGGGCTGTTCCTCCGCCTTGGCGGATACGGCGACGGTCACTGCGCGCAAACTCATTCTGCGCGAAAAAGCATCCTCGACCAGCGATGCCCTGCAAACCCTGCCCAAAGGCACGAAGCTGGAGATTCTCGGCAAAAGCGGCAGCTGGTATAAAGTGACTTACGGGAAATACACCGGCTATGTCTATAAAACGTATGTCAGCGTGACCAAGACGGCCAGCAGTTCCAGTTCTTCCAGCAGCGCGACGCGGCTGGAAAAGGGGAGCACGGGCAGCGACGTCAAGGATTTGCAGACAAAGCTGAAAAAACTCGGCTATTATGATGCTTATGTCGATGGCGATTATGGCGACACGACCGTCGCGGCGGTCAAGGCGTTCCAGAAGAAGTATAACTTGACGGCGGATGGCATTGCAGGCAAAGAGACGCTCAAAAAGCTCGACAGCGCGTACAAGAACGCGGACAGCGCCAAGGACGTTGATTCGCTCCGCATGGGCGACAGCGGCAGCGCCGTCAAGGACTTGCAGACGAAGCTGAAGAAGCTGGGCTATTACAGCGGCACGGTGGACAGCACGTTTGGTTCGGGCACATACACGGCGGTTCGCGCGTTCCAGAAGAAGTATAACCTGACGGCGGACGGCGTGGCGGGCAGCGAAACGCTCAAAAAGCTCGACAGCGTGTACAAGAACGCGGGCAGCGACAAAGACGACGATTCGCTCCGCAAAGGCGCAACCGGCAGCGCAGTCAAGGACTTGCAGACGAAGCTGAAAAAGCTCGGCTTCTACAACGCGTCCATTGACGGCGACTATGGCGATACGACGGTTGCGGCGGTCAAGGCGTTCCAGAAGAAGTATAACCTGACGGCGGATGGCGTGGCGGGCAGCGAAACGCTCAAAAAGCTCGACAGCGCGTACAAGAACGCGGACAGCAATACCAGCACCGATGACGATTCGCTCCGCAAGGGCGCAACCGGCACGGCAGTCAAGACGCTGCAGACCAACCTGAAGAAGCTGGGCTTCTACACGGCGTATGTCGACGGTTCGTTCGGCTCGACGACCGAGAGCGCCGTCAAGGCATTCCAGAAAAAATACGGTCTGACGGCGGACGGTGTGGCGGGCAGCGCGACGCTCAAGAAGATTGAATCCGCCGTGGCGAGCGCCAGCAGCGGAAAAATCACCACCGAGCGACTGGACTGGTTCAATGGCGGCAAGAACGTCATCCCGAACGGCGCTGTATTCCAGATTAAGGACGTCAGCACGGGGCTGATTTTCTCCGTGCGCCGGCAGAGCGGCGGCAACCACATGGACGCCGAGCCGCTGACGGCGGAAGATACCGCGATTCTCAAGAAAATCAACGGCGGCACGTTCAGCTGGCGCCGCCGCGCAGTGCTGGTGAAGTACAACGGGCATGTGTATGCCGCGTCGATTTACTCCGAACCCCACGGCACAAACACAATTCTGGACAACAACTTCGATGGGCAGTTCTGCCTGCACTTCTATGGCAGCAAGACCCACGGTACAGACCGCGTGGATGCAGATCACCAGAAGTGCGTGGAACAGGCCATGAAGGCGACTTGGTAAAAATCCCAGTCAAAGGGCAAAGCAATGGGCACTGCTGCAGCGCGGCAGTGCCTTTTTGCGCACATCCGAAATCATCCGCCGATGCCCTATTGACAAATCGCCCAAAATCCATACAATAAAATTGCGGCTGAAATCATTCATTTTTCATTCATTCCGATGGACAGCCGAGGACAAGAGAGAGAGGAAAGTACCATGTTCGGATTTCGACCCGACGGACGGCGCGTGTCGTCCATTGACCCCATCGTCGGCATTACGCCGTACCTGATGCCCATGCGCTGCGACGCGCAGGTTTTCCTGCAGCACCGCGTGGACTATGAGCTGCTGACGCGCTACATTGCGGCGCAGGCGGCGAAGGGCGAGAAAATCACGTTCATGCAGATTATTATTGCCGCGTTCGTCCGCACTGTGTCCCAGCACCCGGAAATCAACCGCTTCATCCTCAATAAGCAGTTCTTCGCGCGGAACATGTGCGCCGTGTCCTTCACGATGCTCAAAAACCCGCAGAACGCCGAAATGGGCGAGACGGCGGTGAAGGTGAAGTACGACCTGACTGACACCATCTACGATGTGCGCGACCGCATGGAAAAGGTCATCAACGCTAACCGCGGCGAGGACAAGAAGAACTTCGCGGATAAGCTGGCGAAAGCGGTGCTGGTCGTGCCGGGTCTGGCAACGGGCATCGTCGCGCTGGTTCGCCTGCTTGATCGCTACGGGCTCTGCCCCGGCGCACTGCTGGACGAACTGCCCTTCCATACCAGCATGTATATCACCAACAACGCCTCCATCGGCCTGCATCACGTCAACCACCACATCTACAACTTTGGTTCGGTTACGCTGTTCTTCGGCATGGGTACCGTGGAGAAGGTTGCCGTGGTGGAGAAGGGCGAGGCGCGCATGAAGCGCTTCCTGCCCATTGGCATCACGGCGGATGAACGCGTCTGCTCCGGCGCGCACTACGCGGCGTTCTTCGGCACGATGTCGTATCTGCTCAATCATCCAGAAGAACTGGAGAAGCCGCCGGAATCCGTCCGCTTTGACGAAAAGTGCGAATATCACGTCCCGAAAGTTGGCGAGCAGCCGGCAAAGAAGCAGAAAAAGCAGCAGAAAGCCACGGTTCAGGCGTAAATCAGCAGGAAAAAACGCATGATATGTCGAAATCCTCCGTTGCAGCGCATTCCTTGAAACGGGAGTGCAGAAGAACGGAGGATTTTTTTCATGCAGAATGTAGGTATTGTCGGCTTGGGACTGATTGGCGGCTCACTCGCGAAAACCATCAAGCTCCACACGCCGTACACGGTTTATGGCACGGATAAGAATGCGGACACGATGCGCCGCGCGTTCCTGATGGAAGCGATTGATGGCGAACTGACGGCGGAGACGCTGCCGCAGTGCGATGTTGTGCTGATCTGCCTGTACCCGCAGGGAATTATCGACTATGTGACCGCGCACGCGGCGGACTTTAAGCCCGACAGCCTTGTGATTGACTGCGGCGGCGTGAAGCAGGTGATTTGCGATGCACTGTTTCCCATATCACAGCGGTATGCGTGGCATTTCATCGGCGGACACCCGATGGCGGGGCGCGAGTACAGCGGCTTCAAGTACGCCCGCGACGATCTGTTCGACCATGCGTCGATGATTCTGTGCGGTCACGGCGACGACGACCCGGCGGTTTTGCAGCGCGCCCGCGACTTTTTCATGAAACTGGGCTTCCTGCGTGTGCAGTTCACGACGCCGAAGACGCATGACGAGATGATTGCGTATACGTCGCAGCTGGCGCATGTCGTGTCGAGTGCGTATGTGAAGTGCCCGCTGGCGGATAAGCACCGCGGGTTCTCGGCAGGGAGCTTCGCGGATATGACCCGCGTGGCACGGCTGAATGAGGATATGTGGACGGAGCTGTTCTTTGATAATCGAGAGGCGCTGCTGCCGGTGGTGGAGGACTTGGTGCAGCGGGTGACGGAGTATCGGGACGCGCTGCGGGATGAGGATAGGGAAGGAATGAGAAAATTATTGCGTGAGGGACGCGAGACGAAGGAACGCCTGACGGATTAACACGCGGGTAAAGTATGGAAGAGCGACCAACTCAATCGCGCGAAGGGGTCAAGGGGCAATTGCCCCTTGCAGGGTCAAGG
>OKVH01001491.1_pt1 | contig 10809 bp, 10 predicted proteins | sample 1604791 | NCBI WGS metagenome assembly OKVH01 (sample SAMN01760919, study PRJEB22395) | human gut metagenome | reverse complement strand
TGAACCGGGTAAGGGAAGAGATGTCTCTATTTTTGTCTTAAATGAAAGAGCCGTGGCTCGGAGCGAAGATTTTTGTGGCGAGATAATGGAGAAATAATAGACGTAAATTCATGCGAAATTACTAATTTTGTGGTTCAAAATGAATAAACCAAAAAATCAGTATATATAATGCTTACTCTTCAGCAGATAAAAGCGGATCCGGCCCGCACCATCGAGCGCCTTGCCATCAAGGGCTTCGACGGGAAGGAGCCGATTGCAAAAGTGCTGCAGCTCGACGAACAGCGCCGCGCCCTCCAGCTTGAAAACGATAATCTCTCCGCCGAGCTTAACCGCGCGGCCGCATCGATAGGCTCCCTTATGAAGCAGGGCAAGCGCGAGGAGGCCGAGCAGGCAAAGGCTACGGTGGCTTCGCTCAAGGAGCGCCAGAAGGGCGTGGCCCAGCAGCTTGCCGAAACAGAGATGGAGCAGCACACGCTTCTGACCACCATTCCCAACCTTCCCTGCAACATGGTGCCGGCAGGCACATCCGCAGCCGACAATGTGGTGGAAAAGACCGGTGGCCCGATGCCTGATCTGGGCGACGACGCGCTTCCCCACTGGGACCTCTGCAAGAAATACAACCTGATTGACTTCGACCTCGGTGTGAAGATTACCGGCGCCGGATTCCCCGTATATATAGGAAAGGGAGCACGCCTGCAGCGCGCCCTGATCCAGTTCTTCCTCGACCAGGCCAACGAAGCCGGCTATGTGGAAATCGAGCCCCCGTATGTGGTAAACGAGGCTTCGGCCTACGGCACGGGTCAGCTCCCCGACAAGGAGGGGCAGATGTACCACTGCGAGGTCGACAATCTCTACCTTATTCCCACGGCTGAAGTGCCCGTGACGAACATCTACCGCGACGTGATTCTCGGCGAGGACCAGCTCCCGAAGAAGAATTGCGCATATTCGGCCTGCTTCCGCCGTGAGGCCGGCAGCTACGGCAAGGACGTTCGCGGGCTCAACCGCCTGCATCAGTTCGACAAGGTGGAAATCGTGCGCATCGAGAAGCCTGAGAATTCCTATGCCGCTCTCGAAGAGATGAAGGATCACGTGCAGGGACTTCTCGAAAAGCTCGGTTTGCCCTGGCACATACTCCGCCTCTGTGGCGGCGACATGAGTTTCACGTCGGCCATCACGTTCGACTTCGAGGTGTGGAGCGCCGCACAGAAGCGCTGGCTCGAAGTATCGTCGGTATCGAATTTCGAGACCTATCAGGCCAACCGCCTGAAGTGCCGCTATCGCGGAGCCGATAAGAAGACGCATCTCTGCCATACGCTCAACGGCTCGGCGCTGGCGCTGCCGCGCATCGTGGCAGCTCTGCTCGAGAACAACCAGACTCCCGAGGGTATCGTGGTGCCCGAATGCCTGCGCAAATACACCGGCTTCGACATCATCGACTGAACATCAGTATAATAATAAACACTACGGGCGATGCATTCAGCGGATTGCATCGCCCGTAGTGTTGTTTGTCACCCGATGGGTGGTTCGTTTATTGGCGTACGGCGGCTCCCTGCTCGCGGATGGCGCCGGTGGCAGGGTCGAGAATTATATAAATCGGGGCTTTTTTGTCGGTGAACGAGTTGGGGGCGAGCCCATAGACCACGCCGAATTGTGCGAACTGCTCGGAGCGCGAGAAGTAGGTGCGGTCGTCGTAGCTTACGGTTACGTCGGCTGTGCCGGGAATGCAGTAGGCGAAACCGTTTTTGGGAAATTCGAGGCGAATCCCTTTTTCGTTGAGAGGCATCTCGCCGCGCTGCGTCACGGTAAGGTTGAGGTATACGGGGACGCCCGAGAGGTCGGAGGCGCTGACTATGCCGTCGACGGCCGATATGCGGGCGAGGATAAGGTTGGCTATGTCGCCGTCGGGGTCGACGGTGTAGGTCTCAACCTGAGTGCGGGTGGAGGTGGTGCCGACAAACATTGCCATCAGAGCCTTTTCCTGCGCTTCGAGGTTGTCGAGCATAAGCTGGAGGGATTTGCCGTCGGGGGGCATCTGGTCGGCCTGGCCGGAAATGAGGTCGGCACGGGTCTGGCGTATGCCGAACAGGGCGGAGGCGGCGAGCTCGGCGCGTTTGGCCGTCGACTGGCTCTGCATCATCTCCTCGCTCACAACCTGGCGTGCGGCCGGCGTCTGGAGCGGAGTGGGCTCGGCGTCGCGGCTTTCGGGGAGCGGCGGGATGGCGGCATCAAGTGTTTTCTCCGTGTTGACCGAAAGCGGAACTCCCTGCGGCGAAAGGAGCATGAAAGGTTCGGTGCCGGCTTTGAACTGCACGGCATAGCGCTGGTCGGGGTCGGCGACGCCTTCGGTGGAGACGACCACTGAGCGCAACGAAGCGGAATGCTCTTCGCGGGCGATGGGGGAATTTATGTTAAGATATTTTTTTGCGTATTTATGGAATTCGCCCGGGCGGCGGGTGGTGATTTCCGCTTCGAGGGTGATGCGCAGGCGCGTGGTGGGAAGCGAGTAAACCAGAGCGTAGCTGTTGGCCTTGGTGGCCGAGAGGCGCGTTGTGGTCTGCGCCTGGGCCGGAACGAAGGCTGTTGCGGCAAGGAGGAGGGGTATGAGGATTTTCATGAAATGGAAATTTGAAGGATGGGAAACTGGGAACGGCCTACTGGAGGGTGTCGCGGATGGCGCGCCCGATGTTTTCGGCGATGTCGGAGGCGACCACGGCGACTACGGCGTGGTCGGCGGCAGCGAGTTCGCCGGCAACACCATGGATGTAGACGGCGATGAGCGACGCCAGTTCGGCGGGATAGCCTTGTGCGAGCATGGCGAGAAGTACGCCCGTGAGGACATCGCCGCTGCCGGCGGTGGCCATGGCGGGGGTGCCCGAAGAGTTGAAATATACCTTCCCGTCGGGGCGCACGATGGCGGTATAGTGGCCTTTGAGGATAATCAGGATGTTGTAGTATTTTGCCATCTCGATGGCTTTGCGCAGCCGGGCTTCGGCCGATGGCTGCGGGCCGAACAGACGGTCGAATTCTCCGGCGTGGGGTGTGATGATGCTCAATACGGGGATTGTGTTGAGCATCGACGGGCGCACGGCCATGCAGTTGAGGGCGTCGGCATCGAGCACTACTGGTTGCGAAGCCGACGCGAGGAAGTCTTCGAGCGCTTTGACGGTCAGCTCGTTGGTGCCGATTCCGGGGCCTACGGCTATAGCGTTGAAATGGCGCTCCGGATGGATTTCGGCGATATTCTGCTCGCCGCGGTTGTAGCGGTAGAGCGCTTCGGGAACGGCGGTCTGTAGAATCTGGTAGCCCCATTTCGGGGCGTTGACGGTGAGTTTCCCTACGCCGGCGCGGAGGCATCCGCGGGCGGCGAGTACGGCTGCGCCCATCATTCCGTATGAGCCGGCGTAGAGCACAGCGTTGCCGAAATCGGCTTTGGAGGCGAACTCCTTGCGGGGGCGCAGGCGCCGGCTTACGTCGCGCTTCTCGACGAGGCAGAAGTTGGCGGGGGTAGCGGCGATGGCCTTCTCGCTAAGGCCGATGTCGAGCACTTTCCATTCGCCGATCAGCTCGGCGTTGTCGGCAATGAAGAAACTGATGCGCGGAAACTGGATGGCGAGCGTCAGCGTGGCGTGGACGGTGTTGCGGTTTACGATGTTGGGATTCCAGTCGCCGAACATCCCGGAGGGAACGTCGATGGAAACTACGGTTGCGTCTTCGTCGTTGAGGTTCTGTACGAGCGATTTGAATCCACCTTTAAGCTCCTCGCGGAGTCCGGAGCCGAAAAGCCCGTCGATTACCAGATGTGCCGACGTGATTTTGGGCATGGTGAAGCGGGTCTGCACCTCGCAGAACTGGATTTCGGGGATTTCGCGGAGCAGGCGGTCGCGCAGAGCGGCGCAGTCGGCCGAGAGCTTGTCGCCGCCGATGTTGAAGAGGTAGACGTCGGGACGAAAACCGCGCTCCCAGAGCAGTCGCGCGGCGGCCAGGGCATCGGCTCCGTTGTTGCCGGGCCCGGCGAAAACTATCGTGGGTTTGTTGGAGCGCCAGCGGGTGGCTATTTCGCTTGCCACACCTTCGCCGACCCGCTCGATGAGTTCGAGGGGGGAGACGGCTTCGCCGTCGATGGTGGCGCGGTCGATGGCGCGTATTTCTTCGGTGGTGAAAAGTTTCATAGTGTATCGGAAGGGTCAGGGTTGCGCGTGGAGCGCCCCATCGTTCACGCAAAATTACAAAAATATTCGGGGTTATCGGTATGTGGATGGCAACATTTCACGCCCCATCTCTCCAAAAAGAGAAAATATTTGGGCTGGGATTGCCTGTAGATGGAAAACATTGTGTAATTTTGCGTAACTATTTTTGCCCGATGAAACAAGTGACATACAACGGGCTCACTTTCGAGCCCTACATTGAACGTGAGAAGATCCAGAAGCGTATCGAGGAACTGGCAAAGGAGATTACGGCCGAATTCAAGGGACGCCGCCCGCTGCTGGTATGCGTGCTCAACGGCGCGTTTCCGTTTGCCTCCGAGCTTTTTCTGAACATCGATACCGATGCCGAAATAGCGTTTATCCGCCTGAAGAGCTACGAGGGGACCTCGTCGACCGGGACGGTGAAGGAGGTGATGGGGCTTACGGCCGACGTAGCCGGGCGCCCAGTGATTCTTGTGGAGGATATCGTAGACACCGGCCAGACCATAGAGTGGCTCGTGGAGACAATTTCGGCCAAGAACCCCTCGGAGGTGAAAATCGCCACGCTGCTTTTCAAACCGGAGAGCCTGCAGTGCGACGTGAAGCCCGATTATGTCGGGTTCGCCATTCCGCCTAAATTCATCATCGGATTCGGCCTCGACCTGGACGGTCTGGCACGCAATCTGAAGGATATATACGTTCTGAAGGAGACCGCCGACTGACAGGCACATCTCTCATTCCGACGGCAAAGCCTCCCGGACCTGACAACCACCATCTTACATCCCCCCGACGGCGCGCGAGCGATACGACCGGGGGATTCCGGTATGCTCTGCGACAACCAACAAACTGACAGCTAATAGAATGAACGTTGTGATATTCGGTGCCCCCGGTAGCGGGAAAGGCACTCAAAGCGAAAAACTGATAAAAAAATACGGGCTTCACCATATCTCGACCGGCGAAGTGCTCCGCGACCATATCGCCCGCAAAACCCCCATCGGGCAGATTGCCAACACCTACATCAAGCAGGGACAGCTCATTCCTGACTCGCTGATGATCCGCATCCTCGAGGAAATTCTCGACAACGAGCCCAAGGCCAAGGACGGCGTGATTCTCGACGGCTTCCCGCGCACGGTGCCTCAGGCCGATGCGCTGAAGCGCTTTTTCGAGCGCCGCGGCCAGAAACTGCATCACGTAATCGGACTTGAGGTGCCCGAGGATGAACTTATGGTGCGCATGATTCGCCGCGGCGAGCAGACGGGCCGCGCCGACGACAATCCAGAAACCATCAAAAACCGACTGAAAGTTTACCACGAGTCGACCACCCCTCTGCGCGACTACTACATGAAGGAGGGAAAATACCGCCGCATCGACGGCCAGGGCGATGTCGACGCCATATTCAGCCGCATATCCGCCGCCATCGACTCGGCCGAAGCCGCCAGCTGAAGTCAAATCATAACCCGCCGGCAAAGGGGTCGTTGTATTTCCCCCTGAGCTGCCGCAGGAAGTGCCTGAAAAATACCGGATCGTCGACCAGATACCTGCGCGCCATGCGCTTCGGTTCCTGAATTATTCTGTATAGCCATTCCAGCGCCAGACGCCGCATCCATATCGGCGCGCGCTTTATGTTGCCAGCCTCGAAATCGATGGTAGCGCCGAGAGCCATCCACAGACGTACCGACGGCATTTCGTGCCGATGGGCCATTATCCATTTTTCCTGTTTGGGAGCACCTACGCCTACAAGGACCACCGTGGCGCCGCTTTCGTTGATGCAACGGGCTATACGGCGGTTCTCTTCCTCATTGTTTTCAAAACCATAGCTCGGCGAGAGTGCGCCGACCACTATGTTGCGCTTCATTCGGGCGTTGATTCGGCGCATGGCCTCCTGAGCGACGCCTTCGGCTGCACCGAGCAGGAAAATGCGGCAGTCCGGATCGTCGCGGTGGTATTCATAATAGGATGTAAAGAAACTGCTTCCCGGAATGGCTTCGCGGAATGGCCTGTCGGTAAGATGCGAACAAAGCTGGAGCACCCGCGAATCGCACACAACCCACTCGGCTTCGCGATAGGCGTCGTAGAAACTTCGGTCTGTCTGGAGTTTTACGAGATGATCGATATTGGGCGTGACAAGCACTCCGTCGCGCAGCGAAGCAAGGAGCTCATCGCGAGTAGTATCGAGTACATCAATGTTAAGAATCCGTATCTTTTCCATTTCAAGTGTCTGCCTTAGTATTCGGGTGCGGGCCGTCGGAGTGTGTGGCCGGCTCGGGAAGCAACGTGGAGTATATCCTGACAAGATGGCCGAAGACCTGCGGGGGGAAGTATTGCCTAACGTCTGAGAGCGCCTTCTGCCCGCGGATTTCCACCTGCTGCGGGTTTGATATGTACCACCTGAGGGCAGCAGCGATGCAGTCGGAGCGCCCCGGGGGGATGAGCGTTCCGTTGTTGCCGTCGCGCACGAGCTCGGGTATACCGCCTACGGGCGTGGTAATTACCGGCATGCCGCTTGCCATAGCCTCGAGGATGGCTATGGGAAGCCCTTCGTTGTAGGATGGAAGTATATAGATGTCGGCCCATTCCAGAGCCTTGGTTTTGGCGCTCCCCGATACCCATCCCATATATGAAGCGATGTTCTGCAGGCCTTTAGCCTCGATTTCGGAGCGTATGTCGCCATCGACTTCATTGCCTCCGAAACGCACCTCGATTCTGCCGTCGAAATACTTTTTGTCGGATGCGAGGGCCGTCAGCAAATCGGAGGCTCCCTTTCGCCGGCTGATTTCTCCGAGATAAAGCACCCTAAGAGGGTGGTGGGCTGTCTTTGCGTTTTCGCTTTGCCCGGGGGCCACAGGATTTTTCAGCACCTCGATTTTCCCGGGCGGCATCCCGATGGAAGCAAAATACTGTTTCCATGATTCCGAAAGGGCTATAAGCAGGTCTACACTTCGGAGGGTCGATATTATGGACTGCTTATCGGCGGATGCTTCGTAGAATTCCTTGAAATCCGCGGCATGCTCATGAAGGATTACCTTCTTACCGAAACGCCTGGCCATACCGATGAAAATGCGGCAACGGCTGAACGACGCGTTGGCCGCGCCATGGATGTGTACGATTCTTATACGCCGGTCCAGCAGCAGTAGGAGCGCCGTGCGCACCATAGCCTGGAGCATATAGAAGGCCTTTACTGCCTTCGGCCAGAGGCGCCATGTCGGTATGAACCGCATACCGTCGATATGGCGGTCGTAGCTCACCAGTACCGACGTCATGCCGCCCTTGGTCTTTTTGGATACTCCAAGGAACAGCACCTGGGAGGCGATGTGCCTGTCAATCAGTTTGGCCATTCCAGAGTCGCTTTACGGTAGCTTCTATTTCGGAGAACTGGAGATAGGTGTCGGAAAGATTTTTGCGGTCGCGTTTCTGCAGACATACGCCTTCCACCTCCGGCTGCTCCATCGCCCTGCCGATTGCCTGCCCGAGACTTGCCGAATCACGGAAAAGCGAGATGTCGACAACCGGAAACGGACGCTCTGCGATGTGGAAGTGGTTGCGGCCGCCCAGCACCCGGTCGGTGTAGATGTCGTAAAGGTAGTATTCGCTGAAGCGGTATGTGTTGGCCAGCGCGAGTTTCCAGTTTCTGAACGGCGCGCGACGGGAGATGTCGGTAAGCATGGCCGTGAGGTTTTCGCGCTCGAAACATGTAGGCTGACACATATAGTTGTAGCGCCTTGTTTCCGCAGCGCCTTTTTCTATCGGGAGCAGTTTCTCCGCGGCATCGCAATATTCGTCGTGGCTCGGCTCGCCGGTATTGTCGACGCGATACATCATGCATCGGCCATCTGGGTGTACCCATCTGCCGATGTCGAACGGGCGCATGAACGCTATCTCAGAGTCTATATGAAACACGGCATCGTATTCCCGGCCGATATGCTCGAATACGGCAAGCTTGCAGATCTGCTGCACAATCCATTCGCGCACCGGAAGTGTAAACGGGCTGATGTGGAAGTGGTGGCCGGCGATTTTCCATGGCACACGCACAAAGCCGCGCGGCAGAAGCGTACCTTTGCGAGCCACGCGGTGACGGCCGTAGCAAAGCGGTGCGAACATAGCCTCGTCTTCGTCGTTCACGAAAATGAAGTGGTCGATATCAGGGGCAAATCTGTCGATGCTTTCGCATAGCAGCCGGCACTCGTCGAAATCAGCTTTGTAGGATTGTGTGACAAATGCGATGTGTTTCATGGTTTACAAAGGTAGCAAAATACTTTCTAACGGCCAAAGCGGCTTCGTATGGGTTTTGCCGGGTTGCCTCCTACGATAGTATAGGGTTGCACATCGTGTGTAACAACCGATCCGGCGGCGATGATACTTCCCTGGCCGATGGTGTGACCCGGGGTAAGGATGCTGCGGACGCCTATCCAGCAGTCGTCGCCGATGGTTGTGGGCAGATGTGTCTGCTCCGGCTCCTGAAAACACATCGGGATGCTTGTGTCTGCGAAATTGTGGTTGTTGGCAACTATATGGACTTCGGGAGCCATCATGACGTAGCGGCCTATGCGGGTGTTGTGAGGAACGACGCAATTCTCGCCGATGCCGCTGTAGTCACCTATTTCAATCTCCGAGCCATTGCCGAAGTATGCATGGCGGTCGATGGTGGAGATTTTGCCGCATTTCTTGAAAATACGTTTTGCGCAAAACACCCTTATGGCGTTCGACATGCGGCCGACCACGGGCATATACGAGCCTGGAAGATGGGTGGCGAATCCGTAGTATAACAGAAGATAAAGTTTTTTCATTTGGTTGCACCGGTGTTTTGGTGAATTGTATGAATCGGCGCCCTTTTACCGTGTGCCCGTAACTGCGGCTTTCAGCTTCTGGATTGTGCGGGTGGCCCTGGCTCCCAGAAGGCGCTGCAACGATTTTTTCATGCGCCAGCTGCGGGGCATCCAGCTCCCGGCAAAATGATGGATGGCCACCGTACGTGGAGTGACGTTAAGTTGTAGCGTCACGGTGTGAAGGGGTGAGAAATATTCGGAGGGCAACACGCAGATTTTTTCGGACGCCGGATCGAATTGCGAGATGTCGGGAATGTCGACGAGCAAGAAATTGCGGTCGATTATCTCAGTGAAGATTTCGGGCATGGTGAGGCGGTCGAACGAGCCGTCGGGGCGCACGAAATGGCGGCCGTCGTAGTGGCGGAGCACTTCGGCAAAAAGCGGATGCCCCTTCCCGGCCCCCATGCAGGCGGCCTCCACCGACCATCCGCCCGACTCGCGGCACACGAAATAAGGCAGATGAAGGAAATCATCGAAATTGCGGAGCACCTCCACATCGGAGTCCATGTAGATGCCACCCTCGGTATAAAGCGCGTAGGCGCGCACCCAGTCGGCCGCGAAGGCATACTGGCGGTTGTCGAACGCCTCGCGTACCCAGTCGGGACAGTTGCCGCCCAGACGCTCGAAATTCCACAGACGCAGTTCATAGTCTGGAAGTGCCTTTTTCCAGGAATCAATGCAGCGCTGTATCTTGGGAGGAAACGGGTCGTCGCTCAGCCAGCAGTAGTGAATTATCTTGGGTATCATGGGCAAATCAGTGGCCTTTATGCCGGAAAGGGTGGTTGAGGATTTTCTGCAAGCGTGTTGTTGCGGCGTGGAGCGCCAGCGAAGCGCGGTAAACCGCTTTCAGCGGCCGGGGCATATGCTAAATATAATGCTGTGACGACATTGAATATCTGAAACGTATACAGAATCGGGCCTGATGCCACGGCGGTAATCATTATAAACAGAATCCAGTAGTTGAGATACTCTCTCTCGGGCGGCTTGCGGTGGGTGAGAGTTTTCCACATAAGCATGAAGAGTGCTACTGTGGCTATAAGCCCGAAGTAGAAGAAAAATCCGGCCCAGCCCACGTCGCCCTCATAGCATTTCGAGGCGGCCGTGGCAGTCGAGTATTCTATTCCGTAGCGGGTCTTGTCGAGGGCAGGGATGCCGTTGCCCAGAATCATCGTGCCGATGTTGGGGTTGTACTCGTAGGTATAGAAGCGCCAGGCCTGGATTCGGATGTCTTCCGAACTTTCGCTGTTACTGTCCGCCTGAAGTTCGTTAAGGTCGTCGATAGCCTGGAAAATCGAAAGTCGCGGGGCTATGATGGCTATAGCAACCGCAATCGGCAGAAGAAAAATGAGGCGCTGTTTCCAGTTCATCACCCTGAACAGAAATATTCCTGCGAGCAGAGCCGACACGAAAATAACCTGCCTGATTACACTCACCACAATCATTACAACACATACAGCCATCACCAAAATCCACCACCATTTGCGCGAGAGCGACCATTTGTTGATGGCGTAGAACAGCAGCAGCGGGAAGAGCTCGATAAACGTCACGACGATTCGAGGAATGCCGCGCGAGCCGCCGTTGGGAAGTTCTCCGAATGCCGCTCCCGGGAATGCACGGAAATTCATCAGGTAGACAGGGATGGCGAGCGCGCATCCCACAGCCATTACCAAAAGAATTTTCCTCTCCGGCAGTTCGAACTTCAGAAGAATGTAGAACCAACTGTATGCAAAAAACATCGGGAGAGTCGTAATTACCGAACTGACGAGGTCCTGGCCATGGACTATGCCAGCCATTCCTGGCGA
>OKVH01001483.1_pt1 | contig 10855 bp, 9 predicted proteins | sample 1604791 | NCBI WGS metagenome assembly OKVH01 (sample SAMN01760919, study PRJEB22395) | human gut metagenome | reverse complement strand
CGAACCTGTCGGACGTGATGCTGGTGTTCGCCTGCGGCCTGATGGCGGCGGTCATTCTGAACTGGAACGTGGACCTGAGCAAGACGCGGGTAGAGATCCTCCAGCGGGAACAGATGCAGGAGCTGGACAACGCGGAGCAGATGGAGCAGGATATCCAATCCTCCAGCAGTTTCGAGCAGAAGGGCACGGTGTACGAAGACCCGGAGACCGGCAAGCTGTATGTGGTGATGCCGAAAAGCGGCAACTGAAAAGTTTTTATATAGATAGAACCAACAAAGAGAGGAGAACGCACATGAAGAAACGGACAAGCAAAATGTCCCGGCGCATCGTGAGCCTGCTGATGAGCATAGTGCTCACGCTGACGCTGGTGACCCCCGCGGCGTTTGCCGCGGAGGTGGTGGATGGCAGCAGCACGACCATCGTCGAGGGCAACACGAACCCGGCTGACGCTAACCACAGTGAGGACAGCGCGGGCAAGGATGACGTGGATAAGAACACCGAGGATAGTGCGGACGAGCAGCAGCCTGCTAACCCCGGTGACGAGGATGACGGCGAAGACGCCAACAAGCCCGATGGGGATAACGAGGACGAGGCCCCCGATGGGGATAAGATGGACGAGGAAAATAAGGACGAGCAGCCCGCCGAGGACGAGAATGACGGTGAGGACGACATCGCTTTGCTGAATGATGATACTGACAGTGATGTGTGGGCCGGTGCTGGTGCCGCGGACGGCATTGACACCTCTTGGTATAATACCAACGACAATACGTTTTATATCAGCACCGCTGCACAGTTGGCTGGCCTGGCACAATTGGTGAATAATGGAAATAACTTCTCTACAAAGAACATCACGCTGAAGGCAGATATCAAGTTGAACAACGATGCTGTGCCGACAGGCGGCAACGAGTGGACGCCCATCGGTGACAGCTCGAACACGTTCCAAGGCACGTTTGACGGCGACGGCCATACCATCACTGGTCTGTATATCAACGATACTGCCGCTGGGTATAACGCATATAAAGGGTTATTTGGCAATATTGCTGCTGGTGCCAAGGTTCAGAATCTAATTGTCACGGGTGATGTTGCGGCAAAGGAGAAGAATTCGAAACCCCGATATGTGGGAGGTATTGTTGGCTTTAATAGCGGTACCGTTCAGAACTGCGGTTTTCAAGGTTCGGTATCGGCAAGTAAGAGTAATGGACTTGTTAGCTCAAGCGATATTGGTGGAGTAGTGGGCGGTGGCAAAGCCACTAATTGTTGGTATTTCCGTAAGACCGGTACTTTCAAGCTCGGTGTGTGCGGTGGTACGCCTACGAACTGCTAGCGACAGATACAAGCAATCGGTGCAGCTCGGAGAGATCCTCGGAGGGGTGCAATTCCCATGTGCGGCGCCCACCGCAGACCAGTTGACCGCCCATCAGTCCGGGAAGTAGTGTCGAATAGGACTGGACAAACGACAGAAACGGCGTGGGCCGTTCCGGGAAACCGGGGCGGCCCCGCCATGACCTTTGCCTGATGGCAGAAATGCGGGTGCTGCACTTTCCCTCCCCCTCACATATTTACTACCTACCCCCCCCCCCCAATTACTCCTTTCCGCAGCACCCGTGTTTGTGCCATCAGGAATCAATGCAACTGCAAGAGGAGGGGTACTCATTAAAATTTCTGAAAGCTCTTATACCATTGGCGATGACGGACGCCTTGTGATCCCGGCGGATGACTTGACTGAAATGGGGTTGACTGCGGGGCAGGACGTGTTTGTGGCTTATATCACCGACGATGACCTCGCAAACCGATACCATGAGTTCACAGTTTCATCGGTATCTCTTTCTGAATTGGATACCACCCAGCAGATCGCCATACCGCAGCAACTATTGGGGCAAGCAGGCATCGACTCGAACGCGGAGGTGCAGATCGCCTGCATTGACGGAGCTATCATCATTACGGGGGATACACCCCTGACCGAAGATGAATTGAGCGAGGTCGTTGGCCGTCTGCGGGCGGTCAATGACCTCGCCGAACATTTCGCAAATGAATCGGATACTGAAGAAAGGGGGACAAGCTATGGCCGCTTCTAAAAACATGATAGCGCTGGAGATAAATGGACTCCATGTGCATCTCACTTTCGCGCCTTTTCCTGCTGATGATACTGTGGCCGCCGTCCGAGCGATTCTGAAAAACAGCTACGTTCGGACGCTCCAGGCGTAAGGGGGCGTGACTTTGGGCAAAAGAGTTTGCTGCCTGTACCGTGTTTCCACGCTGAAGCAGGTCGAAAAAGACGACATCCCCATGCAGAAACAGCGGTGTCATGAGTTTGCCGCACAGATGGGCTGGGACATTGTTCGAGAGTTTTCCGAGAAGGGTGTCTCCGGCTTCAAAGTGTCTGCCAAGCAGCGCGATGCCATACAGGAGATCCAGCGCGAGGCGGCGCTGAACACCTTTGACATCCTTCTTGTTTTCATGTTTGACCGCCTTGGTCGGCGCGATGACGAAACACCCTTCATTGTGGAATGGTTTGTCAACAACGGTATTGAGGTCTGGAGTGCCGAGGAAGGCCAGCAGCGGTTTGATAACCATGTGGACAAGTTGCTGAACTACATCCGTTACTGGCAGGCGTCCGGCGAGAGTATCAAAACCTCGATCCGTACCAAGACGCGGCTTGGGCAGATCGTCATGGAGGGCCGATTCCGTGGCGGTTACGCACCTTACGGCTATCAGCTGGTGAAAAAAGGCCGCATGGGCAAAAAGAACCGGGAACTGTTTGACATTGAGGTAAACTCTATGGAAGCCGCCGCTGTCCGGCGCATTTTCGAGCTGGCGGATCAGTACGGCTATGGTGGGAGGAAAACCTCTACCACACTCAAGGAGGAGGGCTTCATCAACCTCCGCACCGGTGAGCCGTTTCACTATTCCACCATTCAAAATATCCTCATCAATATCGCCTATACCGGCGTGCTGCGAAGCGGTGAAAGCGTATCGGAAATATTTCCCGAACTGCAGATCATTACGCCGGAGCAGTTCCAACGTGTCCAAAAGGGGCGGGAGCAGCGGTCTGCGGACTACCTCGCAAAATGCGCTGCGGCCTATGGAACGGAAACCATCACACTGAAGGATGGCAGCGAAGCAGAGGTTTCTCGTCCGATTCGCAGCTATCCCCGAAAAAATACCGGCAGTGCTCTGCTGTCCGGTAATGTGTATTGCGGTCACTGCGGTGGCCGCATTTTTGCGTCAACAGCACGGAAGACCCATCACCCCACCGATGGCAGTAATGGCCGTGTAGCCATCTACAAATGCTATAACCGTACCCAACACAAAGAGAACTGCGATGGCCCCACGACCTACCGTGCCGAAAAGGTGGATGCCGTGGTCAGCAAGCTCATCCGGGATATTCTGCAAAAGGCCGGAGCTGTCAGCGAGTACGACATCGTTCATAATCAGATCGGCGCAACGGCATCTAATCTGCAGCAGCAGATTCGGCAAGCCAAGCTGGAGCTTTCCAAGAAGCACATCGAGCAGGGCCGCTGGGAAGGCCTGATGCTGGACTCGCTGGATGGCAAGTGCCCGTTCACCCCCGAGCAGGTCAAAAGCCGACTGGACTCCGTAAAGGAGGCCATGACATCGCTATCCGCCAATATTGAATCGTTGGAAGCCCGATTGGCCGACAGCGACAGGCTCACCCAGGAGCTGAAGGATCAGCACCAGCAGCTTCTGTCCTGGGCTGAGATGTTCGATACCGCCTCCCCCGCAGAGCGCAAGCTTATCGCATCCCACCTGATCAGAGCCGTGACCCTGACCCGCGGCTACGGCATTCAGATCGACTTCAACATCTCCGAGGCGCAGTATTTGAATGGGATGGAGCTGTAATCAGATTGCCCTTATTTATGCAGATGCGGGTTGATATCAACATATATTGGTAGAATAAACTTGGTTGCATATTACAAAGCAACTCTGACGCTATTTCTTCGTAGAAGTAGCGCATACCATTTTGACGTATCGAGGGTAGAGAGGTGTTGAACAGTTGAATAATTTGGCGATTTATGATACCATAAAAAGAAAAACGAGGGTGAGGATTGGTATCATGAAGAAAAATGCAATCATAAGCCTTGCCATGCTGTATGCGCTTTGGCAAACAAAACGTAGTGACCTTCTTGACTTGATTCGCCCCTTTGTGCTCTATGCAGTGGGGGTCACAACAAAAGTTGGCGATATCATTGATGTCGAGGGTATATGCAGATATATGGAATCCGAGTTTGGATACCAATCGTTTCAGTGTGCTGTAGTAGAAAGAATCCTGTTGCGTGAAACCAGCGACGCAATAAAGCAAGAGAGTCGAATTATCAAGAAAGAGGATCGTAAATTTATTCTTATTGCATCACTATCCACGCAGGTCGAAAAATTTAACTCCAAGAGGCTCGTTTGCAAAGAACATTCTGACGCGGTTACTACGGCGTTGGCTGGCTATCTTAATCATAACCGTGCATGCCGACGTGACAACTATACATCTTCAGAGGCGGAAGTTTTCTTGCTGTCGTTTTTTGAGCGTCAGGGTGGATCTATAGTACTTTCTGCAGATGATTTGCGGCAAATATCTTTCAAAAACAGCGAACTTGATTTTTTCATAGGAAAATTCATACTTGAGGAGAATGAGAAGCGTTCGTCTCTTATGGATTATATTGTAGAATTGGTTAAGGGCTACTTTGTCACCACCGCTCTGTACCTCCAAGCGGAAAACTTAGATGTGACCCATGCGTCTTTTAGCAATGTGATATTCTATCTGGATACCCGGCTGTTATTGGCGCTTCTTGGATTTAAGTCCTCTCAAGAAAACGAAAGTGTGCAAGAGATGGTCAAAAGCTTGCAGCGTAACGGCGCAAAACTTGCGTGCTTTTCTTATAACATTGAGGAAGTAGAAAATATTCTTGAGGCATATAAACAATCGACCGTGTCACCTCGGCGATATCCGGCTACAATTACACTTGAATTTTTTGATGAAAGAGGCGCATCTTACACGCACGTCGATGCTGCGCAAAAGGCATTTATACAAAAATTGCGAAATTTTCAAGTTAAAGAAATTTCTTTTGAAGCAGCGCTAATTAATGCTGGAGTAAAAGACCAGGCCACTGGCTTGCTGAATGACGACGAACTCAGGAATATTCTTTTGGAAATGAAGCCCAGTTACAACGTTTCCACGCTTCCAGACGATCTTGCTGCGATCAACACTGTAAGTAGAATCAGGCGAGGCAAACGGCTTCCAAATATTGAAAAGTGTAAAGCTGTCTTTGTCACATCGAACCCACTGCTTGTTTCGGGGACAAAACAACTGCTTATAAACCATTCTGAAGATGTGGGTTTTCCCCTTGCCATCACAGGCAATGATTTATGCGTCATGGCGTGGCTAAAGGATTTTGAGCGAAGCAATAATTTGCCGAAGATGCGGCTTCTTGAAAATGTGCTGGCGGCACTTACTCCCAGCAAAGAGCTTATGGATGCCTATTTCGATAATGTTGATTATTTGGAAAAGCAAGGTGACCTAAGCGGAGATGAAGCTGCACTCCTGCGCATGGATCAGTTTGCGAAAAAAGAGCTGATGGAACTTACGAAAGGCGAAAAAGGCAACTTGAGTACAGCTGTTGTCCAGACTATCCGCGAAAATATTCGTAGAGAAAGTAAAGAAGAGGGCATCAAAATTGGCGAAAACAGGGGCAATCAAACTTTGAATGAGTTGAGAACAGCAGCGTGCAAGCGGGCTGAGAAGGAAATAGAGGAGGAATACGGTCGCAAAGAAAAACGATGGATTAAGATTATTAAAATTGCTGCCATCGTAATTGCCCTGCTTTTTTCATCTGCATCGATTTACATGATTGTAATGACCGGGATAGGGAGTCCCCTAAGCATTGCGACTACCTTTGTTGCTTTAGTCACTCTTGTGCAGGGAACTGGTACTCTCCTAATAAAAGATAACTGGGCAACTAAGACGGTACGACGTTCTCTGCAACGGCAAAAGTTTAAGGAACTTGATGAACGAAAAACTAAATATCTCAGTTTAATGGACACTTCAGGTAGCTCACTCAATATGTAAACAACTATCTGGAGGTCTCACAATGTGTTTAGGGCGTTGGCATCATCAAAAAGAAAAAGAGAAAGGGAATGGGAAAGAGATCGTTATGGGTATGCAAAGCATCGCGGATTTTATGGTGTCACTGGAATTGCCAAAACAATATTTCGGGGAAGAATTTGTTATAGCCGATAAACTCGCCGAAGAAGCACAGGCTTTCATGACCGAACTAAAGAAATGCGATGGCTTAGAGTTTCCAGCCAATCAGCGGGAAGCAGTAGCCTCCATGATTAAAAGAGTTTTGACGACAACAGAAGCTCAATTTTCTCTCCTTGAAACAGTATTAAAGTGCCATGAAAAATCGGATGCCAAAGCAGCGCAAGAAGCATTTGATGTAATGATGAAAGAAATTGAGCCGGCATTACTTGTGAGCTCGGTCGGGGGAGCGGTTCGATTTGAGATAAAGGGAAAAGCCTCATTTAGATGGCCTCGGGACGCGTATGGCTACAAGTTCTATAGGGTACGTTCTGCGCCTAATAGTGCGATTGAAAAAGACGCCAATGAAATGTTTCACATTCCGAGCAAAAAGAGGCAACTTGCAAGTAACGAGAGATTTAGCCTCTGCGGTTTTCCTTCACTATATTTATCGACTATGCAACAACTTGCATGGCAAGAATGTGGCTACCCACCAGAGTATTATTGTTCTGAGTTTCAGTACCTACTACTTGATGTTCAGGATGATTGGAAGATAATTGCCCTATGTTCTCCGAGGGAAATCCACCGTCGTTTTTTAGCTACGCGCTATAATGCTGATGAGTTCGACTTATGGCTTTCAATAATTGAGCGCTGCTTGAAGATGTATCCTTTGGTCTTGGCTTGCTCATTTACAAATGCGAATGGAAAAGCACCTTTCAAGCAAGAGTATATCATCCCGCAAATGCTTATGCAGTGGGTACACAGGAACAACAATAAATACAACGGTATAAGCTATTTTAGCTGTATTGATATGCGCTCCGAACGGAGAATTTGGAATGCATATAATTTAGTCATTCCGGCATTGCCACCTTACGATAATGACGGCCTAAGTCTTGCACTTAAGGAACATTTTAACTGGAGTATGCCCGTCTATGTACAGGCACCCATCTTGGACTCAAACACGACAACACCCGATGTACAAATACTGGATGCATATTCTAACGAAATTTGTCAGGCTATTGGAAACCAATATGTCCCAACCGAACTTACTTTGTTTGCAGAAAAACTGCTGAGTATTGTTGGGGATATGCGAACAGTATTGACACGCTCGGCAGGCGCAGATATGCAGCTCGTTTTACATATGCTCGACTCTATTAACACAAATCTAAGTTCCATCCAAGGCATCGACTATGACGGATTTATCGCAGCTCAACGAAAAAAGTTGGAAGGTACAACAACTTTTTTTGAAGATGCGTTTGATCAGGTAGCTCAACGCTTGAAGTCCATTTATAAAAAGATTTGTGGCTACGATTCAAATTCAGTAAACGTAGAGGGTATGATTCGAAAATACCACTGGGGTATATGGGGCGAATTCAGGCAAATACCCCGGTTGCATTGTTTTTGCATTACCGAAGAAGATAAGCGATGGATTGCGGACTGGGCAAAATCTCATCACATATTGTTTTATGGCAATCTGTCAAACGAGGAAACAATTAAAATTCTTCGGAAATACACGAAAATTGCAAAAATTGATATGGCCTCTTTTTGGCCATCACGGTTTGCGGAAATGGTAGCAGATGAGCGGTGGTGCGAAGAAAATCTGGATAAAATTACGTCTCCAGTCTTTGTGAAAAGCTTCGGAGGCGAGTATACTTTTGTTTGCGCCGAAAAAGATTTGAAAAAACGAGAAGATAGTCTTGTAGCGGCGTTTTGCAAAAAATAATTGACACTTGTATTTTCTTGAACAAAGTAAGCGGTATGTGTCGAAATTGGGATGTAACATTTTCCAACTAAACTGACGCCGAATTTAATAAAATGGTGCAAAAATTCAACGAATCAAGTGCGTGTGGGTGCAATATGTCAGCCTTGGGAGAGCGTTCGGTTCGCATCCGAGAGGTCGAGGGTTCGAATCCCTTCAGGTCCACCATAAGGTGGCAACAATTTGGATATTTTAAGCGCAACGCTTAGAATGCCAAAGGGTTGCCGCCTTTTTTTATTTCAAATTCCGCACTCAGAAAAAAAGATATTTTCGCGTTATTTTGGTAACCGGAGAGATTTGAACTCCCCCTTTCACAGATTCAAAGGCAAAAACCTGAGAAGTGCCCTTTTTGCGGGCACAAAATAGAACGATCTTTTCTCAAAATTTTATACGATCTTTCGGGCGTCTGTTTGTTGGTTTCGTCGAAGCCATCAAAAAGGCGCCCTTTTTCATTTCACACCTTAATTCATCATCCGGCCGGAGCATTTCAGGATGCTCCGGCTTATTTTTTTGCTTACGAGGAGGACTCCAAAATGAATCATCAAAACGAACCCGCACAGCTCCGCTTCCTTGAGGAAACCGCCAATCAGTTGCGGCAGAACGGCTTCACGGTGGAACCAATCGAAGATCACCACCTGCCCGTCAGCATTGAAAAAGGGCGCCTCTGCCGTATCTCCGGCAAGGGCAGCGTATTGTACCGGCAAGAAAACGTAGACAATATCAGGGCACAGGACGCTTTGCAGACGGTGATTGACACCGTCAAAATGACTTCGGAATACATGGCGATTCTGGAAACCGCACCGCGGCTCAAAGCCAGCGGACTGGATGGCGACTACCGCGTCCTCGCGGACTTTGGTGACGCAGTGCTGGCGGGCCACCCCACCGAGCGCGGTGTCCAATTCGTGACTTGGGAGTGGGACTTCGACCGGGAGGGCGTCCATCACGGACATTATTTCCAGGATGACTATGATGCCGCCAAGCGGGATTTCGCCACACGCAGCGGGCTTGTTCAAAAAGGCGCCCTTTTTGAACCGGAGCAGCTTGCGGAGATCTACCGCGCGCTGGCGTTCGTCCGCGAACAGGATGAAAGCCTTTCCTTCGGACGGGATCGGGAGCTGGCGGAGCTGATGGAACAGGTCAGCGGACTGCTGCCCACGGATGCTCTGCGGCAGCGGGACGCACCGGAGCGGGGCACCATGACAATGAAATAAGTATCCACGCAGGCCGGACAGAAATGTCCGGCATTTTTTGGTTTAAGGAGGAAAAGACGATGGAAATTCATGGCACGATCCACTTCAAACTCATTCTTCCGCACTTCCCCGGCTTTCAGCAGGAGCCGCTGCCAGCGCCTGTTTGCAGCCGTTCACCGGAATGTGACGGCTGCCCTTATCCCCGCCATGGCTTTCTCTGCTGGGGCGCGGACGGAACCTGCCTGCGGACCAGAATGAACAAAATCAACGGATCGGAGGAAAAAAATGATGTTTCAAGCAATTTTGAGTAATCCCAGCCACCCGGAATACGGCGTGGCGACCATCCCGTTCCCCATCTCTCACCATCAGTACGCGCACTGTATGGAGCTGCTGGCGGCGTTGGAGATCGGCGACGCGGTCAAGGCGGACTGCAAGGTGGAGGAGGTTGATAGCTTTTTCTCTGTGCTCAAACGCACGGAAATGCTCACGGTCAATGTGGAGGAACTGAACTACCTCGCCAAGAGGCTGGAAAGCTTCGACACCGGCGAGGCCGCACAGTTTCAGGCAATGGCCCACAAGCTGGAGCCGTTCGAGTTAAAGGATCTCATCAACCTGACCTTCTGCTGCCAGCAGGCTACGGTCATCACCGACTTTTCCGACCTCGCCGCCATCGGCCGCGACCACTACATGAACCTGCACGGCGGCAGCGCAAGTGTGGATGAACTGAACAAACTGGACAGTGAGGAAACGGCAAGACGGCTCATTGAAAGCGGCGGCGGCACGATCACACCCTACGGCGTAGTCTACGACAACGGCATGAAGCTGGAACAGGTCTACGATGGCCGGTTCTTTCCCTGCTATTACTATGAACCGAACGCCATCACCGTTGCGGTGACCTCCAAAACCGAGCCAGAGGACACAGAACACATCACATGGCTGTTTCTCCCTATGGTGCAGGAGGAGATCGACCGCGCCCTTCTTCGTGGGGGCATCACCGATCCCGCCGATGTCCGCCTGCGGCTGGAGGACAGCCAGCTCCCCAATGAGGTAGATGTCCTTCTGGATATGGAGTACGAAACGCTCTCCGACCTCAATGAACTGGCAGAGGCGACGGATGGATTATCAAACGCGGATATAGAAAAGCTGGGTGCCGTGGTCATGCTGGCAGAGCCAAAGTCCGCAGCGCAGATCAAAAACCTTGCGGAAAGCCTCGACCTGTTTGACTTCGCCCCCGGCACACATACGCCGGAGGAATACGGCAAGTACATGATCCGCCAGTCCGGTCATTTCGACTATGACGAAAATCTCGACGCTTTTTATGACTATGAGAAGTACGGCACGGAGCGCATGAATGATGAGGACGGGATGTTCACTGACCGGGGCTATGTTGCCTACAAGGGCTTTTTTCGCATGGAGGAAGTGATGAACGGCAGCCAGAGCAGCCACATGGAGATGGGAGGGCTTTCACGATGATCATTCGGGCGGAACTGAAGTGTAAGCAGACCGGGTGTGAGGCAGACCCCTGTGCCGTGGATAAGGTCATCGAGCTGCCAAGCCCACGGTTCCGGCTGTTCAGCCGCGCACTGCTGGCTGATTATGATTTTATCGCAGAGAATAAAAACGCCATCCGGCACGATGAGGATGCCAGGCACTGCCTGC
>OKVH01001473.1_pt1 | contig 10955 bp, 9 predicted proteins | sample 1604791 | NCBI WGS metagenome assembly OKVH01 (sample SAMN01760919, study PRJEB22395) | human gut metagenome | reverse complement strand
AGGAAAATCTGTGCCTTCCTCTGGAGCTACTATGGATATCCGAATTCCAACTATGAAGGTGTCAATGTTGAAATCATGCGTTATTGCAACGGCGAAATCATGGCCCGTGATGAGATGGAAGCCGGAACCCTTCCGGATGTGGATTACGTGGCCGGTGTTCCTGACTCAGGGATTCCCCATGCCATTGGCTACTCCATGCAGAGTGGAAAAACCTTTGCACGCCCATTTGTAAAATATACTCCGACCTGGCCCCGTTCTTTCATGCCGGCCAATCAGGATATCCGTAATCAAGTTGCCAAGATGAAACAGATTCCGGTTCAGGAATTGATCGAAGGTAAAAAGTTGCTCTTTGTTGACGACTCTATTGTCCGTGGCACCCAGTTACGGGAAACCGTTGAATTCCTTTATGATTCCCATGCCACAGAAGTACATATTCGCTCCGCCTGTCCACCGATCATGTACAGCTGCAAATATTTGAACTTCTCCCGTTCCAAATCAGATCTGGATTTGATCACAAGAAGGATCATCCGTGAGTGGGAAGGCGACAATGATGTCAATGTACTGAGTGAATATGCGGATCCGAACAGTGACCGGTATGCAGCAATGCTGGAGGAAATCCGCAAGAGACAGAATTTCACTTCACTTCGTTATCACAGACTGGATGATCTGATCAAATCAATCGGGATTGATGCATGCCAGGTATGTACCTACTGCTTTAACGGTGTGGAATAACAGGTAAATGAAAATATAAAACAGGTGTCCACGTAAGTATATCTTAGTGATATATCCCCGTGGGCACCTGTTTTTGTATATACGATTTTGGTGTATACAATGATGTGGAATGGTGTACAAAGTATGCGGAGCGGCAGCTCCTTCTGCAAAGCTGCACTATAGCAGCAGATCATCTATCTTCACATAGTCTCCCATCCGGTATGCTTCAATTGCATTTCCATTGATCACATAGAACTTTTCGTTTGCATACACACCGCGGGTTCCAAGATAAGAATTACCGTTGACTTCCTCCTGCATCTGTACCTGGAAGCCCTGATTTTTATCGTAAGAAAGGATCACATACTGGTTGGCAGATCCGGAAAGCGGAAAGCCGATCAGATTCTTTTCCGGATCAACCAGTGCTGCACGGTAGTCAGAAAAAACATCCGAGTAATAGTACTGATCCAGTGTGTACTTGCTGACTTCCTTCACATCCGAAGGATCACTGATATCAAACATGGAGATCTTTACCCCGTTTGTAATGCCATTTTCATCGGTATCCATACCGATGCCAAGAAGCAGGTTATCACTGTAAAAATGCAGGTATTCCGAAAAGCCGGGAATTTTCAGCTTGCCAAGGATCTTCGGATTCTCCGGATCGGAAAAGTCTACGGAGAATAAAGGATCTGTCTGTTCATAAGTTACAAAGTAACCGGTATCGCCCAAAAATCTTGCGGAATAGACCTGTTCATTTTTGGCAAGATCCTCGATCTTACCGATTGTTTTCAAATCTGCATCCAGCACATAGACTGAATTGGACTGTGAAGAGCTTCCGACATTATGCGTAACCGTTGTCACCAGCCGCAACGTATTGTCATACTCATCAATGCTGAAGGAATCGTTCAGATATCCTTTTACTTTGCCCTGGGCAGAGCCGGAAAGTTTTCCTTTATTGTAAGACAGCTTGCGGAGGATCGTCTGATTCTTTGCCGCAAGATTATCTGCGAGGATACTGCTGTTCGCATACTCATAAATATAAATGTTGTTCTCACTCACATAGACTTCGCCATTCTCAGACATGACTGCTTTCTGGTCTGCTGCCTTATCCGGACTGGAAGCGGAAACGGAGCTGACAACAAGGTACTGGTCTGCTGCATGGTTCGTCGGGAGATAGATATCCGACTGCTTCAGAAGATTGTCACCAACAAGCGGAACATAGGAAGGATAATCTTTTTTGGTGATCGTATCGTAAATATAATAGTCGCTGAATACATACAGATATCCGTCTTTAAAACGTGAAGTGCGGTAGTAACCACTCTGATCCACGGTTCCGATGGATTTCGGATTGTTGATATCTGCCAGATCATAAGTCTGGATACGGGTACAGCTGCCGCGGTACAAGGTTTTACTGTCAGAATCAACCTGCGTGTTCTGCATGTTGCCAAGGACAAAAAGCTTCTGGTCACTCAGGTAAAATTCGGATGCCTGAAAATTCTCATTCAGCGAAATACCGGAAACAACCTTCATCTGATCAGACTGGATATCTACAATGGAAATTTCCTGTGAGTTTGCTTTCAGTGTATAAAGATAACTTCCATCCGTTTTTACAATGTCTGCTTCACCGACGCTCTCTGTGCGGACGTTGGTATCGGAAAATGAAGTATCCACAGCACGTGCAGAGGCTGTTGAAGAATCCGAAGAGGAGCTGGAACTATCGGTACGTGCACCATTGTCGGCTGTTTCAGTTGAATACATGACAATTCCGCCGTCGGTTGAACCGGTAACAGATGAAGAATCCAACTCATCCTGATAAGATTGCAGGTATGTGTAGACTTCATCATAATCGGTTGCCGTTTCTAAAGTATCGGAAGAGGCAAGCTTACCGGAGGATGTACCGATTGAAGAACTGCCTTTTGTGGAAGAAGTGGCTGAGTCTGAAGAAAGATTCTGCTGGCGGATGTGGGCGCCAATGCCGACAACCAGTACCAGTGCGGCAGCGATAAGTCCTCCGCGCATCCGGTGGCCGCGGGAAAATCCATGCTTTTTCGGGATATGTCCGGAAGCCTGAGTGCTGTTATGCTCTTCCAGCATTTTCATAATCTGATCCGGTGCAAGGCTTTCCGGAACAGGAGTTTTTTCCGTAGATTGTTTTATTTTATCCAGTATTTCTTTTTCGTGATCTGTCATATGAAACACCTCCTATTACTCTTTTATCCTACTCTTTCAGAAGCCAGCTCATCTTTTCGAGGGCACGCTTTCTGCGGGAGCGGACTGTATTCGGGTTCAGCCTTAGCATTTTTCCGATCTCTTTACTGTTGTAACCGCCATAGACGGATAAGCCGATGATCAGCTGATCGTCTTCATCGAGAATAAGAAAAGCACGTTCGACATCTGTGCGGAGTCCGTCACAGTATGTGGCAGAAGCATGATCTTCTTTCAGCTCGGTCTCGGTCCGTTCACGGCTCTTTAACTTCCGGCGGCACACATTTGCCAGAATCTGAAAGATCCAGGAACGGAATGCTTCTTCTTTGCGTAATTTATGTATGTTCTCATAGGCGGAAAGAACGGCTTCACTGACGGCGTCTTCTGCATCCTGCGGATGATGCATCATGCAGAGCGCAAAACGATACAGATCCTGATAAACCGTCTTATATAATTCTTTAAATGCAATTGCATCGATCATAAGGTCCCTCCTCTCATAACAGGTTCTTTGTATATAAGAGTATAAAAAAGTCGGAAGTGTTGCAAAAAGGGACAGAAAAATTTCCGTCCCTTTTAAATCATATCATTGTCTGAGAAAAATTAACCTCTGTAATAATTGATCAGACATCCTTTGAGGATGATCTCACGTTCTGCATCCGTCAGATCACCGAGTTTCAGATCAATCTCCTTCAGATCATCGCCTACGACATAAGCCTTGATCGTGGAAGCTTTATCTTCTACTGCTTTGCGGATATCCGGCACGAAGAGATAGTCACCGTTCCTGAAAGAAAGCTTTGTGTGTTCCTCTTCGGTAATAAACGGAAGCATGCCCCAGTTGATCAGGTTCGAGCGGTAACGTTTGGTTGCGTACTCATTTGCGATATTCGCCCAGCCGCCGAGAACCTTCTGGCAGGAAGCAGCCTGCTCACGGGCAGAACCATCACCAGGTTTGACCGCGAAAATGGTACTTCCGACACCGATATTTCCTTTGCCGACTTCCGGATAAGACTTCTGGATTGCTGCCATCACCGGTTTTAATTCATCCAGTACATCCAGTGGACAAGTACCTGCTTCAATCGCTTTCTGGGCTTTCTGGACCTCTTTCGCGCGTCCTACATAGGCAGGATCCTTTCTGGAAAGTGCAAATTCAGCAAGTCCAAGCGGGTTGGAACGATAAGAAGAAGTCTCGCCGGACGGGATCAGTTCGTCTGTCGTTGTAACCGGATCGTGGATCTCAGATACGACCTTCAGGATCAGATTCTCAGGAAGAGCGCTCATTGCCGGCCAGTCTTTGATGTTCGGTCCGAATTTGATCTCAACCGAAGGATCAGCAACGCCGTGGCTGTCAAATACACGGTTGGCGTAAATTCTGGAATCAAAGTGGTAAGTCGGGTTCTTGTATTCAATATCAAAATCTGTTGCCGGAGTAAGGAAACCTTTGTTTGCAGCAGTTGCGGCAATGGAACGTGCATCCATAAGGGCAACAGATGCGATCTGTCCACTCTGCAGCTTGCTTCCTTCACGGTTCGGGAAGTTACGGGTAGAGTGACGGATGGAAAATGCATTGTTTGCCGGAGTATCCCCTGCACCGAAGCACGGTCCGCAGAAGGCAGTCTTCACGATCGTACCGGCTTCCATCAGGTCAGCAACCGCACCATTTTTCACAAGCTCCATGTAGATCGGTGTACTTGCCGGGTAAACACTGAAGGTAAATTCATCTGATCCGATGTATTTGCCACGGATGATGTCTGCGGCAGCACAGATATTTTCAAAACCGCCGCCGGCACAGCCTGCGATGATACCCTGATCGACATAAAGCTTACCATTTACGATCTTGTCCTGAAGAGAGTAATCCACAGCACCGTCCAGGCTTACCAGCGCGCGCTGCTCTACATCATGGAGAACATCTGCAAGGTTGGCATTGACATCCTCGATGGTGTAGACATTGGACGGATGGAACGGCATGGCGATCATAGGCTTGATCTCGCTCAAATTGACGTATACAAGACCGTCATAGTAAGCGACTGCGCCAGGCTCCAGTTCCCTGAAGTCATCACTTCTTCCGTGGATATCGTAGAACTCTTTGATCTTGTCATCGGTTCTCCAGATAGAAGAAAGGCAGGTTGTCTCTGTCGTCATAACATCGATTCCGATACGGAAGTCTGCACTTAATTTGCCAACGCCAGGTCCGACAAATTCCATGACCTTGTTATTGACATAGCCATTGCCGAAGGTTGCGCCGATGATCGCAAGGGCAACGTCCTGCGGTCCGACACCTTTCACCGGTTCGCCGTCCAGATAGATTCCGACAACGCCCGGCATCTTGATATCATAAGTCTTGTTCAGAAGCTGTTTTACAAGTTCCGGTCCGCCCTCTCCCATTGCCATGGTACCGAGTGCACCATAACGGGTGTGGCTGTCAGAACCAAGGATCATCTTGCCGCCGCCTGCGAGCATTTCACGGGCAAACTGGTGGATAACGGCCTGATGAGGCGGAACATAGACACCGCCGTACTTCTTCGCACAGGTCAGTCCAAACATGTGGTCATCTTCATTGATCGTACCGCCGACTGCACACAGAGAGTTATGGCAGTTGGTCAGAACATACGGGATCGGGAATTTCTCTAGTCCGGATGCTCTTGCAGTCTGGATGATTCCGACAAAGGTAATGTCGTGCGAAGTCAGCTTGTCAAATTTGATCTGAAGCTGCTGCATATTACCGGAAGTATTATGCGCACTTAAGATCCCATAAGCCATTGTCTCTTTTGCAGCAGCTTCTTTTGTTGTCTCAATCCCTGTCTTGCTTTTTACAGCAGCAAGTGCATCGGGTGCATCTGCAATTACCTCAGTACCGTGTAAAAGATAGGCACCGCCTTCGTATAATTTCACCATATCATGTCCTCCTATTTTCTGTTTTCTATAAATTTCATGTGGTCTGCGACCATCAAAGCGATCTTAAATGTCAGGGCGTCCTCAAAGACTCTGACATCCAGCCCGGTCTGCTTCTGGATCTTCTCCAGCCGGTAGACGAGCGTATTCCGGTGGACGAAAAGCTGTCTCGCTGTCTCCGAAATATTCAGGCTGTTTTCAAAAAATTTATCAACTGTGGATAAGGTTTCTTCGTCAAACTGATCAACGGTATTTCCGGCAAATACTTCTTCCAGGAACATCTCGCATAAGGAAACGGGAAGCTGGTGGATCAGCCGTCCGATACCGAGTTCGCGGTAGGATAAAATATTGCGTTCCGGATAGAAGATACGTCCCACATCCAGAGCCATGCCAGCTTCTTTGTAAGACTGTGAGACCTCTTTGAGTTCGGGAATGATGGTTCCGAAGGAAAGCCGGACATTGACCATAGCTTCGGTGTTGATCGCATTCACCAGCATATCGGCAGTCGAACGGATCGTATCATAATCATCCGTACTGTCAAGGGACTTGATCAGAATAATATGTCCCTCATCTACGGCAGTAACAAAATCACCGGTTCCCGAGGAATAAATCCCACGGATCATATCCAGGACGATCGTGTCATCCGGATTCTTCGGTTCGATCAGATAGACGACTCTGCGCTGCTCAACTGTAATACCAAGCTTTTTCGCCTGATTGTAGATATCTACGAGAAGCAGGTTATCCAGGAGCAGGTTCTGGATAAAACGGTTACGGTCAAGACGTTCGCTTCCGGATCTTAAAAGGCTCTCCAGCTGGCAGACACTTAAGCGTCCGCTGGTATGCACATCAATCTCATTATTGTGCTCGATTACGAAAATATAAGTCAGTTCATCATCATCATAAACTGGAAACAGACCATAGCATTCATCCAGGTGCTCCTCCGATACGCCGGTAACCTCCAGCTCTTTTAAAAATGAGCAGACAGCTTTTTTTACTGCAGGCTTCTCCTTACCTACAGCTGCAAGCATCACTCCGTCTGTGTTCCAGATGGAACAGTTACACTCGATGATATCCCCTATTTCATTGATTGTTCTCTGTAAAATCTGGTTGGATAACAATCCATTCACCTCTCCATTCTTTTCAATATATGACAAATGGGAGAATTGTGAAATTCCCCCATCTTCTTCTGACAATACAATCTGATATTATTTTAGCAAATGTTTTACACTTTAGCAAGTTAAAATGAAAAACGTTCTTTCTTATTCGTCTTCGTCATCGCGTCTGTCAAGCATGGCAGCAACGATTTCAAGAATCACAGCAAGACCGATCATAGATGTAGCGGCAATCTTGCCGGATGTACCGGTGGCTGCCTGTGCGATGCCGCCGACAACCGGAACAGAAAGCTTTACTTTTCCGATGTAGTTGTTGTAAGGGATCGGATTCATATCTTTTTCCTCATTGGCATCCCCTTTGGTGATAAACTGTCCCATCGCCGGGCTGTTGGATACTACGCGGTGGGTGATGATCGAGCCGTCTGCATTGTTGCTGTAAAAAGCAATGACATCATCTTTGACGATCGTGTCTGGTTCTTCATACCGGACATAGACCAGGCTTCCCGTCGGGATCGCCGGTTCCATGCTCCCACTGATCACGGTGTACATCTGAAAACCAAAAGCTTTCGGAAGCGTCAGCGGAATACAGGCAAGAATCAGTACTGTCAGTAAAACAGTGCCCAGTGCACTGCAAAATGCAGCCACCGGGCTTTTCTTTTTCTTCGTTCTCTTCAAAAAAGACTTCTCCTTTAGTGCCGCGCTTTTTTTATTTTGCACGTTTTTTCAAGAATACGATCAGTCCTGCGAGAGCTGCTACCGCAACAACGATAATGCCGATCCCTGCTGCGATCGGAGTTTTGCTCGTCTTGTCTTTCGCATCGATATTTCCTTTTGGAGTGTCTTCATCATCCAGATCTACCAGAGACTTTGGTGTCTGTTCATCCGGTGCGGTGGTCGTATCGTCTGTCGTATCCTGAGAATTGTCTGCATTCGTTGTACCACCGGCAGTACCGCCTGTTGTAGTGCCACCTGCTGTAGTACCACCTGCTGTAGTACCACCTGCTGTAGTACCTGTACCAGTACCGGCGGCTGCACCTGTTGTGCCGGCAGCTCCGGTTGTACCTGCTGCACCGGCAGGAGTTGCGGTTCCAGGAACTGTTGTTGTGACGGTAGTTGTTGTCTCAACGATACGGTCTGTAGCTCCCGGTGTGTAGGTAAACGTAAATACATTCTCAGATTCATTATCACTCAAAGTCTTCGTAAGTGCAAGAGCATCCGGGATATAATTTTCAACGTAACGGTAAGCAACGACCGGTTTGTCACCGACATTGCCGTAGAATGTCTGGCTCTCTGCCAGTGAATTGCCGGATGCATCCTGATAATTTACGGTATAGGCAACCATGTTGCCTTTGATTCCGTAAGCGACTACGTAGTCGGCATCACCTGTGACGGTAAATGCAGGAGCATCAAGTGGTTCTGAACTTGCATTATCACGTCCGCTGAGGCGGATTCCTTTGACATAATATCTATCGTCTGTTACCTGAATATTGTACAAAGCAGCATTGTCAAAAGAAAAATCAGAGCCATAAGCAATGTCAGATTTTTCGATCTTGTTCTGTCCGTTAATTGTTCCTTTGTTTCCTGCGGATAATGTTACCTTGTAGGTATACGGTGTAGTATCATCTGCCATAACGCTCATTGTGGATGCACCGAGTGTCATGGATACAGTCAGAAGAGAAACCAGTAATCTTTTCCATTTTTTCATCTGCTTACTCTCCTTTCTGTCTGCGTCTTTTTGTGTTCTTATTGAGTGTGTAGATACCGTATGCAAGAAGGATCAGTCCACTGATGAGTGCAAGCACACAGAAGAGAAGAACTCTTGCGGTATCACCGGTCTTAACGGTGTTGGTTGTCTTAACAATCTTATTCTTGGTGATGGTTTTGCCGGCTGAAACCTTTTCTACTGCAAAGTTCATGCGGAGCTTTGCGAGTGTGAGCTGATAACCGTTGCCCTGTGTCTCACCTTCAACACCGACGGTAAGGTGTACCGTTCCGGTATTATTGGAAGCAAGTCTTCCGAGGTAGAAATATTCCTGGGTTGAGTTATCGATCTGCTTCAGACCTTCTCCGGCTTTGGAAGCGCCTTCCCCTCCGACAGTTGTACTGTCATAGAGTACCTTTTCGGCATTGTCACTTCCAACATAGGTCAGCTTGTATTCATAAGCACCACCCTCTGCGGAAGACTGTGCATCCTCCAACGTCTGGATCACTTCGTTGGTCATGTACCAGTCGGTATCCGTACTGTCGGAGTTCTTAAGCTGAACCTTGAGCTCGATGCTGTCGCCCGGCTGGATATTTGCCAGCTCGTCAGTCACATCGGAGCTTTTAAATTTACTTTCCATCTTGCCGCCGGTGAAATTAACCTGCCATCCGTCGGCTCCCTGATAATCCTTTGCAAATGCAGTTGTGTGTACCCCTGCTGCCATTATCACTGTCATGGCGAGGCACAAAATTTTCTTTTTCATACTCTGTACCTCCCTACTGTAAGCTCATTGTTGTTTCGTCGTCTGATACATTCACGTCTACGCCCCAGGCACTCTTGATCGCATCCTTTGCGTTGTGTGTCTGAACTGCATCCACCTCTGCGTCAATGTGGAAGGTGTAGCCATTGTACTTGTAAGTATAAGTGATGGTTTTACCTTTTGGTACCTTTGTTACATCCGATGCAATCGAAGGATTGATTCGGAGGGTATCGGATAACCCGCTTTGAGAGCTTTGGTATAATAAAGAACGGTACGTTCTCTCGTGGACTGTGCTTTTGCAACCTGCCATCCGTTGTCTGCGAGGAAGTTCAGCTCGATCAGATCCGGTGAAAGGTTCGTGTTCTTATTGCCTTTTTCGTCCTGCCAGCTTTTTGTGATGATCACACGTACAAAGGTGTCGATCGTACCGCTGTTCTTGACGCTGATTGCTTCGTTATATTTCTTGCCGGGTGTAAATGTCTCATCCTTTCCAAGAAGGTCTGTGAGAAGTGTACCTTCTGAGGTTCCCTTCCATTCATTGTTCGATACATAATCCCGGCTGCTGACTACTTTGTCATTTTCCAGAAGAGATACGCCGATACTCTGCATATTCATCTGTGCGGAATAATTCTCACTGTAGTAAGTGAGTGCGGCGCGTGTACTGCCGACAGTGCTTCCAACCAGCAGGAGTGCTGCGGCTGTCAGGACCAGGGCAGGTTTCTTTGGAAATGATTTCTTTTTCTTTTTCATTCTCATTACCTCCTACTCTGTCGTCTGTGTGCTGTCGTCTTTGATTACGTGATTCCAGTCGGCGTATGGATTGCCGTCCTCGTCGTAGAGAACCGGGGTGCATTCCTGGATGACTACGATGTTGAATTCTTCCGGTTTGTCATTTCCTTCCGGGAACTTATAAGTGATATTGAGTTCCTGTTCGGTTGTCTTGCCTGCCGGAAGGACATCGTCGTAACACCAGTAGGAGACATTCTTGTCATTCTCGTCGACCATTTCGGTCCATCCGCCGTCCGGAGTGTTGTATGTAAGTGTTACCGGAGCGAATGCCGTTACTCTTACGAAGCAGTCATAATCACCGATATTGCTGATCGTGACATGCTTCCCGTTTTGATCTACTGTTTCATTTGGGATGGTTTCTGTAAATCCCATATTCATTGTTACACCGCCACCGGCTGTCGAATAGGTTGTAAAATACGCCATCGCGCTTCCAACTGCCAGGGTTCCGGTAAGAGCAAGTGTTGCTGCTGCCATGATAAGTGGTTTCTTATGTAACTTTCTCATTCCGACTCCCCCTTCCTAGTTCTTTTCTGCCGGTTCGGTGTACTGATACTGACCATTTTCGTCCAGTTTGAAATTATTTTTTACACCGTAGCCGCCATTCATATTGTTATCGATATCATTTGTAAATGAAACGGATGCCGGATCGACTTTTGCACCTCTATCAGTTGCTACAATCGTTGCATTTTGATCATTTGCTGAGGTAAGCTTGTAGCTTGCACCGCTGTACTCTTCTTTAACAGTTACTGTAGCTCCTGCAGGAATCTTTGTAATTGTTACGGAAGAGTCA
>OKVH01001471.1_pt1 | contig 10958 bp, 9 predicted proteins | sample 1604791 | NCBI WGS metagenome assembly OKVH01 (sample SAMN01760919, study PRJEB22395) | human gut metagenome | reverse complement strand
ACAGAAGAAACACGTAAAGAGTTGGCTAAAGAAGTGAAAAAAGTCGGCGAAAATGCTAAAATCGCTATCCGTAATATCCGCCGTGATGCTATGGATGAAGCTAAGAAGCAAGAAAAAGACAAAGAAATCACAGAAGATCAATTGAAAGCTTTGGAAAAAGATATCCAAAAAGCAACTGATGACGCTGTTAAGAAGATTGACAGCATGACAGCAGAAAAGGAAAAAGAACTCCTTACTGTTTAATCAATAGAAAAATAAGGAGAGTGGGACAGAAGCAAGAGAGCATGGACTATGTTAGCTTCCTTGTCCGACTCTCTTTTTAGAGGAAAAAAGATGAATACATTACTTGGAACGATCATTACTGCCCTAGTAACTGATGAAAATGATAAATTTTACTTTGTACAAAAGGACGGTGTGACTTTTGCCTTGTCTAAAGAAGAAGGGAAATACGCCATTGGTGACATGGTGACAGGCTTCGCCTATACAGATAGCAAGCAAAAATCACGTCTGACTCAAAAGGAAATCAAGGCAACTCGCGATTCCTATGGTTGGGGAGAGGTCACTGAAGTTCGTAAGGATTTGGGTGTCTTTGTAGACGTAGGAATTCCAGATAAGGAAATTGTTGTCTCTCTCGATGTTTTGCCAGAACTCAAAGAGCTTTGGCCTAAGAAGGGGGATAAACTCTACATCAAACTCGATGTTGACAAAAAAGACCGTATTTGGGGACTTCCTGCCGAACCTGAGGTCTTTCAACGTATGGCTGGACCTGCTTACGATAATATGCAAAACCAAAAATGGCCAGCTATTGCCTACCGTCTCAAATTGTCAGGAACTTTTGTCTATTTGCCAGAGAATAACATGCTTGGTTTCATCCATCCATCAGAACGTTATGCGGAGCCACGTTTAGGTCAGGTCCTTGAAGCGCGTGTGATTGGGTTCAGAGAAGTTGATCGGACCCTCAATCTTTCTCTTAAACCACGTTCTTTTGAAATGCTCGAAAATGATGCTCAGATGATTTTGACCTATTTAGAGAGCAATGGTGGCTTTATGACACTTAATGACAAGTCATCACCAGCAGATATCAAGGCAACATTCGGTATTTCTAAGGGTCAATTTAAAAAAGCCTTAGGTGGTCTGATGAAGGCCAAAAAAATCAAACAAGATCAGTTTGGAACAGAATTAATCGGTTAGGAGAAGGCATGAGAAAATCCTTTTATACTTGGCTGATGGCCCAGCGTAATCCCAAATCCAATGAACCAGTAGCAATCTTGGCTGATTTGGCTTTTGAAGATTCAACCTTCCCGAAGCATACCGATGACTTTGAAGAAGTCAGTCGTTACTTGGAAGATCAAGCTAGCTTTTCTTTTAATCTAGGGCAGTTTGACCAGATTTGGGAAGATTATCTAGCCCATTAATAGTGACTAAGTTTACGATAAGCATAATGACCTTTTAGCATTTTCTTAAAAAAGTAATTACCATTTGAAATGGGATGAATTGTTACAATTTTTTACAAATATATCAGCTTTTTTTCAATAAATTAGGCTTGTTACAACTAGTTAGTAATTGCTTTAAAGTGCAGTAAATCCCCCCTCTTTTGACAAAAAGTGTGGTATTATTGTAGATGTTAAAATTGTTAAAAAGGAATGAATTATACATGTTATCAAAATCTAAAACAACAAAGGCTCTTCTTTACTCGACCGCGGCACTTTCACTTTTTGCTGCAAGTCACGTACATGCCGATGAAACTTCAAACTGGGCAGCTCGTTCAGTAGATCAAATCAAAGCAGATATTGCTGTAAGTGATAACCAACAAACTTATACAGTTCAATACGGTGATACTTTGGGAAGTATCGCTGAAGCAATGGGTATCGATGTGAACGTTTTGGCTAACATCAATCAAATCACAAACATTGATTTGATTTACCCTGGAACAGTCTTGACAGCAACTTATAATGCTGATAATCAAGCTGTCTCTGTTAAAGTTGAAACTCCAGCTTCAGAAACATCAACTACACCTGTAGTTGCAGAAGCTAATTTGACAACTAACGAAGTGACTGTAAATGGTCAATCTGTAGTTGCAGCGGACTTGACAGCTCCAGTTGAAACAGTAAGCACAACAGCTACTCAAGCACCTGTTACAGAAGAGTCAACTCAAGCTGTTTCAGAAGTAACAGAAGCTATCGCATCAGCATCAGAAGCACCAGCATACGCAGAAACTGAACAACCAGTTGCTGATGCTATTGATCATGTCACTGCGTCAGCAGAGGCTACACCTGAAGCAGAAACTACTCCAGCTGCTGAAACACCAGCACAACCTGAAGTAAAAGAAGAAGCTCCAGCGGCAGAACCAACAGCAACATCAGAAGCGTCTTCAGAAGCACCAGCGACTTCAGAAGCGTCTTCAGAAGCACCAGCGACTTCAGAAGCGCCAGCAGAACAGCCAGCGGTAGAACCAGCAGCAACATCAGAAGTGGCATCAGAAGCACCAGTAGCTTCAGAGGCACCAGCAGCACAACCTGCATCAACAAATACACTTCCAACGGATCCACACCTTCAACCACAAGCTGAAGCTTTCCGTCAAGATGTAGCGGCACAATTTGGTCTTACTGATATCGGTGGTTACCGTGAAGGTGATCCACAAGACCATGGTAAAGGACTTGCTGTTGACGTTATGGTACCAGTTGGTTCAGCAGTTGGTGATCAAGTTGCCCAATATGCAGTAGACAATATCTCAAATGCAGGTATTTCGTACATCATCTACAAACAACAATTCTACGCACCAGTAAACAACATCTACGGACCAGCTAACACATGGAACCAAATGCCAGACCGTGGTAGCGTTACTGAAAACCACTATGACCACGTTCACGTGTCATTTAATGAATAAGTCAGAATAATAAAAAGTCACGCCTGGCGTGATTTTTTTGATATAATGGAGAAAAAGACGAAAGAAAGAGGAACTCTATTTGCAAGAGTATTCTGTTGAAATTACCCTAAATCACCCAGATGATGTCTTGTCACTTTTTGGGACCAATGAGCGCCATCTAAAACTTATCGAGGAAAACCTAAATGTTATTATTCATGCTCGAACAGAGCGTGTGCAGATCCTTGGAGATGACGAGGAAAGTATTGAATTGGCTCGTTTGACCATTCAAGCCCTCCTTGTTTTAGTGGAGCGTGGAATGCTAGTCAACACTTCAGATGTTGTTGCGGCCTTAACCATGGCTCAAGATGGTTCGATTGACAAGTTTGTTGCTTTATATGAAGAAGAGATTATCAAGGACAACAGTGGTAAGCCTATCCGAGTGAAGACTTTAGGACAAAAGGTCTATGTTGATAGCATTAAAAGTCATGATGTGGTCTTTGGAATTGGTCCAGCTGGTACAGGGAAGACCTTTTTAGCGGTTACCCTTGCGGTTACAGCCCTTAAACGTGGTCAAGTTAAACGTATTGTTCTGACACGTCCGGCGGTTGAGGCGGGTGAGAGCCTTGGTTTCTTGCCTGGTGATCTCAAGGAAAAGGTGGATCCTTACCTTCGCCCTGTTTATGATGCCTTATATCAAATTCTTGGTAAGGAGCAAACGACCCGCCTCATGGAACGTGAAATTATTGAGATTGCCCCCCTCGCTTATATGCGTGGTCGTACCCTAGAGGATGCCTTTGTTATCCTTGATGAGGCACAAAATACAACCATCATGCAAATGAAGATGTTCTTGACCCGTCTTGGTTTTAATTCTAAGATGATTGTCAATGGGGACATGAGTCAGATTGACTTGCCACGTCGTGTTAAATCAGGCCTTGTCGATGCTATGGAGAAATTGAAGGGAATTAAGGCTATTGATTTTGTTCACTTCTCTGCTAGCGATGTCGTACGTCACCCAGTTGTAGCTGATATCATTAATGCTTATGAAAAAGATGCACCTAAGGTTGACTTTGAGGAAAAACCAGAGGAAGCAAACAAGGTTGAAGAAGAAGCAGCGTCAGGATTGACTGAATACCCAGTTATTGGTGCTGAGGATATTAAAAAGTAAATAGCTGAAAAGAGGTTTGAGAGTATGTGTTCTCAACCTCTTTTCCTTTGTAGTCATGTCATTAGTTTTTCCCCTATTTTTGGTAAAATAGTATTGAAGAATGGGCCAATAAGGAGGGAAAAAGTATGACTAAGGCAAAAAAATGGAAGATTGGTATCATCTTATTTCTTGGACTTGTTGCGACAGTCTTAATCGTCATTGGAGAGGGAAGGTTTTGGAAGTATCAAGAGAACTATATTCCAGACGGTACTTATCAGATGATAAAATACGAGGATAAATCGGCATATTCCAATGAATTGATAAATAGGACTGAGCGGGGAGAGAATAATGATAGCTTATATGAGGATTTTATAGTTGTTGAGAATATGAAATCTCAATTTTATTATGTTTTTGTGGGAGATGGGGAATCTTTTGTCTCACCATTTGAACACGATGAAAAGCTCCCACAGACTTTTGACCCACGTACAGGGACTTTGAAACAGGATTTAACAGTCTCTGAATATAAAGCTCTAGTGATTTCTCATATTGATAAGATTTCTAAAAAGGGAGAGGAGTATTCAAACGTAAAGGAAGTGTCTGTCCAAAGGTGTGTAGACGATTATAAAAAAATGTTGAAGCAAAAAAGAACTTATGAAAAGCGACCTAATGGTCTCGTTCTGACTGTTTATGCTGATGATGGACATATTGAGTCGCGTAGAACTTTTAAAAGATTGAGCTCAGATGAAGCCAAAGAGGTCAAAAGTGGTTATGATAGGGACTATGAGTATGCCTTGAAGCATTATAAGTACCGGGATCATTATGGGGATTATGCCATCTGGCGTTGAACCACTTACCGACCAAGCAGCTCTTTTCTATCGAGAATCATGACCTAATGATTTATTAAAAAACCTTACAGTCTTTATGATAATTGTCAAATACTATTTCACCATTTATTTTGGTACAATAGAACAGTAGACCAATAAAAAAGGAGATTATTATGAACCAGCAAGAGTGGATTGAGTACTTTGAATTAGTCAACGGTCGCAAACCAACTCCCGCAGAGTTATCTCAAGCTCAAGCAGCAGGCGAGTTTATCCTTGAACGACCTAACCCTAACGTCTTTGGCTCAAATGGACAGGCGACGGAGCAAAGACCGATTAAGCCAGCTGAACCTGTGATAACGATGACACAGCAGCCTCAGTTTGCCCAAGCAACAGCAACCTTCCAACAAGTCGTACCTGCTAAAAAAGGTATGTCTAAGAAAACTAAGATTATTTTGGCATCAGTCTTTGGTTCCTTGGCAGCGATTTTACTTATTGTTGGGGGCTACTCACTATGGCGCTACCAATCAGGTAAGATTGCGGATGGAACATATGAGGTAGTTTCTTTCTCTCGTTATGATGAAGACAAAGATAAAATGGTTGACGGCATAGATGAATACAAGAACGAGGATTTGGAGTTTCAGTCTTTTGTAGTTGTAAAGAATAATCAATCTAGAACCTACAATTTAGTAGAGAGTGACAATAAATCATATGTTAGTTTGATGGACTATGAGATAGATGTTCCTCAGGTATTTGATCCGTGGAATAGAACAGAGAGTCAAGTTTTAGATGCGGATCAAGTCGAAGATGTCACAAAAGACTTCATGAAAAAGATGAGAAAAGACTATTCGTTTTATACCAAAGAGGAAGCTGACAAAGTCGTTAAAAAAACAACAAGAGAATATAAAGATACCTTGAAGGAAAAACGTACCTATGTCAAGCATGGCGATGAATACACCCTGACTACTTATGATAAAAAAGGGAAGCTTCAGTCACGTATTACTTATAAACGTATGAGTAAGGGAGACGCTGAGGAGCGCTGGGATGACTATAAGGATGCCATCAAAGATTATAAGAAAGATTTGAAGACTTATAGTGATCAATATGATGACTTCAAGGATTACTATGATTATGGTTATGGCTACAATTATGGCTATGGTTATGGTAATGACTATGGCTATGGTAATAGCGATGACTATGGTAGTGGTTCTAAATCAGGCTCTGACGATAGTAAAAGTAGCAAAAAATCTAGTGATAAAATTTAATCACCCTATTTTATAAGAAGATGAAGTGGTACAAGAAGGAGAGCTAAAACTCCATCTTGGTACCGCTTTATTTTTATGAAAATAGTCAAATAGCTTTGGAGTATTTTTTCTGGTAGAATGGAAGTATCAATGAAAAAGGGGACTTTTATGAACGAAAAAGAGTGGTTAGATTATTTCGAAACAATCAATAATCGCAAGCCGACAGAGGAAGAAATCCAACAAGCAAAAGCTAATGGGGAATTTATTTCTCAAGAGTCTAAGAACGAGGGTGTTAATCTACAGAAAGCTCAGTTGAGTGACCAAGTGACACAAGCCGTTTCACAAGTTGCTCCTGCTGAGACAGGCTTGTCTAAGAAAGCTAAAATTATTATTGCTTCTGTAGTGGGGGCGATTGTCCTAGTGGCACTTTCATTTGGTGGCTATGCGTTTATGCACCTGCAAGGTGGTAAAATACCTGAAGGAACCTATCTTCTTGAAACTTATCGCTTTTACCATAAAGATAAGAAGAAAATGGTTGATGGTATGGAATCTTTCAAGGAAAGTGGCCTAGAGGCTCATGATTTTGTTAAAGTCAAAGGTAACAATGTTAAATTTTATTTTTATACCTTAGCTGGCGGGAACAATCTGGTTGACTTTACGGACTATGATACTGACGAAGCATACCATCCAGATGCTTGGTCAGGAACGCTTAAACCAACCATGTCACTATCTGAATATACCAAAGTCATTGACCAAGCGGTAGATAATCAATACAAAATAAGTGAATATCGAACTCAGGCTGATAACGATGAAAGTAAAAAGATTTACGTTAAATCCTACAAAGAGTCTCTTGAAGAAACCGTTCGATACAAGGTTAAGAGTGATAAATTGATCGTTACAACTTATAATAAGAAAGGCAAACTTATTGAAGAAAGAAGTTTCAAACGCCTATCAGGGGATGACGTGAAGAAATTAGATTATGACTATGAACGTGATGTTAGAGCTGATAAAAAGCGCTTTCAAAACTAGTAATGTTTAAAACCAGCTTGGCTGGTTTTTTTCTTTGATACCAAATAAAATAAATTAAAATGGAAAAGAGGTAATAATGACTCAACAAGATTTACAGTGTGACAATCAGGATGAGCTTCAGGGTGTGAAAGGTACTTTGATTGTCATCTCAATTATTTGGGGTACTATGGCCCTTATGACTGGTTTTGTATTGTTGGGTGTATATGGATCTAATCAAATTTCTGATGGGACCTATCAACTTGAATCTATTCGTATTTATAGTTCTTCTAGATATGATGAGGAAGCATTTAATAGAGGGCATGATACTTACGGAGATGGGATTGCAGACTTTGTAAAGGTTAAGGGGAGGACTTTGAAGTTTTATAGTTATCCTAAAGAAGGAACGTTAAATAGTGACTCTCTAGCTGGTTATCAGATAGGAACCGAATTCCGTGTTTAAGCTTTTCGTCAAAAACTTAAACCGACAAAAACTCTTGCAGAGTATCGTAAAGAAGTAGAATCTTTTGTTGACAGCAAATTTTCAGCTGGTAGGCAAATGTCAGCATCTGATTCTGCGACTCTAAAAAATAAAATAGTTGATGAGTACAGTGAGTCTCTCCAAGGAAGAGTAAGCTATCAGCAATTTGGTCCTAAACACTATAAAAAATTGACAATTTATAAATACGATCAACTGGGTAATATGATGGAGGAACGTATCTATTCACCTATACTATATAAGGACGCAGAGAAACTAGATGCTAGCTATTTTCATGATACCAAATCAGATAGCAAGAAACATTGATTGTAATGCTAACCAGCCTAGCTGGTTTTTTATTTTATGAAAAGCGTTGAAGAAGGTATTTTTCTGGTAAAATGAAAGTAGAAATGGGAAGGGGGTACTATCATGAATGAAAAAGAGTGGTTAGACTATTTCGAAATAATCAATAATCGACAACCGACAGCAGAAGAAATCCAGCAGGCTAAGGCTAGTGGTGACTTTATTTCTCAAGAGCCTAAGGTAAAGAAAGTCAAGTCGCAAGTTCAGTTAAGTGAATTTGTGGCACAACCAGTTTCACAAGTTAGGACTCCTAAAACCGGCATGTCTAAGAAGGCAAAAATCATAATAGTTTCTCTAGTTGGGGCAATCCTTCTAGTGGCACTTTCCTTGGGTGCCTATGCCTTTATACATCTGCAAAGAGGTAAAATACCTGAGGGAACCTATCTAATTGAATCTTACTATTATTATGATAAAAATAAGGAAGAGATGATTGATAAGTTGGAGAGTTTTGAAAAAACTGATATAGAAAATAGTGAGTTTGTTAAGGTTAAAGGTAATCATTTAAAAACATATGGTTATTATATAAGTGATAGTAGCTCACTCGTCCGTATGTTAGATTATATGTCTGGTTATAATTTCGACTATGATACCTGGTCAAGAAGTTTAAAGCACACTTGGACACTCTCGGAATATGAAGATATGGTTGGTAAGCTTCTAAGAAAGTTCTATAAAGAAGCCACCTTTATGAGCGAGTCAGAAATTGAGGATGATACAAAAGATTACGTCAAAAGGTATAAATCAGAATTGAAAATGACTTATCGTTATAAGCTGAGGGGAGACAGATTAACGATTACCACCTATGATGAAGATGGAGTTGTTTTTACTATCCGTACCTTCAAACGCTTGTCTAAAGCAAAGGAGAAAAATTTAATTTATGATTATGATAAAGAAGTTAAGAAGGATAGAGAGCGAGTTCAACCATAAAAAAGATAAAGTGTTAAGGTCTTAACTGTTGATGGTGTTCAAATTCCTCGCAAATTAATATTATTTAAAACCAGCCTAGCTGGTTTTTTTAGTGTCTAAAACGTGCTATAATAAGATGTTATATCATCAGTGTTAGCCCATTTGTTAACACATGAAAGGAAATTAAAATGACAAAAACATTCTACATCACAACACCTATCTACTACCCATCTGGTAAATTGCATATTGGTTCTGCCTATACGACCATTGCTTGTGACGTCTTAGCACGTTACAAACGTATGATGAACTATGATGTCTTCTACCTTACTGGGCTTGATGAACATGGCCAAAAGATTCAACAAAAGGCTGAAGAAGCAGGAATCACACCACAAGAGTATGTGGACGGTATGGCTGTTGGTGTTAAGGACCTCTGGCAACTTTTGGATATCTCATACGATAAATTCATCCGTACGACTGATGATTACCATGAAAAAGTTGTTGCTCAAGTTTTTGAGCGTCTCTTGGAACAAGGAGATATCTATCTTGGTGAATACTCAGGTTGGTACTCAGTTTCTGATGAAGAATTTTTCACTGAAAGTCAGTTGGCAGAAGTTTACCGTGATGAGCAAGGTAATGTCATTGGTGGGGTAGCTCCATCAGGACATGAAGTAGAGTTGGTTTCTGAAGAATCATATTTCTTTAAACTCAGCAACTACGCAGACCGTTTGACTGCCTTCTTTAAAGAACATCCAGAATTTATCCAACCTGATGGTCGTATGAATGAAATGCTTAAAAACTTCATCGAGCCAGGCTTGGAAGACTTGGCCGTGTCACGTACAACCTTTACTTGGGGAGTAAAAGTACCATCAGATCCAAAACATGTGGTTTATGTGTGGATTGATGCCCTTATCAACTATATCACTGCACTAGGTTATGGTCAGGATGAGCATGGTAACTTTGATTTGTTCTGGCAAAATGATGAAAACCACGAAATCATCCACATGATTGGTAAGGATATCCTTCGTTTCCACTCAATCTACTGGCCAATCATCCTTATGGCTCTTGATTTGCCATTGCCTACACGTCTTGTTGCCCACGGTTGGTTCGTCATGAAAGACGGTAAGATGTCTAAGTCTAAGGGAAACGTGATCTATCCAGAAATGTTGGTAGAGCGTTTTGGTCTTGATCCACTCCGTTACTACCTCATGCGTAGTCTTCCAGTCGGTTCAGATGGCACCTTCACACCAGAAGACTATGTGGCTCGTATTAACTACGAATTGGCTAACGACCTTGGAAACCTCCTCAACCGTACAGTTGCCATGATTAACAAGTATTTCGGTGGTCAAGTGCCTGCCTATGTTGAGAACGTTACAGACTTTGATGCTGATTTGGCTAAGGTTGTGGCTGAAAATATCGAAGAGTTCCACAAACAAATGAACGCTGTAGATTTCCCACGTGCCTTGGACGCCGTTTGGAATATCATTTCACGTACCAATAAGTATATTGATGAAACAGCTCCATGGGTCCTTGCAAAAGAAGATGGTGACAAGGAACAATTGGCAGCGGTCATGGCTCACTTGGCAGCTAGTCTTCGTGTGGTAGCCCACCTCATCCAACCATTTATGATGACAACTTCAAATGCCATCATGGAACAACTTGGTTTGCCAGTAACATTTGACCTTGAAAATCTTGAACTTTCAGGCTTCCCAGAAAATGTGACAGTCGTTTCAAAAGGAACTCCAATCTTCCCACGTCTTGACATGGACGAAGAAATTGCCTACATCCAATCTCAAATGAACGCAGGCAAACCTCAAGAGAAGGAATGGAACCCAGAAGAGGTTGAACTTAAGTCTGAAAAAGACCAAATCAAATTTGATGACTTTGACAAGGTTGAAATCCGTGTCGCTGAAGTTAAAGAAGTGGAAAAAGTCGAAGGTTCAGACAAATTGCTTCGCTTCCGTCTTGACGCTGGTGACGGTGAAGATCGTCAAATTCTCTCAGGTATCGCTAAATTCTATCCAAACGAACAAGAGTTGGTCGGCAAGAAACTTCAAGTCGTGGCTAATCTCAAACCACGTAAGATGATGAAAAAATATGTCAGCCAAGGTATGATTCTTTCCGCAGAACATGACGG
>OKVH01001464.1_pt1 | contig 10998 bp, 10 predicted proteins | sample 1604791 | NCBI WGS metagenome assembly OKVH01 (sample SAMN01760919, study PRJEB22395) | human gut metagenome | reverse complement strand
ACACCATTTTAGGAGATGGCGAATTAGCGGAAGGTTCTAACTGGGAAGCAGCAGCGGCAGCAGCGCATTATAAACTGGATAATCTTACAGCAATTGTAGATTTTAACGGATTACAGATTAGTGGTAAGGTTACCGATGTAATGGATTTTACTCCAATTGGAGATAAGTTTAGAGAATTTGGCTGGGCGGTAAGAGAAATTGATGGAAACAATATGGATGAAATCGTGGAAGCATTTGATGCATTACCATTTGAAGAAGGAAAACCATCTATGATTGTTGCTCATACCGTAAAGGCAAAGGGACTGAAAGAAGGAGAAGGCAAGGCGTCCTATCATTATTGGAATCCAAGTAAGGAAGATTGTGATGCATTAGAAAAAGATTTGATGGAACAGCTTAGGGGGTATGAAGATGAAATTTGATAATTACATGGACCCGAGAAAAACATTTGGAAAAGCTGTGACACAGGAGGCGGAAAAGAATGAGGATATTGTTGTTCTTTCTGCCGACAGTGGTAAAAGTTCTGGATTTGGAGAATTCATTGAGAAATATCCAGACAGATATTTTGAATGTGGAATCATGGAACAGGGAGTCATCGGAATTTCCTCTGGACTGGCCACTACAGGAAAAGTACCTGTTTTTTGTGCAATCGCACCGTTTGTAACGGCAAGACCATTTGAAATGTTTCGAAATGATCTTGGATACATGAACCAGAATGTAAAGGTAGTAGGTCGAAACTGTGGAATCACTTATTCCGATCTTGGTGCGACACATCATTCGTTAGAAGATTTTGCAATTGTTCGAATGATTCCGGGAGTTACTATTTTAGCACCACAGGACCCATATGAGATTGAAGAAGCAGTAAAAGCAATGCTTTCCATGAATGGCCCGGTTTATATGCGAATCGGAAATCCAAAGATTCCGGTACTTTTTGAAAAAGAACCATTTGTCATTGGAAAAGGACGTAAGATTACAGAAGGCGAGGCACTTACGTTAATCACGACAGGTTCAATGACAATGGCAGCAATGGAGGCAGTAGAGCGATTAGAAGAGGAAGGCATCCAGGTGGAACATATAGGAATGCCGACTGTGTGGCCGATTGATGCAGAGCTTATTTGTGATTCTGTAAAGAAAACAGGCAGAGTCATGACGATAGAGGAACATTATATCAAAGGTGGATTGGGAACAATTGTCATGGAAACATTGAATGATAATGGTATAAACGTTCCGATAAAAATGCATGGAATTCCGCACTGCTATGCCAGCAATGGCTCTTATAATGAACTGATGGCTTATTATAAGTTAGATGCAGATGGAGTTTATGGGGGTATAAAAGAATTTTTAAAAAATGAGGAGGGTAACAAATGATTGATTTTTCAAAGATTAAATCCAAAAAAGAAGTAGGAAAGTGTTTTGACTATGCTATTTTACCGAAACAGACAACAGAGCAGACTATCCGTGACTGCTGTAAAGAAGCAATTAAGTATAATTGTAAGGCATTTTGTTTTTCATCTTCTTATTGGACTCCAATTGTAGCAGAAGAATTAAAGGGAACGGATATCCTGGTTGGGGCGGCGATCGGATTCCCATTTGGACAGCAGACAAGTGCAGTAAAAGCATTTGAGACAGAAGAAGCCGTTCGTATGGGTGCAACAGTGCTTGATAACTGTATGAATGTTGGAGCATTAAAAGATAAAAGATACGATGAGATTAAACAGGAATTTAAAGAGTATGTAGAAGCTGCACAGGGCGTAATGACGAAGATGATTATTGAAGTATGCTACCTGACAGATGACGAGATTAAGGCAGCATGTGAGCTTTGTATTGAGGCTGGAATTGACTGGGTTAAATCTTCCACAGGACAGTATGCAGGACCAACTCTCGAGCAGGTAATCTTAATGGCTGACTGCTGTAAGGGAACAAATACAAGAGTAAAAGTATCTGGTGTAAAAGATCCAAGACCACAGAACGCATATGTATTCTTAAGAGCAGGAGCAGACCTTATCGGAACAAGACAGGCTCCACAGATTATTGATTCCTTTGATACAATGAGAAAGATTGGAATTATTCCTCCATATGAAGGAGAATAAATAACAGCAAAGTATAGATGATTTGAAAATATGAAAACGGGAGGGCAAAGTTATGGTTGATTTATCTAAAATGACAAAATGGGATATGGGTAAATTATTTGATTTCTCTGTATTACCAAAACAGTCAACAGAAGCAGACATCAGAAGAGGGTGTCAGATTGCAAAAGAATATAACTGTAAAGCATTTTGTTTTTCATCTTCTGAATGGACTCCAATTGTAGCAGAAGAGTTAAAGGGAACAGATATCATGGTCGGAGCAGCGATCGGATTTCCATTTGGCCAGCAGTCAAGTGCGGTTAAGGCTTTTGAGACAGCTGAAGCGGTACGTTTAGGAGCAACAGTACTTGATAACTGTATGAACGTTGGAGATTTAAAAGATAAAAAATACGATAAGATTCTTGCAGAATTTAAAGAGTATGTGGATGCCGCACAGGGCGTAATGACAAAAATGATTATTGAAACCTGTTTCCTTACAAAAGAGGAAATCGTGACGGCAACAAAGTTAGTCTGTGAAGCAGGAATTGACTGGGTTAAAACATCTACAGGCCAGTATGGCGGGCCATCTGTTCAGGATGTTATGCTCATGGTAGATGCAGTAAAGGGAACAAAGACAAAGGTAAAGGTTGCGGGAGTGAAGGACCCAAGACCACAGAATGCGTTCTGTTTCATTCAGGCGGGGGCTGAATTGATTGGAACAAGAGCCGCAGTAGAAATCCTTGATGCAGTAGATGATTTAAGAAAAATCGGCTTAATACCAGCGTATACAGGAGATAAATAAGAATAAGCCGATAATTTAATATAAGGCGGCAGGCCGATATATTAAGAAAAAATACGGTTTATACATAAGGACAATATAAGGTGCTTGAACCGAGATAAGGTATAAGGGAAATACCAGTAGAGATACAAATGATATATCTTTGGAGGAGGTATTCGTTCATTTACGGAGACGTTAATTGAATAGGGAGGAGTTACATATGGCACAGTATTTAGTAGGATTAGACGGGGGAACTACAGGTTGTAAAACATGTATCTTTGATCTTGATGGAAAGTTAGTAGGAAGCGATTATCGTGAATATCCTTCTTATTATCCAGAACCAGGATGGGTAGAGCAGACTACGGAAGACTTACTTCCTAACTTTTATGACAGTATCAAGACAGCAATTAATAAATCTGGAATTAATCCGGAAGATATTATTGGATTTGGATTCTCAAGCCAGGGTTCCGTAATCGGAATGTTAGATGAGAACGGCGAATTATTAAGACCTTGGGTTGGGTGGCAGGATCTTCGAGGTGAGGGCGAAGGTATTGAATACCTGACAAGCCGTATTCCAAGAAGCGAGATCTACAAACAGACAGGTGACCCGGTAGGAACTACTTTTTCCAATGCAAAACTGGCATGGCTGAAATTACATGAGCCGGAAAACTGGGAAAAGACAGCATTATTCTCCACAATGCAGGACTATTTCTTAAAGCAGTTCGGAGCAGATGATTACTATACCGATTATTCTTCTGCAAGCCGTGAGGGAATGATGGATGTTGATAACGAGTGCTGGTCAAAAGAAATGCATGATATTTTGGGAATCGACCTTTCAAAACGTGCAAAGATCGTGAAAGAACCAGGAAAAGTTGTAGGTCATATCGGAAAAGAAGTTTCGGAAAAGTCAGGACTTCCAGTAGGCACACCAATCTGTATGGGCGCACATGACCAGAACTGCTGTACATTCGGTGCGGGCGCAGTTGATGACGGAACTGCTGTTTTGGTAATGGGAACATTTGGCTCCTGTTTCGTAGTATCTGATAAATCCATTCGTGATCCAAAAGAAAGACTTGTAGTAAAAGGAAATCATGGATGTGGAAACTTCACCATTGAAGCATTTTCCAATACCGCTGCTTCCTCATACCGCTGGTATAGAGATACGTTCTGCGACTATGAAAAACTCATGGCAAAAGAACAGGGAGAAGACCCATATGATTTAATCAATAAACAGATCGCAACTTCACCGATTGGAGCAAATGGTATTACCTTCCTTTCATTTCTTCAGGGTGCTGGAGGAGCAAGAATCAATGGAAAAGCAAGAGGAACTTTTGTAGGAATGACACTTGGAACAAGAAAAGCAGACATGGCCCGCGCCGTTATGGAAGGAATCTGTTATGAAATGTATGATATTATTCGTGCAGAGGAAGATTCTGGAATTAAGATTGACAAGATTCGCCTGGCCGGTGGTGCTGCAAAATCTCCATTATGGTGTCAGATGATGGCAGACATTTTCAAACATCCAATCCAGATTCTTGAAAATGGAGAGGCAGGATGTCTTGGCGCAGCTCTTTACGCAGGTGTTGGAGTAGGCGCTTATAAAGACTGTCATGAGGCAGCAAAAGTAGCCAGAACTACAAAAGAATACACCCCTAATCCAGATAACTACGCAGCCTATGATGCGGCTTATAAGAGATTTTGTGATGTATATGATGCTTTAGATAAGAAGATTTTCTAAAAAATAATAGCATTTAAATAATCGTATTTAGTATATCTGATTTTTAAAAAGAATGAAAAGCCGCGCCTGGGTATCATGTGCCTGGGCGCGGCTTTTTGATATATTTATTCATTTATTTATAAATTATATTACAGATAACTATGAAAAAATGTCAGATATATTAGTATAACTTGACTATTATTAGATATTATTTTATAGTTTATTATAGCATTGTACAGGTAAGGAGAAAAATATGTTAGAGAAAAATAGTCCAAAACCATTGTACCAACAGTTAAAAGATATTCTCGTTGATGCAATAGATTCTGAAAAGTGGAAAGCGAATGAAAAGATTCCATCAGAGAATGAATTGAGTTCTATTTATGGACTGAGCAGAATGACGGTCCGTTCTGTACTTACCGATCTGGTAAAAGAAGGCCTTCTTTACAGAGTGCAGGGAAAGGGAACGTTTGTTGCAGAGAAGATTGTGACAGTCAGTCCATCCTATATCGGTATTCGTGAGCAGTTAGAGAAGATGGGATATGAGGTTGAGACAAGGATTGTTGAATGTCAGGAAGAGCGTTCAAGTGAGACAGTAGCTAAAAAGCTCAATCTTTTACCGGGAGAGTCTGTATTTAAGATTAAGAGAGTTCGTTATATTAAGGGAGATCCGATCAGTCTTCATATATCTTATATTAATGCAAGATACAAAGAAAAGCTAACAGTAGAGATGTTAGAGAAAGAACAGCTTTGTGTGCTTTTGAGCGAGAACTATGGGATTCACAAAAAGAAAGTATCCGAAACATTAGAATCTGTGGTTGCTTCTAACGAAGAAGCAGAACTTTTAGCGGTAGAAAAAGGTCACCCATTATTATTGTTAAGGGATGTTCTTTATGATGAGATTAGCCGCCCATATGAATATACGAAAGTCGTATTTCGTGGAGACCGAATTAAAATCCGTTTACAGTATGAGGAATAAAGACGATAGAATAGATGTATTAATGATTAGAAAGAATAGCGTCAGAGCGTGTTTGAAAAATCATTCCTGCAACCTTCACGCCTCAATTTGCAGAAAGTATTCTTTAAATATGCTGTAGTGTGAATTTATATATTGACTTGTATATACAAGTATGATATTATGGGACTATCAAAAGAGAATATAAGTTAAATATTGTTATGGGAATATGTACTCGTGGAGTCTTTCCCGCACTTGATTTTACGGCTGATTTTCCGCCAGCTGCACCCGGATTTTATCAACGTACGCACTGCGTACACCTCAAAAATCTGGGCACAACTGACAAAAATTTTCTTACAAAATCAAGCACAAAAAGATTCCGAGAGTGCATGACAAAATAAGGAGGAAACATCATGAAAAATAACAGATTTATGAATGTACTGTTAAAGGCAAAAGAAGAGAATATCGCAGTAGGAGCAGTAAATATTTTTAATTATCTGACAGCAGAGGCAGCAGTAAAAGCAGCAGAGGAAATCGGTGTTAACCTGATTATCCAGACATCTGCGGGGACAGTAGAACATTTTGGAGCGCAGAAGCTTTATGATATTGTGGACGCTGCGAGAAAAGGTGCGAAAATAGAAGTTGCATTACATCTTGATCACTGCCGTAATAAAGAACTTGGAAAGCTTTGCGCAGATACTGGATGGGACAGCATTATGATGGACTTTTCTCATCTGCCATTTGAAGAAAATATCGCAAATACAAGAGAGATGGCAGAATATGCACATAGCAGGAATGTTGCGATTGAGGGAGAAATCGGAGTTATTTCCGGTGTGGAAGAAGAAATTGTAAGTGATGAAGCCGTTGGTGCTGACTTTGAAGAGACGATGGAATTTGTAGAGCGCTCCCAGATTGATGCGGTAGCACCGGCAATCGGTACAGCGCATGGTATTTATCACGGTGTTCCTAAAATTAATTTTGAACTCGTTGAGAAACTTGGAAAAGAAAAAACTCCAGTCGTAATTCACGGCGGTTCTGGATTATCTGCAGAAACATTTACCCGTCTTATCGAACTTGGCGGAAGAAAGGTAAACATTTCTACATTAGTGAAGAATGCGTACCTTGATAAGACAAAAGAACTCATTCTTTCCGGTGAAAAGTTTGCGCCGATTCCATTTGATACCGAAGTGGAAAATGCGGTAAAAGAAGAAGTGAAGAAGCATCTGGAAGTATTTTCGGGAAAGAGAACAAGTTTCTAGTTTAAAATACACGTTTTCAGGGAGGGAAAAGTATGCTGGCAAATTATGAATGTGATTTACATGGACATACCAATCGTTCTGATGGAAATGACAGTCCTGTAGAGTATATTCGACACGCGGTACATCGCGGTGTGAAGATTTTGGCAATAACAGACCATGATATTGTTCCGCCAGAGATGATAGAGTTAGGCGGGGGCAAAAGACAGGAGATTACGGCCTACGCAAAAGGTATTGGAGTTGAACTTCTCAGAGGAATTGAGATTTCCTGTGAGACATATATTGATGATGTACATCTTGTCTGTCTTGGCTGTGACTGGAATGCCCCATATTTTAAAGAATTAGATGAATTTACGATTAACAGTAAGGTCAACAGTTACCGTAAGCTGATTGATCTTCTGAACGAGCAGGGAATGGAAATGACCTGGGAGGAAGTTCTTCAGAATAACGGTTACCCAGTCCAGGAGCAGTTTGTTCAAAAGAAAATGATTTTTGAACTTATGGCGAGAAAAGGCTATATGGAAAGCTGGAAAGAAGCAAAGTTATATGTGAAAAACAGTAAGGAAGTTAGCGTGAAGAGAGAGAAGCCGGATGCAGTTTCTGTTATCAAAGAGATTCATAAACTTGGCGGTATCATTATACTGGCGCATCCGTATCTTATTTCTGAGCCGGTATCTTATAAAGGAAAAGAGATGTCCAGACAGGAATTTATAGAGGTTTTAATTGAAGCTGGACTTGATGGAATCGAAGCTTCTTACACATATGATAAGACCAGTTACGGCGGCACGATGACAAAGGACGAGATAAAAAAAGAAGTGATAGAACGTTATGCAGGCCGTGGCTTAATTATTTCCGGCGGTTCCGATTATCATGCGGATGGAAAGAAAGGTGTAAAGAATCCCCGGGAAATTGGAGAGTGTGGAATTACCAGAGAGGATTTCATGAAATATGAGAAATTAGTGCGGATTTTGCCGTAAAAAGGGAAAATTTTTGTAAATGTTACATCTTAATTATTTTAAAATCCAGTGTTCAAAAGCTTTTCAATGTGCTAGAATAAGGCGTGAAATGAATTAAAATGAGCTTTTGAAAGGATGAATTATATTGGCTAATAAAAATATAGTAGTGCTTATGGGAGGAAAATCCTCTGAACATGATGTTTCTCTCGTTTCAGCAAAAACAGTAATCGAAAACATTGATAAAGATCTTTATAACGTAATTATGGTAGGAATCACAAAGGATGGACAGTGGAAGTTAGTTGACAGACTGGATCATCTTGAGGATGGTTCCTGGGTAAATAGTAAGACGAGTGCTTATATCTGCCCGGATACAGGAAGAAAGGAACTTCTCTTAGAAAGAGACGGCAAGGTTGATCGTATTTCTATCGATGTTGTTTTCCCTGTCCTTCACGGAATGAACGGAGAGGACGGAACGGTTCAGGGGCTTTTAGAGTTAGCAGCAATCCCATATGTAGGATGTGGCGTGTTAGCTTCTGCATGTTCTATGGATAAGTTCTACACTAAGATCGTTGTAGATTCCATCGGGGTACGTCAGGCAAAGTTTGTTGGCGTAAGAAGACATGAACTTACACACATGGATGAAGTAGTGGCAAGAGTAGAAGCAGGTGTTCCATATCCTGTATTCGTAAAGCCTTCTAAAGCTGGTTCTTCTCAGGGTGTCAGCAAGGCAGAGAACAGAGAGGAACTGATTGATGCACTGAATCTTGCAGCAAAACACGATTCTAAGATTTTAGTGGAAGAGACAATCGTAGGTCGTGAGATTGAGTGTGGTGTTCTTGGAATGAATGAGCCTAAGGCTTCTGGTGTTGGCGAAGTATTATCTGCTGAAGAATTCTACAGCTACGATGCGAAGTACAACAACGAAGAATCCAGAACGGTCGTAGATCCTGAACTTCCAGAAGGAAAAGCAGAAGAAATCCGCAAAGATGCCGTAGCAATCTTTAAAGCATTAGATTGCTCCGGATTATCAAGAGTAGACTTCTTCCTGACAAAAGATACAAACGAGGTTGTATTTAACGAAATCAATACACTTCCAGGCTTTACAGCTATCAGTATGTATCCAATGCTCTGGGAAGCAAGAGGTTTAAGCAAAAAGGCTCTTGTCCAGAAACTTATCGATCTTGCAATGAACAGATACGACGTGTAAAGTTATGGCAAGAAAGGTCTGGCTTACGATAACAGGTATCCAGAAAGGGCTCGATCAGGAAGAACCCGTCACTCTGGTTACCGAAGGAAGTTATATTCATAAAAATGGTGTGCATTACATTTTTTATTCAGAGCGGACAGAAGAAGGGGCGGTCATTAAAAACCGCCTCACCATTTCTCCGGGTAACGTAGAACTCCGCAAAACTGGAGCGGGCAACTTCAACTCTGTGCTCGTATTTGACACAGAGCATAACAAGAACTGCCTCTATCAGTCCCCGGCAGGCCCGATGGAACTGGTGTCCGACACGAAGAAAATCCGTGTATTACACGGAGATGCACATTTTAAATTACAGCTTAAATATTCTCTTATCATGAATGGAATGTTGGTATCAGATTATGATTTGACGGTGCTGGCGAAGTTTATGGAGTAGGAAGAAGAACTATGGCAATACTATAAATACTGCAAAGCATTTAATATTCTAAGACGTGAATTACTAATCTATGTATCATTATTTGTCTGGCAGTATTTTGTGAAATGATTTATAGAAGAAACTAAAAAAGAGATAACAATGGCGATAATATTGGAAGAAATCTATGAGGTGGCATTACATCGTTACAATATGAAGCTGGTTGCCGGAGGAAGAGGCTTAAGAAATCTTGTTGACTGGGTACATACCGTCGAGGAGATGGATTATGTCTCTTTTTTAAAAGGCAGAGAGCTTATTATCACAACTGGAATCAGGGAAAAGGACGAAGAGACACTCGTCCGGTTTGTAAAAAGCCTGCATGAAACAGGCGCAAGCGGTCTGGTTATTAATATTGGAAAATACATCACCAGAGTACCGAGGGGCGTTATTGCATACAGTGAAGAAGCAGGATTCCCTGTCTTTACATTACCGTGGGAAGTCCATCTCGTAGACTTTAACAGAGATTTATGTAACCTGATCTATAAAACGATGCAGGAGCAGGATGGATTGGAAACGGCACTCCAGAAAGCAATTTTTTCCCATAAAGAAGAACAACAGTATATGCCTGTCTTGCATGAGAATCATATCCATAAAGACACAGAATTCTTCATGATTCAGTGCTATTTTCCAGCCAATAAAGATATACAGGCAGACGATAAATTCGACAATACCCAGTTCTTCTACCGCTTTATCCGGCAGTGCCAGCAAATATTTGCCGAGAAAAAGGTACTCTCCGTCATTTTTCAGCGAGATTTGTATATCACACTCGTAGCAAAAATGCCTACAGGCACAGAAAGGGAAAATGTAATCCAACAGATAAAAACATTTTCAGAAAGCTTTGCCCGGCAAAAAGAACTTTACATGGCAGTCGGTGACGAAGAAACTGTGGTAGAAAACCTGTGGGAAAAATACAGAGACTTATCCTATTTATGTCGCTGGGGAAGCCAAAAAAGAATATTTTTGGAAAGAAAGATAAACCGGCTGCTTACGAAGAAGAAGAGGAAGATCCCTGGTCTCAACATCCACCTCGCTGATTCCATGATCCTCGCCCAACTGCTACAGGCCATTTACAATCTCATCGCCCGACGATGAGATATGCCTTCCAAGACGACATGTTGTCTGAGGAGGGAGTTCAAGAGAGAGTCGAATCGACTCCCTCTTTTTTAGCTAATATACGTTGGATGCAAGGCCAAGGAATCGAACCTTGAGAGCTTCTCCGGGAGACCCCCAAAAGGGTAGATTACTCCAACCCAAACCTATCCTTGCAGAAGCTCTGCACCAGCACCCATAACTTCCAAAGCAAAAATGCTCATTAATTTATAAATTTCCATCATGATGTTGGATCTTTCTATTTTTGAGGTTACTTTGACAAGAAGGAGAGGAAACAAAGCTAGAGTAATCTGATATCCCAAGCTTTTACTAAAAAATGGTCATCAATATTTATAAAAAATAGAGGGGGATTTCAAGGGAAATTTTAGCTCCCAATTTTCATCTCCTTATTTATCACAAACATTTTGCAGATTTATTTTAAAGGATACACCATAACAATTTTTATATCTCCGTGCATATTATCTGGGTAATTTTTATCACAAAATACAATATC
>OKVH01001461.1_pt1 | contig 11013 bp, 9 predicted proteins | sample 1604791 | NCBI WGS metagenome assembly OKVH01 (sample SAMN01760919, study PRJEB22395) | human gut metagenome | reverse complement strand
CGAGATCGCCTGCGCCAGATGCAGCGAACCCACCGAGTGAATCAGCTCGGCTGAGCCCAGCACCGCATTGATCTTATTGGTCTGCAGGTTGCCGATCATATCGAAGCGCACCTCGGGCAGCTCCGGATGCTCCGCCAGACCCGTGAGCTTGCGAACCAGCTCCTGCGGGCGGTTCTCGGCAAAATGGCGATACCCCGCCTGGATGGCGGCAACGGTCTCATCGACACCAACGGTCTTGGACACGGCAATGAGGCTCGCGGCGTCGTGGGGACGGCCCGCGCGATCGAGCGCCGCATAAAAACGTTCCAGAATCTGCTCGCGGCGAGCGCGCATCAAGTCCAAATAGTTATCCATTGCCAATCGCCTCCGCTGACAGCCAAACAAGTAGTCCCATGCTAACGCAAGAGCGCGGCCCCGCATGTGCAAGGCCGCGCTCACTTAGGTATTTACAATCTTTCGACGAACGGGGTTACTTACTCCTCGTCGTCCTCGCCATCGTCCTCATCCTCAAGATGATCGAGCAGGTAGCGAAGACCCTCGCTGACCTCGTTAACGGGCACCTTGGCAACGTAGCGTGCATCGACGGCGGGCCTCATGATAACACCCTCGCCCGAAGGCACGCGCATGCTCTCGAGCTCATCCTCATCAGTGCAGGCGATATCACCGGCAGTCATACGCTGTCCGGTCAACAGGAAGGTCAGACGGCAGGCGGCATCGATGGAAATCGAGGCGATGCGATCGAGATAGCGCGATACCATGATGGCGCGGCGCAGGTCGTCATAGTTGCTGTCGTCGTCCATAAAATCGCCCGTGTCCATGCGGTTAAAGGTGCGGAAGAACTTCTCGTAGGCGGCGTGCACTGGCTCGTCCTCGACGGCCAAGTTGCAGATGATGGACATGTCGTTGGTGACGAGCGCAGAAAGCGAAGAGCCCAGCACCTGGTAGACGGCCTCAGCCTCGGCCTCGACCGTGCCGACAAGCTCCTTGGGCAGCGAGATGTCGGCCTTGATCATATGACGCGTGGCGCGGCAAATCTGGCGAACCTTATCGGTCATGCGCTGCAGGTTAAAGTCGACGTAGATGATCGTCTGCAGCAAGCGGAAGTCGGAGGCGACCGGTGACTGCGTGGCAATCAGGTTGTAGCAGACGGCCTCCAGGTTGGCGCAGCGTGCGTCAATCGAAAGCGTGCGCTTCTTGGTCTTGGTGGCGAGCTTGCGGTCGTCGGTCACATAGGCCTTCACGGCATCGTGGAGGGCCAGATCGACGGCCTCGTAGATGCTCAGCATCTCGTGGCGGGCCTCGATGAGCTGACGGGAAAACAGTTTACGCATGGTTCACTCCAATCAGTTGGGTGCGGTCATGCCGCCCGCACAGTGAATACGCACCGGACCAGATCCGATCGGCTTGGGACTAGTCGCACCGATCAGCCAAAGCGGCCGGTGATATAGTCTTCCGTCCGCGAGTCCACCGGACTGGTGAAGATCGCGTCGGTTTGACCATACTCGATGAGCGTGGCGGGCTCGCCGGCAACTTCCTGCAAGAAAAATGCGGTGTAGTCGCTAATACGAGCTGCCTGCTGCATTGAATGCGTGACGATGATGATCGTCATCTCGGGCGCCAGCTCGGCCATCAGATCCTCGACCTTAGAGACAGACGTGGGGTCGATGGCGGAGCAGGGCTCGTCCATCAGGAGGACATCGGGTTGCACCGCAAGCACGCGCGCGATGCACAGACGCTGCTGCTGACCGCCCGAGAGCGCCAAACCATCCTTGTTGAGCTGATTGGATACCTCTTTCCAGAGGTTGGCGCGTTTGAGCGATTCTTCCACGATGTCATCGAGGTCGCTTTTGCTAGTCACGCCCTGCAGACGAGGGCCAAAGGCGACATTCTCGTAAATGGATTTGGGAAACGGGTTGGGCTGCTGAAAGATCATGCCCACGCGACGACGGAGGTCGACCGGGTCGACGCCCTCGGCATAGATATCATTGCCGTCGAGCGTCATGGTGCCCTCGACGCGCGTACCCTCGATCAGGTCATTCATGCGGTTGATGCAGCGCAAAAACGTCGACTTGCCGCAGCCCGAAGGGCCAATGAAGGAGGTGATGGCGTTTTTGGCGATGTTGAGGTCAAGCCCCGTCAGCGCATGAAAGTCACCGTACCAAAAGTTGAAATCCTTGGCCGTAATGGCCGCTTGCTCCAGCGTTGGAGCGGACTGATAAACGGACATGGGACTCCTTAACTAGCGACGCTTGCGCGACAGGAAGCGCGCAAACAGGTTGAAGGCCAGAATGATCACCATCAGCAAGAGCGCGGTGCCATAGGCTGCGTTCATGTTGATGCCGTCGTTGGCAAGCAGGTACAGGTGAACCGTCATGGGGCGGCCGGAATCGAGCGGCGAAATAGGTAGATTGATGGCTTGGCCCATGGTGTAGAGCACCACCGCGGTCTCGCCAATGGCACGGCCGATGGCAAGGACGATGCCTGTGGCAATACGGCCAAAGGCAGAAGGAAGCACGATCTTGGAGACAACCTGCCACTTGGTGGCGCCCAGACCGTACGCGCCCCAACGGATATAGCGTGGAACGGCGCGAATGGCCTCTTCGGTGGTGCGCATGACGATGGGAAGCATCAAGAGCGCGAGTGCCAGAGCGGCCGAGACCATCGAAAGGCCCAGGCCCATGGCCTCGACAAACAAGGCATAACCGAACAGACCCATAACGATGGAGGGCACCGAGGCCAAAGCATCGGCAGCGTAACGGATGAGCTCGACGACCTTGCCCTGCTTGGCGTACTCGGCCAGATAGACGGCCGCTAGCACGGCGATCGGCGTGCAGATGAGCATGGCGAGCGCCGTCACATAGACGGTCGAGACAATCGTAGGCCAAATGCCGCCCTCGGCGTTGACGCCTTGGGGCCAACCGAAGATAAAGTCGAGCGAGATATGCGGCAAGCCGTTAACAACCACGTAGGCGATGATAGCGACCAGCACCAGCGTGGTGATGTAGGCCGCGGCGCGGAACACACCGAGCATGATCTTGTTTGACAGGTCCTTGTTGATACGGCCCTTCTTGCCGTGGGAAAGGGCACGCTTGATGCGCTCGCGCGACGAGGTCGTATCGACCGTCGTGTCAACGGAATCGGACATAGCCTACCCCCTCTTCTTGGAAATCAGACGGACGATGCCCACCAGCGCGGCGGAGATGATAAACAGGACCACGCCCATGCCAAACAGCGCCGAGCGGTGCAGACCCGAGGAATAGCTCATGTCGAGCGCAATCTGGCTCGTGAGCGTCGAGATGGGGCTCGCAATGCTGTCGGGAATAACCGGGGCGTTACCCACGACCATGAGCACGGCCATGGTCTCGCCGATGGCACGGCCCATACCCAGCACGATGGCATCCACGATACCCAGCTTGGCGGCAGGTAACACGACCTTATAGATGGTCTGCCACTTGGTGGCGCCCATGGCATAGGATGCCTCGCGAATGCCCATGGGAATGGAATTGAGAGCATCGATGGTGAGCGTGGTGATGGTAGGAACGATCATGATGGCAAGCACGAACCACGCCGTCAGCGCACCAAAACCAAGACCACCGGTCAGTTGTGCGATAAACGGGCGGATGATGATCATGCCGAAAAAGCCGTAGATGATAGAAGGGATGCCGGCCAGCAGGTCGACGGCAGGGCTGATGAGCTTGCGCACGCGCTTGCCGGCGATCTCGACCAGGTATACGGCCGTACCCACACCTAGCGGCACGCCCATGGCGAGCGCACCGACGGTCACCAGACCTGAGCCGGCAAGCAGCGACATGATGCCGTAGTGGCCCTCAGAGGGCGCCCACGTAAAGCTAAAGAAGTCCGCCAGACCGATGTCAGTAAAGACGGGCAGCGCCGAGTACGTGGTAAAGACAAAAATCAGGATGACGGTAACGACCGCCAAGAACGCGCAGGCAAAGAAGATCCACTGCAGCGCCTTCTCCTTGATATAGGTACTGCGCGATACGAGCGCCAGCTCGCGCTTCTTGGGCGTCTGAACATTCTGCTCAGTCTGGGAGTTTTCCTGTGCTTCCATGCTACTCACTCCCCTTCTCGTCGTTGGTGACGGGAATAAAGCCCGCCTCGCGAATCTGCTTGTCCATCTTTTCGGACGTCACATAGTCGATGTAATCCTGCGCCTGCTGCGAAGGCGCACCCTTCACAAAGAAGTAAAGGTCGCGCGAGATGGGATAGCCGCCACTCGCGACCGTCTTCTCGGACGCCTCAACATGATTGACCGAGACGGCCTTGACCGAGGTCTTGGCGTTGAGGCTATCGACGAAGCCCAGCGAAATGTAGCCGATGGCCCCACGCGAACGAGATACCACGTCGCGCACCTGGCCCGTACCCGAAAGAACGGCCGAGCGGCGATCGAACGGCGTGCCATCCATCACGATGGTACGGAAGGCCTCGCGCGTACCGGACGCCTCGTCTCGGTTGATGACCTGAATCCTCAGGTCCTCGCCACCGACCTCTTTCCAATTGGTAATCTTGCCGGCGTAGATATCGCGGAGCTGCTCGGTCGAGAGGTTATCGACGGGGTTGTCGTCGTTCACGATGACCGCAATACCGTCGTGGGCAATGACGATGGGAGTCAGGCCCAGATCCTGTTCGTCGGCATTGAGTCCACGGGAGGAGCTGGCGATATCGGCCGTGCCGGCGCTGACGGCCTCGATCCCAGCGGAAGAACCCAAACCGGAAACGAGCACGTCGATGCCGGTCTCCTCCTTAAAGCCCTCGGCCGCAATCTCGGCGATAGGAAGGCAGGTCGTGGAGCCGGCCACGGTAATGGAAGAGGTCGAAGATCCCGAAGAACAGGCGCACAGCGTAAGCGTAAGCACAGCGGCGCTCAGAACCGATACGATCTTTCTCATAGCATCACGCCGATCGCAGCATGGCGCCCACAGGTGCCGTCCTCGTTACGGTAGGAATAAAAGCGGTCGTTCTGACGCACGGTCGAAAGCTGGGTATCCACGATATTATCCGCGTCGACACCGACATCTACCAGCGCCTCGCGAATGGCAGCGGAAAGATCAAGCATGCGAGAGGTATTCGCATCGATGCAAGAGAACTCGGCGGCAAAGCGATCCATGAGTTCCTGGGATACCTCATATTCGTCACCCAAGATATGGGGGCCGATATAGGCGGAAACGTCGCTCGCATCGCAACCGGCAGCATCGCAAAGCGCCTGGCACGCCTTGGCGGAAATACGTGCAATCGTGCCCTTCCAACCGGAGTGCACCACGGCAAATCCGCCGGGGGCCACCAGCACCACGGGAACGCAGTCGGCAAAGCAGAGCAGCACGGGCACGTTATGCGCCGTGCAGACGATGGCATCACAGCCCTCGGCAATCTGCTCGCGAACGTCCTCAAGGTCATCGGCGCCGTTCGAGGTCACCGCAACGATATGATCACCATGGACCTGATTGGGAACGAGCAGGTTGTGCTCGCACTCGGCGGCACCCATAGCCTCGAGCGCACGACGACGATTTTCTTGAACAGCAAAGGGGTCATCGCCAACATGCGAGCCCAAGTTGAGTGAGGAGTACGCATCTTCGGAAACGCCACCGGCGCGCTCGGTGAAGGCAAAGCGAACATCGGATGTCGCGCCCTCCACCAACGTAACTCCATCATGGTCGACACGCGAAACTTTGTCCGCACGTGCTGCCATACTAAAGCCTCCTAATAACACAAGTACCGCGGCATCGCCGCTACAGCACGCGTTTATACGGCTGTCATACTTCTCTAAAAGGATACCTGCTGCGCTGGAGGCAATCGTAAAGGGAACGTAAAGAGATTGGAGGTTCTAGTTTACAAAGTCGAAATAAAAAGGGCGCGTCCATACGGACACGCCCCTGCGCACAACAATGCAAAGAACGACTTAGAAGCTACCGCGCTTCAGGAAGTCGGGAAGCTCGAACTGATCGTTGCCGAAGTTAGGAAGCTCGGTGCCACCGACGTTGCGGGTCGGAGCGGCCTGAGCCGGGCTCGTGGCAGGAGCGGTGCGCTGCGGCTCAGCGGAGGCAGCGGCCTTGCTCTGAGACTGCTGAGCAGCAAAGAGCTCGTCCTGACGGTTGACGTTGGAGTCGGAGAAGCCCGTAGCGATGACGGTGATACGCACCTGATCGCCCAGGGACTCGTCGACAACGGTACCGAAGATGATGTTGGCCTCGGGGTCGACGGCGTTGGCGACAACGTCGGCGGCGTCGCTGATCTCCTGGATGCCCAGGTCCTTGGAACCGGCGATGGAGAGCAGCACGCGCGTGGCACCATCGATGGAGCTCTCGAGCAGCGGGCTGGAGATGGCCTGCTGGGCAGCGTCGACGGCACGGGTGTCCCCAGAAGAGGTACCGATACCCATCATGGCGGTACCGGCCTGCTTCATGATGGTCTTAACATCGGCGAAGTCCAGGTTGATGATACCGGGGACGGTGATGAGGTCGGTGATGCCCTGGGTGCCCTGGGAAAGGACGCCATCGGCAATCGCGAAGGCCTCGAGCATGGTGGTCTTCTTCTCGGCGATGTCGAGCAGCTTATCGTTAGGGATGACGATCATGGTGTCGACGCAATCGGAGAGGGTCTTAATGCCCTCCTCGGCACTCTTCTTGCGCTTGCGGCCCTCGAAGGTGAAGGGCTTGGTCACGACGGCGACGGTCAGCGCACCGACCTCGTTCATCGCGATATCGGCAACGATGGGAGCAGCGCCGGTACCGGTGCCACCGCCCTCGCCGCAGGTGATGAACACCATGTCGGCACCAGCGAGCGCCTCGGCAATGTCGTCGCGGGACTCATCGGCAGCCTTGCGGCCAACCTCGGGGTTGGCGCCGGCGCCCAGGCCGCGGGTAAGGTCGGTGCCGATGTGCACCTTGATATCGGCATCAGAGATCGCGAGTGCCTGAGCATCGGTGTTGATGGCAACAAACTCGACGCCGCGGATGCCCTCTTCGATCATTCGATTGACCGCGTTGGTACCGCCGCCGCCGACGCCGACCACCTTAATGACGGCAAGGTAGTTGTTGATCTCTGTCTCGTGCATGTCGGTCCTCCGAACAAAGGTTATAGCCATAGCATGGGTCGACCCCTGCGCACATTAACCTTCAGGTTGAAAGTAAATGCAAAGGTAAACCGTATTATGTTTGCACATTATGAACGTATCAGTCAAATAATTGACCGTGAAAACCAAACAAACCAGATAAACGGCGTGGTATGGCCCCTCAACAAAGCATCAACCAGCGCTACGAGGTCGGAGCGTTCCTAAATGTATAGTTACCCGGAGAGCGCACATTGATATACGTTACGCCCTCTACCTGCGAAAGCAGCTTGGTGACTACGCGCTCCTTCTTGACGATATCGTTCGAATCGCCCAGCGACACCTCAATGCCGTTATTGAGGTTTGCCGAGATGGCTTCGACCGAAGGCGTGGAAATATCCTTGACTTGTCCCAAGAACTCGCTCGAAAAACCACGCACATAATCCAAGCCAGCCTTAACGGCCTTGGAGCTCACTGCCTGGCCGGAAACCGGAGCGACATCCGCCGAGACATCAGTCAACAACACCGCGCCATAGTGCTTAGCGAGCGCCAGCGCGGCATCAATGCCGGTCAGGGTATTTGAGCCCTGCCCCGTCGTGATGACGTTGCCCTGGTCATCCACTTCGACCGACGTCGACAGCGGGGCGATCCAGGTGTCATCATCCCCGATGGCCCAGGCAAGGTCATCGGAGCTGATATAGGCAATTGCAATGACCTTGCGCTCCATCGGCGTAATGATGAGCGTATGTGGGAACTGACGCTGGACATCCACGCCCGAGACCCACGGGTTCTGCTTGAGGTCCTCGGTAATCTGGTCGGGATCGACGTTAAAAAGCGACGTTCCCTCGGGCAAATCGATCAGCTGGATAGCATCGTGCTTCGTCACATGCTCGCTGCCTTGAATCTGAATATCAGTGGCGGTAAACAATCCAGAGTTAATCACCACGATAGCAACGACGACGAGCACGGCCAAGACGGCCAAAACGCCGCCCACGATTTTGCCTTTGCCTGTAACGACAGAAGCGGCGTCTGATGTTTTATTTGCCATCGCCCTAAGTAAAGACAACGGGTTGACGCCTTTTTTACCCGAAGGCTTCTTGGCGGTAGCCGGCACCGATGTCAGCGAGCGCGGTTTCGATGCGCCCAGCGTGCGACTCGGACGCGCCGCCTTAGTTCCTGTCGAGGGCTTAGGAGTTGCCATAGGACGGGCAGGCTTGGCGCCCATAACAGGCTTTGACGTCACCGAGGGACGCGAGGACTTTTTTGCGGCCGGACGATTACCGAGCTGCGAGCCGACAACCGGACGACTGGTCTGTCGAGCATGCCCGACAGGCTTAGAGTGCGCGACGATATTGCGTTGAGGTTTGGCAGGCGCGCCGGAACGCCCTCCGGCGCGGCGGAAGGTGGGTTTCGATGCTCTAGAAGCCGAGGAATTTAACTTCCGGTCTGAGCTCGATGCCATACGCCTCCCTCACCTTTCCGTGCACATGTCTGATAACCGCGGCAACGTCATCGGCCGAGGCAGTTCCGTTATTAACGATAAAATTAGCGTGAACGGGCGAAACTTCCGCGCCGCCAATCGAAAAACCCTTTAATCCACAATCCTCGATAAGCTTGCCCACGCTCGCATCGGGCGGGTTGCGAAAGACCGACCCGCAGGATGCGCGACCCATGGGCTGTGTACGCTTGCGCCTCGTCAGGTACCGCTCCATGCGCTCGCGAATGTCGGCCTTGGGCGCCGGTTTAAGCTTGAGCACGCACTCGAGGATGATCTCATTGCGGGGAAGGCTACATTCGCGGTAGCCCCAAGTGATCTCGGACCCCGCATAATGTTTGATACCGGATGCCGGGTCAAACGTTACGACATCCTCAACCAGCGAGCCAATCCACTCGGTCCGTGTGCCGGCATTCATAGATATCGCACCGCCAACCGAACCAGGGATGCCAACGGCAAACTCAAGGCCCGAGAGGCTACGCGACAGGGCATCGTTGACCAGGCGCGCAAACATCACGCCCGCACCGACCGTCAGCGTACAACCGTCATCGGCAACAACCGTGCGCTGAAACTCACGTCCGAGCGAAATGACGGCGCCGCGATAACCGCCATCGGCAACCAGCAGATTGGAGCCCTTGCCGATGATGACCCACGGCACCTGCTCGCGATCGAGCACCGCCACGGCGCGGCGGAGGGCATGATAGCTATGGCACGTCACAAAGAGGTCGGCCTTGCCGCCGATACGATAGCTCGTATGACGCGCAAGGCGCTCATCCTCGATCACATCCGTGTCGATCATGCCCGAGAGCGCCATGACGGCGTTAAACAGACCCATTAGACTTAAGCGTCTTTCTTGGCAGTCAGATACTCAATGAACTCGGGACCGACGGTCGTAACGTCACCGGCACCCATAGTGAGCAGCAGGTCGCCCTCGCCCACCATCTGCTTGAGCTCCTGATTGAGCTCAAGACGGCTGGAGCAGTACACGACCTCCTTGCCAGGATGCTTGGCGCGCACGGTATCGGCGAGCATCTTAGAGGTGACACCCGGAATGGGCATCTCGCCAGCCGAGAACACATCAATCAGCAGCAGTTTATCGGCATTGGCAAATGCATCGGCAAAGTCGTCGCACAGGGCCTGCAGGCGCGAATAGCGGTGCGGCTGGAACACGACGTCGACGTGCTTGTAGCCCAGCGACGAAGCAGCAGCAAGCGTCGCCTTGATCTCGGTGGGGTGATGGCCGTAATCATCGACCACGGTGATGCCATCGATATCGCCCACGTGGGTAAAGCGACGGCGGACGCCCTCAAAGCTCGAGAGCGCCTTGGCGGCGGCGTCGATGTCAAGGCCCAGGACATGGGCGACGGTGAGCACCGCCGTGGCGTTGAGCATGTTGTGGCGACCGGGATTGCTCTTGATCTCCACAGCGTGCTCAGTGCCGTCCTCAAAGCGAACGATAAAATCGCTCTGGATGCCCTTGACATCCGGGTGCATGCAGACGATGTCGTTGCTCTCGGCAAAGCCGTAGGAAAGCACGTGACGGCCCGTCGACTTGGCGAGCTCGACCAGATGCGGGTCCTCGCCGCAGACGATGACGGTACCGTCCTCGCCCACCAGGCTCATAAATTTGGCGAAAGTTGCCTCGATCTCCTCGATACCCGAGTAGTGATCGAGGTGGTCGGCCTCGACGTTGGTCACAATGACCACGTTGGGGTTCAGGAACAGGAAGGAGCTGTCGGACTCGTCTGCCTCGGCGACGAAGTAGTCGCCCGAGCCGTTCTTGCCGTTCGTGTCATAGCCCTCGACGATGCCACCGATCAAGAAGCTCGGATCCAGACCCATGCGGTCGAGCATGGTGGCGCACATCGAAGACGTGGTAGTCTTGCCATGCGTGCCGGCAACAGCGACGGTGGTGTAGCCGTGGCCCAAAGCAGAGAGCATCTTGGCGCGGGGCCACACGGGAATACCAAGCTCGCGAGCGCGCACGAGTTCAGGGTTGGACTCCGGAATAGCGGTGGAGACAACAACCACGTCGGGCTTGACCTCGTCGATCGTGGCGGCCTCATGGCCCACATGCACCTTCACGCCAGCGCGGGTAAGCTGACGGATATAACGTGACGTCTTAAGGTCGGAGCCGGTAACGGCATAACCACGCTCATGCAGAACGAGGGCGATGCCGCTCATGCCGGCGCCGCCGATACCGATAAAGTGGGCGCTCTTAAACTCGGGCGCGGAGGTTGCAGTCTGGGAATCAGCCATGTGCTCGTGTACTCCTTGCGTAAACACTGCCTGTAACCCGTTAACTGTACCGCACCTACCGCATCAGCGCGAGGGCGACCGACGATATCCCGCCTAACTAACGCAAACCCTCTACCGCATCCGCCAGAAGAGCGGCGGCCCTATCCTGAGCCAGACCACGCGCCGCCTGACGCATGGCGTCGCGAGGCGCCGC
>OKVH01001453.1_pt1 | contig 11048 bp, 8 predicted proteins | sample 1604791 | NCBI WGS metagenome assembly OKVH01 (sample SAMN01760919, study PRJEB22395) | human gut metagenome | reverse complement strand
ATGGCGAAAAAGAGGGCGGCAAGGCGCAGACGCAGGAGAGAACAGGACTATGAAGCGCAGGAAAGAGCAGCCAGAGAAGCTGAAGCAGAAGAATACAGAGACCGGCTCAGACTGGAGAGAGCTTTTGCAGATGGAGATGCCGCAGGTGTTCCGGAAGTCTATAACGGAACAGCATCTGCTTATGAACATGATTCCGAAGAATCAGAAGAAACTTCGTCTGTGGAAGAAGAGCATCCGGAAGAAGATCCTCAGGATGAAAAGAACACAGAGAAAATCGTGGAAGAGGAAAATTCAGTTGCTGAGGATTTCTATGAGAAGGACTCAGAGAAAGATACAGAAGAAATTTCTGAGGAGGAAGCTTTGCCAGAAGCTTCCGGTACAGAAAATTATGTGGAAGAAAATGCCGGGATTTCTGAAGAAGAAACTGTTGCTGCGAAGGGTCCGACAGCTTCAGAAGAAGATGAATGGTTGTATAGCCAGCCGCGCAGATTTGCGAAAAAACCTGCCCATGAGCAGAAAGATTGATCATATGATTGTCAGATACCTGAATCTGGACTAAACAAAACGTTATTTTGGTGGGAGCGAATCCCACTGAAGTGGCGTTTTTTTGTGTGTAATAGGTAATTTCGCTGGAATTTCCGGCAATATAAAAAGTCCTGCAGGGCAGGATTTATTTGTATATAAAAATTTTTTGACTGCATTTTCGCTGTTTGTAAGGACTTTGTAACAGAATTATGTAATAGATTTCATAATTTCCCACTTGTAATTTAGGGGCAAATGGGTTAGAATGGGTTCATAAGTGGTAGGAAGTGGAGAAAAGTGGTGACAAATGGGGACGAAGTGGCAGAACTTCCATTTGTTTCCCGTCATGAGATACGAGGGGGAGACTCGTATTTCACGAGAGTAGGTGAGTTTTTATGTTCATGGGCGAGTACAATCACACAATCGACGCGAAGGGGCGTTTGATCATCCCGGCGAAATTTCGGGAACCTTTAGGTGAGGAATTTGTTCTTACCAGAGGACTTGATGGTTGTCTTTATATTTATCCTATGGATGAATGGGAAGCCTTTGAAGAGAAACTCCGTGCATTACCACTTACAAATAAAGACGCTAGAGCCTTTTCGCGCTTCTTTGTTGCAGGTGCAACAACATGTGAACTGGACAAGCAGGGGAGAATTCTCGTACCACAGACGTTACGTGAGTTCGCTGGTCTGGAGAAAGATGTTATTCTGGCTGGAAACTTAAGCAGAGTAGAAGTCTGGAGCAAGGAGAAATGGAGCGAGAATTGCAATTATGACGATATGGACAGCATTGCTGCCGACATGGAGAACATGGGAATCGTCATCTGAGCATAAAATAAGCGAGAAATCCAACAGGAGACGGAAATGGAATTTAAACACAAATCTGTATTACTGGACGAGACCGTTGGCGGGCTGAATATTAAGCCGGATGGAATCTATGTGGATGGCACTTTGGGCGGCGCAGGACATGCCATTGAGGTATGCAGGAAACTTTCTGCCAAGGGGAGATTTATTGGTATAGATCAAGACCAGGATGCGATAATTGCTGCGAGTGAACGGCTTGCCGCCTTTGACCAGGTGACAATCATTCGCAGCAATTATTGTTACATGGTACAGGAGCTTGCCGCAAGGGGAATTCACAAGGTTGATGGTATTGTTCTGGATTTGGGAGTATCCTCCTATCAGCTGGACAATGAGGAACGTGGATTTACCTATCGGGTAGATGCACCTCTTGACATGCGCATGGATCAGAGACAGACACAGACTGCCAGTGACATTGTTAACGGTTATGAAGAAAGAGAACTGTATCGCATTATCCGCGATTACGGTGAAGATAAATTTGCGAAAAATATCGCGAAACATATAGTAGCAGCAAGACAGCAGAGCCCCATTATGACAACGGGCCAGCTTACACAGATCATCCGGGAATCCATACCTATGAAGATACAGGCAGCAGGAGGCCATCCGGCTAAGCGTACGTTCCAGGCAATCAGAATTGAGCTGAATAAGGAACTGGATGTTCTTCGTGATTCACTTGATGGGATGATTGATCTTCTGGATGATGGCGGAAGGCTTTGCATTATTACGTTCCATTCACTGGAAGACAGAATTGTAAAAACAATTTTTCGAAAAAATGAGAACCCGTGTACCTGTCCACCGGATTTTCCGGTATGTGTGTGCGGAAAGAAATCCAAGGGGAGAGTTATCACAAGGAAGCCAATTCTTCCAAGTGATGAAGAAATGGAAGAAAACCCGCGTTCTAAGAGTGCTAAGCTTAGAATTTTTGAAAAAAAAGTTTAAAAGAAGGGTAAAAAATGGCGGAGACAGGCAGACATACGAATACTGTGTCAGGTAAAAGACGTCCACAAAATGTGTATGTTGATGGCAACACTGTCCGAAAAGTCCAGGAAGTTCCTGAGCGGAGAGAGTACCGTCAGCCAGAGCATTCTGTTCGTAAAAATAAGGCAAAACCAGAGCTGACCACACCAGAGCAGCAGGTCCGGGGGAACAAGCCGCTTAGTAAGGCAGCCAGGAGAAACCGTGCGAAAGCCAATAATATGAACCGTAATTTTGCCATATTTCTGGCTGCACTTGGTATCCTTATTGTGTTTTGCAGTATTAATTATCTGAAATTGAAAACAGAATGCACCAGTAAAAGAAGCCAGCTGGCCACTCTTGAATCCCAACTGGCCGAGCTGAAAGAAGACAACGATGCATATGAGAGCCAGGTGACTTCAAGTGTTGACCTTGAAAGAATCCGGAAAATCGCCATCGGACGTCTGGGCATGAAATATCCAAGCAACCAGCAGACAGAAACCTATGCGACTGAAGGCGGCAGCTACGTAAGACAGTATCAGGACGTGACCGGGAAGTAATGGGAATGAAGGCAGGTGTTTGATTGACTACTCTGAGAAGAAAAACAAAAAGAAAACCTATAAAAAAAATAAATCACAGTATGAAAAAAAAGCTGTCAATACTGCTCTTTTGCGTATTGGGAGCTTTAATCGTTTTATTGGGAGTTATCACTTATATTAATTTTCAAAGTGGTGACAAGTATAAGAAACAGGTGCTGAGTCAGGCTCAGCAAAAATACCAGAATCGCACAATGCCAGCGAAACGAGGGACAATCTATGATCGAAATGGCAACATTCTGGCAACGAGCAACAAGGTGTATAATGTTGTACTGGACTGTAAAGCTGTAAATTCAGATGAGGATTATCTGGATCCTACGGTGAATGCTCTGGTTACCATATTTGGCCTTGATGAAGGAGAACTCCGTACCAGGCTTACTTCTGATAAGACCAGGGAGAGTCAGTATCAGATCGTGAAAAAGCAGGTCTCCATGGATGATAAGAAAGCATTCGAGGATTACTGCAGCATACCAGATGATACGGAAATGACCAGGGAAGAAATTCAGGAGAAAAACAATATCCAGGGTGTATGGTTTGAAGAAGATTACCTGAGAGTCTATCCATATAATGAGCTGGCCTGTGATACGTTGGGATTTACTTTTTCCCGAGATACTGCGGACTATGGAATTGAGGGCTACTACAATAGCAGCCTGACAGGAATTGATGGCCGACAGTACGGATATTTCAGTGATGATTCTAATGTGGAGCAAACCATTATCGAAGCTTCTGACGGAAACAGTCTGGAGCTTAGCCTTGATCTTGGAACACAGCAGATTGTGGAAAAATGGGTAAATGCCTTTAAGAAATCTACTGGCGCCAAAAATATAGGAGTGATCGTGGAAGACCCTTCAAGTGGTGAAATCCTTGCCATGGATGGGGGCGACCGATATGATCTTAATGATCCACGTAATCTGTCTTCCTTATATTCAGCAGATGAGATTGCTGCTATGAATGACAGTGAGACCATGGATGCTCTAAGCGCCATGTGGAATAACTTTTGTGTAACCGACATTTACGAACCTGGTTCTGTTGTGAAGCCCATTGTTATGGCAGCTGCTCTGGAACAGGGAAAAATATCCACCAGTGATACCTTCTATTGTGATGGTTACCAGAATTTTGGTGTGCCAGGAAATATAACCACCATCAAATGTGCAAATATTTACGGACACGGAATGGAAACCCTTGCGGAAGTAATCGCAAATTCCTGTAACGATGCCATGATGCAGATTGGTGCAAAGATGGGAGTTGAAAATTTTCTGAAAGCACAGAGTACTTTCAATTTCGGAAGCCGGACAGGAATCGATCTTCCAAATGAGGGATATGGTATTATGCATACTGTTGATACCATGCATGAGACAGAGCTTGCGTGTTCTGCATTTGGTCAGGGATTCAGCTGTACTATGATCCAGGAAATCAATGCAATGTGTTCGGTCATCAATGGCGGCTACTATTATCAGCCACATCTTGTGACAAAAGTCAAAGACGCCAGCGGTGCAACTGTGAAGACAATCAGCCCGCTTCTTCAGAAGCAGACTATTTCTTCCAGCATTTCCGCTGATATCAGAAGCTATATGCAGGCCAGTGTAGAGCAGGGTACCAGTATGACGTCAAAGGTACAGGGTTACAGCTCAGGCGGTAAAACAGGAACTGCGGAGAAATTCCCCCGTGGAAATGGTAAATACGTGGTTTCCTTTATCGGATTTGCCCCGGTTGATGACCCGCAGGTTCTGATTTATGTGGTAATTGACGAGCCAAATGTAGAGGATCAGGCCAGCAGTATTTATCCACAGTATGTGGCACAGGCAATTCTTTCCGAGCTTCTGCCATACATGAATATTCAGCCCGATCAGTCTACAGACGGAACTGTTCCGGAGACAGAGCTTTGGGAGAAATTTAATGGTCATGTAAATACTATATCTGACAGTCAGATTGATGAAAATGGAAATCTGGTGGATGAAGAGGGCAACCTCATTGACTGGGATGGCAATCGGATTGACGAAAATGGTTACCTGCTGAATAGTGACGGAAGTTATCAGATCAATGCAAACGGAGAGTATATAAAATCTGCTAACCTTGATGGAATCAGCGATTCCTACACTGGTTCAGCCGGGGAAACTCTGCCGGAGGCTGTTTCTGATACCAATGTTCCGGGACCTCCGGAAGATAACACGGATCCCATTGAGGATAACAATATGGAGAGTGAAGGCCTGACTAACGAGGAAGCCGGACTGGATTAGAAATACTGTCCATAGGTGGCATAGTATTGGCAGGAAATAAAAAACGGACTGTTCACCATAATACAACACATACCTCCATCTGAAATTAGCATATATTAGTTATGATGATTTCAGATGGGGATTTTTTTATGAAAAAAACCATGACCTTTCACAGGAAAAAAATATGGATGGTTTTTCTTGTATGTGCACTTATGCTTCTGGGACTTGTGGGAAGGCTTGTTTACCTGATGGGGGTTCGGTCGGATTACTATTACCAGAAAGCGGAAGAACTTCATGAAAGAGAACGAGTCATTAAGGCTGCAAGAGGACAGATACTGGATGCAAAAGGGAGGATTCTGGCAGATAATAAAACTGTATGTACTATTTCCGTTATTCACAGTCAGATTAAGGACCCACAGAAGGTTATTGAGGTCTTGTCAAAAGAGTTGGAAATAGATACTGACACAGTGCGTAAAAAAGTTGAAAAAATATCTTCAATTGAACGAATTAAGACAAATGTGGAAAAATCTGTGGGAGATGTGATACGTGGGTATGAACTGGATGGTGTGAAAGTGGATGAGGATTATAAGCGGTATTATCCTTACGGATCTCTGGCTTCCAAGGTTCTGGGATTTACAGGCGGTGACAATCAGGGGATAATTGGCCTGGAAGTGAAATATGAGGAAATTTTAAAGGGACAGGCGGGAAAAATCCTGACCACAACAGATGCCAGAGGCGTGGAAATCGACCAGATCGGAGAAAGCAGGGAAGATCCGGTGGCAGGGGAAAACCTGAAAATCAGTCTGGATGTGGATCTGCAGCAGTATGCTCAGCAGGCGGCCCTGAAAGTAATGGAAGAAAAACAGGCTGCGCGTGTTTCCATACTTCTTATGAATCCGCAGAACGGAGAAATTTATGTATGTGTTAATGTGCCGGAATTTGATCTGAACGATCCTTTTATATTGAATACGGACGTGGACACTTCAGGACTGAATGAACAGGAAAAACAGGATCTTCTGAACCAGATGTGGAGAAATCCCTGCCTGAACGATACATATGAGCCCGGTTCTACCTTTAAGATCATTACCATGTCTGCAGGTCTGGAGGCTGGCGTGGTTTCCGTAAATGACAGATTTTTCTGTCCGGGGTATAAGCTGGTGGATGACAGGCGGATTCACTGTGCAAGGAGAACAGGACACGGTTCCCAGAGCTTTGTGGAAGGTGCCCAGAATTCCTGCAATCCGGTTTTTATTGAAGTGGGTCTGAGACTTGGGGTGGAAAACTATTATCATTATTTCAAGGAGTTTGGACTTTTGAAGAAGACAGGTGTAGATCTGCCGGGAGAGGCTGGAACGATCATGCATAAAATGGAAAATATGGGGAATGTGGAGCTGGCAACAGTTGCTTTTGGCCAGTCTTTTCAGATTACGCCAATTCAGCTGGCGACCACAGTCAGTTCTCTGATCAATGGGGGGAGGCGGATCACACCTCATTTTGGGGTATCCGTTCTGAGCTCAGATGGCACCAGCGGAAGAAAGCTGGAATATCCGGTGGAAACGGGGATCGTGTCCAAAGAAACTTCACGGACAGTACGGACGATTCTGGAAACGGTAGTTTCAGAAGGTTCCGGGAAAAACGCCGGGATCGAAGGTTTCTCCATCGGGGGAAAAACAGCTACCTCTCAGACTCTGCCCAGAGGTTCCGGCAGATACATTTCTTCATTCCTGGGATTTGCACCGGCAGAAGACCCGAAAGTTCTGGCCCTGTGCATTATCCATAATCCTCAGGGCATGTATTATGGCGGAATCATTGCCGCACCGGTAGTAAGAAGTATTTTTGAAAATGTGTTGCCCTATCTTGGAATTGCGAAGACCGTCACGCAGACTCCATCCGGGGAAAACCGGGCAGATGGGGTTGATTAATGAAAGGAAAAGCCTTATACTGTTGAAGAAGTATAAAAAAACGAAAGAATTAGAGGTGTGAGGATGGAGTTTCATGTTGTGATCCCTGTGCTGATCTCATTTGCGATCAGCCTTGTATTAGGACCGATTGTTATCCCTTTTTTAAGAAGACTTAAAATGGGACAGACAGAGAGAGAGCTGGGCGTGCAGTCCCACCTGAAAAAGAACGGTACCCCGACCATGGGCGGAGTGATCTTTCTCATTGCGACAACTGTGACATCACTGTTTTATATCAGAGATTATCCGATGATCATCCCGGTACTTTTCCTGACCCTGGGATTTGGACTGATCGGATTTCTGGATGATTATCTGAAAGTAGTCCTGAAACGTTCAGATGGTCTTCTGCCATGGCAGAAAATGGCACTGCAGATTGTTGTGACAGCTGTATTTGCTTTTTATCTTGTAAATTATTCCAACGTATCCCTGACTATGAAGATCCCGTTCTGGAGCGGACATTATCTGAATCTGGGATGGTTTGCGGTTCCGGTACTGTTTTTTGCGGTTATCGGTACAGTAAACGGAGTAAACTTTACCGACGGACTTGACGGACTGGCTTCCAGTGTTACCCTGATTGTTGCAGTATTTTTTACTGTTGTTTCCCTTGGAATGAACAGTGGTGTGGAGCCGATTACCTGTGCGGTTGTAGGCAGCCTTATGGGCTTCCTTCTGTTTAATGTATATCCGGCCAAGGTATTTATGGGAGACACCGGTTCTCTGGCACTGGGCGGTTTTGTGGCTGGTGTGGCTTATGCCATGCAGATGCCGCTGTTTATTATCCTGGTGGGACTGATCTACCTTATTGAGGTACTGTCCGTTATGATCCAGGTATCCTATTTCAAGGCAACACACGGAAAAAGAATTTTCAAGATGGCGCCTATCCACCATCATTTTGAGCTTTGCGGGTGGTCCGAGACACGGGTCGTTGCAGTGTTCTCTGTTGTAACTGCCATTATGTGCCTGATCGCTCTCCTGGCATTATAAGGAGGAACAGAAAAATGGATTTAAAAGGAAAAAAAGTTCTCGTTTTCGGAGCCGGAAAAAGTGGCATTGGTGCCGCTGACCTGCTTGGAAGTGTAGGAGCACAGCCGATAATCTATGACGGAAATGAAAACCTTGATAAAGAAGCGGTTTTACATAAAACAAACGGAACATACACCCCGGAGATCTGGGCCGGTGCTTTTCCGGAAGGAGAGATGGAAAGTCTTGATCTCGTAGTGTTAAGCCCGGGAGTTCCAACAGATCTTCCACTGGTAAAGAGCTTCTACGAAAAAGGCCTTCCGGTATGGAGTGAGGTAGAACTTGCCTACCGTACAGGAAAAGGCGAGGTTCTTGCAATTACAGGAACCAACGGCAAGACAACAACAACAGCTCTCCTTGGAAAGATTATGGGAGATGCCCGTGAATCTGTATTTGTTGTAGGAAATATCGGAACTGCATATACATCAAAATCACTGGAGATGCGTGAGGATTCTGTAACCGTTGCGGAGATCAGCAGCTTCCAGCTGGAAACCATCAAAGAGTTCCATCCGGCGGCAAGTGCGATCACAAACATTACCGAGGATCATCTGAACCGCCATCACACGATGGAAGAGTATATCCGCGTGAAAGAGTGTATCACCGAAAATCAGACGATGGATGATCTCTGTGTGCTGAATTATGAGGACGAAATCCTGCGCCCGTTCGGCGAAAAACTGATGGCAGAGAAGAAAGTACAGGTGATGTACTTCTCGAGTCTGCGTGCGTTAAAGGACGGCATCTATTATCAGGACGGCGAAATCCGCATTGCAAAGAACGGCGAGACGGAGCTTCTGACCAGAACCGACGACTTAAAACTGCTCGGCCTACATAATTTTGAAAACGTCATGGTTGCTTCTGCGATGGCACTTCATGCAGGCGTGCCGATGGAAACTGTCCGCAAAGTCATTCAGGAGTTTGCAGGGGTAGAGCACCGCATCGAGTATGTCTGCGAGAAGGACGGCGTGGCATATTACAACGATTCCAAGGGAACGAATCCGGATGCGGCCATCAAAGGCATCCAGGCGATGAACCGCCCGACTCTGCTGATCGGCGGCGGCTACGACAAGCAGTCCACCTACGAAGAGTGGATTCAGGCATTCGATGGAAAGGTACGCTTCCTGGTTCTGATCGGAGATACGAAAGAGAAGATCGCAAAAGCGGCAAGAAGCGTCGGATTCAACGACATTATCATGGCAGACAACTTAAAAGAAGCCGTACAGATCTGCCACGACAAGGCAAATGCAGGGGATGCGGTTCTTCTTTCCCCGGCCTGCGCAAGCTGGGATCAGTTTAAGAGCTATGAGCAGCGCGGTGAGCTGTTTAAGGAGTACGTAAGAGCACTGTAAAAACGTCATATCAGGAAACTATCCCGCATAAGCTGAAAAAGAGCGAACGGCGGGTGTGGCGCGGATGCGGAAGGAAAAAGAGAAAAAAATAGATGGGACGCTGCTGGTGACGGTATGGATTCTGCTTGGCCTTGGCCTTGTGATTCTGTACAGCGCCAGCGCGTATAACGGCCGGGTCAGATTCCATGACCCGGCTTATTATTTCAAGAAGCAGCTCTTTGCAAGTGCGCTCGGTGTGATCGGTATGTATGCGGTTGCAAAAATAGATTACCGGCGGCTGTTTGCACTGGCACCGTGGTTTTATGCGGCTTCCCTTGCGCTCTCGACGGCGGTGCTCTTTTTCGGAAGTGAGTACAACGGCTCGAAGCGGTGGTTAAAGCTTGGCCCCTTATCGTTCCAGCCCTCGGAATTTGCCAAGATGGCGGTGATTCTCTTCCTGCCCTGGGTGATGGAGCACACGAAAGGCCGGTCCGACAGTCTCTGGTTTATGACAAAGGCGGTGCTGTGCACCCTGCCGATTGCAGCGCTTGTCGGAAGCAATAACTTAAGTACGGCGATTATTTTGCTCGGAATCTGTGCATTTCTGATCTTTATTTCACATCCGGGCTACCTGCCGTTTCTCGGAATCGGAGGCGCCGGCATCGGGTTTATTGCCGTTTTTCTGATGATGGAGAGCTACCGCCTCGAACGCCTTGCCATCTGGCGCAACCCGGAGGCGTACGAGAAGGGGTTCCAGACCATTCAGGGACTCTATGCGATCGGCAGCGGGAGAATCTTTGGCTGCGGGCTTGGAAAAGGCCTGCAGAAGCTTGGCTTTGTGCCGGAAGCGCAGAATGATATGATCTTTTCGATTATCTGTGAGGAGGGCGGACTGTTCGGCGCCTGCCTGGTGATCGCCGTGTTTGCGGTGCTGATCTGGCGCTTGATGGTTATTTCGATCCATGCGCGGGATCTTGGCGGAGCACTGATTGCGGGCGGAATTATGGGGCATATTGCGCTTCAGGTGATTCTGAACATCGCGGTTGTGACAAATACGATTCCGAATACCGGCATTACGCTGCCTTTTATCAGTTATGGCGGCACCTCCGTGTTGTTTCTGCTCGGCGAGATGGGGCTTGCCCTGTCGGTCTCGAGGGACACCGATTAAAAAGGCGGAAAAGCGCTGCAGAACGGGAACAAAACGGGAGTGTAATGCATACCGTAAAAAGAGAGGCCGGATGGGAGAGAACAGGTGGGAGTATATCAGATTCTCGGCGGAAGGCGGCTTTGCGGAACGGTAACAGTCCAGGGTTCCAAAAATGCCGTTCTTCCCATGATCGCGGCGGCGGTTCTGACAAAAGAGGAGGTCGTGCTGGAAGGCTGCCCGAAGATTTCCGATGTGGAGGATATGGCGGAGATTGTAAGAAGCCTTGGCGGAACAGTCTGGTGGGAGAGGAATGCGCTCCACCTGAACTGTGAAAAGATCGAAAAAAGCCGTGTGGAGGGAGCGCTTTCGAAGAGACTGCGCGCCTCTCTTTTGTTTCTGGGAAGTCTTCTTGCAAGGACAGGGGAGGCATACCTTGCAGGGGCCGGCGGC
>OKVH01001452.1_pt1 | contig 11059 bp, 9 predicted proteins | sample 1604791 | NCBI WGS metagenome assembly OKVH01 (sample SAMN01760919, study PRJEB22395) | human gut metagenome | reverse complement strand
AAAAGGCACATAACCGTCATCGTTCTCGGTTATGTGCCTTCCTGTTTTTGTAAGGCTGTTTTTTCACAGCCACATAATTTTTATTAATCCGCAGAAAAACGGTTACGGTATTACTGCGCTATTAAAAAAATTACTCGTAGAGCGGATATCTTTTGCAGATTTCTTCAACGCCTGCTCTAACCTTTTCCTTGCTGTTCTCATAGTCGTTAAGAACGAGGGTGATGTACTCGGCAATCTTGTCCATATCTTCCTCGTTAAGACCTCTTGTTGTAACAGCGGCAGTACCGATTCTTACACCGCTTGTTACGAACGGTGAACGAGGTTCGCCCGGAATTGTGTTCTTATTTACTGTGATGTAGCAATCGTCAAGACGAGCCTCAAGCTCCTTGCCGGTTACATCTGTATCACGGAGATCCATAAGAAGAACATGGTTGTCCGTACCGCCTGAAACAAGCTTGTTGCCTCTTTTGAGAAGTCCGTCTGCAAGAGCCTTACAGTTAGAAACAATCTTTTTGCCGTACTCCTTGAACTCAGGCTTTAATGCCTCGCCGAAGCAAACAGCCTTTGCGGCGATGATGTGCATAAGAGGACCGCCCTGTGTACCGGGGAAGATAGCCTTGTCAATCTGCTTTGCAAATTCTTCACGGCAGAGGATAAGACCGCCACGAGGACCACGAAGAGTTTTGTGTGTTGTTGTTGTAACGAACTCACAATACGGAACAGGGTTCGGATGAACACCTGCGGCAACAAGACCTGCGATGTGAGCCATATCGACCATAAGATATGCGCCTACTGCGTCGGCAATCTCACGGAGCTTTGCAAAATCAATGATTCTTGGGTAAGCAGACGCACCTGCAACAATCATCTTAGGCTTGCATTCCTTTGCAATTTCAAGAACCTTATCATAATCAATTCTGTGCGTTTCGGGATCAACACCGTATGGAACAAAGTTGAAGTATTTACCTGAAATATTAACAGGTGAACCGTGTGTAAGGTGACCGCCTTCATTAAGGTTCATACCCATTACCGTATCACCGGGATTAAGCATTGCAAAATATACCGCTGTGTTAGCCTGAGCGCCTGAGTGAGGCTGAACATTTGCGTGTTCAGCACCGAAAAGCTCACACGCACGCTGACGGGCAATTTCTTCAACTACATCAACGCACTGACAACCGCCGTAGTATCTCTTTCCCGGATAACCCTCGGCATATTTGTTTGTGAGCAGGCTGCCCATTGCAGCCATAACTGCCGGAGAAACGATGTTTTCACTTGCGATAAGTTCAAGGTTTCTGCGCTGTCTTTTAAGCTCGTCTGTCATTGCGTTACCGATTGCGGGATCGTACTCGTTGAGGTAATCAAGAGTAGCGATATTTGTTTTTTCACTCATTGTTACATTCCCCTTATATTTTTATTTTAGGATACTGTGTATCCTTTTTGAATTTATGTCATTGCAGCGAAAGGGCTTTTTGCCTTAATTCGTACAAATCATCAAGCGTTTTAATTTTTCCTGCCTCATTTCTCAAGGCTGCCGCACCCTTCATGCCTTTGAAATAGCCGACTACAAGTTTTCTTGCCTGAAGCATTGCCATATGCTCACCCTTGTATTCAACCATTTTGCCGATATGTTCAATCATTACACCGAGCCTTTCTTCAAGGTCGGGAGTGTGAATTTTAACATTCGGGTTTTCAAGGTATGCGTTAATCTGCGAGAAAATCCACGGATTTCCGAGCGTTGCCCTGCCGATCATAACAAGGTCACAGCCCGTGATGTCCATAACCTCCTTTGCCTTTTCGGCACTGTCGATGTCGCCGTTTGCTATTACGGGAACGCTGACGGATTCTCTTACAGCCTTTATGATACCGTAATCAACGGGAGGCTTGTAATATTGCTGTCTTGTTCTGCCGTGAACGGTGATTGCCGCCGCACCTGCCGATTCGCAGATTTTTGCAACTTCAACGGCATTTACGCTGTCATCGTCCCAACCCTTGCGGATTTTTACGGTTACGGGTATGTCGGTAACGGCTGTCACAGCCTTGACAATTTCTCCGCAAAGTCGAGGATTTTTCATCAATGCACTTCCGCTGCCGTTTGAGCTTATCTTCGGAGCGGGGCATCCCATATTGATGTCAATTATATCGGGTTTGTTCTCAAGTGCGTGCTTTGCGGCATCAGCCATACATTTCGGGTCATCACCGAAAATCTGGATTCCGCAGGGACGCTCCAAGTCTGAAATTTCCATCAGCTCCTCGCTCTTTTTACTGTTGAAAGAAAGCGCCTTTGAGCTGACCATTTCGCTTACGCAGTATGCCGCACCGAATCTTACGCAAAGCTCACGGTAAGCCCTGTCGCTTACACCTGCCATAGGTGCAAGAACTGCGTGGGATTTCAGCGAAACGCCGCCGATGTTGAGATTGTTCATATTTTTATTTTTACACATTTAATGCTGTTACCTTATTCTTTTTCTTGCACCGACTTTTGTGCTGATCATCACAACCGCAATTACAACTATCCCAAGACCTACGCAAATCCACGAAACAATTCCCGCCGTGTAGCTTGTGGAATACTTTTTTTCGCTGACTGTTTTTGCGATTGTCGGCGCCTGAAATTCCGTTGAATCGGTCGCCTGAGTTTCAACATACTGGTTCTGATACTGTGTTTCTTCCTGTACCGGAGCTTCTGTTGTTTCAGGCTGAACATACTCAGTTGTGGGTTCTTCCGTTTCGGGCGCAACATACTCGGTCGTAGGCGCTTCGGTGTAAACAGGCTCGGTATAAACAGGCTCTGTGTATTGCGGTTCGGTTTCATCGGGAACATACTCCGTCACAACAGGCTCCGGCTGTGAGTCGGAAACCTGCGGATCGTCCTCTCCTACCGCAAAGGCGGTTATTGAACAAACCGACAGTGCAAGAACCGCAAGCAAGGTCGGAAGTATTCTTTTCCTAAAAATTTTCTTAAAATCTGACTTCATATTTAATACCCCGTTCGTTTTGCGTGGCACACATTTTCATACATATACTACGATTATAGCAAAAGCAGGCGTTCATTGCAAGATTTCAGACAATTTTTCTGCACACATTTAATGCTCAAACAACAAAAAGTCGGAAAACCGATTGCAAAACCGATTTTCCGACTTGATTATTATGTCAAATTTTTGAGCGTTTTTTAGCCTTTGGCGTAACAAGACTGTAGCTTTCGTCAATCAGCGGAAAGATTTCTTCCTTGCTCACAGAGCCGTCAAGCAAAATACTTATCCACTTGTCCTTGTTCATATGATAGGCAGGCAGAAATCCGTTTTTTAATCTGAGTGAGCCGACAAGAATCGGGTCGCACTTGACATTCATCACATCAATAAAGCCCTCACCGTCAAGCCCTAAAATCTGCCTTTTGACACGCATAACTATTGCGTACCATTTGCCCGACATCATATTCCGCAGAACCGCATTATCGGGACTGTTCTCCCACGGATATTCGGGTTCTGTTCCGTATGTGCTAAGGGCATAGTTTAAAATTACATCTCTGTTAATGGAATTGTCATTGTATGCCATTAAGCCTTAACTCCTGCTTTTTTCTTAACGAGTGAAATATATTCCTGCATTGTGATTTCGTTACGCAGTAATTTTTGACACCATTCTTTGCTTTTGCTGTCAATGGTATAGCCTTCCATTTCAACTGATGCGGCAGCATTTTCTATTATCTGTTCAATCGGCTTATTACCGTTCACAGTAACACTCCCTTTCGTGAAATCTGAACTTCATATCATTTTATCATAACAAAGGCATATGTCAACCAAAAGGTGAAAATCATTCGCCAAAGCTGATGCCCATTTTTCTTGCTGTTTCAACAACCTCGCTGTCTTTCGGAACGCTCTTGAGCTTGCCTGCGATGTCCTTAAGCGGAACGGCAACTACCTTATTATTTACAAGGGCAACCATTTTGCCGTAGTCTTTATTGATAATAAGCTCTGCGGCTTTAACGCCGAAACGAGTTGAAATCACACGGTCATAGGCATCGGGACTGCCGCCTCTCTGGAAGTGACCCGGTACTGTAACCCTTGTTTCCTGACCTGTTGCCTCCTCAATATCGTGGGCAATCTGATAGGAAATTGACGGATATTTCATCTCTGCAACAGCAGCTTTTCTCTGCTTTTTAGGCAAAGCTGCAATTTCTTTTGAAATTGCACCCTCGGCAACTGCAAGAATTGAAAAGTTCTTACCGCCTGCGGTTCTTGACTTGATTGTCTTAACAACCGAGTTGATGTCGTACGGAATTTCGGGGATAAGGATAATATCCGCACCGCCTGCAATACCTGCATAAAGTGTGAGCCAGCCAACCTTATGTCCCATAACCTCAATAATGAAAACTCTGCCGTGAGATGTTGCGGTTGAATGGATGCAGTCGATTACATTTGTTGCAATATCAACGGCACTCTGAAAACCGAATGTCTTGTCTGTACCCCAAAGGTCGTTGTCAATTGTCTTAGGAAGCGAAACCACATTGAGTCCCTCTTCACGAAGAAGATTAGCGGTTTTTTGAGTTCCGTTGCCGCCGAGTACAACAAGACAGTCAAGGCCAAGCTTTTTGTAATTCTTCTTCATAGCCTCAACCTTGTCAACGCTGTTCTCGTCAACAACACGCATAAGCTTGAACGGCTGTCTTGATGTGCCGAGAATCGTACCGCCCATTGTGAGAATACCCGAAAAATTCTCGGGTTTCATCTTTCTTGTTTCGCCGTAGATAAGACCTCTGTAGCCGTCAATAATGCCGATGATTTCAACATCATTGCCAAGCTGATTATAAAGTGTTTTTGCAACGGCACGGATTGTTGCGTTAAGTCCCTGACAATCACCGCCGCTTGTTAAAATGCCTACTCTTTTCATTGTTCGGAGTCCTCCTTTTTCACTTCAACGGGTACAATCGGAGTTCCGACAGTGCTCGCATATGTCTTTTTCATTGCCTGCTTTTGAGCCTTTAACGCAAGCTTTGAAAAGAATTTCTGACAATTCATCTTATGCTTGCCGCGCTTGTCAACAGACTTATATACACCTGTTGAAAGCTGTTGGCGTGCATTTACGGTATCCTTAAATGAAACCGTGATAACCTCCTGCACACGCTTTTTGATATCCTCGTCCTCAACAGGGAACACAAGCTCAACTCTTCTGTCGAGGTTTCTCGGCATCCAGTCGGCACTTCCCATATAATAAAGCGGATTAGAATTGTTTTCAAATATAAATATTCGGCTATGCTCCAAAAGCTGACCGACAATTGAAACTACTCTGATGTTCTCGCTGAATCCATGAACCCCCGGAACAAGACAACAGATACCTCTTACGATGAGGTCAATTTTTACGCCTGCGTTTGACGCATCGTACAAAAGACTGATGATTTCAGGGTCAACAAGCGAGTTCACCTTTGCGGTAATTTTGGCCGGAAGTCCGAGCTTTGCGTTCTCGGTTTCCTGAATAATCATAGCCTCAAAGAACGGACGCATTCCGTGAGGTGCAACGATAAATTTGTTGTATTCAGGCGGAGTTGAGTAACCTGTCAATACATTAAAGAGTGATGATGCGTCAACACCGTATTCTTCACGGCAGGTGAACATACCGATATCGGTATAGAATCTCGCCGTGCTGTCGTTATAGTTACCCGTACCCATATGCAAATATCTTCTGATTCCGTCCTTATCTTTTCTTACTACAAGACAGATTTTGCAGTGGGTTTTAAGTCCTGTAAGACCGTAAATTACATGACAGCCCGCCTTTTCAAGCTTTGTTGCCCACTGAATGTTGTTTTCCTCGTCAAATCTCGCCTTGAGTTCAACAAGAACAGTTACCTGCTTGCCGTTTTCAGCCGCCTTGATAAGAGCCGCAACAATCGGTGAATTTCCGCTGACACGGTACAGGGTTTGCTTGATGGCAAGAACATTCGGATCGGTTGCCGCCTTTTTGACAAAATCAACCACAACATCAAAGCTTTCATAAGGATGATGCACAAGTCTGTCCTTTTCACGGATAGCCTTAAAAATATCATCATAACCGCAGAATTCCGCAGGCGGATTTACGGGAACGATTGGTTCAAAGCACATATCCTCACAGCCCTTGATGTGGGCAAATTTTGAAAGGAATGTAAGGTCAAGAGGACCTCTCTGAAAGTAGATTTCACGCTCCGTAACATCGAGAGCGTCAACAAGAAATTCACGAATTTCTCGGTTGCATTTCTTGCCGAATTCAAGACGGACAGGTTCTCCTCTCTTACGCTTTCTGATTGACTTTTTAATTTCAGCCATAAGATCCTCGGTATCCTCGTCAATGTCAAGGTCGGAATCTCGGGTGATTCTGAAAGGATCGTACTGCTTAATGTTGTAAAGCTCAAAAAGCTCGCCAAGGTGCATTGCGATTATTTTTTCAAGCAGAATAAACGCTCTGCCCTCGCGAGTCGGAAGCTCAAGAAATCTCGGAAGAATTGACGGAACCTGAACCAATGCGAAAAATTCTTCATTCTCGGCATTTGTAAGGCGAACCGCAATGTTAAGGCTTTTGTTTGCAAGCATCGGGAACGGACGGCTTGTATCGACAGCCATAGGCGTCAATACGGGGAAAACTACTTTTTTAAAGTATTCCTCAACAAACGCTTTCTGGTCGCCGTCAAGCTCGTCAGCCTCTTTGAACACAATGCCTGCCGAACGAAGTGACGGAATTATTGAACGGTTGTAACAGCTGTACTGCTTTTTGGCAAACTCGTGAATTTTTTCAACAAGTCCATCCATAACCTCTGTAGGAGTCATGCCCGATGCATCACGGCTTGTTCTGCCGTGATGAATCTGGTCAAGCACACCTGCAACACGAACCATAAAAAATTCGTCAAGGTTCGACGCCGTAATTGAAAGAAAGTTGCATCTTTCCATAATTGGATTGGTCTTTTTGAACGCCTCTTCAAGCACTCTTGCATTAAAGTCAACCCAGCTTAATTCTCTGTTAGTATAAGGCATCTTTTGCCATTTTGACATAAGCTTTGCTTTTTCGGATGTTTTTTTATTGTTGTTTTTTGAATTTGACATATAATTCACCACCATAAAAACTGATATATAACCCAATTTAAGATATCTGATTAAGTATAAAATACGAAACGGATTATTTCAAGCGAATTGCACTAAATTTTACCTTTGGCAACGCATTCTTTACATATATTTTACAATAGCACAAATAAAATTGATTTGCAATAGATTTGACAAAATTCGCAAAGATAAAACCAAAATTTTCTTTTTGCAAAATATTCAAAAAATTTCAAAAAATATTGTTTTAATCTCTGTATTATGTTATACTTGCGTTGATTGTTTTATTTACAGATTTTAAAAAATTCCAAAGAAAATGAGAGGTAATTATCATGAGTAAAAAAAGGGGAAGCTTTTCCGGCGGACTCGGATTTGTATTTGCCGCTGCGGGAAGTGCAGTAGGCCTGGGAAATCTCTGGAGATTTCCGTATTATGCAGCTAAGTACGGCGGCGGAACATTTATCTTTATCTACATAATCCTTGCGCTTACATTCGGCTTTTCACTTTTAACTGCCGAAATCGCAATCGGCAGAAAAACAAAGCTTAGTCCGATTCTCGCCTACAAAAAGCTATGCAGCAAATTTTCGTTTTTAGGCTACCTTGCAACGCTTGTTCCTATAATCATTATTCCGTACTACTGCGTTATCGGCGGTTGGGTTACAAAATATATGTGCGTTTATGCGCAGGGACTTGTTGCCCCTGCGGCACAGGACAACTTTTTCTCGGACTTTATTTCCGACCCGTTGTCACCCATTGTGTTTTTCTTAATATTTATGCTGTTGAGTGCAGTGGTAATTATGCTCGGAGTAAACAAGGGCATTGAGCGACTGAGCAAATTTTTGATGCCTGTTCTGCTTGTTCTGACAGTCGGAATTTCAATCTACACACTCACGCTCCCAAACGCAATGGAGGGTGTTTCGTACTACCTCATTCCCGATTTCAGCAAACTGTCAATTTGGACATTTGCGGCGGCACTCGGTCAGCTGTTCTTCTCAATGAGTATCGCAATGGGAATTATGGTAACCTACGGTTCATACACAAAGGATGAGGTAAACCTCACAAGGTCGGTTAACCAAATTGAGATTTTCGACACAGCCGTTGCACTTCTCGCAGGTCTTATGGTAGTTCCTGCGGTTTATGTATTCAGCGGTGAAGAAGGTCTTGGTGCAAGCGGTCCCGGACTTATGTTCATCACACTTCCAAAGGTATTCAACGAAATGCCTGCCGGCGTAATCATCGGATTTTTGTTCTTTGTTCTTGTATTCTTTGCAGCTATCACAAGCTCAATCTCCGTAATGGAAGCAATTGTTTCTTCGCTTATGGACAAGTTCAAGCTTACACGAATCAAGTCCTGTCTTATCGTTATCGGCATCTGCCTTATTATGGGTATTCCGTCGTCACTCGGCAACGGTATATGGTCAAATGTTAAGATTCTCGGAATGGACTTCCTTACATTCTTTGACTTCTTGAGCAACAGCATTATTATGCCGATTGTCGCACTTTGCACTTGTATTCTCATCGGCTGGGTTATCAAGCCAAAGACTATTGCAGACGAAGTCACAAGGAACGGCGAGCGTTTCAGCAGAAGGGCTTTGTTTGATGTTATGATTAAATATATAGCTCCAATCTGCCTTGTGTTCATCTTAATTTCCTACACACTTGCGCAGTTCGGCATTATTTCACTTTAACCCGACACTTTAACACGATTATTTATGAATTCAGACAGTAATATCACCGAAATGAATCATAAGTAATTGTCTTTAAATGAAGCATACAACAATTAACTATTATCCGTTTATCCTATGAACTCTTGAAATTATATGCAATAATTGGTATAATTACAGTTACAGCTCATTTGCTGAATTTTAGGGAGGACAAATACTATGTGTCAGAAAAAACCATTTTACATTACAACGCCTATTTATTATCCGTCAGGCAATCCCCACATCGGTCATTGCTACACCACCGTTGCATGCGATTCTATCGCCCGTTACAGACGAATGCAGGGATACGATGTTATGTTCCTTACGGGTACGGATGAACACGGTCTTAAAATCGAACAGAAGGCTGCCGAAAAGGGTGTTACTCCCAAAGAGTATGTTGACGAAATTGTAAAAACCTTTAAAAGCTTATGGAAATTTATGAACATAAGCTATGACAGATATATCCGCACAACAGACGATTACCACATTGAAACAGTTCAGAAGATTTTCAAGGAGCTGTATGACAAGGGCTACATCTACAAGGGCGAATACAAGGGCAAATACTGCACCCCCTGTGAAAGCTTCTGGACAGAAAGTCAGCTTATTGACGGCAAATGTCCCGAATGCGGACGAGAGGTTACAGAGGCAAAGGAAGAGGCATACTTCTTTAAGATGTCACCTTTTGCCGACAGAATTGAAAAGCTCCTCACGGAAACAGACTATTTACAGCCAAAGACAAGAGCGGTTGAGCTTGTAAACAACTTTATCAAGCCGGGACTTGAAGACCTTTGCGTATCGAGAACAACCTTCAAATGGGGCATTCCGGTTACATTTGACGAAAAGCATATTGTTTATGTTTGGATTGACGCACTTTCAAACTATATCTCCGCTCTCGGCTACAAGAATGAAAAATTTGACGAATTTGACAAATACTGGCCTGCCGATGTTCATATGGTAGCAAAGGACATCATGCGTTTTCACGCTATCATCTGGCCTGCAATGCTTATGGCTCTTGACCTTCCGCTTCCAAAGCATCTTGCCGTTCACGGCTGGATTACTTTCAACGGACAGAAGATGTCAAAGTCACTCGGCAATGTTGTTGATCCGTTTGTACTCGGCGAGCGTTACGGTGCTGACGCAATCCGTTACCACATTATGCGTGAAATGGCTCTCGGTGCAGACAGCTCATTCTCAAACGAAATTATGATTAACCGTATCAATTCCGACCTTGCAAACGGTCTTGGCAACCTTGTTTCAAGAACAGTTGCAATGGTTCAAAAATATTTCGGCGGCACACTTCCCACAGAGCGTGAGAGCGGTGAATTTGACGATGACCTTATCGAAACCGCAACATCGCTCCGTGCAAAGGTTGACGATTTCATGGACAAGACTCAGCTCCAGAACGCACTTGCCGAAATATTCAAGCTTGTTTCCCGTGCAAATAAATACATTGACGAAACCGCTCCGTGGGTTATTGCCAAGGACGAAACAAAGAAAGCAAGACTCGCAACGGTTCTCTACAACCTTCTTGAGGCAATCCGTATTGCCTGCACACTCCTTTCGGCATTTATGCCAACAACAATGCCAAAGGCTCTTGAGCAGATCGGTGCTTGTGAAAAATGTGCCGGCTACGAAAACTGCGACAAGTTCGGTGTACTTCCTGCTGATGTCACGGTTCACAAGGGAGATGCACTCTTCCCACGAATTGATGTTGAAAAGGAAATTGAAGAACTCAACAGCATTATCAAGAATAACGAGGGTGAAAGTGAAGAAACAAAGGCACTCCGTGAAGAGCTTGAAGGTGTTGCACAGATTGGCATTGATGACTTTGCAAAGGTTGACCTCCGTGTGTGCGAGGTTAAGACCTGCGAACCCGTTAAAAAGAGCAAAAAGCTTTTACAGTTCACAATTTTTGACGGTGTAAAGGACAGAACCGTTGTCAGCGGTATTGCAAACTACTACAAGCCCGAAGAGCTTATCGGCAAGAAGATTATTCTTGTTCAGAACCTCAAGCCTGCAAAGCTTTGCGGTGTTGAAAGCTGCGGTATGATTCTTTCTGCAGTTCACGGCGATGATTTAAAGGTTGTTTTTGTTGACAATATGCCTGTCGGCTCAAAAATCTGTTGATTTATGTTCGTGTAGACAGTTTGATAAATTAAAAACTATCAATGCCCGCACGGCGAGCCGCCGTTCCCCTTTCGGGTAGACAGTTTGATAAATTAAAAACTATTTATGCCCGAACGTAACTGTAGGGGAGAACCGTGTTCTCCCGTTCGTGTGCGTTGCACACGATTGCACGCATTGCGT
>OKVH01001445.1_pt1 | contig 11094 bp, 25 predicted proteins | sample 1604791 | NCBI WGS metagenome assembly OKVH01 (sample SAMN01760919, study PRJEB22395) | human gut metagenome | reverse complement strand
AAATCCACCTCGTCGCAGACCCACTGCTGCCCGTTCTCATCCGTGTAATTGCCGCTGGATGCAACCGGGATGCCGCACAGTGCGTTCGGCGTTTGCAGCGTCAGCGTCTGCGAATTGTTCGCGCCATCCGACACCGTGAGCGTCACCGTTCCGCCGTCGCCCGCGCTGACAATCGGCACGGGCGCAGTCGGGAGCGGCACGCCGTTCTGCGTACTCTTGCCGTACACATGCAGCGCGCCAAACGGTTTCCCACCGATGCACTCCGTCAGCGTCAGCGGATTGCCGGAAAGCGTCGCGTCCTCGCCGCTGGTCACGTCCTCGTACAGCTTGCGGATGAACGCGCCATAGAGGCGGTTGTCGCGCTTCACACCCATCTTGGCGGCAATGTCATCCAGCACGTCGCCCATCAGCCGCCCTTGCGTCTGGATGCCCAGCCCTGCCGCCAGCGCGTCCAGCTTGCCGCGGAAGCTGACCTTCTCGCACGGGATTGCGTACTGCGCAAGAATCGCCGTCAGTCTTTCTCCGTCTGTCATGGGGGTTGCCCTCCTTCAATACGTCCACTTTTTCCCCACAATGAACTTTTCCAGCCCGTACCGCATGGCGTCCATCAGGTGGTTGAAGTCGTCAATCGGCACGTTTAGCGTCGCGCCGAACTTGTCCTTGTCCCATGTGTAATTGCTGATTTCCGTTATGAAATTCGCGCAGCGCGGGTGGATGATGATTTCGAGGTTCTGAATCCACTGGATACCGCTGCGGATGCTGTCCGCGCCTTTCGCCGCGCTGTGTACGCGCAAGCCCATGCCGCGCAGCTCGGCAATGGATTTCGGCTCTGCGCCGTCGGCGGTGATGTTCACTTTGCCGTAGCCCATCGCCGTCACGCGCTTGGCAATCATGTCGTTCGTCAGCCCCCGTTCGTACAGCTCGTCAAAGACGTACAGGCGGCGCGCCGGAATGTCCAGCAATCCGCAGAACAGCGCCGTCGGGTCGTTGGTGAAGCCGAAGTCCAGCCCGAACACGGATTCCAGCTTGCCCGTCCGGCTGATTTCCGCCGGGTCGAACGCGGATTCCTGCCAGCGCTCGTAGATGAGGCCTTCCACGATACCCCAGTTGCCCAAGCCAGCCACGGCGTAGCGGCGCGGGTTCGTCGCCTTCATCCGCTCAAATAGGCGTAAATCCTGCTTGTCCAGCCACTCGTTGCACTGGTAGTTCGTTGTGATGGCGAGGATGTCCGGGTCTTCTACGTCGAAAAAGCGCGCTTTCAGCCAGTGCTTCTGATTCCACGGGTTGAACGTCAGCGTGATTTGCTTGAACAGCGGCGGTGCGCATTCGCCGCGGATGGATTCATCCAGCGTGTTGAAGTCGCTCTCGTTCATGATTTCGTAGGCTTCTTCAATCCACACCCAGCACAGCACGCCGCTCTGCGCGGTGATGGAGGTCAATTTCAATGGATCATCCATGCCACGAAAGTAGATTTTCTGCCCCGTTGGCTTGTAGGTGATTTCCAGCGGGCTTTCCTTCCAGCTCCAGAACGCCTCCACTTGCAGGCGGTGAATCGCCCAGAGAAGCTGTGTGAAGCAGCTGTCGCGCAATGTGCGGTACGTTTTGCGGATGACCAGCAGGTTCGCGCCGGGGTACTTCATCATGCGGTAGATGAAATTCAGCGCCGTCGTGGTGCTTTTCTTGCTTGCGCGGCTGCCTTTGCACACGCGGTAGCGCCCCGTGAAGCGCCAGAACGCGCCGTAGCCGCGCCCGACGACATCCGGCAGGTAGATTCGCGGCTGATTAGTCGTCAAGCGCATCCTCTCCCGCCAAAATTACCGGCAGGCTGCCCGACACATCCACCCTGTCCGTGAACAGCCCGTAGCGCTTGCCCAGCAGCTCCGCCGCCTTGTTCGCGTCGCACAGCCGCGCCGGAATCTCGACGACCTTCGGTTCTTCCTTCTTCGTCGTGCGCCGGGTGGGCTTGCCGCCGCCCTCGCCGGGGATGACTTCCGTCTTCTCCTCCATGCACGTTACGACGACAGACTCCTTCATCTCCCGGCGCATCACCGCCGTCAGGTATTTCAGCACTTCGTCCTGCTTGGCAATCAGCGCATCTTCCTTTTCGTCCATGCGCTTTTTGATGTTTTCAGCAACCTTAGGTTTTGTGAGGTTTTCTGCCGCAATCGCCGCTGCCGTTTTCGGGGAATATCCGGCGCGGATGGCGGCTTGCGTCGCGTTCAGGTCAATCAGGTACTCGTCGCAGAAGCGGCGCTGTTTCTCGGTCAGTCCAGCCAAGTCCACCATCCTTTCTGTGCAATGAGGAGCGAACGATGCTGCGCCTCCACGCGCAGAGGATTTCATCTCCACGGGTGTGGTACAGCGAATTTGAGGCATAAAAAGACCCGGCGGAGACTGGCGCGTCCGTCGGGTGAGGTGATTGGAGGTTTCCATGTGCAGTATAGCACGGGGGCAATATGAAATACTATGATATTCTATGATGTGATGCCGCGAGCGGCTCGGAAAGCAGGGCGCGAGCTTCTGAAAATAAGTGATGAAAAATTGCAAAATTTCTTTGATTTGCCTATTGACACAATGAATTTATTGTGATATAATAGAAGAGGAAAGGAGGTGAAGCCCGGTGAGCAAGAAGGGCAAAAAGAAAAGCGCCCAAGCCGAAAGGCTTGAAGCGCTTGGGAAGCTCTTCAGCGGCATCGCGTTGCTGGTTACGGCCCTCGCAGCGTTGATTGAAGCCCTGAAGTGAGTTCCCGGAGGGGAGGGTTCGCGTCCTCTCCTCCACGCCCTGATTATAGCACAGACCACCGGGAATTGCAATGGTTCAAATCTTGCTTGGTATCGCCGTTGTTTTCAGCGTCCTCGCCGTGATTTGCTTCGCGGCTGCCGCGCATATCAGAATGACACAGAACAAAAAGTGAAAGGAGCATCATCATGTGCTATAACCCGTCTAATCCCCCTGTCGAAAGCATCCCTGCCCTCATCAAGAGCAAGCGCAAGGAGCGCGGACTGACCCAGCGCGCCCTTGGTGAAATGTGCGGCTACACCGGCGCAAGCGCTGAACGTGTCGTGCAGCTGTGGGAGTACGGCAAGCAGTCCGTGCCGCTGGAGCGGATGCGCACCGTTGCCGCCGCGCTGGGAATCCCGGTGGATTTGCTCGTGCCGTGAGCCTCCACCGGGCGAAAAGTTCCCCGCAAGTTGGAAGAACACGCGGATTCCGGCAAGGCTACGGAAGAAAACGCGTAAGCGCGGGTCGCTCCCCGTGTGGGGGCGTGGATTGAAATACCATCGTGCACGCCGCGCAGACCACTGCCGCCAGCAGACACAGCACGCCGATTATCGCCATTTTTCTCACCTCCGCGCCGCATCAAGCGTCTTTTTCCGCGTCCAGCACCTTTTGAAACGCCGCCAGCGCCTGCCCGTGCAGGGAGCAGACGTGCCGCCACGAGTAGTTCATCTCACAGGAAATCTTCTCGAACGTCTCAAACAGCAGATACCGCCGGAAAAGCACCGCGTAATACCGCCGGTCGGTCAATTTGCCCAGCTTCGCCGCAATGTCGCGCTTCTTGTCCACCAGGCGGTCAATATCCCGGTTGATTTCGGCTTTCAGGTCAACGATTCTCGCCACCGCGTCCGCCAGACGATCCGGCGCGCCGCCGCCCCCAGACACGCCGTCTTCCCGCAGGATGGGCGTGATGCGCGTCGCCATGTCCTGCAATCGCGCCGCGTCCGCCAGCTTGCAGGTGATGCGCTCGTCGAGACAACGCACCTGCGACAGATACTCTTTTGCCCGCATCGTCCGCCCCTCCTGAATCGCCCGTCAGCATCGCCAGCCGCTATTTCGCTTTTTCGGCGGCACTTTCGGCGGATTTTCGGCATCCTCCACCGTCTCCGGCGGATTCTTCGGGGCGTTCTCCGGCATATCTGACGTATTCGGCAGATTCTCTTCTGCCACGCGCTGGGCTTCGAGCAGATAGTCGTCGCCACGCTGGGAATACACCGCGTTCCTCGCTTGCCCCATGCCGTACACAGGGATGCGGCGCACCCGGCAGTCATCCACCGTCGTCGCCTTGCGCAGGGCGCGGATTGCCGCGTCCACCGCCTCGTATTCGCGGAAATTCACCGCCAGCATATGCTTGCGAAGCCACGTCAGCTGCTCCAGCGCGGCACTCTTTTCTGCCAGCGTCAGCGCCGTGCAGGGGTAGAGCGGGTCGGTGCAGGGGGATTGGTTGATCATGTTGCTTGTCCTCCACGGTTCAGTGCTGCTTCCAGCCGATTGGCAATTTCCATCGCCGCGTCACGGAAGCGCACGTTGTAGCTCTGCGGAACGTAGTACGGGCAGTCCTGGCAGCGCTGATGTTCGCGGCAGACCGCGTTCGCGCTGCCCATGCACCGGAAGTAGCGAATCAGCTGCTCCGTTGTCATGTCGCTTGCTTGCATCAGCCGTCCGCCCCTTCCTCGCTGCCCTCCGGCATCTGCTGATGGCGGAGGCGCATCTGTGCCAGCGCCTGCTGTGCTTTTCCGCGGTCGCCGGGCTGCCTGCCCTCCACCACGTCGCGCAGATAGGCATATTCGCCCACCTCATCCGCCGTCCGAACGCCCGCATAGTGCCAGTCTTGCAGGAGCGTCAGCACATATGCCATCGGGGACTTCGCGCCCGTCGCGGCGGCGCACCGGACGGCTTCACGCAGCACTGTCAGCGGCATTTGCAGCACATCCGCCGCGGTGGAGAGCCGCTGCACCTGCGCCGGGGCGGGAATCGCACCGAAATCAGACCGCCAGATGGCGGCAATCTGCTTATCGCGCGCACGCCCGCCCGTACACGCGCGTTCCGCTTCGGTGTATTCCTCATTCTCTTCTTCTGGGTAACCCGTTTTCCCTGTTTGGTATTCTCTTTCCGTATAGTTTGGTACTATGTTACCGTTGTTACCCCCTATGTTATTATCGTAGTTACTCCCCATGTTATTATTGTAGTTACTCCGATTTTCGCAGTAACTTTGCATTTTCCCCGCTTTGCCGGGGGAATCGGGCGGAAATTCAGGGGAGAAGAAATTGATTTTGTAGGCGGGGGCGCGTTTGTTCCTGCTGCCGGGGATGAAGTCAATTAAGCCGCGCTGCTTTAAGCTGTTCCGCGCCATGATGACGGCGCCCAGCTGCATGGGGCAGAGCGCGAGAAGCCGGTCATTCGCAATGCGGATGAACCCCTCCGGCCAGATGCTCCCTTGTGCGCGTCCGTTGATGATGTGCATCAGCGCATACCACACAAGGCGTTCTCCGGACGAAAGTCCTTCATCAGACGCATATTCGATGAACCGCATGTGTTCCCGCACATAGTTGACAATCGGCATGGTGCTGCCCCCTTATTCTTCGCCGCCGGGCTTATCGGGAATGACGGCAAGGCTGCCATCGAGGCTGTAGCGCAGTACGTTGCACGTTTCCCCGTGGCGGTTTGTGACCTTCGCCCAGTCTCGCCGGATGGGGACACCCGCCTTCTTCAGCTCGCTGATGCGGCTTGCAAGGCGCAGGATGCCGAGGTCAAGCATCGCGTCCAGCGTGGTGATTGACCCGTAGCGGCGCATGTAGTCCAGAATCCGGTCAACCTGCTTGGGGCGCTCGTTCCGGCTGCTCATTTTCCGTCCCCTCCCGCTTCCGCGCGGTCGCCTCGTCCTTGAAGACACAGGCGTGAAATCCACAACTCTTGCACCGAATCCACAGCGCATCCTCGCGCACATACGGGTTCTCCATGATGGCGGGCATACTGCACAGCGGGCAGAGCGCCAGCTTCGAGCGTTCAATGGTCGTCAGCATCGTTTACGCCTCCACTTCCTGAATGCGGATACCGTAGCGGAACAGCATCAGCTTGCGGCGGATGAGGTACTCCTTCGTGCGGAACCCCTTCACGTCCTCCACGACGGTGCGCCCGTCCGCGTCGGTATAGACGAAATCGGCGACATAGAAGCAAGCGCGTTCAAGGACATTCCCGTTCTCGTCCCGCTGAGCGGGGACAAGCTCATACCGCACTTGGCGCTGCAAATCGCCGATTTCGCCCGCCTGCGCCATCAGGCAGAGTTCACGCCAGCGGCGGTATTCCGCTTGGCTATCGAACGTCTGCCCATTGATGACGACTTTCTCGTTGCCGTACTTGCGCTGCGTGTCTTGGAGCGATAGCGCCTCGGCGAGCGTCACGGGCGGCATTTCCGTCGCGCGGATGGCTTCTTTTGCCTTAGAGGGGTACTTCAACGCCCGTCACCTCCTCCAGCGATTCCGGAAAATCGCGGTCGTCGTCTGGTTCTTCCTGCTTCTTGCGGGGCGCGTCGCAGAACTCCTGCTGGCTGACGACGACCTCCACCATCGTTTGCGGTGCACCGTCCTTCTCATATTTGCTCACTTCCAGCGAACCGCGCACGGCGACGCGCTGACCCTTGCGCAGGTACTTGGCGGCGAAATCGGCGCTCTTGCCGAACGCCTTGCAGCGCACGAAATCGGCGATTTGCTGTTCGCCCGACCGGCAGCGCGGGATGGCAAGGGTGTACCGGGCGACGGACGTGCCGCTGCCGCTGGCCACGCCGATGATGGGGTCAGCGGTCAGGCGGCCGGTGCCAAAGAATACGTTCATGGGGAAACCTCCTTGCGAAATGTGTTGACAATGTAAAACAAAAGTGATACAATTAGCTTGAAAGGTGGTGGAATCAATGAGAACAGCAAACCTCAATTTCCGAGTTGACCCAGAGGTCAAGGCGCAAGCAGAGCAGATTTACAGCCGCTATGGACTGACGCTCAGCGACGCTGTGAACATCTTCCTGCACAAGTCGGTGCTGGAAGCGGGACTTCCGTTTGAGCTGCGCGAGCCGAATCAGGAGACGCTGGATGCCGTCGCCGAAGCGCGAGCGATTGCCGCCGGGAGGATTAAGACGAAGAGTTACAGCAGCGTAAAGGAAATGATGGACGAACTGAATGCGGAAGCTGATGCTGAGGAGCAAAAAGAATGCTGGAATTAAAGCTGACCGCGCAATTTCGGCGAGACTACAAACTCATGCGTAAGCGCGGGTATGACACGTCGCTTCTTGCCGATGTTCTAAATCGCCTTCGTGCGGGCGAAACACTGGAAGCAAAGTACCGCGACCATCCGCTGACCGGGAATATGGCGGGTCAGCGTGAATGCCATGTTCGCCCGGACTGGCTGCTGATTTACGAAGTCACGCCGGAAGCGCTGATTCTCACAGCTGTCCGCACGGGCACGCACGCCGACCTGCTTGGCATGTAGCCCCCTGCCGCTCTCACTTTGAGGGCGGCATTTACTTTTTCGGCAGAAGCGCCAGCGCAAGCACCGTCGCGCAAATCAGCAGCGTAATCAGAACGCTGTCAGACATATCCTCCACCTCCTCACAGCACGCGCAGGGCGCCGTCCATCAGCTCATAGAGCCGCCCCAGCACCTCGAAGCGGATGTAGTGGATGTTGCCCTCGCCACGGGGCGCGCCGTCAGGGGTGCGCACGGAGAATGTGTGCACCAGCACCGGGCGGCGGTCGTAGTTGGTAACGCTGTCCTTGCAGCGGATGTCGCCGTGGCGGTTGCGTTCCAGCGGCTTCTCCGTCGTCACGATGGTGATGCGCTCCCGCTGAAAGCCGCACCACGACGCGACCAGATCCGCCGCCTCGATTTCGTCCAGCCGCCGCGCCATGCCGCACGCGCAAGTGTCCGCATAGGTGGCGTATTCCCGGTTGGTGATGCCGGGAAAGTACGTTTCCCACTCCTGCTCGCGCTCCAGCTGCTTTTCAAGCACTTTTGCCCGCATACGGTAGAAGTCAGTGGGCTTGTCGGCCATCAGAAACGCCCTCCCTTCAGGCGGCACATCATGGCAGTCATGCCGGGGGTGACGGGAGACGGCTGCTGCGCCATGGCAGCGCGAATCTCCCGGCGCTTCTGGCGCGACGCCGTGCGGCAGTCCAGGGAAACCAGCAGTTCGCCCAGGGCGTGGATTGCCGCCGGGATGCCAATCAGCGTGGCGAATGCGGCGAGAAGTGCCATCTCAAAGCTCATAGGGGGAAACCTCCTCTTGTCGTTTACTCGTTGTCGTCGTCCGGGTGGAGAACGTGCGATCCATCGATCAAGTCCACGTCGCCTTCGGGCGTGGTCATCTCGAAGCACGTTTCCACCGCAAAGGCGTTCTCGTCCACGCGCAGGACGTAGCCAGCGTGCAGGGCGAAATCCCGCGCGCGCTCCTCGGTGTCGAACAGCATCGCCTTGTCGAGGTCAGCAGTCAGGTCAATGCCGCCCTGGGTCAGGCGGGTGAAGTACAGGCACATATCGTCCGAGACGCGGATCTGGACGACGTAGCCGCAGGGGGTCAGGCTCATAGCGTCACACCTCCACCCCGTCGGGGCCGTACTCGTCCGGGTCATACAGCCCGGTGTCCTCCAGCTGGTCAAGCATATCGTCGAGCGTGGACATGTCCTCGCGCAGCTTGCGGTAGACCGCCATAGCGACGTAGCTGTTCGGCTGCTCCGGCATACTGCAAAGCGCGGCGCGCATCTGGTTGTACAGCTGGATGTAGACGTGCCGCGCGCCGAGGTGGCTCATCAGCTTGCCCATGTGTTCGCGCGGGGCGTACATCTCTTCCAGGTACGCCAGCTGACGCGCCCGCCACGTTGTGATGGTCATCTTGTCACCAATGGTCATAGGGAAACCTCCTTATTTGGTCGATTGGGGGGATGGGGCGCAGGGGATTAGCCTGCGCCCTTGTTGTCGTCGTTGCCGTCGTGCTTGTCCACGATGGTGTATTCGATTTTCACGCCCTCCTGGTCTTCCAGCAGGCTGACGAGGGTCGCGAGAAGCTGCTCGGCGGTCGGTGCGCCGGGGCGGGTGAGCAAATCCGCCATGGAAACACCTCCTTATGCGCTCTTCGTGCTTTTGAGTGTCATCAGAACGCCCTGAATCACGCCGCAGAAATACGCCTGCTGCGACTCCGGCAGGTCGTGGACATCTTTCGCGAGTATTTGCGCTGCCGCCTCAATATTGGCGGTATCCTGCGCGCTGAACTGCTGAACCATGCTCTCACCTCCACGTTCTATTGATTTTCAATCGCATTATATCAAGCATCAATCAAAATGTCAATAAGTTTTACACGCTAATATTGATTTTCAATCAAAAATGTGCTACACTTTGCTGTGAAGGAGGTGATGGCATGAATCAGAGGCTAAAAGAGCTGCGGACTAAGCTCGGAATGAGCCAACGAGACTTTGCGGAAGCCATCCACATTTCACAGCCATCCTATACTCAGTACGAAAGCGGCATCCGTCCGCCACGTGATGTGACCATCTCTCAAATCTGCACCACCTTCAACGTGCGCGAGGAATGGCTGCGCGACGGTACGGGCGAGATGTTCAATCAGCTAAATCCGACTTTGATTGATGGGCTGGTGCAGGAGTATGACCTCGGCGAGTACGGGCGCTCCATGCTGGAAGCCTTCGTCACGCTTCCGAAAGAGCAGCGCGACAATTTTTTGAATTTCGTGCATGAGTTTGCCGAAAACTATCGTCAGCAGGACACACCGGACGCACCTGCCGTTCCCGGTCGCCTCGCCGCGGAGGAAATAAAAAAGCCCCCAACGCGGAATGCGTGATGGGACGCAGGGGATTAGCCTGTGCCCTTGTTGTCGTCGTTGCCGTCGTGCTTGTCCACGATGGTGTACTCGATTTTCACGCCCTCCTGGTCGGCGAAGAGGTTGACAAGCGTCGTCCAAATTTTTTCTGCTAAGTCTGGCGGCGCGTTGGTAAAGCGTGCGGACATGGGAATACCTCCTTTGGGAAGGTTCGGATGTCACAAAATACGCTTAAAGCGTACTTGTGCGGCAAAAAAAATGAAGTCAGCAGGAAACTGATAGACTTCCTCGATGCGCTTCACCATCGACCAGTCAGGAACCGTTTTGCCAGTCTCATAGTTTTGAAGCGTGGAACGTGTGATTCCAAGCTTTTCAGCCGCTGCCGCCTGCGTTAAACCGGCATTTACTCTCGCTGCAGCCAGTGTGATTCGCGGAAATTCCATTTTGGGAACTCACCTCCTGCACATATCATACTACGCTTTTGGCGTAATGTCAAGCTAAAAGCGGAAATAATCTTGCAAAAGGTTGACTTTTTCAAACTTTTAGCGTATCATGTGTGTAAGAAGGGAGGTGTCAAGGTGTCTGACAACAATGCAAGGGAAGTTTTTGTAACAAATCTAAACCGGCTGATGAAAGAAAACAACGTCTCGCAAGCTGATATTGTCGCCCGGTTCGGTATCACCGCCTCCACCGTGTCCGACTGGGTGACGGGAAAGAAATATCCGCGTGTCAACCGTATGCAGCAGCTTGCTGACCTCTTTCATGTGCCGATGTCCTACTTTATGTCGGAACATGCGGATGCCCCGTCCCCCGACGAGCGCATCCTTGCCGCGTACCACGCCGCTGACCCCATCTATCAGCAGATTGTGTTGGAGCTGCTGGAAAGTCACCCGAAAAAATCAACGGAAGAAATAAAATAAGCCCCCAACACGGAATGCGTGAGGGGGAAGAAGAAGTACAGCAATAGGAGGTATTCTATTATGGCACGTCGCCGTCATTATTTTCATCATCATCGCCGCCGCAGATTCTCATGGAAGCGCGCGCTTGGCATCACGTCCGCCAAGCAGCGCTTTGCCCGCTGGACAGGTCTCCCCACCACTCGCCGTGGGCGGCGGGCAAAAATGAAACGCATGACCGGGTGCAGCGGGTGTCTGGTCGAGGTGCTGGGCGTTGCGGCGCTCGTGGTCGGCGTGCTGGTGCTTCTATTGTAAGTCAGTTGACAAAAGTGCAGAAAATCTGAAAAGCAGTTGCGGCACGGCGTGTCAACCAGATTACCACCGCCGCGTTTTTTTGTAAACCAAAAGTCTTGTCTTTGCGCTCGGCACTTTCTTCCCGCGCGCCATCCACACACCTGATATCGACCCGGCACTGCACTTCAAAGAGAATGTCAAACAGCCATTCACAGTAGGCATCAAATCGTTCTTTTGAAGTAATGAAAATATTCCCAAAATAAGTATGTACATCATGAACCATATGGTGAAAAATAGGCACATAGTCCGG
>OKVH01001443.1_pt1 | contig 11100 bp, 10 predicted proteins | sample 1604791 | NCBI WGS metagenome assembly OKVH01 (sample SAMN01760919, study PRJEB22395) | human gut metagenome | reverse complement strand
TTTATGTTATACTTAAATAAGAATCACATTGAAAAGGAGATTTTTATGAAACGAACATTATTTTGTATACTTGCCTTAACCTGTTTTCTTTTACCGCAACCCACTTAGAGTTGTTAGAAAGGAGTGTTACTTTTGCTCCTCTTTTTAAAGTAGTAATCTTCTTTGCTTTCGTACTCTTTCTTGTACGGATGTTTAAGATACTAGAGTTTACTTTACCTTTTGTTACTAATTTTGCAGCCTCTACCTGTGCTATATTATTTACCCCTGACACAGGAGCTATATTAAAAAGAAAGACTGCGGTAAGTAAACCGGCTGCCACACGTTTCATTCTATTCAGCATATTTCATTCCTCCACAAATTCATAATCGAACATTTATCTAACTGAGGCTCATTATAACTGTTGAATGTGTCTAAAATGTGACTTTTGCAATATTTTTTAATAAAACCGTAATATCCAACAATAAAACGATAAGATTTTTTCTAAAATATAAGCATATTTTTGCTTATCTGTAAACAAATCATGACCTTTCAGCCACAATTAAAACACTATTTACTCTGGGAAAGCAGTTTTTGTTTTAACTCATCTTCAAGTTCTACCAGCTTGCCCTCGGCTTCTCTTCTCTTTTCCCGGCCTTCCTGCTGAATCTTCATCACTTCATCAATCGTGCTCATAAGGCTCTCATTTGTTGCCACGAGAGTTTCCATATCAATAATTCCCCTCTCGCTTTCCTTTGCAGTTTCAATAGTTGCTGTTTTTAACTTCTCTGCATTTTTCTTAAGAAGGTCATTCGTAAGATCCGTAACCTTTCTCTGCGCTTCTGCCGCTTCTCTGGAATGTTCTACACCGAGTGCGATAATCATCTGGCTCTTCCATAAAGGAATCGTATTTACAAGAGTAGACTGAATCTTCTCAGACATTGTAATGTCACTAGCCTGTACCATACGAATCTGTGGAGCCATCTGTAAAGATACCATTCTTGTAAGCTCCAAATCATGAATCTTCTTTTCAAAACGATTACAAAGTGCCTCTCTGTCATTAACTTCCTGTGCATCTTCCTGACTTCCCGTTTCCTGCGCTTTTTTTCGAAGTGCCGGAAGAACCTCATTGGTTTCTTTCTCAAGCTTTTTCTTTCCCGCAAGAATGTACATTGTAAGCTCACGGAAATATACTTTATTTAAATCATAAAGCTGATCAAGCATAGCGCTATCCTTTAAAAGCTGCACCTGATGTCCCTCTAACTTCTCACAGATCTGGTCGATGCTTCCCTCCGCTTTACTATAGCGGAGTTTCAATGTCTGCGCTTTTGATGCCTTTTTCTTAAAGAAACCGACAATACCTTTTTCTTCTTCCTCATCAAATCCTTTCAGTTCCACGACAACCCCATTTAACAAATCACCGATCTCTCCTAAATCTTTAGAACGTACTTTTTCCAGTGTTCCTTCTGAAAAATCAGACATCTTTTTCTGTGTTCCCGCACCATACTGTAAAATGGATGTGGAATCTTCTAGCTGAATCTGTTCTACAAACGCATCCACCTGTTTCTTTTCTTCTTCTGTCAAATACTGTTCTTCTTCATAAACTTTCGGCTCTGCTTTTTTCTCCTCTGCTGGAAGTTCCGGTGCTGCTTCCGGTGTCAAAGTAAGGGATGGACCCTCTTTTAATAATTCTTCAATATCCATATCTTTATTCTCCTTATATAGTGTTTATTTGCTATTTCCTCTGCTACTTTTTTAGATTCTTTCAAGAATGCCCCGGCATTCTTGCTGCGAGATGCGCGTCATGCAATGCATGACATACTTATTCTCCAACACCGCTGCTTAAAATTTTATAACTTCAACATCGGCTCTTTCTGGTCTGCATGTATCCCGTCTTCAGTCAAGCCATCCTGCTTCAACATAACCTCTAATACCTGAATATCTGAAGAGATATCCATGGCTACATTCTGAAACATCTCATCAAATAATTTTTCAAGAGCCTGATTCATCGTATCTAAGGAATCTTCTATCTCTTTTTTTGTTTTCCTGATATTCTCTCCCTGAACCGGCTGTTTCTCCACATCTTCATATACTTTAAGAAGTTTTAATACAGATGGAAAATAATATTTAAACAGCCTGTCCGTCTGCGAAATACTTTCTGGATGCTCCGATGCACATACAAAAATACGGGCGGTAAGCGTTTCCATCTGCTCAACCTTCCTGCGCATCTCATCAGACACAATCTCTTTCTTAAGCTCTGCGAGCTGCTCTAAATACTCCTGCCCATCTTTTTTTATTCGATGGATTTCTCTTTGCTCAAATGGAGCAGCCTTTAGTGCCTCTTCTGCCTCTCTTGCCTTCACTTCTTCCTGCTCTCGCTGTCTTTTTGCAGCCATAGCACTTGCATATTGCTGCTTTGACTCATCCGTAAGCATGAGACACGTTTCTCCCGCATCAAGTTCCGCTCCGATAATCAATTCTCTATCTGTAAGGAAATGAATATCTTTTAAAATTTTCTTCCTATCCCATCCTACTCTGCTCTCAAGATCCTCTATCATAACATAGGGCTTTCCTGTCCAAATACTTGCATATTTTCTTATTCTTCTTGCTCTTTTACTGTTAAGAATACCTCTTCCAAGTAAAAATGCACTGACAATAGTAAATGGAATCATAACTGCCGCGGATGTAATTGCTGCACCTATGGGAAATGCCACTGCCCCCAGGAATGCTCCAAGACCAATGCCTGCGCCACCAAAAGCGCCAAGTCCGGCAGCCCCTACTGCAATTTCAGCCGGTCCACTGTAAAGCCCCGGATTCTTCTTAAGCTTTCCGGCAATGACCTTTCTTCCATGTCCGACATTCACATATGCCTGGCTGCTTTGATATCCCCTTGCCTTATCAATCTGTTTTGCGGCCTCCTCTTTTGCTTTATCCACCTGTCTGGCGGCTTCTTCTTTCGCACGGTCAATCTGCTTTGCGGCCTCTGTCCTGGCCTTATCTACCTGTTTCATTGTTTCTTCTCTGGCAACATCAATTGTCTTTTGAATATTATGACTCAATTCTGCAAAATCCATAGATTCGGCAGATTCCTGTATCATGGAAAAAATCTTATCTCCCCAGTTTATACCATCTGCCTTGCCATTATCATTCTTGTCTTCAGAGGATTTTCTGTATCTTTCCCCCTGATTCCCGTGATTTTCACTATCTGAAAAATCAAATCTATCTTCCTGATTACTCATATACATACTCCTACCTTATATTTCTCTTACTATATCACAGATTTTATCGTTTTTATAGCGTAGAATTTCTTACAAAGGAATTTTCCATCTAATTTATGAATATACTAAAAGAAAAATGAGGAAATCACTTGGCAATCAAAATTTATATTGATCAGGGACATAATCCGGAGGGAATTAATGCAGGAGCAGAAGGTTTTGGAATACGAGAGCAGGATGTCACTTATCAAGTGGGACGTTTTCTCTATGACATTCTATCAGAAGATGACCGATTTGAGGCCCGCCTCTCACGCCCTACGCCACAGACCACCTTAGGATACAGCAATACAAGCAGCTTGAGGGAACGTGTGACGCAGGCAAATAACTGGCCAGCAGATTATTTTATCAGTATTCATGCAAATGCCAGCGAAAATCCTGACATAAATGGAACAGAAGCTTACGTTTCTTCCACAGATTCCGCAGCTTGGTATCTGGCTCAAAATATTGTCACAGAAATCGTGCGTCGCACCAGTACAAAATATAATGGTGTATTTTCCAGACCTTCTCTCTACGTCTTAAAAAACACGAAAATGCCTGCTGTTCTCGTGGAACTTGGGTATATTACGAACTATGAAGACAATCAGAGAATGATTAATGAACCTTATCAGTTCGCATATGGAATTTATGTGGGACTTCTCAATTATCTGGGATTAAAACAGTAATTTCATCCCCAGCCCCAAAAAAACAGCTGCCAAAGAAAGAAGAACCCCTATATCTGTGGCCTTAGTGGAGGATTGAATGTAAGCCATTTAGCGAATATTCAACCTACAGTGACAGAGTCACAAATATAGGGGCTCTTCTCTCTTTGACAGCATCCCCTTTGCCTGCCGAAAATAAGCTTTTAACCCAGATTCCTGATTTTAAAGTCTCTTTCCGCCTCTCGTTTTGCGTCCTTTTTCGCGATATCCTGTCTCTTATCATACAGTTTCTTACCGCGTGCAAGACCAATCTCCACCTTCACGAGGCTGCCTTTGAAGTAGACTTTTAACGGCATTAAAGTATAGCCTTTCATTTTAATCTGTCCAGCAAGTTTATTAATTTCTGACTTATGAAGAAGTAGCTTTCTTACGCGCAGCGGATCTTTATTAAAGATATTTCCTTTTTCATAAGGGCTGATGTGCATATGATTAATGAGGATTTCTCCTTTATTGCTTATTGTTACAAAGGATTCTTTGATACTGCATTTGCCCATGCGCAGGGACTTTACTTCCGTTCCGTGGAGGGCGATACCTGCCTCATATTTTTCATCGATAAAATAATCGTGATATGCTTTTTTATTGTTGGCAATTAATTTAATACCTTCTGATTTTGCCATATTGATTCCCCTTTCCTGTTAGAGTGTATTTAAAAAATGCTTTTTGCAAATTGGGGCATGCAGATTGCAGGAATGATTTTTCAAACACGCTCTAGATTTCGTCAATTTTCTTTTTACTATATAGATGCAGCAAACGGTCCGCTTCTTCATCGTCAATCCAGTCATTTAAAAGAATACCGTCTTTATCAGGAAGGCTCTCTCCTGTTTCGTCAAATTCGGATTCTTCCTGGTTCGCTGGATATTCTCCGTCCACAAACTCAAAATCTTCAGATTCTGTATTCTCTTTCTTTCTTGACGGCATTCCGTCTCCATAGTAATCATCTGGGTCTGGATACTCGTCATACTGAGAAAATTCTTTTAATATAAAGTCAATGGTCCGCTCCATTTTATCGGCAGAGCGAACTACGATTTCTGCTTTTTGTCCTAATGTAAAGATTCTTCCGGTATGCTCTCCGGTCAGTTTATAGCTTTCTTCATCAAATACATAGAAATCATCAAGAAGGCTGTTGATTGGCACCATTCCCTCGATAGTATTGTCAAGTTCTACAAAAAATCCCCAGGAAGTTACTCCGGAGATAACTCCTGTGAAAACTTCTCCGATATACTGCTGCATATATTCTACTTTTTTGAGCTTATCTACTTCACGCTCTGCGTCCTGCGCACGGCGTTCCATTGTAGAACTCTGCTGTGCTACAGATGGAAGGATTGACTCATAATGTTCTAACCGCTTCTGATTTAATTTACCGTGAATATTCTCCTTGATGATCCGATGAATCTGTAAGTCTGGATAACGGCGGATTGGTGAAGTAAAATGGGTATAGTACTGTGTGGAAAGTCCAAAATGTCCTACATTTAATGTGGTGTACTTTGCCTGCTTCATGGAACGAAGAGCAAGGCGGCTGATTAACGGTTCTTCCGGCTCTCCTTCTAAAGAAAAGAGAAGCTTCTGGATTTCTTTAGGATGAAAACTCTCCCTTCCTGTCTTCATATAATATCCAAAGTTGTGAATAAATGTATCAAGCTTCTTGATCTTATCGCTGTCCGGTGCCTCATGAGTACGGTAAACGAACGGAATTTCCTGCCAGAAATAATCTTCGGCAACGGTCTCATTCGCAAGAAGCATAAAGTCCTCGATAATGTCTGTCGCAACATTTCTCTCATATGGATGAATATCTACTGGGTAGCCTTTTTCGTCCACAACAATCTTAGATTCTGGGAAGTCAAAGTCAATGGCTCCACGCTTTCTACGCTTTTCTTTTAAGATTGCTGCCGCTTCTTTCATTAAGAAACAAAGGGCACGAATGTCCTCTCGTTTGCCCTCTGGATGGGCTTCTCCTTCAAGGATTGCCTTTACTCCTGTATAGCTCATACGCTCATCAACACAGATTACAGATTCCGTAATCGTATGGTCAAGTACATTGCCGGACGCATCAAAAGTCATCATGCAGCTCATTGCCAGACGCTCCACGCCAGCATTCAAGGAACAGATTCCATTGGAAAGTTCTTTTGGGAGCATTGGAATTACCCGGTCAGCAAGATAGACACTTGTCGCTCTCTCTAACGCTTCTTTGTCCAATGGAGAATCTTCCTTTACATAATGAGATACATCCGCAATGTGTACACCAAGATAGTACTTATCCTCTTTTTTAGAAAGGGTAATCGCATCATCTAAATCTCTGGCATCTTCGCCGTCAATCGTTACGGTAAGAAGGTCACGGAAATCCGCACGCTTTCCAACCGGCTGTTCTGTAATTTCCTGCGGGATAGCCTGTGCCTCCTTTATAACAGACTTCGGAAATTCTTCTTCGATTCCATAAGCACGAACAATACTTGTCACATCCGTTGCCGGGTCATCCATCGCTCCGAGAATCTCAATAACTGCTCCTTCTGGCTTCTTACGCTCTCCACCGAAGTCTGTCAGGCGAACAACAACCTTATCTCCATCTTTTGCACCATTGATGTGCTTCTTGGAAATAAAAATATCTTTATCATAATGACGGTCATCGGGAAGAACAAATCCAAAGCTTGTATTCTTCTGGAACGTACCGACTAATGTCTTACAGCCACGCTCTAAAATCTTTAAGATCATACCTTCACGGCGTTTTCCTTCTCCGCCAGTCTTCTTTGTTACCTTTACTTTGACAACATCTTTGTGAAGCGCTCCGTTAACATACGTTGCCGGAATGAAAATATCCTCTTCTTCTCCCTCAGCCGTCACAAAACCAAAACCACGGGCATTCGCAGTAAACACTCCCGTCACGTTCTGATTCTCCGGTTTGATATACTTGCCTCTGGCGGTAAGTTCCACACTGCCGTCTGCCACAAGAGCATCCATCACTTCTTTTAATGCCCCTCTGTCTTTATGTGGCACGTCCATAAGATATGCCATCTCTTTTAGCTTTAATGGGATATAATTCGGATCATAGATCATATCCCTGATACTGTTTTTACGCTGTTCAAATAATAATCTGTCTTTCATATACTAGTTTCCCCTATCAAAACTTTGTCAAAAAAAGCCGTCTCAGTTCAGCTTGCGAATTGAGACGGCATCATTAGTCTGCTTTAAAATTACTGGAAAACCTTCAGGCAAAGGCCGATGGCTACTACAAAGAATAAAAATCCAAGAATTGCTGTAATTCTCTCCAACTTACCTTCTTTAGTCCGACCACGGTTCTTTCTAACATAAGAATCAGAATCAACCTGTCCGCTTAACGCACCGAACCCTGAATTCTTGCTTTCCTGCATCATTACCACGATAATCATCACAAGACATATTAACATAAAAATAATTGTTACTAATGTTCTAGCCAAAATTCACACCTCCTGCCATCTACACAAAATCTAAATTATTATAGCACAGTTTTTTCCATAAAACAAGCTTTTAATTCGACTGTGTTGTGGATTCTGCAGAGTCTGCAGACTGTTCTGCTAAATAATCCTGTGTGCTTTCCGTAATTCCATCAATAAATGTATCAAAAATGGATTTCGACTGTGTCATAGACTCCTGTAAATTACCATTTTTAATATATTTTTTGTATTTTTTAAAGTTTGTATTACTTGTTGCTAATGTATCCAATGAAGATCCATCAATCGTAAACTTCTCTGTATTAAATACTTTTGCATTTCCGGCTCTTAAGTTCTTCTCAAGTTCTGCAGCCTTTGCTGCAGTTCCATCCGTTACATGCTCATCATTTAACTGGGAAATAACGACTGCATCTTCTGCATAACCCGCTGTCCAGTCTGCTGCAATTTCTTTTCCATTTAACACCTTGTTCACTGCATAAGTATAATACTTACTCCAGTCAGATGTAACAGAAGTCAGCGCATCTTTTGGTGCAGTAGAGATGAGGTTCACATCATTACCGATAAGTGGTGTATCATTTTCTGCACAAACAGTCGCAACTGCCGTTGTATATGTGTACTGCGCCATCATCTTTACACCTGCTGCAATAAGCTGTCTTGCCGCCTTACCATCTGCATCATAAACACCTCTTTTGCCGACATAACGGACTAAAATTGAAGACTGAGAACAAACTCTTTCTACCCCAAGATAAAATGCATTGATGCAGCTTGTTGTCTTTGCTGTTTTATCATAGGCCACAAAACCAATGACACACTCAGAAGCACTAATATCTCCTTTGTCTAAAAGATGATTTAATTTCACACCTGCTACAAGACCTGCTACATGATATGCTTCATAAATTCTTGTATCATAATTGTGGAAGTTTGAAAGACCACTTTTCTTTGCAAGCTTTCCACCTTCCTGACAAAACTGTACATCAGGATATTTTTTCGCAGCTTCTTCTAAAATACTTTCCAAATTCGGATTTTCTGCAAAAATAATGTCACAGCCTTTTTCGACAAGCTCTGCGGCTTTCTTCTCACAATCTGCCTTTTTCACACTTTCTGCAATAATAATCTGGTCATCGGCAATACCTGTCTCTTCCTGCATTTTGCGGATCCCCTGTACACGGGCAACGGTATCAGGCGCATCCCCATCAGAAGATAACAGATATCCTACTTTAATGCTTCCGCTATCTGCTGTCTTTGTCTGCTGCTTATTCCCTGTATTCTCAGGAAACAAAGACTTACTGCTTCCGCATCCGCAGAGGGAAAATGCCATTACCAACGCTATAATCACTGCTATATGTTTTCTCATGTTTTCAATTCCTCCGTTTCTGTGCTTAACGGTCCTCCCTGAAGTAAGCCAGTCCCAGACTTTCTGGTGGCTGCTGCTCTTTCTTCTTACGAAGACTTGTGATAATAAGCACAATAATTGTTACCAGATATGGAAGCATCTTGAAAATTTCCTGCATACTTCTTCCAAGTCCTGGTATATAAAGATATAAAATGTAAAGTCCCCCGAAAAGAAATGAACCCCAGATTGCATTGATTGGTTTCCAAAGAGCAAAGATAACCAGTGCTATCGCAAGCCATCCTCTGTCACCAAACCCATTATTTGTCCAGGTTCCTCCAGAATATTCCATTACAAAATAAAGACCTCCAAGACCGGCAATTCCTCCGCCGATCACAGTTGCAAGATATTTATACAGTGTAACGTTAATTCCGGCTGCATCTGCTGTCGCAGGACTTTCTCCTACAGCGTTTAAATTAAGACCCCAACGGGTTCTCTTTAAGAAAAACGCCATAAGTAGTGTAATAATAATTGCAAAATATGTCAAGAACCCATAATTAAAAAATATGTCCCCGATAACCGGAATCTTTGACAACAGTGGGATTTTAGCACGATAAGCATCTCCGGTAATTGCTACAGATATCTGTCCAACACCACCGGCAAGTGTGGAAAGAGAACCACCAAAGAAGTTACCAAATCCAACACCAAATGTTGTGAGCGCAAGCCCTGCAACATTCTGGTTTGCTCTTAATGTAATTGTCAGCACACTGAAAATCAGCCCGCCAAACGCCGCCATCAAAAATGCAGCAAGGAGAGAAAGAATCATTCCCACAAGGCCATTTGGATGTGCGGCAAGTTTTTCATAATAAAAGGCTGCCATCAATCCGGCAATTCCTCCCATGTACATCATTCCAGGAACACCAAGATTTAAGTTTCCTGACTTTTCCGTGAGAATCTCTCCGTCTGCGCCAAAGAGCATACAAATTCCCTGCATAATCGCTTTTTGTATAAAGGTAATTAATACTGACATTTCATTCTCCCTCCTTATGCGCTGTGCTTTTTACGAAATTCCAGTTTATAGTTAATGAAAAATTCACATCCGATTACAAAGAACAAAATAATTCCGGTAATTACCTCTGATGCATTTTCATTCAGGTTATACTGTGTTGCAATCTGGATTGCTCCCTGCTGCATAAATACGAGAAGGAATGCAATGACTGCCATCGCCCACACATTAAACTTCGCAAGCCATGCTACGATAATCGCAGTAAAACCACGGCCGCCTGCTGTACTTGTAGAAATTGTGTGGGAAGAACCGCTTACAAGAATAAATCCGGCAATTCCGGCGATTCCGCCAGAAATTCCAACTGTGCGGACGATGACCTTTCCTACGTTAATTCCTGCATAACGCGCAGTATTTTCACTCTCACCTACAACAGCGATTTCATAACCGTGTTTTGTTCTCTTCATGTAGATAAACATTAATACTGTCAGTAATAACACTATAGCAAGATTCCATCCATAATCAAGGCCAAACAGCTGTGGAAACCAGCCTGCTCTCGTTGGCGCATTAATGATTCCAACAGAGTTAGAACCTGCCGGGTTCTCCCAGTATACAATGCAAAATGTTACGACCTGCATTGCGACATAATTTAACATCAGGGTAAATAATGTCTCATTTGTATTCCATCTTGCTTTAAAGAATGCAGGAATGATTCCCCAGATTCCTCCAGCAATAAAACTACATACAAACATAAGTACAAGCAGTAAGCCTGTTGGGAGGGCATTGCCCGCATAAATCATCATAGCCGCAGAAGCAACACACCCCATAAGGATCTGTCCCTCTGCACCAATATTCCAAAACTTCATTTTAAAGGCAGGAGTTACCGCAACAGCAACACAGAGCAAAGTTAATGCATCTCTTGCCGTTACCCAGAAACGTCTGCCCGTTCCTACCGCTCCTTCTACAATTCCTTCATAGACCTCTACTGGATTCATTTTAATAATTATGAAAATAAAACCTGCACATACAATAAGAGAAAGAAGAATCGCAATAATTCTTACCAGCCATTTCTTTCCAAATGACATATCCTCTCTTTTTGAAAGATGTATCAGTGGCTCTTTCACTGTATTATCCATTATTGTTCCTCCTTATGGGATGTCATCAATCTTCCCACTTCTTCTTTTGTTGTCTTTCTCGCATCTACGATTCCTGTTACCTTGCCATCACAAAGTACCATGATTCTGTCACAAAATTCCAGAAGCATATCTAAGTCCTCTGCGACACAGACAACTGAAACTCCTCTTTCTTTCTGCTTATTTAACAAGTTATAAATCATATAGGAAGAGTTAATATCAAGACCACGTACTGGATAGGCTACTAAGAGAACCGCCGGAGA
>OKVH01001440.1_pt1 | contig 11116 bp, 9 predicted proteins | sample 1604791 | NCBI WGS metagenome assembly OKVH01 (sample SAMN01760919, study PRJEB22395) | human gut metagenome | reverse complement strand
GATTCTTCATCATATCCACCATTATGGAAAAATTCGTTTTAACGAAACAAAAAAGACACTCGGTGTCAGTGAAAAAGTTTTAAGTCAGCAGTTGAAGGAACTGACCCACGACGGACTGGTACAAAGGATTCAGTATAACACAATCCCATTAAAAGTCGAATATATTCTCACACCGCTGGGCGAGGATCTGATTCCGGCACTGGATATTCTTTACATCTGGAGTATCCGCCGGCTGACAGACTTAAATCTTCCTATTGATCCGGATGCATTCAAAGTACATACGGAACTTAAGTATCGAGATCAGTTAAAAGATATCATGGATACTTACATGAAAAAACATCCTTCTGTTGAGGAGTAAAGCAAAATATGGTATACAAAAAAAGCTGCTTTCGCAGCTTTTTTTGTATTAGGATAGGATATTATATAGCTACAAACAAGGCGGATCTTTCCAGCCTGTGTAACTTGCTTTGATATGGTCTCGCATATGCTCGACCCGAAATCGATGTGACTTATTTGTTTGTCACATACTCATAAATTGCATGTGCTGCATGTTTTCCTGCACCCATTGCAAGAATAACAGTAGCGGCACCTGTAACTGCATCACCACCGGCATAAACACCCTCTTTGGTTGTTTTTCCGTTCTGCTCGTCAGCTACGATACATTTCCATTTATTTACTTCCAGACCCTCTGTTGTTGAAGAAATCAGCGGGTTTGGAGAAGTTCCCAGAGACATGATGACGGTATCAACATCCAGGACAAAGTTGGAACCCGGAATCATCTGCGGACGTCTTCTTCCAGACTCATCCGGCTCACCAAGCTCCATACGGATGCATTCCATACCGGAAACATTACCATCTTCATCGGTAAAGATCTGTGTTGGATTTGTGAGGAGATCAAAAATAATTCCCTCTTCCTTTGCATGATGTACTTCTTCTGCTCGTGCAGGAAGTTCTGCTTCACTTCTTCTGTATACGATATGTACTCCTGCGCCGAGACGAAGTGCGGTTCTTGCAGCATCCATTGCTACGTTTCCGCCGCCGACAACAGCTACTTTCTTGCCATGTACGATCGGTGTATCGTAATCCTCACGGAATGCTTTCATCAGGTTGTTTCTTGTCAGGTACTCGTTTGCAGAAAATACACCTTTTGCGGTTTCTCCAGGGATTCCCATGAACATCGGCAGACCTGCACCGGAACCGATGAAGACTGCTTCAAAACCTTCTTCATCCATCAGTTCATCAATGGTGATAGAACGTCCGATGATCACGTTTGTCTCGATCTTAACACCGAGTGCTTTTACGTTTTCTACTTCTTTTGCAACAACATCCAGTTTCGGAAGACGGAATTCTGGAATACCATATACCAGTACACCGCCTGCCTCATGCAGTGCTTCAAAGATGGTTACGTCATAACCTAATTTTGCCAGATCACCTGCACAGGTCAGACCGGATGGGCCGGACCCGATAACAGCTACTTTCTTGCCGTTCTTTTCTGCCGGAGCTGCCGGACGGATGCCGTTCTTCCTTGCCCAGTCAGCTACAAAACGCTCCAGTTTTCCGATGGAAATGGCTTCGCCTTTGATACCGCGGATACATTTTCCTTCACACTGGCTCTCCTGCGGACATACACGACCGCAGATTGCTGGAAGTGCACTGGACTCAGAAATGATCTGATATGCTTTTTCAAAGTTTCCTTCTTTTACTTCATGTACAAATGCCGGGATATTGATGGATACCGGACATCCCTGCATACATTTTGCATTTTTACAGTTGATGCAGCGGGAAGCTTCTTCCATTGCTTCGTCTGCATTATATCCAAGGCAAACCTCATCAAAGTTGGTTGCTCTTACTTTTGGTGCCTGTTCTCTTACAGGAACTTTCTTTAATACATCTGCCATTATTTGTCACCTCCGCAATTTCCACATCCGCCATGATGTGTGTCACCTTCACGCAGTTTCAGAAGTGCACGTCCCTCTTCTGTCTTGTAGAGAGTCTGTCTCTTCATTGCCACATCAAAATCAATCTTATGACCGTCAAATTCCGGACCGTCTACGCAGGCAAATTTCACTTCATCTCCTACCATAACACGACAGGCTCCGCACATGCCGGTACCGTCCACCATGATCGGGTTCATGCTGACAATAGTCGGAATGTTCAGTTTCTTTGTTGTCAGGCAGCAGAATTTCATCATGATCATCGGACCAATCGCTACGCAGTGATCATATACTTTTCCTTCTTTTGTTACCAGGTCTTCGATCACTTTTGTTACCATTCCGCTTCTTCCGTAAGAACCGTCATCGGTTGTAACATAGAGATTGCCTGCCACTTCGGAAAGTTCCTTTTCCAGGATAACCAGGTCTTTTGTCTTTGCACCGACAATAACATCCGCATCAATGCCGTGCTCATGCAGCCATTTCACCTGTGGATATACTGGTGCGGTACCTACACCACCAGCTACAAAAAGGATCTTTTTCTTTTTTACTTCTTCGAGCGGCTCTGTGCACAGGTCAGACGGCTGTCCCAGAGGACCTACGAAATCACGGAAAGTATCTCCTGCCTTCAGTGTGGTAAATTTCTCTGTGGACGCTCCGATCGGCTGGAATACAATAGTAACTGTACCGGCTTCTCTGTCATAGTCACAAATAGTCAGCGGAATACGCTCGCCGACTTCATCCATTTTTACGATGATAAACTGTCCCGGCAGACAATGCTTTGCAACACGCGGAGCCTCTACAACCATCTCGTAGATATTGCCTGCAAGTTTTCCTGCTTTTAAAATCTTGTACATATCATACCTCCATATTTTTTGTTTTATAAAAGCACACCTGACTGTGTTTTTTGTATACAGTCGCAAGGTTCTACAAAACACTACATTAAAGTATAAAACAATCCCTTAAAAATTTCAATACTTATTGCCCCTGCTCAAGATAATTTTCGAACTGTTCCATGCTCATCAGCACTTTCCTCGGTTTGGTTCCTTCTTCCGGGCCGACAACACCGGCATCCGAAAGCTGATCCATGATGCGTGCCGCCCGGTTAAACCCGATCTTGAACATTCGCTGGAGCATACCGATCGATGCTTTGTCTTTTTCAATGATAAACTTTCCGGCATCTGCAAAGTATTCATCTACATCGCTTCCGCTATTTTTCAGATCCTGGGCAGCCTGTGTCACCTGCGATAACTGCACCTGCATTTCTGCATTGTACGTTTCTGGGTTATTCTGCTGTGTTAAAAATTCTACGACCTGTTCCACTTCACTGTCTTTGACAAATGCTCCCTGAAGTCTTGCCGGTTTCTGGTAATTCTGCGGATAAAACAACATATCTCCTTTTCCAAGCAGTTTTTCCGCCCCGTTCATATCCAGGATCGTCCTGGAATCCACACCGGAAGAAGCCTTGAACGCAATCCTTGACGGCATATTTGCCTTGATCAGACCAGTGATAACATTGACGGAAGGCCGCTGTGTTGCAAGGATCAGATGGATGCCGGCTGCTCTTGCAAGCTGTGCCAGACGGCAGACTGCATCTTCTACTTCTCCGGGAGCAACCATCATCAGATCGGCAAGCTCGTCCACGATGATCACGATCTGTGGCATTTTCTTCATTTCTTCTGTCCGCTGTTCTTCCGGGATCGATTCGATCTTCTGATTGTAGCCTTTCAGATCACGCACGCCCTGGGTGGCAAACTGCTGGTAACGTTTCGTCATCTCCGCTACTGCCCAGTTCAGAGCACCGGCTGCCTTTTTCGGATCGGTGACAACCGGGATAAACAGATGCGGGATCCCATTGTAAACACTCAGTTCCACGACTTTTGGATCGATCATGATCAGCTTGACATCTTCCGGCGAAGCTTTGTAGATCAGACTCATGATGATCGTATTGACGCATACAGACTTACCGGATCCTGTTGCACCGGCGATCAGAAGATGCGGCATTTTTGCAATATCCGCCACCACAATCTTTCCTGCCAAGTCCTTGCCAACTGCAATTGACAGCTTGGATTTGGCTTCCTGAAACTCCGATGACTCCAAAAGTTCTCTTAAATAAACTTCGCTGCTTTCCTTATTCGGAACTTCAATGCCGACCGCTGCTTTCCCCGGGATCGGTGCCTCGATCCGGATATCTTCTGCCGCAAGGTTCAGCTTGATATCATCTGCCAGATTGACGATACGGCTGACTTTGACTCCCTGCTCCGGTGTCAGTTCGTACCGGGTGACAGAAGGTCCGCAGCTGACATTGGTGACATGAGCCTCCACGCCAAAACTGTGCAGTGTATTCTGCAGCTTCTGGGCCGTCGTTTTCAGCACCTCACTGCTGTTTCCGTTTTTTCCGCGTCTTGGAAGACCGAGGATCTCCATCGGCGGGAAGGCATACTGTGGTTTCTGCACCTTTTCTGCCGCTTCAATCTCCTCGCTGACACTTTCCAGCTGGACTTTCTGCTCTTTTGCGGAAGATCTTGGATTTTTCCGGTTTTTCTCTTTTTCCGTTTCTGTCGAACCGCCGGATTCTTCTGCATGATCCGGCACTGGATGCGGTGACGGTTCCGTATCAGAATGGTCTTCTTCATCCAGTCCTTCAATGGAAAGCATATTCAGAAAATCAAAGGATTCTTCCGGCTCCTCTTCATATATTTCCTCTCTCCTGCCCGGTTCCTCTTCGATGATCGGCTGTGCCTCGATGATCTCTCTTGGAATTTCACTTTTCTCCGAAACCAGATTTTCACCTACCGTCTGATAAGTCACACCGGTCACTTTATGATCAAGACGTCGTTTCTTTTCTTCTTCAAACGCCTCTTTTCTCCGCTCCAGAGCTTCCCTTTCATTCATCAGCTGCTGTTCCCGGTAAAGTGCCTGCTCTTCACGGTGTATCCTTGCCTGCTCCATTCTGCGTCTGGCATCTTCCTTTGCAGAACAGTAGACTTTTTTGCTGCTTTTTTGCATACCACGAAACAGAGAACGCTGCGTGATCAGAACCAGGGCAATCACAGCCAGAAGGATCACGATCACATAAGCTCCCGCAATGCCGACGGACGGACAGAACACTTTGCAGAAAATGCCTCCGATAATCCCGCCGCCTGTATGTTCCTCGATGCTGTACTTATAATAGTCCATCAGATTTCTGCTCTTATCGTATCCGTTGATCAGTTCGCAGAAAATGGACATGGCAAGCCACATCAGACAACATCCGCCCAGTTTGACCCACATAATGCTTTTTTCCTTGTTTACAACTGCAAAAGCCACTCCCAGAAAAAGGGCAAACGGAAACAGATACGCCATCAGCCCAAATGCTCCGAGACTGATATGGCTTACCGTATTGCCGATGAAACCGCCGACACCGAAATTTCCGATCAGGATCAGAACGGACAGAGCAAGCACCAGCCAGACCAGGATTTCCTCCCAGACAGAGAATCCTTCATTTCCTGGATTTTCGATTCTTTCCGGTTTCTGATAATCCGTTTTTCTTGGTCTGCCGACCTTTCCCTTTTTCGGTACCGCAGTTTCTTTCTTCGGCATTGCTGTCGTTTTCCTGCTGTTGTTTCCCTTCTTTGGTGCAGAATTGCTTCTTCTTGTACTTTGCACCGTTTTTTTTCTTTCTGCCATAAAATGTTGCTCCCCTTTATCTGTTTTCCTCGTCATATCACATTTTTCGTCGCTATAGCAAAGATAAAACACGCTTTGTGGATTTTATCAGCTGATCCGCGGTCTCCATAACAAAAAACTGTTACAGAATCCATACCGTAACAGTCTTTTTGCATATAAAACATTCCTTTGTAAAATCGATTCTGTTATACCAGGAAGTTTGCAATGATCGCAATCACTCCTACTGCAAAACAGTAAATCGCAAATCCCATAAATTTTTTCTTACGCACGACTGTGAGCATCGTTTTAATGCATACATAACCAACGCATCCTGCAACGATCGCTCCAATCAGTCCGTTGAGTACGATGCCCCCGGTGATCGCTTCACTTCCCAGATCCTTGATCTCAAGAACAGCCGCTCCCAGAATCGCCGGGATCGACATAATGAAAGAATAGCGAACTGCAAAACGTCTGTCATATCCGCTCATCAGGCACGCCGCAATCGTCGTACCGGAGCGGGAAAGTCCCGGAAGTGTGGCACAGCCCTGTGCTGCACCGATCAAAAATCCGCTTCTGTAACTGATATCCTTTGGTATCTTTTTGCCGTTCGGTGTTTTCTCGGATACCACCAGCAAAATGGAAGTCAGGATCAGGCAAATCCCCGGAACGATCAGTGTCGCACTCGCTTTTTCCACCATTCCCTTTCCGATATAACCAATGATACCTGTCGGTATGGTAGATACCAGCACCAGTACCACAAACTTGCGATAGTTGTTTTTTACGATCTTGCGGTAACGCAGTGCACTGTAGGAACGCTGATTCTGAATATAACTTTTCAGATTGTAAATAATATCACCACACATATTGACCGTCTCAACGATCATACGCAGAATGTCCTTGCGGTAAACCACGAAAATCGCCACCAGGGTACCAAGATGCAGCATAACATCAAAAAATAATCCCCCGTCTGTCTGGATATGAAATATATTCTGGATGATCGCCAGATGTCCGGAACTGCTGACCGGCAAGAACTCCGTAATGCCCTGTACAATTCCCAATATGATCGCCTGTATAATTGACATAATAACCTCCCATACCGCATTTGAAACGGCTTAATCGAACTTTTTAAATTATAGCATACTTTCTATAAACTTACAAATACTTATTTTCAAATTCCACAATACGACAAATCCTGTCCTCAAAACCGAAAAAACTTCTTATTTTTTATAGACATTTGTCAGAAGAAGAGATACACTGTTACCAACATAGCATAAGTCAGCGGACAGATGGGATAACTTGTATCTTTTTCTGTTTATCCGTCTGCTTATAGTATACGTGGAAGGAGGTTTTATTTATGGATACTTTACATATTGCTGTTTGTGATAATCATGTTTCTTCCCTGACTTTTATCACCAGTGAGATCACCAAGCAGATTATGAACATGAATGTCCAGGCAGATGTTGCTTCCTTTTCTTCCGGCGAAGATATCATGTGCCGTGTATCGGAAGGAATATTTTTTGACCTGTACATTTTAAATATTGAAATGCCAAAACTCGATGGCATCACACTTGCTCTGCAGATCCGCAGGCATCAGAAGAATCCGGTCATCATCTTTGTATCTGCAAGAGAAGAATATGTTTTTGATTCTTTCAAAGCACATCCTTACAGTTTCGTCCGCAAAGATCATTTTCATGAAGATTTGAGTTCCACACTGAAAGCATTCATGCTGGAATACCATAAACGGGAAGACTCGTTTCTTTATATTCTCCGCACACCGGATGCCCTGCACAAGTTAAATCTCAGACAGATCCTCTACATCCGGGATATCCGAGATGGTTTTATTGAGCTTTTGAAAAACGACGGCACTGCCAAGCGGATCCGCTATAACATAAATGACTTGGAAAAAGAGCTGGAGCCCTGTGATTTTGTCCGCATCCATCCTCTGGAGCTGGTCAACTGCGACTATGTTTTCCGGATCAAAAACGGAAAAATTATGCTTGATAACGGAACAGAACTTGCGATTGCCGATCCTTACCGGGAAAATATCCTGGAAAAATTCGGTGAAATATAGCCGCTCTTTTTCTCAGCAGCAGAACATAAAATAGCCAAGAAGCAGCAGCCCGAAGATAAAGAGAACCGACACAAAGACATTCGGCATAAAAAATGCGATCGTCATACCAAATGCGATCCAGAACACGGTATAGCCTATGATCCTTTTCATTGGATTTCTCCGAATCTCTTTATTACCAGAATATGCATCTGCAAAGGCATCGTAGCACAAAAGGTCATGGATTTTACGGAACTGTCCGATCCCCATGACCTTTTGTTATCTTTTTCTTTATTCTTTTTCTTCTTTTGCCTCTGAAATGATCTCGTCGTCATCTTTTGATGAGAAAAATTTTCCATCGGTAAATTTATTAACAAAATCCGGAACCATATCCAGGATCTTGGTCAGACCGTCCTGATTTTTGACATTGACCAGTTTGGTCGTCCCGTTCTGGATCACAAGCACGGCACTCGGACTCATCTTTCCGCCCATGCCACCGCCGCCGTTCTGTTTCTTGTCTTCATTTTTTGCTGTCGCAGCAACACCAAACGTGACATCTACAAGTGGCAGGATGATCGTGTCACCCACTGTGATCGCATCTCCCACAACGGTTTTGGTCGTGATAAAACTGTCCATGCCTTTGAAAAGAGAATTTACTGTACTCTGAAAGTTGTTGTTTTCTGATGCCATATTAAGCCCTCCTTAATCGTCTGAATCGTTTCCAGTATATTTTTAATTTTTTATCAAAAAATATCTTCGCTCCTGTCAGTGCAAGATGGCAGATGCGGATATGTCCCAAAGCCAAAACTTCTCCTTCGCAGACCTGATCTTCAAAATCAGGCTCAAGATCCAGTTCCTCGCACTTCGCCGGAAGGATCAGATAGAGAATCCCAGTAAACTCTCCGGTGAGTGCCGGATCTCCGAAACCATAATGTACATAGCCTTTGATCTTATGCGGGCGGATATGTCTCAGAAGATAAAAGAGATGATTCTTCAAGATCTGATAAACTTCCCGTGAAAGATCTGAACGCAGAAAATCAAGATATCGCTTCAGTGTCTCTTTTGATTTTGTAATAGAACGGATCGTTTTTTTCGCCTGCTCTTTTGCTGTGAGGATACGATTTCTGATCTTTTCGATCTGCATGCGTACCTTTTCGATTATATTGAAAAAACGATGTCGCTTTTCCGGTTCAGCCGCATCTTCTGCCTGTAATTCTGACATTTCACCATCCTGTGTTTCTGATTTCGAAGCCTTGTTTTCCTGCGTTTCGGTTTTCGGAGACGGTTCTGGGTCCGGTTTCGTTTTCTCTTCTAACACAGGCAGTGACTTTTTCTCTTCCGAAACATCCTCTGTTTTTTCTGTCTCGCAGTTCTTTGTTTCATTGTTTTCTGCCTCTTCCGAAGAATCCTCCGTCTGCCCGGTATTTTTTTTAGCGAAATCGATCTTTTTTCCGAAAATCTGCGGTACAAAGGATATCTGCCCATTCCGATAGCCTGCTTTTACCTTCAGGATGCCAAACAGCCAGCTCACACTGACGTTTGCAGTACTTTTTTTCAGTTCCCCGTGTTTTTCTGCACATATGCGATACCGCAGAGGCAAAAACAAAACGGTCAGAAGGATCAGCAGGACCAGTCCCAGAAGAACGGCCAGAAGAATCCCCACTATTTTCAGTATAGCCAGTATGATATGTATCATATACAAACACCCGTTAATTTCTTTCCTGATTATGATTCTGCAACGCCTGCCAGAATCACCTGCCAGACCTCACATAAGCCTGCCCTGTCTTTCACTGCATCTGCTTTTCAGATAACGGAGGATATCTCCGTTTCCGGTCTCTCTGTACGTCTCTTCCGCCATCTGAACCACCAGATCCACGGCTTCCTCATAGCCTTTGGCAATGCCGTAGATCATCGGCAGCTTTTTTCTCACTGCTCTTTGTTTCAGCCACGCAGAAGAAAGGATATCAAGCTGATCCTCGCCGTTTGCTGCCTCGGTGATCACCCACACATCGATCATTCCCGCACCGATCTTCAGTTTCCGGATGATCTTGTTTTTCTTTTTTGATGCACCTTCCCCCACATAGAGATATGGATACCACTTCATATTTTTTCCTTTCTCCTGCCATCGGATTCTTGTTCTATTTTACCAGACACAGAAACATAATGCAACGACTAACGAACTTCTCTTATCATGCAGTACTGTTTCAGGGAGAAATTTTTTTCAAGCACACCATATACCTTAAATCCAAATTTCTGATAAAACTCCACATTATTCTGATTGTGTGTCTCCAGTGAGATCATCATCCGGTGCTCCTCTGCGTAGCGTATGGTTTCCTCCAGAAGTCCTGCCGCAATCCCATGATGCTGCATCTGCGGATTAACTGCCAGATAGATCACGTGGAGCCTGCGATTCTGATGAAGCTGGTCTGTCCAGTTCGAATTCAGATAGTCTCCGCCCTTGATAAAATTGTAAAACGTATGCAGAGACGGATCTTCTTTTATCAGAAACCCATCCGTATGTAATACTGCTTTTGCTTCTGTATAAAGAAAACGGAAAATATTGCAGGATTTTGTTTCATCAGATACCACAAGAACGCTGTTCAGCTCTTCGCTGTCTGAAAAAATCTCACATGTCTCATAAAATTCATCCATATCACAGTGAAACAATTCCGGCATCAGTTTCTTTCGGATTTCCGCATTTGGTATCAGTGTCTCATAAAGTGGATCATGTGCAAAGCACAGATTCAGAAGTTTTTCCAGTTTTGGCAGATCCTCTCTCTGCACGCGGTATAAATTTTCGCTGTCCATAAATTTCTGATTTTGTCCCTTTCTGTATGCTCAGTTCAGATACGTTTCTTTCAGAACTTCTGTTATCTTGTCAGTATATTTTTCCAGTAATGTATACTGTTTTTCACATACTTTTTTCAGTCGGAGAATCTCACTTTCAAAATCAGATCCCGCAGTTTTTTCTTTTTCCAGCAGGCTTCTCACCAGAGTATAAAGCTTTTCATGCTCCATAATCCTTCCATAGCCCCATTTCAGCCGTTCCCTTGGCTGATGGAAAACATAGTCCGTGAAATGATTGTATACATCTTCATCAAACATAAATGCATAAGCATTGTTGTCAACCTGATAGAGCCGTCCAAGTGCCTTTGATACTTCTGCTTTTTCAAGATCTTCTATCGCATCTTCTAAAAGCCTGATATTTTTCAGAAGGATCTCATGTGGATAAAGTACGTTTCCGTACCAGTCGATACGTACAAACGTATCCTGTTCTTTTTTGAAGTTTGCAAGCTGTTTCTGTTCCAGAGGACGCAAGCTTTCAAACAGCTCTTCTGCTTCTTCAAAGCGTTCCTCCTTAAGAAGGCGGCGGTAAGCACGGTTCTGTTCCTGTACCTTCTGATAATCCTGCTCTGCTTTTTTTGCTGCTTCTTTCAGATATTGTTTCATAACATCCAGTTTCTTTGAAAGTACACCTTTTGCAGCTTCC
>OKVH01001439.1_pt1 | contig 11118 bp, 14 predicted proteins | sample 1604791 | NCBI WGS metagenome assembly OKVH01 (sample SAMN01760919, study PRJEB22395) | human gut metagenome | reverse complement strand
TAATACTGAATAACAAAACGAGACTTCTAATGGAGTCTCGTTTTGTTATACTTTAGCTGAAGTGAAAATGGAGGATACTATATGCAGATAAATACAGGTTCATACTGAAAGAAGTCCAGCTAATAAATGTCAATAGTAAAATGAGAAAAAATCTATTTTATTTTCTGACTAAAAAAGGGCGGACTTTCCCCTTGGTGAAAATATCGTTTTTTGAAAGATATTGATTCATTGGGTTCATAGTATTTTATGCAGCTATGTCGCATTTAGCAGAATTGTATTGTTTGATATGCTCCTGAGGAGCAATGATTTTGAATGGTTTGTTATCTCTGAGTATTGCAAATATCATATTGCATACCTTATGTGAAACAGCTCCCATTGCTACGAGCTTTGGTTTTGAGTCACATTTTTTGAGGTAGTACTCGCGAAGAACTGGATTTTTAGCTTCTCTATTACGGGAGATACTGATGCTTTGTAAGGTTAACGTGTGAATAACACGTCTAGCTATGGCAGAACCACGCTTAGACATTTGAACCTTGGTGCCTTCAAATTTACCGGATTGCTTTACTGCTGGATCAAGACCAAAATAAGCGAAAAGTTGTTTGGGCTTTGAAAATGCTGAAAAGTCACCGATCTCACCCATAATGGATACAGCAGACAAGAAACCAGCACCTTTGAAAGTTTCAATCAAATGAATCTGCTTGACAAAGTCAGAATCTTCATTAGCATCAACAAGCTCGTGGAGTGATTCAAGAATGCTGTTGATTTCTTCATCATATTTACGTATGAAGCTGATATAAAGGCGAATACGCTTGATGTTGCTGTCTATGATGTAACCAAACTGATTTGCATCAGTTGCCGCCTGAATTATGGCATTATACTTATTTTGAGCATATGTAAGCCCAAATCGAGCTGTGGATTTGATGATATCAATAATCTCTTGCTTGTCTGCTTTAAGAAAAGCTGATGGAGAGGTATAAGTCTCCAATAATGTAAGAGAAGTGTTGATAGTAACCTTGGAAAAGATGCCAAGATACTGTGGAAACGCTATGCGTAATTCACCCTGAAGCTTATTCACATAGGCACTGCGATTATCCATTAAATCGTAGTATTCACGGCATAGGTTACGGCAGTTTAGAGCAAGATCTGAAGGCATAAGTGAAACCTTTAAATCAGGTTTCAAACCAACCAAAGCAGCTTTTTTAGAATCAAAACGATCATTATGTACTTTTCGTATGTTGATATTTGTGCTATTCTTAGTGATGATAGGATTAATAACCGAGCAGTTAAAACCCTTATCACGAAGATAGCAGAAGAGTGGGTAATGATAAATTCCCGTGGATTCGAGGAAAATGCGACTTTCCAAAGAATACAACTCTTCTGCTTCTTTTATTTTAGAAACAGCGGTTGTAAGGGAATCAATACTGTTATGTAGGATTTTGTAAGGTTTTCCTACGAATTGTTGGTTTGGAAGTGCTATAGACATCCAGGAGAAATCAGCACCGACATCAATACCAACAGAGATGAATAGTTCATCAAGATTAAAAATAACTTTGTTTGACATGAGCAATAGCCCCTTTCTGATAGGAATCCATTTCCAATCTGGCAGGTACACAACCTAGCGTGTTATTCGGGTATGGCCTTCAGGCTCCCAACCAGCTAAAACATAAAACCCTGTCGAATGGACTAATTGACTTTATTGCAGGTATCAGTCACAGAAGTGACTTCCCAAGGAGGTGAACATTCTTTGTCCTATCCTAAGAGATAATACCTTATGTTTTATCTGGTGTCTATCAGGAACCGTCAGACATGATAATTATTATGGATAACATCTGATGAAGGAAGAATCCCTTCTTTTGTTATCTGATTTACAGAAACTTATTAACCAAGTAGTCTTGATTGACTACACCATTATTATACTAGGAGGTACTGATATGTTAAAAAAATTAAGAAAGTTATTGCATTTGCATTAGCATTGACTATGTTAATGGGTATGGGAACAATGGTGTCAGCAGCAGAAAAGGAGAGTAGTATTCCTGAATATTCTGAAACCAATGATGGTGGAATGACGGTGAATATTGCAGGAGATCAGGAAGGAACAATAGTTGAAGGCAGTGGTAATGAGGAAGGGATTAATCCGCTATGGTGGCCTGGAGATGGACCGGCTCCGCAGGTGACAAGCATTTCACTTTATAAATATGGCTGGCTTACAAATGGAAATTTTGGCGTTACGATCAAGGTATATGGATATGGCAGCGATACTACAACATTTGATGGAAGAAGTATTTCGTGGATACATCAGGAGCCATTTATTATATCTGGTACAGGCGCAGATGGCTTCTATTATACATATGATTGTGGTCCGATTACGCAAGCGGGAAGTTATAGATTTAATACAACTTTCAGGTCAACAAACTTCCCTAATACTACACGTTCCTTTTCAACGGTATTCACGTTTAGTGCAAACTAATATATGTTAATTCATATAAATAACATATTATAATGCGAATGGAGGTGGTTAAATGCGTATTGGTTCGGGAGTGCAGAGTGTATCTGAATTATTTGGAAAGCGACAAAACAATAGCAAAACATCTGTTAACGGAAATGAGGCATTTCCTCAGACATCAATGAAAGTGTATTTAAAGACGGATGATATGTTGTTTTCAGGCGGAAATGGAACCGGTCTTTCGTTTTATATTAAGTATGCAGAAGAGTCAACAGATGATAATCCTGTAGTGATAGCCAAAGGGATTGATGAAAATGGAAAAGAATTTGAAGAAAAGATTAATATTAACGATATTGATTTGAGAAATGCTTCTTATGTCGAAATGAGTGCTTTGGAGGCATATTATGATGTTGATAGGGGTAATAGTCTCAGCTCTTTTCCACAAGAAACTGGTCACATGGGATTAAATGAAAGATGTGACCTTATATCCAGCTTTGAAAAGGTTATTCAGGATATGAACAAATTAGGAAAGTATGATTTGCAGATGTTTTATATGCGAAATATGAATACTTATCTAAATCTGGAAAGACAGAAAAAAGCATAAAGTTGTTTATAGATTCCTGTTGGAATGAAAATTTATACGATGTTAATTTGAAAGGAGATTTTAAAATGAAGAAAGTAAAAAGTTTAAAGGCGTTGGTGTTGAGTTTGATGTTATGTTTGGCAATGGGAACAACTGCGTTTGCAAGTGAAGTATCCACTCAGGGACAGGCTGCCCCTAATGCAAATAAGGCAGTAGAAGTAAGCGATTGTGGCGATTTGGACGTAGTACCTGCTTATGATGACGCCGTTGCTCTTGCAGATACGATTCAGTATGATGCAAATAGAACCATTACAAGAAGCAATTCCAGAAGCGGTGTATTCAACGGAAATTATTATTACACCATTAATAACTCAAGCGTTACAAAGTTGTGCTTAAATGTTTATATGCCTAATGAAAGTGGAACAGATTATCTTCAGGGAACAATTACTCTTGTAGGAAATGACGGAACAAGTGCACCGGTACAAATTGCTAACTATTCAGGAGATTCATGGACACTGACATTTACAGGTGTTAAGGTAGGCGTTAGATACCATTTCCATTATGAGTTGTATTCTGTTGGGTCTTCGCAGGTAGGCTATATTGCTTCTGCTGCTTATGCACAATAATAGCTGCTTGAATATGGGATATTAAGCAAGCGCAACAGAATATTTTCATTGTATGTTGCATTTTATAGCAATCTGGCATAAAGTGCAACATACTATAATAAGAAAATTAGATTATATTGCTGCTGGAGGGATTATAAATATGGTAAATATGGTAAATACCGCTGTAAATAACAATATTTACGCAGGAAGAAAATCAGGTTCAAAATATAACCAATCAAAGGCTTTTCAACAAAAGGAAGTGTTAGAGACACCGGATGTTGCAGCAGTTAACAAATATGCAAATGTTCAAGAAATTTATGAGGCACTAAAGTGTAACGTGTCATGTAGAGGATATGAACAGGGGCAGGATGAAATTGCTGAGAAAGAAATTCAAAATGATGAACCAGAAATAAGCAATGATTCCAGTGAAAAAATGACAGTATGGTATCAGGGTGTTCCTTTGGAAGAGTGGGCATTAACTGATCCTAAATACACGGATTCAGAAACGGGAATTTCATGGTATATTAGAGATGGAAAATATCCGTATATGGTAGGTGAGGATGCAGAAAAGTTCCGAAAACTTTGTGAAGAATCCGGGGAGTTTGCGCTAAAGAAATTTGCGGAAATGACGGGATTAATACAGAAATTAGATGACAATACAGTAGCGTATGTGGGTGATAACGGAATTGCAGTTAAATCTAAAGATGGGAAAGAGATGTTTGTGGACACATCAGGCTTATCATATGATATTGTTATGGATATGTTCAGAAATTTGCCTAGAAATGGGAATTTTTTCAGCAATAAGTATTGGTCAGACAATATACAGAAAGCACAGGCTCGGAGCTGATGATACGTTATATTGCAAGAGTGTGTATGCTTGGACTCCGATAGGAGAAAGCAGATTGGTTCTGATTGACAGAAGAATCATATGATTTCATCATTAATTTGGCAGGCAATAATATTCAAATTATTGCCTGCTAAATTTTTACCAAAATTCTTCTAATACCGTTTTTAGACTAGGAAATATTGTTGAAAGCGTACTCTCAATATATTCTTTAGAGCAGAACTGTAGCTTTGAAATAGTATCAATGCTGTGTTTTTTACTTGATTTCTGAGTAATTTTTGTTCTGTTGGTCATTTTCTGCAAAAACAGGTCACTTTCTGCATAGGATATTTTCTTTTGCTTTGATTCCTGCTATTCTTAGAATATACAACAGATTGCTCTATATGGCACATTGAATACTGAGGAAAGGAGAAGTAAATATAATTATGAATATGCTTATAGAATGATCTGCATATAACGACAAAATGATATTAAAATAGGGGGTGATTTTGATGAAAGATTTTCATTTGAAGATTTTAGCTATAATAATGATAATTTTTGGCATATTTGGTTTAAGTACGCTTCCGTTTCTTTCCATTATTGTCCAATATATTGACTCAATAACTGGATTTAGTTCAGGAAATGGATATCTTACCAATAACATGGATTATCTTTTTAAAAGTCCTCTTATTTATATTGGTGGCTTTTTTGTTTTTAGTATCATTTTGGCAATTATTTATCTGGTTTATAGTTTTTTTAAAGCAAAGCGGGGGTGACTTCTAATGAAAAAAATAATTAGTATGGTTTTAAGTTTTATATTGATTTTGGGGTGCTCGACAACAGCGTTTGCTGCGGAGACTCATAACTATGACACTGAAAATTTGCCTCATGATGGAGCTGATTATTTTGAAACGGAAATTAAAGCTGATGAGGAAAATGAAGAACGCATTTCTGATTTTGTTACCGTATATGGTTATCAATATACCAAAGGTAGTTTAAAAAGTGGTGCATGGAGAAATGGCACGAGTGGTGGTAGTTCTACATCTAGCGCAAAATTATCATTGAATTACACTCAAGATACTTCTTATAATATTTCCTTTAAAGCTTCAGTTTCCGGTGGATATACAAATGGTGGAACTATAGGAAGTGAGTTGGGTGTTACACTAGGTGCATCAAAATCATATTCTTTAGGTAGCGGATACTCCGTAACTGTTCCAAAAGGATCTCATTATTTAATCAAATATCGTCCTATGTATTATACATATAAGGTCGTTGAGACAAAATATAAAGAAAGATATAATGAAGCATTAGGCGGCATGGAGAGATATGTGGTTGAAACAAAAACCTGCTATGTAGACGTATTTTCGCACTGGGATTTTACACATGTAGCTAAGTAAAGGTGTATGTTACACTAAATAAAAGCAGGGAACTATCTATATCCATGCTTCAAACTGGAGATAAAGCTCGTGGATCTGCCACGGGCTTTTCTCATGTTGTTATATACATTTTGCTGAAATTTTAAATTTCAGTGTAAAATTAAAGGGATTTTGACAGAATATGCAAAGTATTACATGAAAATGTCAAAGGATTACAGTTTCCTAAAACCCATAATAATTTCTGATATAATGCGATAAGTCAGAAAGGATGATGGGGCTATGGGGAAAAGAGAGCACATATACAAAATTATTGCAGAGAATATCAGAAAAGAACGAAGAAGGCTTGGAATTACGCAGGCAGAGCTTGCAGAACGGGCGGATGTATCATTGGATACTATCAAAAGTGTTGAAAATGGCAGAAGGGCAATGAGTCTTGATACATATTTGAATATTGTTCATGCATTGGAGTCATCGCCTACGGTTCTGATGAGCCAGCAGCACCCAGAAAAACACATTGAGCGTTTTGCATTTATGATGAATCAGTGTGACGAAAGAGAAATAGAATTTGCATTACATATGATTGAACAAATATTAAGAGGACAGGAAGATTATCTGAGTGAATAGACGGGTAGTTATCCTGTCCTTTGTCTATGACTCTTTTGCAAATTTTTCAGCGAGATGGTATATGATTTCTTCAATGGTGGGAGTTTCATTTTCACATGGAAAGTCTGTCCAGAAGCGTTGCATTTGTGGATCAGGGCTTTTTAAAGCAATAGAAACTGCCCACCCAATTTCCTGTTGGACTTCTTCTTTTGTGATTCCTTCTTTTTCGGCAATGATTTTCAAATATTTATCAACAGAGTATGTGTTTTTATCATTCATAGTGTTGTTGTGAATCCTTTCTGAAAAGGGTATCTGCGGGCAAATTGTCAGGTGATTGAATTGTCCCGGTTGAATACCATAAAAGTAAAACAGATAATCCGTTCTATATTACATAATAACCTTGAGAGCTGTTTTCTATGCAGATTATGGCTATTTTCTATTCTATCATATACATACAGTATGGTGCATACACACACCATATCATTATAGGACACTCTTGCGTAGAATACAAGGAGGAGGTCTTTGTAATGATAGTATATGACAGGTTATGGATCACACTCAAGAAGAAAAATATTAGCCAGTATGCACTAATTAAAGATTATGGAATAGATAAAGCACAGTTACAGCGATTGCGAAAGAATATGGTCGTAAAAACGGTAATCCTAAACAGATTATGTTCCATACTTGATTGTAAGATAGAGGACATCATGGAGTTTGTGCCGGATGAGGATATTAAGTAAAGAGATATTTCCAAAATGTAATGGTTTGGAAATATCTCTTTTTTTAATCCGCAAATATTTATATTCTTGGTATTAAGGTGTACAATATTCCACCTGAAATAGCTGGTTTAGTCACTCTTACAAAAGATTCGCTTACGGTACAATGAATACAGCTTAAGCAAATATATAAGGTGCCGGAAAAGAGTGGAAGGTGTACTACGATATTGTTAATAGTGGAGAAAGAATAAAAGAGTTGCGTGCGGCAAGAAGAATGACAAGACAGCAGCTTGCCGAGCAGATTGGATTGTCAGTGGATGCTCTGCGGAAAATTGAAGCTGGTGTAAATGGAGCAAAAATAGATACGTTGATTAGTATTGCTGAACTTGTGGAAGCGTTTGTATCAGAAATTGTATTTACTGATAACAATATAGAAGTAAAGCTTCTGTATGATGATTTCCTCAAGGAATTGCTTGATGTGGCAGAAGAGAGAGAGGTGGGCAGCAATGGATAAGACGGTAGTACTTTATATGAGATTATCGGATGAAGATGACAATTTGGCTGCTCATGAGGAAAGTAACAGTATTTCCCATCAGCGAAAGCTGATGCTTGACCATATTCAGAAACTGCCGGAACTAAAGGACTGCAATATCATTGAATTTGCAGATGACGGATATTCCGGAGCAGACTTTAACAGACCTGATTTTGTGAAAATGATGGAGCTGGTAAAGGCTGGTAAGATTCAGGTGATTGTGACGAAGGATTACAGCAGACTTGGACGAGATTATCTGGAAGTCGGTAACTATATGGAATGTATTTTTCCAGTTCTTCAGGTAAGATATATCAGCGTGAATGATAGTTATGATTCTGCAAACAGCTTTGGTTCAACCGGAGGTATGAGTGTTGCACTGAAAAACCTTGTGAATGCATTGTATTGTAAAGATGCATCCAAAAAGGTAAGAGCAGCTAAGGCAGTGTTTGCTAAGCAGGGAAAATACATTGCTGCATTTGCTCCTTTTGGATATCAGAAGAGTGAAGATGATAAGCATATGCTAGTGCCTGATCCCGTAACGGCACCTGTTGTCCGGCTGATATTTGAACTAGCTACGAAAGGAATGAAATATACCGAGATAGCCAATTATCTGAATGACAATGGATATGACAGTATATTTGAACATTACCAAAAGTTGGGTGTCAGGAGATGCTATGAGAGGGATATTGGTGAGCATATGTGGAGTCCCAGCACCGTTATGGGGATTCTGTACAATGAAGTCTATATTGGTTCTGTAATCAACAATAAAACAGCCGATAACATTGATACCGGTCATCAGGTTGTGCAGAGAGATAAAGAGGACTGGATAATTGTTGAAAACTGTCACGAACCATTGGTGTCTGTGGAAGATTTTAAGCTTGCTCATAAGATGATAGCCAGACGTGAAAAATCGCCGAGAAAGCCCAATGGCAAGTGGCGTAAGTCATATCTTCGCTGCGGAGTGTGTGGCAAGGGGCTTAATAAATATGGAAATGGTTCTTCATATAGGTGTCGTGAAGGTCATGTATCACGTATTCGTGGTGAAGAAATAGAACAGGCTGTTTTGGATGTGGCTAGAAAAATGGCAGTAGCCCGGTTGGAAGAGTTTGAGATACAGATGAATAAAGACGCTTCTTCTGATGATATCGGACAGGAAATAGAATCATTAAAGAAAGCAAAAGCACATTATGCGAAACTAAAGTTTGAGATTTATGATGATTATACTAGGACAAACATAACCCGTGAGCAGATGGCAAAAAAGACTGCTGAAGTAAAAAATAAAATAGCAGAGCTTGATAAAATGATAGCTGAAAAACAGGAGCTGTTTGATCTTCAGAAGGATTTGTTTGTTGATGCAAAACAGGAGCAATTGACAAAGCTCAGCAAGTTTGATAAGTTTGATGAAGATGTAATCCGAAATATCATAGACTATGTGCTCATATACGATAACGAGCATATAGAAATCAAATGGAACTTTGATGACTTTCACATTGAATAATGGTATAATGTTAGCGTTAGTAAGGCATTATATCGAAAAGAAGTAATACTGGGGAATCTTGCTAAAGGTTCCCCAATATTTTTGAAAAAATAAATTTTTTTGTTTCTTACTTGACACGGGCAGAAGCTCATCACGCAGTTTCACCAGTTTTAAAACGAGTTATTCAGTATTTTACGCCTGATTTTTTGATTGGTCTTACAGCAACAGATCAACGACCAGACAAAAAGAAGTTGGAGACAATATTTGGTAATTATAAGACAGGCTTATCTTTGGTTGATGCGATGAAAAAGAAAATTGTTGCAGAGGCAAATGTATGTCGTATTGAAACCAATCAGGATTTGAGTCATATTCGATTCAATGGCAAAGATTATATTAATGCTGATTTGGAAAAGAGTATTCGTATAAAGTCCAGAAATGAATTGATTGCAGATGTGTTATACAACTATTTTTCGGAAGGAAAAGCTGGGCAGTTGCAGGGAGTCGTGTTTTGTGTAAATACAAATCATGCACGGGAGATGGAGCGTGTATTAAATGCGAATGGTCTTTCGGCAAAGGCATATACCAGAAAAACAAAAAATCCGGATGAAGTTATGCAGCAGTTTCGAGAGAAAAAAATACGTTTTTTGTGTGCTTGTGAAATGATTTCGGAGGGATGGGATTATCCGGAACTTGGAATTCTGGTAATGGCGCGTCCAACACTTTCTAAGGTTCTTTATATGCAGCAGATTGGCAGAGGACTTCGACGAACAAATACAAAAACAAATGTGTTTGTTATTGATGTAGTAGATGAGTATGGTGCCATGGCAAAACCGTGTTCCATGCATTCAATTTTTTCTAATCCATTTTACACTGCAGTTGGAAGTATTTTAAAAAGGGATTATTCCGTGGGAGATATGATAGAAGTAGATGGTCTGCATGAAACAGTAGAACGTATTGTGCAGGTGGATATTGAAACTTTCGAAGAAAAATATGGTGATTATTTAAATCAGGAACAGCTGGCGAGAGAATTTTATTTAAGTACGGGAACTATTACCAGCTGGGTTACCAAAGGCAAAATTTCTCCGGATGAAATGATTGCTTTTGGAAGTAGAAAAATTTATCTTTTTGCACCAGAACATGTGAAGCAGATTCGTGAGAAAAATAATATTCCAGAACATACAGAGGAAACGATCAAAACGGACTTCTTTTATTTTCTGGAAGAACGTGATTACAGTCTTTCTTACAAGATACCGTTTCTTCTTTCATTCCTAAAAAATATGAACGAAATTGGAGATGCAAAAATTGATAATGTGCTCACAGATTATATTGCTTTTTACCAAGACAGGATTGATAAGGGACTTCCGGTAGATCGGTCAAGTTGTCCATATAATGCAGAACGATTGAAAGATCGGAAATATATTAAAAGCAATAGAAATAGTAAAAGAAGAAGGATATGATATAGAATTAAATTGGATTACACCAACAGAGCCTAAAAGAAATAAAATTAAAGCAATTGTAAATCCACCACAATTAATAATAGGAGATACTCTGAGAAAATCGGATATTTATATTTGTGCTTCTATGTATGAATCATTTTGCCTACCAGTTTTAGAAGCAATGACTTGCGGAGTTGCAGTAATTACAACTAATAATGGTGGTAATATGGATTTTGTGAAAGATAATGAAAATGCTTTAGTAATAGAAAAAGATAATATTGATGATATTGTGGAAAAAACAAAGAAACTTATAAATAATGCTCAGCTTAGAGAAAGACTTTCAAGAGCTGCATTAGAAACCTCAAAACAATATTCATGGAATAAAACAATAAATATGGTAGAAGAATATTATAGAAATATTGCAAACTACAAAATTGGAGGATAAAAATGAAAAAGGTCTTAATATTTGGAGCAGTAAAACATGTAATAAAAAAAGCTACGAACCTGCAAACTGGACCACTGAA
>OKVH01001430.1_pt1 | contig 11142 bp, 8 predicted proteins | sample 1604791 | NCBI WGS metagenome assembly OKVH01 (sample SAMN01760919, study PRJEB22395) | human gut metagenome | reverse complement strand
ATCTTGTGCCCCATGACGAAGACCTTGCTCGACTGAGAAATCAGTTCGGACAAGGAACCTGCGACGACTCTCGATTTGACTCTGGTGCGGCGTTCGGTTTCCTTGGGTCTGCCACCGTAGAAGGTGAAATTGTAGCGGTCCTTGATCACAGCCTGATCGCCGCCGCGGGAGAGGGCCATCTCCAACGCCAGGGAGGCGTTCTTGAACAGCTGCTCGAAGCTGTCCTCGTCCCGGCCCACGCCGATGGACAGCGTGGCGGACACGCCCTCGCCGGCCTGGACCTGGCGGACCTTTTCCAGCACGTCGAACTTGCTTTCGGTGTAGCCGGTGTAGTCCTTCTCCTCGAAGAGGTAGAGGTAACGGTCGCGGTCGTAGCCCAGCAGCAGCCCGCCGGAGCCGGCGGCCCAGTTATTCAGCTGTTCCTCCAGCGCGGCCAGCAGCGCCGAGCGCTTATTCTCGGGGCAGGCCTTCATCAGCTCCTCATAGTTATCCACCATGAGGATGGCCATAAGGGGCTTGGTCAGCTCCAGGGTCTGGCGCATCTGCTCAGCCTCAGTGATGTCCATCCAGTAGGTGGTGGCCAGGGTGGGCTGGTCGCCGCCCTCCGGCTCCGGGCGGCTCAGGGCGCCGAAGACGCGGTAGATACGGTCGTTCCAGCGGAACTGCTCGGGATATTCACGCTTGCCGTCCAGCAGCCAGCGGTAGGTGAAGTCGGGGATCACGGCGTCTACCGCCGTTTCAAAGATCTTATCCTTCAGGCCGGTCAGGTCCGTGAACATATCGTTGCACCACAGGATCTCGCCGGTGGCTACATCGAACACCAGCATGGGCAGCGGCGCGTAGAGCATATTGCTGGACCGGGCGGTGTCCATACCGCCGGAGACGCGGTCCATGTACTGGCGGACAGAGGCCTGGGCCATCTTGTTGCGGCGGCGGCCCACCAGAATGACCAGAAGGGCCACCAGACCCTCCGCCGCCGCCAGCAGCGGCTGGAAGGGCACCGTCACCGCCACAAAGGCGATGAGGCACAGGCTGTACAGCGTCATATTGGTGCGAAATCCGCGTATGATCTTCTTGCTCAAGGGAACGCGCCTCCTTCCCGCCGGGGATACTACTCTATACTGAGAGTAGTTTATTATAGCACGAAAGCCGGGCGGGGACAATACGCTTTTCGGGAAATCAGCGGGGAATTTTCCCGGCGGGGCGGCGGGTGTCAAATACCATCAAATGCCGTCGGCAAGTTGGGGGTGTACAAATGGGAAAAACTGTGGTATACTTTGTGAAAAGTGCTGAATACGGCACGTATTTTTTGGTTGTTTCGCGGTGCGTGGATGCCGCGGTCAATATAGCAAACGAGGGCGTTCCCCTCTATATCGAGTGCTGACGACGGGCGACAGACTGTTCCCCCCCCCTGCGATGCAGGGCAGGCGGGCGGGGCAGAACGCCTTTGTTTCCGTGCGGTCATTTTTACCCGCCGCGACGCGCTCTATCTTATCTGAAAAGGAGCATTTATTCTTTTATGGCAGAAAAATTCAAGATCATTCCCCTTGGCGGTCTGAATGAGATCGGCAAGAACATGACCGTCTATGAGTACGGCGGCGACATCATCGTGGTGGACTGTGGCATGGCCTTCCCCGGCGACGATATGTACGGCATCGACTGCGTCATTCCCGACGTCAGCTATCTGGTGAAAAACCGCAGCCGGCTGCGGGGTCTGTTCATCACCCACGGGCATGAGGATCACATCGGGGCCATCCCTTATGTGCTCAAGCAGATCAATATGCCCATCTACTGCACGCGGTTCACCGCGGGGCTGATCAAGCTGAAGCTGCAGGAGCATGGGCTGGCCAGCTCTACGAAGCTGATCACCGTGGAGCCGGGTCAGACGGTGCGGGCAGGCAAGTTCCAGGTGGAGTTCATCCACGTGAACCACTCCATCGCCGACTCGGTGGCCTTCGCCATCCACACGCGGATGGGCGCAGTCGTACACACCGGCGACTTCAAGATCGACTCCACGCCCATCGACGGGGAGGTCATCGACCTGGCGCGCTTCGGTGAGCTGGGCAAGCAGGGCGTGCTGGCGCTGCTGGCGGACTCCACTAATGTGGAGCGCCCGGGCTATACCATGAGTGAGCGCGCCGTGGGCGCCACGTTCAAGCGGCAGTTCACCGGCTGCGACAAGCGGATCATCGTGACCACCTTCGCCAGCAATGTGCACCGCATCCAGCAGGTGCTGGACGCTGCGGCGGCCTGCGGGCGGAAGGTGGCCGTTACCGGCCGGAGCATGGAGAACATCATGAAGGTCTCCACGGAGCTGGGGTACATGAAGGTGCCCAAGAACACGCTGATGGACATCAACCGCATCAAGGGCCTGCCCCTGAACCAGCAGGTCATCGTGACCACCGGCTCCCAGGGTGAGGAAATGAGCGCCCTGTACCGCATGGCGTTCTCCACCCACAAGCAGGTGGACATCGGCCCCGGCGACAAGGTCATCATCTCCGCCAGCGCCATACCCGGCAACGAAGTGACGGTGGGGCGGGTCATCAATGAGCTGTTCCGCAAGGGCGCGGACGTGGTGTATGACAAGGCGGATATGCTGCACGTGTCCGGCCACGCCTGCCAGGAGGAACTGAAGATCATCCACGCGCTGACGAAACCCAGGTTCTTTATCCCCCTGCACGGCGAGCAGCGGATGCTGCAGATCCACAAGCGGGTGGCCGAGAGCATGGGAATGGCCCCCACCAGCATCGTGGTGGCCGACAACGGCAGCGTCATCGAGCTGACCACCAAGCACATCAAGTGCGAGACCACCGTACCCGCCGGCGAGGTGTTCGTGGACGGCGGCGGCGTGGGCGAAGTGGGCGCGGTGGTGCTGAACGACCGGAAGCTGCTGGCGGAGGACGGCATGGTGGTCATCGTGCTGCCCATGTCCAGCCACGACCACCAGCTGCTGTGCCCGCCGGAGATCGTCACCCGAGGCTTCGTGTACGTGAAGGAGTCCGAGGAGCTGCTGGAGGATATGCGCCGGGTGGCCACGGAGGCGGTGGATGGAATGTCCGCCAAGAAGCGCCGGGACGAGGGCGACGTATGCCGCACCGTGCGCTCCGCCGTGAGCAGCTATCTCTATAAGCACACCAAGCGCAGCCCCATGATCATCCCCATGGTGACAAAGCTGTAAGAAAACAAGGGCCGCCCAAAAGGGCGGCCCTTGTTTTGTATTCCTCTATGAACAGATCCCCGCACGGGGAGTTCTCATAGCGCTGGATTTAACGCACTTCGCGCAGGTCGAGGCAGCAAGTTCAAGCCTGCCCGTGACATTCCAAAAAGAAACACCATCCTGACGGATGGTGTTTCTTTTTGTGATTGTCCACAGGTTTTGTTGTCTGCACTCCCGCCCACCGCAAGGAAGGGGGAGTGTGAGGGGGAAACCTTTGACGGGTTCCCCCACTCGCGTTCAATCACCCGCCCGCAGGCGACCACTTTTGCGTAGCAAAAGTGCTGCTCCAAAAAGAAACACCATCCAGACGGATGGTGTTTCTTTTTGGAGCAGGGTACGGGAGTCGAACCCGCCTTAACGGCTTGGGAAGCCGCTGTAATACCGATATACCAACCCTGCGATTTACTTACCGGATTATTGTAGCATACCGGCGGCGGTTTTGCAACCGAAAATTGTGTCGAAAGGGCATGAACGTCTTGTCCCGCCGCATACCCATAGAAAAAAGCCTGGAGGGGACGCTATGAAACGAAAACTGACAGCGCTGCTGGCGGCGCTGTGCATCACCGCTGTGCTGCAGGTACACGCCGGGGCGGTGGACCTGCCGCTGACCTCCCGCGCCGCGGTGCTGATGGAAAAGACCACGGGACAGATGCTGTTCGCCCAAAACGAGCATGAGAAGCTGGAGCCGGCCAGCGTCACCAAGATCATGACGCTGCTGCTGACCATGGACGCCATCGATAGCGGCGCGCTGGCCTATGACGACGTGGTGACGGTGTCGGCCAACGCCGCCGGCATGGGCGGCAGCCAGGTCTTTCTGGCGGAGGGCGAGCAGATCACCGTGGAGGAGCTGCTGAAATGCGTGTGCGTGTCCTCCGGCAACGACGCGGCGGTGGCGCTGGCGGAGAAGGTCGCCGGTGTGACGGAGCTGTTCGTGGAGCAGATGAACAACCGCGCCAGAGGGCTGGGGATGGACGATACCCATTTTGCCAATCCCACCGGTCTGACGGCGGCGGGCCACGTTACCAGCGCCTATGATATCGCGCTTATGAGCCGCGAGCTGCTGACAAAGCACCCGGACATCCGCAATTTCACCACCATATGGACGGACAGCATCCGAAACGGCACCTTTGATCTGGCCAATACAAACAAGCTCATCCGCTGGTACGACGGCGCCACAGGGCTGAAGACCGGCTACACCGCCTCCGCAGGCTACTGCATCAGCGCCACGGCGGAGCGCGAGGGCATGGAGCTGATCGCGGTGGTCATGAAGGGGGAGACGTCCGACAAGCGGAATACCGACGCCAAGGCGCTGCTGAATTACGGCTTCTCCGCCTATACGCTGGTCTCCGCTGCCCGCCCTGCCGGTGACCATGGGAGAGGCGGAGCAGGTGGGCCTGACGCTGCCGGAGACGGGCGTTACCGCTGTGGTGGAGAAGGCGCAGGCATCGTCGCTGGAGTATCGGGTGGACCTGCCGGAGACGCTGGCGGCCCCGATACAGCAGGGCCAGCAGGTGGGCACGCTGACCCTGTGCAGCGGCGATACGGAGGTGCTGGCGGTGCCCATTCTGGCGGCGGAGAGCGTTCCGGGGCGCAGCTGGGGACGGATGTTCACCGATCTTTTGAAGCAGGCGGTGTTCCTGGCGTAGCGGGAAGGGGAAAAGCGGGGGAAAGTCCCGTTTTTCCCCTTGTATTTTCGCCGGAAACGTTGTACGATAGGGCAAATAGTTGCATTGCACCGACGAGGAGGTTTTAACATGATACAGGTCGATCTGCAAAATATCCGCAGCTTTATCCCACTGCCCTACGAGGCCGCGCTGTCCCCCCGCCTGCGTATCGCCCATGACCATCTGCAAAATGGTGATGGCGCCGGCGGCGAATTTACCGGCTGGGTGCGCCTGCCGGAGGACTATGACAAGGCGGAATTTGCCCGCATCAAGGCGGCGGCGAAGAAAATACAGTCCGATTCCCAGGCGCTGGTGGTCATCGGTATCGGCGGCTCCTACCTGGGTGCCCGGGGTGTCATCGAATGCCTGCGCTCGCCCAATTACAACCTGAAAAAGAAGAATACGCCCAACATTTACTTTATCGGCAACGGCCTCAGCTCCGACGCGCTGACCGAGGTGATGGAGCTGGTGGACGGCGTGGACTTCTCCGTGAACGTTATCTCCAAGTCCGGTACCACCACGGAGCCCGCCGTGGCCTTCCGCTTTTTCCGTGAGCTGCTGGAGAAGAAGTACGGCCCGGAGGAGGCCGCCCGGCGCATCTATGCCACCACCGACGCCCGCAAGGGGGCCCTGAAGGGCCTGGCCGACGATAAGGGCTACGAGGAGTTCGTGGTGCCGGACAACATCGGCGGACGGTACAGTGTGCTCACGGCCGTGGGTCTGCTGCCCATTGCTGTGGCCGGCATCGATATCGACGCGCTGATGGCCGGTGCGGCGGATATGATGCGCGAATGTGCCCTGGCGGACATGAACGCCAATCCCGCCTGGCAGTATGCCGGCGCCCGGTATGAGCTGTACCGCACCGGGAAGAAGATCGAGCTGCTGGCGGCCTATGAGCCCTGCTTCCGCTTTATGTCCGAGTGGTGGAAGCAGCTGTACGGCGAGAGCGAGGGCAAGGAGAACAAGGGTCTGTTCCCCGCCAGTGTGGAGTTTACCGCCGACCTGCACTCCATGGGCCAGTACATCCAGGAGGGTGAGCGCCACCTGTTCGAGACGGTGGTGCGCTTCGGCCCCTCTCAAAACGAAAACCCCGTGCCCTATGACGAGGGCAACGGCGACGGCCTGAACTTCCTGGCGGGCAAGAGCATGGACTTTATCCGCCAGCAGGCCATGGACGGTACGCTGCTGGCTCATGTGGAGGGCGGCGTGCCCAACGTGACGCTGCGGACAGGATCCGTCAGCGAGCAGACCCTGGGCGGGCTGATCTACTTCTTTGAGTACGCCTGCGGCCTGTCCGGCTACCTGCTGGACGTGAACCCCTTTGACCAGCCCGGCGTGGAGGCCTATAAGAAAAATATGTTCGCCCTGCTGGGCAAGCCGGGGTATGAGGACCTGCGGCAGACGCTGCTGGGGAAGCTGGAAAAGTAAAAGTGCCCAAAAATAAGTTTACTTTTTCTGCATTGCTATTTTTCCACCGGTATGGTATGCTGTACTCAGGTGGAAACCACCAATGACAAAGGAGTGATTTCTTATGGTTAGACTGATCATGGGTGCCAACGGTGCCGGTAAGACCAAGCAGCTCATCGAGCTCATCCACACCAGTGTGGAGTCCGAGACCGGAAGTGTCGTGTGCATCGAGCCTAAGGGCGATATGACCTACGACGTCAGCTACAACGTCCGTCTGGTCAACGCCGGCGAGTATAATGTGGATTCTTTTGACTGCCTGCGCGGCTTCCTGTGCGGTATGTACGCGGGCAATTACGATATTTCCCATGTGTTCGTGGATAATCTCTGCAAGATCGCCGGCAGCAACGACCTGCAGGCGGTAGAGACGTTCCTTCACTGGCTGGACCGCTTCAGCGAGGAGAATGGCGTGAAGTTCACCGTCACCATCAGCGCGGACGAGGACACCGCTACCGAGGGCATGAAGCAGTACATCTGAGGTTTTTATCCGAAATACAAAAAGAACCGCCGGGACGGCGGTTCTTTTTTCTTTCACCCCAGCAGATACAGCACCAGCCCATACACCACGCTGGCAGCGGTGCCGAACACGATCACCGGCCCGGCCACAGTGAACATCTTGACCGCCGTGCCGGTGACGATGCCCTCTGCCCGGAAGTCGATGGCCGGCGAGGCTACGGCGTTGGCGAAGCCGGTGATGGGCACCAGCGTGCCTGCCCCGGCGTACCGCGCCAGCCGGTGGTACAGCCCCAGCGCCGTCAGCAGCACCGACAGGAACACCAGCGTTACCGAGGTGGCGATGGCCGCCGTCTGCTGCGTCAGCCCCAGCGCCTGCCAGCCGTTGGCGATCAGCTGTCCCAGTGTGCAGATCCCACCGCCGACGACAAAGGCCAGCGCTGTGTCCTTGCCGATGGGTGAGCTGGGCGACAGCTGCCGTACCAGCGCGTCATATTCCTTAGGTGTCACGCCATCACATCCTTTCGCCGGTAATATGTGCCGCTTTCGCCGCGGCTATACTTGTCAAAACCCATGAAAGCGGCTATAATAATACGGTGATCTCAGGAAAGGAGGGCGTCAGTTATGTACGACCCTGCCCATCCCTTCGGGCGCAAGGCGGTCCAGCTGGCCGTGATCGACCCGGTGAGCTGCACCGGCTGCGGCTGGTGCGCCATGTTCTGCCCCATGAAGTGCATCGACCTGCGGCCGGACGGCTATTATGAGGTCCGTCAGGATGACTGCATCGGCTGCCGCAGCTGCAAGGTCAACTGCTTTTACGGCGCTGTGACCATACTGCCGCCTCAGGTACGCTGATATGCAGAAAGAAAAAGCCCCTCTCGGGCTCTATATCCACATCCCCTTCTGCCGCCAGAAATGCGCCTACTGCGACTTTTACTCTTTGCCCCGCAGCGAGGAGAAGATGGACGCCTATACCGCCGCCCTGCTGCGCCATATCGAGGAGGTCGCGCCCCGCACTGCTGCCCATCGGGTGGACACGGTGTACTTCGGCGGCGGTACCCCCAGCTATCTGGGACCGGACCGCCTGACAAAGCTGCTGCGGACCCTCCGCAAGCGCTGCCCTGTGGCCCGCGACGCCGAGATCACGTTGGAGGCCAACCCGGACTCCGCCTGTGACGTCAAGGCCCTGCGTGCGCTGCGTCGGGCGGGCTTCAACAGGATATCTCTGGGCGTTCAGTCGGCGGATGACGGCCTGCTTCGCGCCATCGGCCGCATCCATACCTTTGCCCAGGTGCAGGAGGCCGTGGCCGCCGTGCGGAAGGCCGGGTTCAAAAACCTCAGTATGGACCTGATCTATGGCCTGCCGGGCCAGACCATGCAGCAGTGGGAGGACACCCTCGCCGCCGCCATCGCCCTGGCCCCGGAGCATATCTCCTGCTACGGCCTGAAGCTGGAACCCGGCACGCCCCTGTATGACCGCCGGGACAGCGAGTGCTTTCCGGACGACGATGCCCAGGCGGATATGTATCTCTACGCCGTCACCGTTTTGGCACAGAACGGCTATGAACAGTACGAGATATCCAACTTTGCCAAGCCGGGCTTTGCCTCCCGCCACAATTTGAAATACTGGCACATGGAGGAGTATGCCGGCTTCGGGCCCGGCGCCCACTCCGACTTCGGCGGCGTGCGCTACGCCTACGTCCGGGACCTGGACAGCTACATAAGCGGTCGCCTGATCCTGTCGGAGTCCGAGTCCGACGCTACGCTGACTCGCGATTACGAGTACGTCATGCTGTCCCTCCGCACGGCGGAGGGCATCGACCGCCGGTATTTCGAGACGACCTACCGCCAGCGGTTCCAGCCCATGGAGGATCTGTTCGTGCAGTATGAGCGCACGGGTCTGGCCGCCCGAACGGAGAACGGCTGGCGCCTGACGCCCCGCGGCTTTCTGGTGTCCAACAGCATCATCGTGGCCCTGGAGGAGGCGCTGGCTACCCAGAAAATACGCCGGGAGCAGGCCCTGGCCCAGCGGGATTATCGGATAATTTAACTGAAAAAGGCGGCTGTGTGCCGCCTTTTTCCGCTTTCCTCTTGACATTTTTTCAAAACCGTGCTACATTGTCAGCAATATTGAAAGTTGCGATGAAGGGGACAGGCCGTGCCTCATGTCCACGCGAAGAGAGCCGCCGTTTGGTGCAAGGCGGACGGGACAGGGACACCGAACATCACCCCGGAGCATCCGCCTGAAAGCTCGCCGAGTAAGCGCGGACGGCAAGGGAGCCGTTACCTTCTCCCCGCCCCATTCCGTGGGGGATGAGTGGCCGCCCCGGCGGCAACGAGAGTGGTACCGCAGAGGACGTTTTTCCGCGCCTTTGTCTCTTGAACGAGACAAAGGCGCTTTTTATTTTGTTTTCAAAACTATTCAGATAAAGGAGAAGCAACATGGAGTACAAGAAGACACTGAATATGCCCAAAAGCGGCTTTCCCATGCGCGCCGGCCTGCCCGCCCGCGAGCCGGAGATGCTGAAGCACTGGGAAGAGCTGGACCTTTACAATGAGCTGCTGAAGAAGAACGAGGGCAAGCCCCTGTTCTCCCTCCACGACGGCCCTCCGTTCTCTAACGGCGCGCTGCACATGGGCCACGCCCTGAACAAGTCCCTGAAGGACTTTATCACCCGCATGTACGCGATGCGCGGCTACTATACCCCCTATATCCCCGGCTGGGACAACCACGGTATGCCCATCGAGTCCGCCATCATCAAGCAGAACAAGCTGAACCACAAGGCCATGAGCGTCTCTGAGTTCCGCAGTGCCTGCCATGAGTTTGCCGACCACTACATCGACGTGCAGCGCGACGGCTTCAAGCGCATGGGTGTGGTGGGCGACTGGGAGCATCCCTACAAGACCATGGATCCCGGCTTCGAGGCCCAGGAGGTCCGTGTGTTCGGCAGAATGTACCAGAACGGTCACATCTACAAGGGCCTGAAGCCCGTGTATTGGTGCCCCCACGACGAGACGGCCCTGGCCGAGGCGGAGATCGAGTATAAGGACGACCCCTGCACCACCGTCTACGTCAAGTTCCCCATGCATGACGATCAGGGCAAGCTGGGCCATCTGGACCACAGCAAGCTGTACTTCGTGATCTGGACCACCACCGTCTGGACCCTGCCCGGCAACCTGGCCATCGCCCTGCACCCCGACGAGAGCTACGCCGTGGTCAAGGCGCCCAACGGCGAGATGTACATCATGGCCGAGGCCCTGGTTGAGAAGGTCATGAAGATCGGCGGCTTCGACAGCTACGAGATCGTGGAGACGCACCCCGGCTCCTTCTTCGAGAACATGCTGGCCGACCATCCCTTCCTGCCCAAGACCTCCCGTCTGGTACTGGCGGATTACGTCACCATGGACTCCGGTACCGGCTGCGTCCACACCGCACCCGGCTTCGGTGCCGACGACTATGTGACCTGCAAGCGCTACGGCATGGACATGGTGGTGCCCGTGGACGATCAGGGCAAGCACACCGCCTACGCCGGCAAGTACGAGGGCATGACCACCGATGCGTCCAACCCCGTCATCCTGCAGGATATGAAGGACAACGGCACTCTGTTCGCCAGCGAGGACATCGTCCACAGCTACCCCCACTGCTGGCGCTGCAAGCAGCCCATCATCTTCCGTGCCACCCCCCAGTGGTTCTGCTCCGTGGACAGCTTCAAGGACGAGGCCATCGCCGCCTGTGAGGACGTGCGCTGGGTGCCCGCCTGGGGCAAGGACCGTATGCGCTCCATGATCCTGGAGCGCACCGACTGGTGCATCAGCCGCCAGCGCCGCTGGGGCCTGCCGATCCCCGTGTTCTACTGCAAGGACTGCGGCAAGCCCGTCTGCACCCCCGAGAGCATCGAGGCCGTGGCCGGGCTGTTCGAGAAGGAGGGCTCCAACGCCTGGTTCGACAGAGACGCCGCCGACATCCTGCCCAAGGGCTTCACCTGCCCCCACTGCGGCAAGGCCGCCGGATTTGATAAGGAGACGGACACGCTGGACGGCTGGTTCGACTCCGGCTCCACCCACTTCGCCTCCATGAAGCGGGATCAGGGCTTCTGGCCCGCCACCATGTATCTGGAGGGCCTGGACCAGTACCGCGGCTGGTTCCAGTCCTCCCTGCTGGTGGCCGTGGGCGCTCTGGGCCGCGGCGCACCGTTCAAGGAGTGCGTCACCCACGGCTGGACCGTGGACGGCGAGGGCAAGGCCATGCACAAGTCCTTGGGCAACGGCGTGGACCCCTACGAGGTCTTCAACAAGTACGGTGCGGACCTGCTGCGCCTGTGGGCCGCCAGGGCCGACTACCAC
>OKVH01001425.1_pt1 | contig 11158 bp, 10 predicted proteins | sample 1604791 | NCBI WGS metagenome assembly OKVH01 (sample SAMN01760919, study PRJEB22395) | human gut metagenome | reverse complement strand
TATACATTTATCCTTTTTTACTAAATCTATAGTATCTTGTATTACAGTTAATGTTCTAAGTCCTAAGAAGTCCATCTTTAAAAGTCCCAGTTCTTCTAATGTAGTCATTATATATTGTGTAGATATTGTATTATCTCTCATATATAATGGTACATAATTTACAACTGGCTCTTTTGTTATAACTATTCCACAAGCATGTGTTGAAGCTTGTCTTGGCATTCCCTCTAATGCCATAGCTATTTCTATTAATTTCTTTACTGTTGCATCATTTTCATATAATTCTTTTAACTCTCTATTTTGTTCTAATGCTTTTTTTATTGTTATGTGTAATTCATTTGGTATCATTTTTGCCAATTTATCTGTTTCAGCATAAGGTACATCTAATGCTCTACCCACATCACGAATTACCATTCTTGCTGACATTGTTCCAAAAGTTATTATTTGTGATACATTTTCTTTACCATATTTATCACAAACATACTCTATAACCTTGTCTCTTTTTTCATAACAAAAGTCTACATCAAAATCTGGCATACTTATTCTCTCCGGATTCAAAAATCTCTCAAAAATAAGATTATATTTTATTGGGTCTATATCTGTAATTCCTATACTATATGCTACAATAGAACCTGCACCTGAACCACGTCCTGGTCCTACTGGTATATTGTGTGTTTTAGCATAATTTATATAATCCCATACTATAAGAAAATAATCTACATATCCCATTTTCTTAATTACACTAAGCTCATATTGTGCCCTATCTTGTATTTCTTTAGTAATATTTTGTCCATATCTTTTTGCCAGGCCGGCCTGTGTTAAGCTTTCTAAATAATCATAATGTGTACTATATTGTTCTGGAACATCATAATTAGGCAGAATTGTATGTCCAAATTCAAATTCCACATTACATTTTTCTGCTATTTTTACTGTATTTTCTATTGCTTCTGGTATATTTTTAAAATATTCTATCATTTCTTCAGGAGATTTTACATATAATTCATCTGTATCAAAACGCATTCTATCTTCATCTGTCATTTTTTTACCTGTTTGTATACAAAGTAAAACTTCGTGATTATATGCATCTTCTTTTTTTAAATAATGTGCATCATTTGTTGCTACAAGTGGAATATTCAATTCTCTTGATAAGTCCACAAGTTTTTGATTCACCAATACTTGTTCCTTTATTCCATTATTTTGGACCTCTAGATAGTAATCTTCTCCAAATAAGTTTTTAAACCACAAGGCTACTTTTTTAGCTTCCTCGATATTATTATTAAGAATAGCTTGGTTTACTTCTCCAGCTAAGCAAGCACTTAAGCAAATTATTCCTTCATGATATTTTTCCAAAATTTCTTTATCAATACGTGGCTTATAATAAAATCCTTCTATAAAACCCAAAGACACTAGTTTAGCCAAATTTTTATAGCCCTCATTATTTTTAGCCAGCAAAATTAAATGGTTATATTTTTCATCTATTTTAGGCTCCTTGTCTTTTCTTCCTCTTGGAGCGACATAAACTTCACAGCCAATAATCCAGCGGCAAATGGTGCAGCTATTACTGTTGAAATATCTAAAACCCTGATACCTTCCAATAATTTCATACTAATACTCCTCTCATAAAGAAATACTGCGATACACAATTTCTCCACCGGTAATAGTCAGCTGCGGTACAAGCACTTCTCTGCCTATTCTTGTTTCCTTCTGTGTATCACTGAAGCAGATATATTTATCACAACGTTTTAAAATTGCCACATCCGCAAGAAATCCTTCCTGCAGTTGTCCGATTTCGCTTTCCATCCCCATAATCTTTGCCGGAATGCTGGTACAACGCGCAATAATTTCCGGCAGCGGCATTTTTAAGAACAAATACTTTGACATCAGATACGGCATTGAAAACACCGGATCTTTAAACAAAGTTTTTACTGTCAAATCAGTAGAGATGATATCCGGATAAAAGCCTTCAGCTATAGCTTTTTCCGCTACTTTAAATGACCAATGATTGCCTCCATTAGCCGCATCAATAATAACAGGGCTGAAGAAATGCTTCTTTGTATTTACCATCTTCTCCAGCCGGACAGCCGGATTGACGAAGGTATTTATAACGACGAGATCGACCAGTATTTCTCGTATCGGGAATGGAAAAAGAAACACCAGCCTTTAAGTGGAGTGACCGTAAGGGAAATCCTCGCAACCGAAGATCTGAATGAGGATGCTTTACTTCGGATTTTTGATGGAGTCACCGCTGCTTTCTACAAATCCGATGAGTACAACAGTCGAGAATATCGTTATTCAAACCTTTCGGAGTTACGCAAGGCTATGAAGCATAAGGAGGGCGGCACGAATGGGAAAGCCCAGTAAGGACTATGCCGTTCCTCTTTGGGAAAAAGCAAACCTCACCGTTTATGAAGCGGCAGCCTACTCAGGTATTGGCGCAGATAAGCTACGAGAGCTGTCCGACAGAGAGGATTGCGAGTTTGTCTTGTGGAACGGCACAAAGCGGCTCATCAAAAGGAAAAAGCTCGATGAGTTTTTGGAAAGAGCCTATTCAATCTAACAATCAACGATGCGATTCGCAAAATCGCATCGTTGTTCCAAACGGTGGTTATCGGTATCCTAAAGCCAAACGAAAATGAAGGAGGAAACCGATATGACCAAGCAGGAAAAAGATAACCGAGTTCCCCTTTGGGAAAGAATGAACCTGACTTTAGAAGAAGCCGCCGCTTACACTGGTATCGGAACGGATAAACTTCGTGAGTTGTCGAATCGTGAGTCGTGTGACTTTGTTCTATGGGTCGGTACAAAAAGGCTTCTAAAGCGCAAGCAATTAGAGGAGTTCCTGATTAAGAGCTTCTCAATCTAAAACAGGAGGTTACTATGACTAAAAAGAAACAGGTCCGCGTAAGGTTCGACAGCAACCGTACCCGACTTAAAACAGGAGAAACCCAGCGTCCCAACGGCACTTATGCGTACCGTTGGTCAACGCCTGACGGAAAAAGGCATTCTATTTATGCTCCAACGCTGGAAAAGCTGAGAGAGCAGGAAGAACAGATCATTGTGGACAAGCACGACGGAATACGGTCGGATGTCAAAAGCATCACCGTAAATGAGATGTTCGATCTTTGGTGTCAGCTCAAAAGGGGAATCAAGGACAGCACATTCAAGAATTATATTTATATGTATGAGCTGTTTGTAAAACCGTCTTTCGGAAAGAACCGACTTGTCCAAGTAAAAAAGTCTGATGTGCGGAAGTTCTACAACTCCCTTGCTGACGGCAAGGTTCTGAAGATTGCCACGATAGATAATGTCCATAATGTACTCCACCAAGTCTTTCAGGTGGCAGTCGATGATGGAATGATTCGACAGAACCCAACAGACAATATGCTCAAAGAACTGAAGCTCTCCCACGGCTTTGAGCGTGAGAAGAAAGAGGCATTGACCGTGGCTCAGCAGAAGTTGTTCTTTGACTATATGCTCAGCCACCCCAAGGACACCCACTGGTATCCAGTGTTCTATGTTATGGCAAACACGGGGATGCGAGTCGGTGAGATCACCGGGCTTCGCTGGAGCGACATTGACTTGAAAAAGGGCATTATCCGAGTCAACCACACGCTTGTCTATTATAATCACCGTGACGAAAAGGGCTGCTACTTTTCCATCAACACGCCCAAGACAAAAGCCGGTGAACGAGAAATCCCAATGACCGAGGGGGTGAAACAAGCCTTCTTAATGGAGCGAGAGTTTCAATCTCAGGCTGAAATCAGCAGTAAGAGCCGAGTGGACGGCTATGACGACTTTATTTTTGTCAACCGTTACGGGGATGTTCAAAATCAGGGAAACCTCAACAAAGCACTCCGCCGTATGATGCGAGATTGTAATGATGAAATCCTCGAAAAATATGGAGCAGACTCTGATCCTGTTCTTCTGCCACAGTTCAGTTGTCACATTCTCCGGCACACATTCGCAACAAGGCTATGTGAGTCGGGAGCAAACCTCAAATTCATTCAGAGCATCTTGGGACACGCTGATGTATCGACGACGATGAATATCTATGTTGATGTGACCGACGCTCTGAAAAAGAAAGAGATCACCGCCTTTGATGACTATATGACAACCAAGCTGGAAACTTGAAGGAAAGCACTCTGTGAGTAATTCGCAGAGTGCTTTCCCTTTTTCGCACATTTCTCAAAACTGAGGATGGAAATTATACTATAAGCAGTAATGAGAAATGGAGCGTTCAGATATGGAGAATAGTTTAAGCAGGATGCGACCGCATCTTGTATCAGAATGGTCAGAAAAGAACTTCCCGATGACTCCTGATACCGTGACCTTTGGGTCTAATAAAATTGTGTGGTGGAAAGGGGCTTGCGGTCACGAATGGCAGACAAGCATTAAAGCTCGCTCCGCAGGCGAGCAATGCCCAATATGTTCGGGAGCGAGGGTGCTTCGAGGTTATAACGACTTTGAAAGTAAGTTTCCTGAGCTTGCGAAGGAATGGTCGCCCAAGAATGAGCCGCTAAAACCGTCAATGATTACAGCGGCTACGCACAGGAAGGTAATATGGCAGTGCAAGCTCGGACACGAATGGACGGCGTCCGTGAAAAGCCGGACAGTGAACGGTACAGGTTGTCCCTACTGCTCACACAACTTTGTACTACCGGGCTTCAACGACTTGGCAAGCCGTTTCCCTGAAATCGCTGCGGAGTGGTCAGAGCGCAACCTTCCGCTGACGCCGGATCAGGTTACGGCTTTCAAGAATATTAAAGTTTGGTGGCAATGTCGCTTGGGTCACGAATGGAACACATTGATTTCAACCCGTGCCGGAGGAAGTCAGTGTCCCTATTGTAGTGGGATAAAGCTGCTCAAAGGCTTTAATGACCTGCAAACGAAGTTCCCGTCGCTCGCCATAGAGTGGTCGGATAAAAACCTGCCGTTAACTCCCGATGCGGTCAATGAGAAGTCAACAAAGAATGTTTGGTGGAAATGCCGTACCTGCGGCTATGAATGGAAAGCCGTCGTCAAAGCACGGGTCAAAGGCGGTATGTGTTCTGTTTGTGCTGAGAGAGCCATTCTGCAAGGTCATAATGATCTTGGAACAACTGATCCTCACTTACTCTCAGAATGGGACTTTGAAAAGAACTACAAGTGGACACCGAGCAATGTATCGAGAAACTCAATGAAGGTCGTTTGGTGGAAATGCGGAGCAGGACACTCTTACCGTGCCAAAATCACAGATAGAACTATTGAGCAAAAGGGTTGCCCTCAATGTGAAGCGGAGTTTCAACAGGCTCTCCCGCAGATGCTGATAATGATGTATGGAGCACAGAACGGCATTACGGTCAAAAGCAATAGCGACTCGGAGCTTGGAATGCGACTTGTTGCATACCTCCCTGAATTACATTGTGCGGTCGATATTGCCGGAGCAACCGTGACGGAGAAAAGAGAGCAAAGCGTGAAAGCCCACATTTGTCAAAGTAACCGGCTGGGTTACTACCTTATTAAAAGAACTGCGGATGCTTCGCAAATGGCAGCGGAAATCAAAACGCTATTTATCCGCAATCATATCTATCTCCATACGGATTCCGAGAAAGATGTTCAAGTGCTTCGAGAGAGATTTTTAGAATGGAAATATCGAAATGCTTGTAAACTGAACGGAAAATATTGAGTTTCGTTAAGCCGTGTGTTATACTGTTTTAGTCGTAAGTTTCAGTATAGCACACGGCTCGTTTTCAAAAAAATGAAGCCACCTTACGCCAGCTTACTCCACGGCTTACGCCATTAGATTTTCCGCTATCTGAATTAGGCGTAACTGAGCTTACCCCAGCTTCAAATGAGTAGATGCCGGTCGGGACTTATAGACGCTAAGCGGAGCTTATCTAAGGCTGGTCACGAAAATCCCGACAATGAAGACCCTGGACCCAAAGAAGGCTGAAAACAAAGCCGAAAAAGCAGCGGTAAATGGTTCTGCAGAGGATGCAACCGTGTCCGCGCCAAGCGTACAGATTGATCTTTCCAAGGTGAAAATCGAGCCGTTGTTTGCAGATGATGTAGACTTTGAGACATTCAGCAAGTCTGATTTCAGAGTGGTTAAGATCGAAGCCTGTGAGGCAGTGCCGAAGTCCAAGAAGCTCCTGAAATTCACACTGAATGACGGAACAGACCGGAAACGCACCATTTTAAGCGGTATTCACGAGTATTACGAGCCGGAAGAGCTGGTTGGTAAGACCTGTGTGGCAATCACAAACCTGCCGCCGAGAAAGATGATGGGTATTGATTCCGAGGGTATGCTGATTTCCGCAGTGTACGAGTATGACGGACGGGAAGGCTTAAATCTTTTGATGCTGGATGACAGTATTCCGGCAGGAGCAAAGCTGTACTAAAGAGGTCATTTACTACAAAAAATCGCGTTACTACAACTTTTCTACAACTTTTGCGCGAGACCCTACGAAACCGGATGAAGCAATATGAAAGGCGGATCTGCTTATAAAATGCAGATTCGCCTTTCTTTTTACATCAGCTTCATGTTCACACTAATGTTTTTTGCCTTCTCCTGCATATTCTCTTGTGTAATATGGGTGTAGATGTCCATTGTAGTAGAGAAATCGGCATGCCCCATGACTTGCTGAATGAATTTAACATCGTTGGTGCTTTCGCAGAGCCGGGTACAGAAGGTGTGCCGCAAGTTGTGAACACTAAAATGAGGGAGCAGATCCGGTTCACGGTCTTCCAGTTCAGCCTGATCCATTTCCTCCATGTTGTAAGTTACGCTGATTCTCTCAATCGCCCGATTGATATTGTGGGCGCTCATGAATGAGCCGGTTCGGTTGCGGAAAACAAAACCGTGAACTCCTCCTAACACCAGTTGATCGTCTGGATACAATGCGTCGATGGTTTCAATCTGGAGGCGAAGCTGCTCGGCCACCTCTGGATAGAGGATAGGGATAATTCGTGTACCGCTCTCAGTTTTGGGAGTGGTAATGTGAAATCCGGCTTTTCCGTCAATGACCCGGTAGATTAAGTTGTGGTTGACCGAGATTGTGTTTTCGCTCAAGTTAATATCGCTTTTGGTAATGCCGGTACATTCTGCTACACGCATTCCTGTTCCAAGGAGCACAGTCATGATGGGGAGCCAATGGCTGTATGTAGGGGACTTGGCAATAAAACGCAGGAAATTCTGCTGTTGCGTTTTAGTGAGTGCGATCCGCCGTTTAGGCTTTGGAGCGCTGCCATCCGTCTTGAGCTTGCGGTAAATGCCCTTGCTGGGATTTTTGCGGATGTAATCGTCGTCCACGGCCATTTCAAGCGTAGGGTGAACAATGGTGTTGATGCTCTCCAGTGAGTTGATAGCAAAGCCGTGTTTCAGCAGTTTGGTATAAAACGCGAGAATATCACTTCTGTGGATTTGTGGCAGAGGCATGTTAGCGAAAGGCTCTTCTTTCACATAGAAGTCCCACAGGTAAAGATAATTTGCTCTGGTAGAGGGCTTCAGTTTGATGTTGTTATTCATGTAGACCTTGAACATATCATTCAGGGTAAGCTTCATGGCTTCCTGAGTACGGATGCCATCATCCTTATCTTTGTTGATCTGCTTTTCTTTGACACGAAGACTTGCGAGATCGGAGTCGTAAAGATATTTCTTTTTAGTGCCTAATTTGTAGACATACATATAGCTGCCATCTGCCCGTTGTGTTTCTCCAGGCCGAAGATTTCGTCCTTTGTTGTCTTTTCTCACTTTTGCCATTACTGGTACCTCCTGATTATAAAAGTGTAGTGCGCCTTACTGGCATGGTTATTTAGCCGGAAATATCATAAAGATATTCTTTGATACGCTGGACACTCCATAGGACACGGGTGTTCATGGTAATGCGTGCATTGGCAAGATCCCCAATCTGTACTGCAGTGTGCCTTCCACAGCACAACAGTTTGCAAAGGGTATCGGTATCAACAGCCAAGCACTGCTCCGGCGGTAGGTCATTCGGTTTTCTTTTCTCCATAATCGTCCTCCTTTTTTCGATTACAATGATCCCTTACGATTTGTAGAAGAAGGTTTTCAACAAAAACAATGAAAACGGTCTTGAGGTCAGGAGGTATTGAAATAACAAAAGAACTCTAATGGGGCCATTTCCTACGCCAGAACGGTTCTGCCGTGTATTTCAGGCTGCTGCTGTGCAGCACTTCGATTATGGGCGCGCTTCTGTGGTCATCGCACACTGTCCAGAATTCCTGTATAACTCCCCATAGAGGTTATGAACTTGTCAAGGTACTAAAAGAGTGTAGGGATCATCCGGTATTACCAAATGATCCGATACATCCTATAAATAGGCAGGGAAGAAAGAACTTCTGCAAAGAGGAAAGAAAATTTAAAGAAAATCCAAAAATCAATATATAGAATATTTGAATTGACAAGCACTATATATTGTGTTAGAATTGCAATGTAATTGATTTTTGTGCGTTGCCCGTCAGGGTACACAGGCTTTAGGGCTTGTGTTGCGGAGTAATGACTGCATTGCACACGCTGTTAATTTTGTACTTGTGTCAGTAGTATCACTGCGCCTTTTCAGGCCGGTATATTGCTGGCTTTTTTTATTTTATGGGATTTACCCACCATTGCGAGAATGACATCGGTTCATAGGCAACTATGGGCGCCAGGCTTTATGCCGTCTGTCATTCTCGCTTTTTTATTGCCTGTAAGCCTGAAAGGGCTTTAAGGATAAATCAAAACTGAGAAAGGCAGGTCATGTACATGAATGTGAAGCAGAAAAGAAAGCAGAATGGTCGGCGGGTCAAGCCGGCACATTCCACGGACTGGAAGATGAAGAGACAGGCAGTATCTTCGCTCCGGCCCCGAAATGTTGCACCAATGGCGAGGGCAGTTATTTTGCCCCGAAGATCACGAAGGGGGATTTGATATGTCCGGCAGCAATAGTGCTGAACGAAAGCGGCATGAACCGCTGGTGCTGGTAGAAACGGCAGATATTTCAGAAGAAGACTGGCTGGATTACCGGCGCCGTGGAATCGGCGGCAGCGATGTATCGGCGATCTTTGGCACTTCTCCATTCCGGACAGCCAGGGATCTGTACTACGACAAACTGAACATAGCGTCAGTGGAAGATGATGAGGGCAACTGGGTTGCCATGGAAATGGGGCATTTGCTGGAGCCTCTGGTAGCAAAGATATTCGAGCGGAAAACCGGATATCGGGTCTACCAAATCAAAAAGATGTTCCAGCACCCACAGTATCCTTGGATGCTGGCTGATGTGGACTACTTTGTGGAACTGCCGGATGGCACCACAGCGATCCTTGAGATCAAGACCACAAACTATAATGCCAGAGATAACTGGTGGATGAATGGGAAGGAGACTGTTCCAGTCTACTATGAATCTCAGGGGCGTCATTATATGGCAGTAACGGATCTTGACCGATGTTTCTTTTGCTGCCTGTATGGTAACAACGAGGAGGAAGTTATTATCCGGGAGGTCAAGCGTGATTTCGAGTATGAGGCTGAGATGGTCTTTTTGGAGCAGTATTTCTGGGAAAACCATGTGCAGCGCCATGTGCCGCCGCCCTATACAGAAAGTGGGGCCTTGATTATTGAGAGCGCACGCAAACACTTTGGCCCGGCAGATAAAAATGCCCCGGCCGTTGCACTCGACCTGGATATGACTGCAAAACTCATGCAGTATTTGCGGCTTCTGGATGAAAAGAAAAATGCAGAGGTGTACTCCAAAGAAATCGACAAGGATATTCAGCGTCTGAAGGCGCTGTTGATTGCGGAAATGGGTACCAGCTGTACTGCAGTCTGTGAGCAGGAGGGAGTGAACTATACGGTTACCTATACCCCTGTTCGCAAGTCCATCATCGACAAGGATAACCTGCTTCGGTTGAAACTGGAGCATCCGGATATTTACGAACAGTTTGTTACAGTATCCGAATCCAGACGGTTCAGTGTTAGAGCCTCGATTATGGAGGCCGCTTAGTGAGGTGAAAAAGGATGAATTGTATTGGTACCTACGACGGGACGATTTTTTATAATCCTGCCAATAAGTTTTGTATCGTCAGTGTAAAAACCGCAGACCAGAGCGTGCCAGCTGAGGCCAGGTCAAACAGGCGGTACAAAGACCATTTGATCCGCTTTACAGCTGTGGGGTATGAGATTCCACGGACAGATGCGGTAGAGTTGGAACTGGATGGGGAATGGGCAAAAGGCAAGTATGGTGTCCAGCTCCAGGTGGAGCAGTGGCGTGAAATTGTGCCCAGAACAAAAAACGGCGTAGAGGGCTATCTTGCCTCCGGGCTTATCAAAGGGATTGGTCCCAAAACCGCCGCAGACATTGTGGAGCGGTTCGGTGTGGACACACTGGATATTCTGGAACACCAGCCGGAGCGGCTGTTGGAGATCCGGGGCATTACGGAAAATAAATTGGAGGACATCAAAGCTTCTTATGCAGAAAACCGTATGCTCCAAGGAATTATGACCTTGCTGGCACCGTTTAAGATTACTCCCAAGACGGCATTGAAAATATATCAATATTTCGGCCCGACCAGCGTAGAGATTTTGGAAAAGAGCCCATTTGAGCTTTGCCAGATCTCCGGCTTTGGATTTCGGCGGGTAGATGCAATCGTACAAAAGAGCGGGGGCAATCTCCATGACCCTATGCGTATCAAAGGGGCTGTCTTTTGTGCGCTGGATGAGGGCAAGAGTAAACGAGGCCATCTGTACATCAGTTCTGAAGAACTGGAGAAATCAGCGCTGAAACTGCTCAATGAGAAGATACCTGTACCGGAGCTTCGCCTGCATCAGCAGGAAGTCAGGGATATGATGCAGGAAATGATCCTGAATGGAGCAATCGTTTCCGTGAAGGATAATATCTATCTTCCCAGAGTGTTTGCCCAAGAGGACGAAACGGCGCGCCGGATCGCCCAGCGTCTGGTCGCCCAGATGCCAGTAGAGCATATTGCGCCGGTACTGGAACAGGTCAAGGTTGAAATGGGACTGCGCTTGTCTGCACAGCAGGAGGCTGCGGTCTATGCAGCATTTAGGCATGGCTTGTCAGTGATTACGGGTTCTCCTGGTACTGGTAAAACAACAGTGCTGCGGACGATACTTGAGGTTTACCGGCGGCTGTACCCTGATGGCAAAATTGCTCTTATGGCACCTACC
>OKVH01001408.1_pt1 | contig 11234 bp, 9 predicted proteins | sample 1604791 | NCBI WGS metagenome assembly OKVH01 (sample SAMN01760919, study PRJEB22395) | human gut metagenome | reverse complement strand
AGCCACTCTGCGGCGGTGGCGAGCACGGAGCCGGTATCTACCTGCGGCAGATTTAGCTCGGGATGCCATTCGGCCAGGGTGGCGATGCGCGTCTGCAGGGCCTGCACGTCGTCGTTGAAGTCGAACATCGAAAGTCCCTCCTTCGGCGCCGCACGGCAGATTGCATCGATGGTGAGCTTACGTACTTCCGGCCCGCTGGCCTGGCGCGTCGCAACAATCAGCGCTCCGATGCGCAACTCGCTGCGGGCCACGGCGCGGGCGGCGCGCGAGTCCCACCCTACGTTCTCGATCCACCGGCCGGCTTCGGCGGCGAAATCCTCGCTGAGCGGTGCGGCGAGATATATCCTGCTGCCGGTCGATGCCACCGCAAGCAGCGGGTTGCCTGCCAGCGGATCGGCCTCGTTCAGGCCGACGTATTCGCCGCTTGCCAGGCGATAGCGCCCGTCGGTGGTGGCCATGGCAACACGTTCGGGGAAGGCGAGCGCTACAAGCCGTCCTGCCGCGCAGGGATCGAATGTGGCGTTGTCGGCCTCGCATTCTATCAGACGGCGGTATTGCGAGGCGATGTCGGCGATGCGTTGCCAGCGGCCGGTGCAGCGGCTGCGGCGATACTGCCGCAGCAGGGCGATGCGGGTGGTAATGTCGGCGTCGGCCTCATCATTGAGCGGATCTTTCTCTTCGAGGAGGGCGGCAATGTCGCAGCCCAGGGCACGCAGCTGCGGTGTGGAGGCGCTGTCGAGCATTCGCGCTATGCGCGGGTGGCAGGGAAGGGCGGCCAGACGGCGTCCGGCAGCGGTGATACGGCCGTCGTCGTCGAGAGCACCGAGCGATTTGAGCAGCGTCTGTGCATGCGCTATGTGTCCCGGTGGCGGTGGCGTAATCCACGGCAGACGGCCTGGGTCGCTTTCACCCCAGGCGGTTATATCGAGTACCATCGGCGCAAGGTCGGCGGTAAGTATCTCAGGCTCGCGCATCGACGCCATGCGGTGCTCGGCGGCACGGCTCCAGAGACGGTAGCATACCCCTTCGGAGAGACGCCCGGCGCGCCCGGCGCGCTGACGGGCCATGTCGAGCGATATTTTAGCGGTTGTCAGTCGGCTCAGTCCGCTTGCGGGGTCGTATACGAGCGTGCGGAAAAGTCCGGAATCGACCACGATGCGTATCCCTTCGATTGTGAGCGATGTTTCGGCAATGGGGGTGGCGAGCACCACGCGTCGCTCCCCGTTGTCGGCCGCTGTGAGTACACGTCGCTGCTGCTCGGGCGGCAGGATGCCGTAAAGCGGCAGAACTCGTGTTTCGCCTGGAAGGTCGGTGAGCAGTTCGGCGCATTTCATGATTTCCGCCTGTCCGGGGAGGAAGGCGAGGATATCTCCCTGGTGGGTGCGGTGCGCCTTCCGTACGGCCGATGCGACAGCCTGCACGCAGTCGCGCGGGTCGATGTCATCGCCGTAGATGGTCTCTACGTCGAAGAGTTTCCCCTCGCTGTGGATATGTGGAGCGTCCAGGCGCCGGCAAAGAGCATCGGCGTCGAGCGTGGCCGACATCACAACTATGCGCAGGTCAGGACGGACAATCTCCTGGGCTTCAAGCGTCAGGGCAAGCGATACGTCGGAGGTAAGACTGCGCTCGTGATATTCATCGAAAATCACCGCCGACACCCCTTCGAGCGTCGGGTCGGCCACGAGCATACGTTCGAGAATTCCTTCTGTGATTACTTCAACACGGGTGGCCTCACTGACGCGCGTCTCGAAGCGCACGCGGTAGCCGACGGTGCGTCCCACCGGTTCGCCGAGCATTGCGGCCATGCGTATTGCCACCTGGCGCGCCGCCAGCCGCCTCGGCTCCAGCATCAGAATCTTCTCCGCAGCTTCCTTCTGCGACCCTTCGAGAATCGAGAGCGGCAGGAGCGTGGACTTGCCCGCGCCCGGAGGCGCCGTCACCACGAGGCGTGGTGTCCGCCTCAGCGATGCGTTCACCTCTTCGGCGACCGCTGCGACGGGCAGCCATCCGAATCTCTCCGCAATCGGTTTCTCACCTTTCATTTCCATGTCTGCAAATTTAGCCATTTCTCCCCATACCCCCCAATCGCCCCGCCATTTCCTTTTTACACTTTAAGGACATTAAGGACATTAAGGTCTTTAAGGACTTTAAGGACTTTAAGGTCCCTAAGTACTTGGAGTCAGGTATAGATTGGGTTGAAGAACTTGTTGGGGCGGCAACAAAATGGAAGGGGGTGGGGTGGATTCGCGAAAAAATCGCTAAATTTGCAATTCAGGCCTTTTAAGGCATTCTTTTGCAAATGCTGAAAGCCATTCCCAAAATCTGAACGCTTATGTCGGTTAATAAAGTCATACTTGTGGGCAACGTAGGCCGCGCACCGGAAATCCGATATGTCGGCGACCGCCCGTATGCCTCGTTCTCGCTCGCTACGTCAGACCCTCCCTACGTCAATGCTCAGGGGGTACAAATGCCCGAACGCACCGAGTGGCACAATATCGTGATGTGGGACAAGGCCGCTGAAACAGCCGAGCGCTATATCACCAAAGGCACGAAACTCTATCTCGAAGGGAAATTGCGCACGCGCGCATGGCAGGACAACAATGCCATAAAGCGCAGCGTAACGGAAATAGTGGTGGAGCGCTTCGACATCCTCTCGCGCCCGCAGGCTTCCCAGCAGACTCCAGGCGTCTGAAAATTTGATGAAATAATCAATCACTATCATAATTTTAAGAATGAAAAAAGAACCCTACGAGCAGCCGCTCGACACTGCCGACGACCGGATTTATGCCGACGCCGACCCTGTGGAGCTCCCTGAAAACGCTTTCCGCGAACTCGGAGCCGACGAGACCTACCGTCCGCTGATGCATCCGGCGCGCTCCTACGCCGAGGTTACGCCTTACTCCGTGGCCATGGGCCTGGTGCTTTGCATTATTTTCAGTGCCGCCGCGGCATATCTTGGCCTGAAAGTAGGCCAGGTTTTCGAAGCTGCAATCCCCATCGCCATCATTGCCGTGGGCCTTTCCGGCGCCTTGCGCAAGAAGAATGCCCTCGGGCAGAATGTAATTATCCAGAGTATAGGTGCCTGCTCCGGTGTCATCGTGGCCGGTGCAATCTTCACTCTCCCGGCGCTCTACATCCTTCAGGCCAAATATCCCGAAATCTCGGTGAGCTTCTTCCAAATTTTCTGCAGCTCACTGCTCGGCGGTATCCTCGGCATACTTTTCTTCATCCCCTTCCGCAAATATTTCGTGAAGGATATGCACGGCAAGTACCCCTTCCCGGAGGCTACAGCTACCACTCAGGTGCTCGCCAGCGGCCAGACGGCCGGCGAAGCCGGTGGCTCGCAGGCCAAGACACTTGTGGTTGCCTCGCTCATAGGCGGTATCTACGACTATGTGGTGGAGACGTTCGGCTTCTGGGCCGGCACGCTCTCGACCACGGCCGCCGGCTGGGGGCAGGCAGTCGCCGCCAAGACCAAACTGGTGCTCAGCTGCAACACCGGAGCCGCAGTGCTCGGTCTGGGCTATATTGTGGGACTGCGCTATGCCTTCATCATCACCGCCGGTTCGCTCTTCGTGTGGTGGATCATCATTCCGCTTATGGGAACCTACGGCAACGCTGAAATCGCCGCCATGAGCGAGCAGGAAATCTTCAGCAACTACGCCCGAATGATCGGTATCGGCGGTATTGCAATGGCCGGTGTGATCGGCATCGTGAAGTCCTGGCCCATCATCCGCCAGGCCGTGGGCCTCGCCTCGCGCGAGCTCAAGGGTGGTGCAAAGGCCGACGAGCGCCCCGTGCGCTGGCAGTGGGACATTTCCATGAAGCATGTCGTAGCCTTCATCGCCCTGGCTCTCATCGCTGTGCTCGCCTTCTTTTGGTTCGGTGTGATCCACAACTGGTGGCAGGCCATCGTGGCATGGGTGGTCGTAACGCTCATCGCCTTCCTCTTCACCACCGTGGCCGCCAACGCCATCGCCATCGTGGGCAGCAATCCCGTGTCGGGCATGACGCTGATGACGCTCATCATCGCTTCGGCTATCTTCGTGGCCATCGGCCTGAATGGCACATCGGGTATCGTCGCATCGATGGTTATCGGCGGCGTGGTCTGCACCGCGCTCTCTATGGCCGGTGGTTTCGTAACCGACCTCAAGGTGGGCTACTGGCTTGGTTCGACGCCGCGCAAGCAGGAGCAGTGGAAATTCCTCGGAACGCTCGTGTCGGCCGCTACGGTCGGGGGAGTGATTCTCGTGCTCAACAAGGTGTACGGCTTCACGGGCGACAATGCCCTCGTAGCACCTCAGGCCAACGCGATGGCCAAAGTGATCGAGCCGCTTATGATGGGCGGAGACACTCCCTGGATTCTTTATATGACAGGTATCGTGCTCGCTCTGCTGCTCAACTGGCTCGGCGTTCCGGCTCTGGCCTTCTGCCTGGGCATGTTCATCCCGCTCTCGCTCAATACTCCGCTGCTCGTGGGCGGAGCAATCGCCTACTTCGTAAGCCATAGCTCGAAGGACCAGAAAATTAACGACGCACGCCGCGACCGCGGCACGCTCATTTCGTCGGGTCTCATAGCCGGCGGTGCCCTCTTCGGCGTGTTCGCCGCCCTGACGCGTTTCTTCGGCTTCGAATATGTCTGCGGCATTTCCGAAGGCACTCTCCAGGTGTATGGCATAATCGCTTACATACTTCTTATCGGTTATCTCTATTTCTCCTCGCTGAAAGCAGAGAAGAAATAAGCACCGACCGTATCAACCGCTACAAACGTAATCGCGCACTGGGGGCCTCAGGCTCCCGGTGCGTATACCATTAATAAGCGCATCTGCTTAAAAATCTAAACATCCGCTTTATGCTACCTGTCTTAAAATTCACTCCGATATACAAATCAGTGCTCTGGGGAGGTACATGCATCTGCCGATTCAAGGGAGTCGCCTCCGAGGGCGATACAATCGGCGAGTCGTGGGAGCTTTCGCCTATGCCCGGACATGAATCCGTTGTGGCCGAAGGACCTTTCGCCGGCCGTACGCTCAACAGCCTCGTGGAGGAGTATCCCGAAGCTATCCTTGGCGCTAACGTAGTGAAGCGCTTCGGCGCCAACTTTCCTCTGCTGATAAAGTTCATCGATTCCACAAGCGACCTCTCGATTCAGGTGCATCCCGACGACGCACTTGCTGCCAAGCGTCACAATTCGCTGGGAAAGACCGAGATGTGGTATTCCGTACTTCCCACGCCCGACGCCTATCTCTATGCCGGCTTCTCGCAGGAGATGACTCCGGATAAATTCCGCGCCATGGTGGCCGACAGTACTATCGTCGATGCCCTCTCGAAGTACTACACCAAGCCCGGCGACGTGTTTTTCCTCCCTGCAGGACGCGTCCACGCCATAGGCCGCGGCAACTTCGTGCTTGAAATCCAGGAGGCGAGCGACATCACCTACCGTATCTATGACTACAACCGCCGCGACGCACAGGGAAATCTGCGACAGCTCCACGTCGACGAGAGTGTCGATGCCATAAACTATGCCGACAAGGCCCAGGACGTGAAGAACATCGCAGCCGCCCCCGGCCGGCAGGCTATGGTGGAGGACTGCAACTATTTCACCACCACGCTCGTAAACGTTGATGGTAGCTTCCATCTCGCGCTTGAGGACCGCCCCTCGTTCACGATTCTCATCGCTACCAAAGGGGCTCTCGAGGTGACAGCTCCCGACGGTACGGTTAGTGCGCTCCCGCAGGGACAGACGCTCCTCGTTCCCGCCGAGGTTCCCTACGTTGACCTTAAGGGTGACGGCGAGGTAGTGACGGTGTTCATCCGCTGACGTTCCCCTCCTTTATAATCAGAAACTTTTACCCTTTAATACCTAAAAACGCAACTGAAAATGTATCATTTTGACAACCGCATAGTGGTTACGCTCGATGCCGGAGGCACCAACCTGGTGTTCAGTGCAATGCGTGGCTGTGAATTCATAGTCGACCCCGTGACCATCCCCTCGCGCGCCGACAGTCTAGACCTCTGCCTTCAGGCTATGGTCAACGGCTTCAAGACCATCATCGACCTGCTCGACGAGAAGCCCGTGGCCATCTCGTTCGCCTTCCCCGGCCCGGCCGACTACGCCAACGGCATCGTGGGCGGCTATCTGCCAAACTTCCCCAGCTTCCGCGACGGTGTGGCCCTCGGAGCCTTCCTTGAGGAGAAATTCGGTCTTCCGGTGTTCATCAACAACGACGGCGACCTCTTCGCTTTCGGCGAGGCTACCGCCGGAGCGCTCCCCGAAATCAACCGCCGCGTGGCCGAGGCCGGAGGCCACAAGGAGTACCGCAATATCCTGGGCTATACGTTCGGTACCGGACTGGGCGTCGGTTCCGTAATCGACGGACGACTCAACCTCGGTAACAATTCGTGCATCGAGACATTCTGCCTCCCCTCCAAGACCAATCCCGGAGTAATGGCCGAGGACTATGCATCAATCCGCGCCGTGGTCCGCGAATATAACCGTCTGGCCGGGACATCCGATACAACGCTCACCCCCAAAGATATATGCGAGATTGCCGACGGCACGCGTCCGGGCAACGCCGCCGCTGCCCGCGAGAGCTTCCGCCTCTTCGGTGAGGCTGCCGGCGACGCTATGGCAACAGCCGTTACGCTCACCGATTCGCTGATTGTGGTCGGGGGAGGTCTTACCGGGGCCGCACGCTACATTATGCCCGGTCTGCTGGCTCAGCTGCGCTCCATCATCCACACAATCAACGGCGAACAGCTGCAGCGTGTGCAGATGAGCGTGTTCGACCTCGACGACGAGGCTGAATTCGCCCGCTTCGTAAAGGGCGACGCCCGCCAGCTGAAAGTTTACGGATCGGACAAGACCGTGACCTACGACCCGATGAAGCGCACCGGCGTAATCATCTCGAAACTCGGCGCTTCGAAAGCTATTTCAATCGGCGCGTACACCTATGCGCTTTCGCAAATCGACAAGGCTAACCAAGCCTGCGGAGCAGAGGCGTAAGTGCGTCGGGACTCACAGCTCCGAGCATAAATCCATATAGCTTAAGGCATTCGGCGAGTACATCTTCAAACACCACTGCCACAGACCCTACAAATCCCACCTCAGCAACACTGCCGTTGAGGTGGGTTTTGTATGCAAGGAGGTTTCGCTCGATGAAGAGATGCGCGCCCTCGCGGAGTGTGCACTCGATCCATTCATCGTTGCGGAAGTCGGAATATATCGGCGCGAGCGATGCCAGAAAGCGGTTCGGCGCCATCTCGCCTGCGTCGAGGTCGGGCCGATATACGCGTCGGATTATCTCGGCATTGTTCAGACCTTTGGCTTCCACGGCAGCCCGCAGGCTTTCAGGAAGCAGGCCTTTCAGGTAGTCGGAGGCAAGACGGCGGCCGAGCCATGCGCCCGACATCTCGTCGCCGAGGATGTAGCCTCCGGCCGAGGTATTGGCTACGATTGTATCGCCATTGTAGAGCGCTGAGTTTGAGCCTGTGCCGAGTATCGCGGCTACGCCGGCCCTCTCGCCGAGCAGGGCGCGGCAGGCGCCGAGCATGTCGGAGGCCACTTCTATTCTCGCTACGCGTGTTATTTCGCACAGGGCCTGCGTCATTGCCCGGGTCGGTGCGCCGGGGAGGCATCCGGCACCATAATACACCACGCTTTCAATCGGTTCGGTGGCGTTTTCCATGGCTTCGGCAAGCGCAGGTAGGAGCCGTCGTGTTATCTCGTCAACGCTCATCACGGCGGGATTCACGCCCGGCGAGGAGAAGCGCAGCGTGGTTCCACGGTCGTAAATTAATGCCCATTTCGCAGAGGTGCTTCCTCCGTCGGCTATCAGTTTCATATTCAGGTATTTCTGCTTATTCGTAAAGATGATATTGACGGCTTCGGTCGCGGAATTCGTCGACCCCATCGTTCCAGATACTCTCCATGTCGGCCACATGGAAGCGGCGGAAGAAGGCCTCGCGCAGGCGGCGTGAGGTCACTTTGTCGAACATCTGGAGCCGCGCAGGGGTGGCAGCCGGTTTGTGAGCCGGATACATAGCGGCCAGCTCCTGCATGGCATAGAACTGTATGAGCGTCAGCGGCGCCTTGTTGAAGTCGGTGACGAAGATTTCCACGCCGCCCATGTCAGTGCCTTTGCCGAAGGCGTAATTAGGCCGGTAGTTGATGGGGCGGAAGCGCACGCCGGGGAGCTTCAGACCGTTGAGGTGGTCGGCCAGTTCCACGGAGTTTACCCATGGGGCTGCGATTGTGCGGAAGGGCAACGTGTATCCTACGCCGATCGAAGCCCAGTCGAGTTCGCCGAGTATGCCGGTGGCGGGATAGTAGATTGCCGTCTCGGCCGAGGGGATGTGGGGAGAGGGGAGAACCCACGGTAGCCCGGTGTCGGCGTATAGCATATCGCGACGCCATCCCTGCATCGGGATTACGGTTAGCTTCAGCGGTTTCGGAAGCGTTATCAGCTTCTCGCCCACGAGCATTTCCGCGAGTTCTCCGGGTGTGAGGCCGTAGAGGTAGGGGATGGCGAACTGATTGACGAACGAGCGCGTTTCGGACACGGGCGAGCCCTCCACCTTGTTGCCGCCCAACGGGTTGGGGCGGTCGAGCACCATGAACTCGGTGCCGGTGGCGGCGCACTGCTGCATAGCCAGTCCCATGGTCGAGATGAAGGTGTAGGAGCGGCAGCCGTTGTCCTGAATGTCGTAGACGAGCACGTCGATGCCGTCGAGCCATTCGGCGCGCGGCTTTCGCGTGGCTCCATAGAGCGAGTGGACCTTAACGCCTGTGCGGGCGTCGATGGTCGGGGCCACTTTCGCCCCGGCGGGAACGTCGCCGCGCACGCCGTGCTCGGGGGCGAATAGCGCCACGAGCTCTACGTCGGGTGCCTCATGGAGCAGGTCGACGGTCGACCGCAACTGCCGGTCTACGCCCGTTGGGTTGGTGATGAGGCCCACGCGCTTGCCGCGCAGGGCCTCGAAGCCCGACTCGGCGAGGACGTCGATGCCGGTCTTGACCGCCGGTGTCGCAGCTGATGCCGCAGCAGAGAGCAGGATGGCCGCAAGGATGTAAATGAGTCGTTTCATGATTTCTTTCCGAAGTTTTTATCGACGTGGATCAGGTAGCAGACGCCGATAGTGGCCACGCAGCATATCATCGTCCAGATGAAGAACGCCACATAGCTGAAGTGGTCGGTAATCCATCCGGCGGCCATTCCCGGGAGCATCATCCCGAGGGCCATGAAGCCGGTGCATATGGAATAGTGGGCGGTCTTGAATCGTCCGGCCGAGAAATAGATGAGGTAGAGCATATAGGCCGTGAAGCCAAAGCCATAGCCGAACTGCTCGACGAACACGCAGAGGTAGATTTCCCATATGGCCGACGGCTGTGCGACAGCGAGGTATACGAAGGTTAGGCAGGTGAGCGACATGCTCCAGGCCATGGGGTGGAGCCAGTAGCGCAGTCCGCGGCGTGCGGCCGCCACACCGCCCACGATGCCACCGAGCATCAGGCCGATTACGCCGATTGTGCCGTAAACGAGTCCCACCTGGTCGGGTGTGAGGCCCAGGCCGCCGCTCTCGGTCGGGTCGAGCATGAATGGGGTGATCATCTTCACGAGCTGAGCTTCGGGGAGGCGGTAAAGCAGCATGAAAGTGAGGGCTACGCCCACCTGCGGCTTGCGGAAGAAGGCCACGAACGTCTCGGTGAACTCGCGGAGCACCTCGCCGCGCGAGCGCGGCGACCGCATCGCGTCGGCGGCAGGACGGGGCAGAGCGAAGGAATGGTAGGAAGCCACCAGCGCGAAAAAGGCTGCGAGGATGCCGAATACCACTATCCATCCGGCCTTGGGCTGGGCCCATGCGTCGCTTACGAAGGCAGCGACAACAACCAGCACCCCCTGGCCCACTACCATCGATATGCGGTAAAATAGCGAACGGATGCCCACGAATAGGCTCTGCTGATGTTCGGTCAGCGCGAGCATGTAGAAGCCGTCGGCAGCGATGTCGTGGGTGGCCGAGGCAAATGCCATCAGCCAGAAAAGAGCAAGCGTGGCCTGGAAGAAACCTGACGCAGGGAGCGCGAACGCTATCGAGGCCATGGCGATGGCGATTGCCCACTGCATGGCGAGCACCCACCAGCGCTTACTGCGGATAATGTCGACAAACGGGCTCCAGAAGGGCTTGATTACCCACGGCAGGTAGAGCCAGGCGGTATAGAAGGCGATTTCGGTGTTGCCTATGCCGAGACATTTGTACATCACCGTGCTGATGGTCATTACGGCCATATACGGGAGACCTTCGGCGAAATATAGTGTGGGAATCCACCACCATGGGTGGCGCTGGGTGGCATGAGTGCTCATTTGTATAGTTGTGTGAGTTGTGCTTTCGGGAAATAATGGCTGAGGATTTCGTCGGAGGAATGACCCTCCGCACCCATTACGGCGGCTCCAATCTGGCAGAGCGCCTGAAGGGGGAGTCCTGGGTCAAACTGTCCATGTCCCCCATGACCTTCCCCCACCACCTGGCCCGGGTCATGCTGCTGGAGCAGATCTACCGGGCCTATCAGATCAACGCGGGGAGCAAATACCACAAGTAGCGGCTTCAGGAGGTCCTTATGGCGTATGATTCCCTGTCTCACGAAGAGCTGCTGACCCGCTGGCCCAAGGATGCGGAAGGCCAGCCGGAGGCACCTGCCCTGCTGGTGAGTCTGATGAACGAAAGCGCCCTTTTCCAGGTCATGCTCTTGGAGGCCTACGGCATCCCGGTCCTGCAAAAGCATGGGATCACCGGCGTCATCGGCAGGTTCCCCAACCGCGGCACCCATCTGTACGTTCCCGCCTCCCTGCTGGAGGAGGCCCAGGCCCTGCTGGACGCGGACGTCGAGGAGCCTGATGCTCCATAACACAAAGAAAGCAAATGCCACAGCTCACGGCATTGCAAATTATACAAAGGAGACTTCATGATGGCAGGATCTGATCACCAAGAGAGAGAGAGAGAGAGAGAGCGGATTTGACTTGAACGTGGAGGAAAACACCCAAACGGTAAAGACCTTTCGGCGAAAGGCGGTCCTGACCGACGTGGTGTGTCTGGCGGCTCTTGCCTGCGCCGCTGTGATCGCCGGGCCGGGACGGCACGCGCGCTGGGGCCTCTATGCTTTCTTTGCCTTTCCCATTCTCCTGCTGTTGGATCTGCTCCTGTATTTTCTGACCTTTCGGAGGTGCCCCTCCTGCGGC
>OKVH01001398.1_pt1 | contig 11287 bp, 10 predicted proteins | sample 1604791 | NCBI WGS metagenome assembly OKVH01 (sample SAMN01760919, study PRJEB22395) | human gut metagenome | reverse complement strand
TTTTGAATAGTCGCGAATATATTATAATAGAGCAGACAGCATAACTAAAATGCCGTCTGCTCTATTAAATTATAGGGAAGTTTAAACAACTAGAAGTTATCTGTGTATCGTACAGAAAAAATTTCAATTTTATGTTTATCTCTAACTCAAGAATTCAATAATTGTTAATATCAAAGATACAATAATACATATTGCTATTATTCCGGAACCAAAAATTGCTACTATTTTCATTTGTTTCGACTTTCTATTTTTTATTTTTTCAAGTATACCTGTTGTATAAAGAACCATTGTAGCCAACGCTCCAACACCTAAGCCTAAACATGTTCCTTTCATACACTCGTATATCGGAATCATAGAATCATAATTAATTGCTTCCATAACTAATCCTATAACTAAAGATATTAGCCCTATAATACTTATCAATTTTACTCTCTTTAATATTACTGACTTTTCTGCACCTGCATAATTAGACATTGCTTCTGCAACTTCTTTTACTTCTTTTTCCATAATCTCGCTTTTCCTTTCTCCATTGATGATTTCAGGAATACTTACATTGAAAAATTCTGCAATATCAACTAATAGACTAATATCTGGCATATTAACCCCGGTTTCCCTTAGTTAAAGATATGAACCTCTTTATCAGTCTATTTTTCCAATAAATCGGTAGTATATCTCTATTTCCTGTATTCGTTCGTTATCCTCGTTCGTTGTTGCTTCGTGAACAAGGATTTTTTCTATCATTGCATTTAATAACGGTGCTGTCAGTTCCTTTGGTACAGAATATTCCTTGATTAGCTCAATCCACTTTTCAGCACCTATCATATCCTGTTCCATTTTATTTAATTCTTCTCTTAGGCTCGCTATCTGCTGTTCCAGTTCTATCTGCTCCTGCTGGTATTTACTAGACAGCATGACGAAATTTCGTTCCGTTATCTTCTCACAGGCTCTATCTTCATACATCTTCGCAAACAACTGGTCAATCTCATTCTGTCGGTTTTCCGCTTTCTTCAATGCACTTGCTTTTTTCTTCTTTTCCCGTATTCTTTCTGCATTGCCTGCTTTCTGTATCTTGTTCAGCACTTTTTCCTCGTCCTGCTGAACAACCTTAGCCCAATACTGCAATCGTTCCAGTACGGCTTGATACAGAACGTCATAGCGGATATAGTGCATAGAACAGTTACCTTTGCCAAACTGTCCGTAGTAACTGCACGAATAATAGCTGTATGGTGTCCTGTTTGCCTTGTTTGTCGCAAATCGCATAGACCAGCCACAATCCGCACATTTGACAAGCCCTGCAAATATCGGTGTTTCTTTTTGCTTTGTCTGTCTGCGTCTGGACTTTATCTGCTCCTGCACACGATAGAACACTTCCTTGTCAATTATCGGCTCATGGGTGTTCTCAACTCTGAGCCATTCATTTTCGGGCTTTCTTACTTTCTTCTTGCTCTTAAATGAAACCGTAGACTGCATATTGTGAACGCTGTTTCCTATATAAACCTCACTTTTTAAAATTGCCTTGACATGAGCGATTGTCCACTCATAACGCTTGCTTTCTGGCTTTCCCTCAAAGATATGTGCAAACGTACCATATCTTGTAAAATTCAGCCAAGACGCTGTCGGAACTTTTTCCTCTCGCAGTATCTTTGTGATTTTAGCACTACCGTAACCTTGATAGGCAAGAGAAAAGATTTTTTCAACAATCCATTTTGTTTCTTCATCAACAAGCAGTTTTCCTTTGATGTCTGGGTGCTTCTTATATCCTAACGGAGCATAAGCCCCATAATGAGCACCCTCTGCAAACTTTGTACGAAATGCCGATTTCACTTTACGGCTCGTATCTCTTGCCACCCACTCATTGATAATGTTCTTAAATGGTGCAATCTCGCTTTCTCCTTTTTCGCTGTCTACACCGTCGTCAATCGCTATGTAACGGACGTTATGGCTGGGAAAATACAATTCCGTATATTGTCCTGTCATGATGTAATTTCTTCCCAGACGGGAAAGGTCTTTCGTTACCACGCAGTTGATTTTTCCTGCTTCTATATCCTCAATCATTCTCTGAAAGCTCGGTCTTTCAAAATTCGTTCCCGACCAGCCGTCGTCGATATATTCATCAATGACGTTCAAATGATGTTCTTTGGCATACAGACGCAACATACTTCTTTGTGTGGTAATGCTGGAGCTTTCGCCCTGTAATTCATCATCTCGGCTCAGCCTAAGATAAAGTGCAGTATTGTAAATCTGTTGTTTCATTGTCAGTTATCCTCCTTTATAACTAACCCGTGTTTACAATACCTGCTTGCAAGTAAAGTATAACACGGGTCTTTTTTCTCATTCAATCTATTTCTCACAACTGCACCGATTTTATGCGATTGTCTGTTTTGCCTTTTCCAGCATGACATCAGTCAAAAGTTCTTCCATTGTCTTTCCTTTTTCAGAAAAATGTTCTTTTACTACAATCTTCGTTTTTCCTCTGTTGCCAATGCTACGTTTGTTTTTCTTCTGCATTGTCTTTACTGAATTATCAATAGCACATGCCCCCTTTCTATGATTTTTTATAAGCAATCCAACGGCTTTTGTCACAGCCCACAGGAGTTCCACCTCTGCATAGTTCTTATGTAGCCGTACCCATTGCGTGCGACGCTCTTAACGCTCAAGCTGTGGCTGTACGGGAGTATCATTATCTGACAGTACAGGTCATGGCGGTAGGAAAGGACAAATTTCTTACAGGAACACAGATAAGGTTCGCTCGCTTTTGCAGGGGAAAGGTCATGGCGTATCTGTTTCCACGGCTCGCTGTCTGCCAAACGTATCGGATTGCTTTATTCCGTTGTCAAAGAACACGAAAGAAGAAATTTTCCTTTCACATCATATAGGGAACGGAAAGTGCCTTTTGCTAAGCTGAAAATGAAATATTTCTCTTTTCACACCAAAACTCGACTGCAAAGCCCTGTTTGAATACAAAAGCAGGATATTTTTCTTCTTTACATACAACACTCTCCTGCAAAGGGCATTTTGCTAACCAAAACAGAAAAATTTTTTACTTTTTTCTTCTTTCGCACCATATAAGGACAGAAAAGGTATATATAATGACCTTTTTGAAAATTTTTTCTTTCTTCGCTCCATATAGGGAACAGACAAGCAGTTTTGCTTCCAATTTTCAAAAATATTTCTTCTTTCATCTCATATCTGTACAGCAGATGAGGTTTTTATGACTAAATCCATAAATTTCTGTCCCTATATACACATATCAGTACAGCAAAGACTGATTTGCTAAGCTAAACTGAAAAAAAGTTGAAATTTCTTTCACGCCATATCTGTACACGCTTTGATGTTCTGTTGCGGATTTTTCATGGAAATTAAAAAATACCGTCAGTTTCCTTTGAAACGGCGGTATCTATTCTTTCTTCTATGGTTGTCTTTTCAAGTTCCAGCAAGTGTCTGTACTTGTCTTTCAGCTCGGTATGCTCCAGCATATCGTCCAGTATGGTTGTATGATTCATCTTGTCCAGTTCCTGCACCATTTTAAGCGTAGGTGCTACCTGTCTTTGTAGCCAATGCAAGGCTCTTTCCATTGTGAACGGTTCTGGCTGTGTGGTTAATCGAATGGGTTCTCGGTTATCTCCTACAAAATACGCCCACTCTGGATTGATTTTCCAGCGGTTCTTCGGCTTATCTTCTTCTGGGTCTACGAAACGGATATAATGATTGATGATAGAAAATGCTGTCCTCTCTGCGTCATAATAAGTCAGCAAATCCACAACAGCCTTATAGGCTCTTTCGTTCTTCATGCGGATTTCAAAGCGGTTCTTGATTTCGCTGTCCTCAATGGCAATGCCTTTCTTGACGTATTGTTCCTTTGCCTTTTCATAAATGCAGAAATACAGCTCGCTTTGTGTTGAGCCGATGTACATCGTATTTCCTGTGCTTTCGGGTATATCAGTGCTGTTCTTGTCCGTTCCGTCATACCGCTTTTGTCTGCGAAAGTAGGAGATACATTCTCCACGCTGATACTTTTCTATGAGCTTTGGAATATCCAGCACCCCAACTCTGTCATTTATCGCAAGGTCAAGACGCTTTATCACGCCGTCAGAAGTCAGACAGTCCATCATCAAATCAAACCAGCTTCTTTGCTGTGCCAGAAGATAGCCCTCAATCTGCCTGCACCCTTTGCCTTTCAGTTCCAGCAGGACACCCAATGACGGGTTGGAAGATACCAGCACGGTAATATCGCCTAAAATATACTGTTCTTCATAGCCGTAGCGTCCGTATTCTTCATGGAGCATGTGTCTGGGCTTGATATGCAGAATGTCCTTAATAACGGTCAACGGGTCTGTGGTAGGGAAACGGACACGGAAATAGTCAACCAGTATGAACATAGGCTCTAATGGATTGAATCGTTCCAACTGCTTTTGAATTTCCGCTTTCAGTTCTTCTGTCAATGGAAGTTTTCCCGTTTCAATGCGGTTATAATGTTCTCGACTGATACCGCAGGCAACGGCAAGTCTTTTTTGCGATACTCCGTATTCCTCACGCTTAAGCTTTAATTCTTCAATAAATTTTTTATCATTCATTCTTCAATTCCTCCAATCAAAAAGGCAACTACCATGTACTGATAATTGCCTGCATTTCATTTTTGCAAAAGAAAAAGACAATCAATTTCTTATTTGAAATCAACTGTCTTTCCTATGTTGTTTAATTTTTCAAAGTGATAATAACATGATTTATATCACGCTATGTAAAATGCGGTTTTGCCCTGTACTTACAGCGTTTTCCGCTTGCTAACGTCTATTGTTTCTTGTTTTTTATGCCCCCCTTGTTAGATAACGGGAGCTTTGAACGGCTCGCAGGCTCGCCCAACCGACGAAGTGAACCAGCCCCTCGCCAGCAAGCTGGCGTGCCGAAAAGTCTGAAGACTTCCGCCACCGTGTCCGGTTCACTCCATCGGTATAAAAATTGCTTATGATAACACACAACAGCCTGTTATCTCTTTATCTTTCCATGTTTTTAAAGAAACACCTTATTTATGCTCTAAGGCTTTCTTTTTCTTAAATACCGCTAGAATTGCGATACCTAATGCACTGATGACTAATAAAGAAGTGAATAGACCTACATTTGTCTGATCGCCTGTTTTTGGATTGCCTGTATTGTTTATTTTATCTCCACCGTTATTCGGCTTTTTCTCTTTATCCGTATTTGGTGTTGATATTTTTCTCTCTTTGACTGTGACTTTAATCGTCTTAATATAGGATGCTCCTTGGCTGTCTGTTGCCTTGTAGGTTACTCCATATACCCCAGCTTTGGTTGTATCCACCTCATTCTTCACAACTTCGAGATTTGCTGTGATGTCACCGTCTTCCTTATCGCTTGCTGTTACATCTGCTTTTGGGTCAAAGGTATCACCGACTGTAATTGTTTTATCGGTCGCTGTGATAATTGGCGCTTCGTTCAGTGTTTCCATCTTCGGATTCACTGTAACCTGAATTGTTGTTGTATAGGATGCTCCTTGGCTGTCTGTTACCTTGTAGGTTACTTCATATACCCCAGCTTTGGTTGTATCCACCTCATTCTTCACAACTTCGAGATTTGCTGTGATGTCACCGTCTTCCTTATCGCTTGCTGTTACATCTGCTTTTGGGTCAAAGGTATCACCGACAGTCAGTACTTTATCCGTTGCCGTGATGGTTGGTGCTATGTTTAAGTCAATCAGGTTCATATCCCAAGTTGCATTATAGACGACTGTTTTTGTTACTGTATCTTCAATTTGAGGTGACCATCCTTTAAAAGTATATCCATCTCTTACCGGTATTTCTCCGAAATCCGGTGTTTTAGAACCTGTTACGATGTTCTCAAACACTTTGTCTTTGAATACTTCTTCATTGTCGACCCCATCAGTATAAGTGACGGTATAACGTGTCTTTGTTCCCTGTGCTGCAGGAATCGGGAATTTAACTTTTTCTCCACTTGGCATATTGATTTCGGTCTTGCCATTAAGCGGATACCAGTTTTCTTCCTTAAATTCAGCATTATCTACATCTAATTTGACAGTATACTTTAGCTGATAAGTATAATAAGTTTGGTTACCTTCCGTTGTTGTAGTTGCATTCGTCAACTTCCATGTAAAGCCATTCTCATCTTGCTGAATTGTTGTTGGCAAGTTGCTCACTGTAACAAATGGAGCAGAACCGTCAGTAACAGTTAGATTTTCACCAGTAATCCCGCTGACAACGCTTTCAGAAATAGCTTCGAAGACTTTCATTAAATCTTCAGTTTTTCCAGCGATAAATGCTGTATCTGAACTTTGTGCGATATTATCTGCCAGAAAATCAGAAACCAACGGACCGCCTTTATAGGTGGTTTGATTCTGTGCTCCATAACACACGGTATAAACCTTTGATTCATCCTTAAGAACTTTAGCATCTTTAGTTGTCAAATCAATAATATTTTGACTTCCACTGCTTCCAGAACCTTTTTCATCATAGATGACACCATCAATTACAACATGCGTATGTGTCCATGTAAATATTCCACCAGAGCATTTTTCAAGATAATAAGTTGGTGCTCCATCGGTTAATACAACTGTGTTTCTATTCTCCTTTTGAATTTCCTGAACCGTAGACTGCTTAAATAAAGAAGATGCCTGTTTTAATCCAGCTTGCAAATTAGTTCCTTCATTTGCCTTTAATGCTTGAATCGAATCGATAGCACTTTTCTTTCCTTGTTCCGTAGAAACATCTGTCCAATTTAGAACTACCTTAGTTCCAGTAGAAAATTGGACAACGGCTAAATAACGCCCCGTGTTTTCTTTCTTTCCTGCGTATGTCGTGATAAATTCAGCAGCCGAATTTTTTAAAGTTTTTAGGCGTGAATCATCGTTCATACTCTTTGATGTATCAAGCACAAGAACAGTTGCAGACTTTTTGGTGAATGATTCAACCTTTTGTTTAGTAACAACTTCCAAGGTAACCTCATAAGTGTTGTCAGCAACAGGCGTGGCAGTTTTATTAACAGAATGAATTCCTTCTGGTAGCGTCTGCTGTAATTTACCTTCAACCCATTGACCAGAACTGTCATAATAACCATTTTTCACTGCATCGTTTTCACTGGCAAGAGCGTCAGCGTTAACAGGTGCTAATGCGAAACACAAGATAAGTGCAAGTGCAAAACTTGTGAACCTCTTTAGATTCATTGTTCTTTCTCCTTTCTTAAATTTACAACAGACAATTAAAAAATTCTATTCCTCCTTTCCTGCTTTTATATCATTATCAAAAAGTACACTTTTTAACAGTCTATTGTATCACTTTCATTATAAGCGATAATGCCTATTTTTTCAATACTCGTGGTATTTTTAGCCGTTTTTCTAACCATAATCTCTTGCTAAGGTTGATGGTATTCCCTGACTCATGATTATCAAAAAGTGTACCTTTTAAGAGTTCAGCACAAATTATTTTTGTTTTAATAAGCGATATTCCCTTAATTTCCTGTAAAATGTGGCTTCACTCATTTTGCATACTTCCAAGACTTCCGATAGAGGAAGCCTTTTCTTTTCCCATTCATGGACAAGCTCCCCAAAGTTCTCTGGAAGCGCGATTTCTGGTCTGCCGAATTTTATTCCTTTTGCCTTTGCCACCGCAATACCCTGTGCCTGTCTTTTTCTGATATTTTCACGCTCATTCTGTGCCACGAACGATAGTATCTGTAATACGAGGTCGGCAATGAATGTTCCCATTAAATCTTTTCCATTCCTTGTATCTAACAAGGGCATATCTATAACGCATATATCAATCCCTTTTTCTTTCGTCAGTATTCTCCATTGCTCCTGTATTTCAAGATAGTTCCTGCCTAGTCGGTCAATGCTTAAAATATAAAGCAAATCGCCTTGTTTTAGCTTTCTTATGAATAATCCGGGGTGAAATCCATCACCTGTCCGGTGTATGGAAATCACTAATCCGTTTTTATGGGAATCGCAATTCTGGCAAAAAGGAAATCGTTTTCTCTATACCCCCTTATAATGAATCTATGCACTTTATAGTGTAAATTCATAACAAAGGGAGGTCACACAATTATGACCAAGTACAGAGAAATCATTCGGCTTACAAGTCTGGGATTCTCACAACGAAAAATCATGGCAAGCTGTGGTGTTGCTCAGAAAACTGTCGTAAAGGTTCAAAAACGTGCCAGAGAATTAAATCTAACATGGCCGCTTGATGAATCAATGACTGACACAAAGTTGCAAAAAATCATGTTTTCTAAACAAAGCAACGTATCACCTAATAAGCGTATGCCAGACTATGAGTACATCCGTAAGGAACTGCTCCGTAACGGAGTTAGTAAAAAACTCTTATGGACGGAATACATGGAGGACTGCCGTGCTAATGGAGATAAACCACTCATGTATTCACAGTTCTGCTATCACATTCAGCAAGATGAGCAGAAAAGACGCGCTACCATGCATATCAATCGCAAACCGGGCGAACAGGTTGAGGTTGATTGGGCAGGTGATCCTGCAACTATCATCGATCCCGATACCGGCGAGATCCTCAAAGCATATCTCTTTGTTGGCGTGATGACATATAGTCAGTATGCATATGTAGAAGCATTTCTGGATATGAAGCAAAAATCATGGATCCATGCTCATGTTCATATGTACGAGTTCTTTGGCGGTGTCGCTAGGATCCTCGTACCGGATAACTGCAAAACTGCAGTTGTGCACAATGGTGGATGGAAAGACCGGCAAATCAATGAGACTTATCAGGAATTAGCTGAGCATTACGGTACAGCAATTATCCCAGCTCGTATCAGAACTCCAAAGGACAAGCCGAATGCTGAAGGAACGGTAGGAAATATTTCTACCTGGATCACAGCAGCTCTACGAAACGAACAGTTTTTCTCTCTTTCTGAATTAAACCATGCAATAAGAGAAAAGCTCGAATTGTTCAACAGAAAACTTTTTCAAAAGAAAGAGGGAAGCAGGCTCCGTTTATTCCTTGAAGATGAAAAGCCATTGCTGGCACCGTTACCCGCTTCCCGTTTTGAATTGAGTGACTGGAAGACAGCCACTGTTCAATTCAATTATCACATATCTGTGGACGGAATGCTATACTCAGTTCCTTATGAATACATCAAAAAGAAAGTTGATGTAAAAGTAACAGATACCACCATTGAAATATTTTACAACCATAACCGCATTGCCTCTCATTGTCGTATGAAAGGTCGCCCTGGGAAGTATAGCACCGTCACAGAACATATGCCGGAAGACCACCAGAAATATCTGGAATGGAACGGCGACCGATTCCGTAAATGGGCTGAGCGGATTGGCATAAACACGTACACTGTGGTCAATGCGATACTGACCTCCAAACACGTGGAACAACAGACATATCGAAGCTGTATGGGACTTCTAAAGCTCGCTGATAAATATTCAGAAGCTACGCTGGAAACAGCATGCAAAAAGGCGTTATCCTATACAGCATCGCCAAGTTACAAGAGTATCAAAAACATCCTTGTGACAGGTTCTGTAAAACAGGAGTTGGAAACATCTGACTCCAAGACCACGCATAAAACACACGGCATCACAAGAGGTGCTGACTACTATCGGAGGTAATGACATATGACCAATCAGAGTACAATAGATAAATTAATTGAAATGCGTCTTACAACAATGGCAGATGCATTTCGCAACCAGCTGAATGATCCCAAATTTAAGGAAGTTTCTTTTGAGGATCGCTTTGGAATGCTGATAGACATCGAGTACAGCAATCGGAAGAACAATCGTTTAAAACGACTGATCCATAATGCCGGATTCGATCAGCCGGAAGCAAATATCATGGATATCAATTACACTTCCGGACGCAAGCTCAACAAAAATCTTATCAACAGGCTTGCAACTTGCGAATATATATCTGAACACCGGAATCTTTTTATTACCGGTGCAACGGGCTGTGGTAAAACTTATATGGCTTGTGCTTTTGGCATGGAAGCATGTAAACGGTATTTCAATACAAAGTATGTCCGCCTTCCAGATCTACTTATTGATCTGGAGATTGCAAGATCAGAAGGAAACTACCGGAAAGTCATGGCTAAATATGCCAACCCACTGGTACTCATTCTTGATGAATGGCTTCTTCTAAAACCTACTGAAAACGAACAAAAAGATATTTTTGAACTCTTGCATCGAAGACGCAGGAAATCATCTACGATTTTCTGCTCACAGTACGCATTTGAAGAATGGTATGACCAGCTTGGCGGAGATGCCAGTCCATTGGCTGATGCGATCATTGATCGTATCGCACATGACAGCTATAGAATCAATATCACAAGTATAGATGCAGAACACGATATTTCTATGAGAGAGGTCTATGGCTTGGATAAAACGTTACGCGAGTAAACTCGTATAAGATGATTTCCACTTTCCGGACATCTGATTTCCAGATTTCCGGAAGTGCGATTTCATCTCACAAGAATATTCATCTTACAAGCTTTTTATATTGCGGACGTTCAAAACTTTTTCCAGACTGCTTGTCTATGTAGATATTTTTTGAAAGTACATTTCTTTTTGATAGTTCGACAATCTGTCGTTCCTCATTTTGGTCTATGCTGGAAACCCGTACATATCCATAAACCTGTGCCATTTTTTATCAATCCTCCTTCCTATGGATATAGATAAATATCATAAACAAAAAAGCACCTTACTGTAAAAGTAAAATGCTTGGTAATTTCTGCCATCAAGAAGATACGCCTTATCACACAGCTTGTAAAGAGTACTGACGCGTTGCGTTGCAACAGGTTCTTGACAAGCTATGAGCTAAGACGTTGATAACGAACAAGCAGAGATGAAATAGTGTGCTGTTTCGCAGCATAAAAAAAGAGATACCAACACACCTATGCAGTATCTCTTAGCTTAGTAGCAATATTCTTTTGTTTGCAAGCAGGCAAACACAGGTTATTTCTTAATATCCTTTTGTTTGGGAAACTCCAGACTCCCACTTTGATATAGCTTGTCTGGACACGCCTAATTGCTCGGCAAGCTGCTCCTGTGAAAGAGCTCTTTTCTTTCGGAGTTCGTATAGTTTTTCTGAAAGTGCCATGTTCTCCTCCTTTCACCCAGAGCATACCCCATTAGCCGGTAGAATACTATACATCTTGGTATGCAATTACGCAACCCACGGTAGCAACTGCATATTGTCATGGTTTTACATCAAATCGAGCGATAACTGCGCCAATAAATTCCGATTGAACAAAATCGCTGCGCGATGGCCTGCCAAGGCTGTGGCGCAGTTTTATTTTT
>OKVH01001396.1_pt1 | contig 11296 bp, 9 predicted proteins | sample 1604791 | NCBI WGS metagenome assembly OKVH01 (sample SAMN01760919, study PRJEB22395) | human gut metagenome | reverse complement strand
ATAGGGGTCTCCAAAACCTTTGGTGGGAGTTCGATTCTCTCATCCCCTGCTATTAATGAGTCGGTAGAACTTTAAAATTAAAGTTTTCCGGCTCTTTTTTGTTATGTTGAAAAAAATAAAAATTTTTTTTAAATATTAAAACTAAATCTCTTTTTGCATCGTCTATAATATAGAAAGGGGGAAAAAGTAACTATAAGAAGGCACTGAAATAAGTATCGACAGTGAGTACACAAGAATATGATGAAAAAATCATATAAATAAAAACAAAGGAGAGAAAAATTATGTTAAGAGAAAAAGTTGCAAAACTGACAAAACTTCTGTTTGCAGGAGCAACAATGGCACTGTGTGTGGCAACGGTCAATCCGGCTGTGCAGGTTCAGGCGGGAATGCTGGAAGAGAGTGAACCGAATAACAGACCTGGAACTGCAAATAGAATTTCTTTAAATACCTGGGTAACGGGAGAAATGACATATTCTGATGAAGACTGGTTTCAGTTTACAATTCCAGCAGGAAGAGGTTATACATGGTTTCAGATAAAACCAACGATGAATAATGTTTATGATGATTCAAACTGGTCTATTACCTTAAAAGATTCGGATAATCATACATTATTAGATGGTGTGTCTGGTCATTCATTCAATACATTAAAATATGGATGGAAACCAGGAAAGTATTATGTACAGATACGACATAGTTATACTAGAGAAAAAGATGATTACATGTTTATAACTCGCTATACAAAATCCAGTGACTGGGAGGCAGAGAACTATTGGGGAAATAAAAAATATGGCGATCCCAATTATATATATGTAAATAAACAATACACAGGAAATATATATTGCAACAATGATACTGACTACTATCGCGTGAAATTAAACGGAACAAATAAAGTTTCATTGAAATTTGATATAGATGACAGTGTTTCTCATCCGGGAAGCTGGAGAATAGCGTTTGCTGAGTGTAAAAGCAGAAAACCATTAGGTGAGTATACGGTTAATTCAAATGATACAGTGACAATTCCCAAATGTACGGGAGATCTGATGATAGAAATTAAAAATGATGGTTATAATTCTGCAACAGGTCAGATCTACCACATTAAGGCATCCGTAAAAACAAACACAATTGTAAAACCAATCGCAACAACAATCTCCTCAATCAAAGCCGGCAAGCGCCAGGCAACAGTTTACTGGAGAAAAGCCAACAATGCAACCGGTTACTATGTATACCGAAGCACAAATTCAAAGAGTGGATACAAAAAAATCGCAACAGTAACAGGAAAGACATACTACACAGACAAGAAATCCCTGACCAGCAAAAAAACATACTATTATAAAGTAGTTTCTATCCGTAAATCCGGTTCCAAGGTTTTGACAGCGAAATCTTCAGCTTGCAAGAGTGTAAAGATTAAATAAATCGGATAGTGCTGTATAATGCCGGAACTTTTGTAACTGGGTTCCGGCATTATTAGTCAAGCGGATATTTGCAACTCTCGCAGGGGACTTCTTTAATTCGGTTAAACATTAAAATTATCAGAGAAGGAGATTATGAAAATGAATGAAATTAGTAATATTTCTTCTGAAAAGAAGAAACTATCTGTTACAGTGAAAAATATAATACGAACACTGACATTTTGTTGCGTAATATTATTTTTTTGTCCGATGTTTATGGTTTCCTGTTCAGATTCAGACTGGGGTGTAGATACAGATCTGATAAAGGTATCAGCAGTAACAGCAATAAAAGGTATCTCAAGTTATGGTGAGACACTTGTATCTCCACAGCCTGTTATTGCATTATGTCTGTTGCTGCCTGTAGCTGTATTAGTGTTTCTTTTTATAAAGAAGTTTACAGATAAACAGACGTCAGCAGCTGTTTGTGGAATGACAGTGCTGGATCTTATTATATGGATCATTTTCAGAACATCTGCAAAGAAGTTTGCGGAGGATGCTCAGTGTCAGTTTAAAACAACAGGATGGTATGTCATCAATATAATAGCATTGCTTTTGATTCTTATATTTACAGTGTTAATACTGATAAATCGTTTACAGATGCAGACAGATTTAATGGATGTTTTTTCAAAAAAGGATATACATAATGCTATGGGGCAAATGTCAGATACAGTAGGGCATTTTTCCAATACAATGTCACAAATGGCGGGAAACGTAGCAGGTAATATTCGAAAAAGAACAATGAAAGAGGATATAATAGGTTATTGTGCAAAGTGCGGAAAACCGATTACATATGGACATAAATTCTGCATTTCATGCGGAACGCCTGTTCCGGAAAGTATGATTGCGGAAGCGGAAGCAGCGAGAAAAGCGGCAGAAGAAGCAAGAAGAGCAGAAGAAGCAAAGCGCGAGGCGGAAGCAGCAAGAAAAGCAGAAGAAGCAAAGCGCAAAGAGGAAGCAAGAAGGGAAGAAGCGAAACGTATAGCGGAAGAACAGAGAAAATCCGCGGAATCGGTAGCAAAAACAGAAGAAATTGCAGAAAAGCAGACGAAAATGCAGGAAAAAACAGATGATACACCAGAATCTGCAGAACAGTACATGGAAACAGAGGATAAGGTTGTAAAATGCCCTCAGTGTGGTGCAGAAATAGAAGCAAATGCGAAATTCTGTAAATTTTGCGGGTTCAAACAGTGGTAATTTCGGGTAAGGCAGAAATTATCATAGTGTGCGAAGAAAAATAGAATACAGATGAATGATAGCCCTGTGTATATGTTCAAAACATATCCAGGGCTATTGTGGATTTTTCAACCGAATCAAGTAAGTCCCCTGCCTCTATTGCGGAAAGCAATAAGCTGTGAGTGGGGACTTGATCGTGAATATTCGCCTGATTTTTAAGGCGTTAAAGTTACTGATTTTCCATAAAAATATAAAACCGGCAGTAACTCTGAATCGTCTATAAAGTAGAAAGGGGAGAAAAAGATATGACAGAACATGACATTGGAAAAATGATTACCTGTACGATTGACAGTATGCCGGTTCCCTGGGAAAAACTGTGGACTGTGTTTCGAAAAATCCTTCAGTTGACACAGCGGGAAAATGAGAATAACATCATACAAAAAGAAGAAAATAGTGAAGTGGAAACAACGGGGGAAGAAGAATGAGATGCAGTAAATGTGGAAGTGAAATACCAGATCATGCAAATTTTTGCAGGAACTGTGGAAGTCCTACCAGAAACAATATGACATGGCTGGTTCAGCGGGCGAGGGCAAATGATCAGCAAGCGCTTGCGGAAATATATGAGATCAGCAGTCCGGCAGTGTATAAAGCCATAAGAGTACTTATTAAAGATGAAGATACGGTTTATGATATTTTGCAGGATACCTATGTAAAAGCATTCACCAGACTTGATCAGTTGCAGGATGCAGAGAAACTGATCCCGTGGCTGAAAATGATCGCGAATAACCGTGCCAAAGACTGGCTGAAAAAATCAAAACCCGTATTTTTTACAGATATTTCCGGTACAGAAGAAGAGGACAATGTGTCTTTCGAGGAATCAATAGAAGATGTCCGTTCTGATATGAATCCGGAAATGTCTATGGATGAAAAAGAAGTTCGTCGTCTGGTAATGGAAATCCTGGATCAGCTTCCGGAAGATCAGCGAATCGTGATCGGTATGTTTTACTATGAAGAGATGCCGGTAAAGGATATTGCGGCGGCACTGGAAGTCAGTGAAAATACGGTTAAAAGCAGATTGTCTTATGGTCGTAAAAAAATAAAAGAACAGGTCCTGGATCTGGAAAAGCATGGAACCAAACTTTACAATGTCGCGCCGTTTGTATTCTTCCTGTATCTGCTTCGCAGAGTGGATTCTGTGTCCGCAGAGCCGCTTGATCCAGATGCGTTGCAGGGAATCCTGAATTCCTGTTCTGGAGGAATATCCGGGAAACAACTTACATGGGGAAAACCCGATTCAGACAGTAATTTACAAAATGGCCAAAATGTTCAGGGAGGAACCGGTGCAGAAGGCAGTGCGGGTAACTCCTGGAATCGCACAGATGCATACGGAGATAATGGAAACAGCTGGAGTGATACAGGTATTTCAGAAAACAGAAGGAATCCGCAGAGCAGTACAGATGGATATGGAGATAACAGAAATAACTGGGGTAATACAGGTGCATCAGGAAATGAGAGAAAAAGATGGAATGGAGCCAACACAGCCGGCAATGACAGAAAAGCAGCCGGGGCTGCTGCAAAGGCTGGGACTGCTAAAACTGCAGGTGGTGCGGCAGCCAAATTTGCGGGAATTAAAATTGCGGCACTGATTCTGGCAGGATCTCTGGGTGCCGGAGGTATTACATATGGTATTGTGAGAAATGCGGATACCTTGCCGTTTGTCCATGAGCAGAAAGTTAAAGATACTTCTGATTCTGCAAAAGGAAAAACGTCTTCCGGTTCAGAGAAGAAATCGGGTACAAAAACGACAACAGGAACTGAAAAAACGACTGACACAAAGAACTCAGCAGATTCAAATACTGCATCCAACGCAGATAAAACTTCAAATACAAAGAAGTCTGCGGATTCAAACGGAACACAGCAGAATGCCCAGAATCCACAGACAGAATCCGCAGTCACACCAGAACCAACGGCCACACCAGTGCCGGCAGAAAATCCAAGTAATTATCAGGATATGCCGGAATATGCCAAATATGCATCTTTTATCCAGAATCTCTGTGCAAATACAGCTGGAACTACAGAGATAGCATTGTACGATATTGATGGGGATGGAATCCGGGAACTGATATTTTCTCATGGAACCTGTGAGGCAGACTGGATCAATGATGTTTACACTTTGGAAAATGATACAAATGTAATTTCTATTGGAAGTATCGGAAGCCATGTAGGACTTTATACGGCACCGGACGGAAATGGAATTTATTCTCAGTTTGGACATATGGGATACGAGAAAATAGATCGTTTTACCAAAAACGGAAATGCACTTAATGAGGAAAACATTGCGACCACAGATGTTGGCTCAGGAGAATACACAACCTTTGACAGAGAAATCAAATTAATTCCTGTTTCGGAACTTGGTGGTGGTCAGCAGGATCAGAATGGAGATTCGCAGGAAGTGGAAGGATTGGATTTGATTGCGGGAACGTGGTATACCTGGGGAGGAGATCCTTATCATTTTAAAGCGGTGATTTCAGGAAATACAATAAAAAAATATGGTCCTGGTGCAACAGAGCCGTCTTTGGAAGAAACGATCAGTGAAGTGATAAAAACCGATTACGGCTACTATTATTTGGTGCACTATGGATTTGGTGATGCGGGATATCGATATGAAGTAAATGATCCGGAAAATTTGTTATCAGTCGGTGCTGATCCATATAGTACAGAGGGATTTAGTGGTACTGATAGTTTTTGCAGAAATAAAGATTTTAACTGAAATAAGTAAGCCTTGCGAGGGTGCAAAAAGCAATAGGCAGCAGTTTAAAAAGCACATACAGGGATTCGCTCCCCTGATATGTGCTTTTTTTCAAAAAATTTCTTTTTTCTTAAAACCTGTACATCATGGTGATCGTCTATAAAGTGAAGGAGGTAAAAAAGGTAAAATCCAGGAAGATACTTAAAAATGATGAGAGAAAAAGGAGCATTTTTATGAATAAGAAATGGAAAAGAACAACAGTACTTGGCGGGTTAGCAGTGATTGTGATGGTCATTTTGAGGAGAAGAAAAAAACAATTGAAATTGAGCGAAAACAATATTAAAATTGTACGTGAAAAGAAGAAAAAACGACAATAAAACAGAAAAATGAGGCATATTCGACAATATAAACGACATAATTGTAGAAACCCCAATTATGAAAAAAGTAAATTCGTAAGATATTTATAATATCATATAAGACTTGCTTCATTTAACCAAATCAAGAAAGTCCCCTGCGGGGTTGTGAGAAGCAACAAGCAGAGGCTGGGATTTGTTGAACAGAGTTTTTTATATAAAAATGAACGGAAGAACAACGGGAGGAGAAATATGAGGTGCGTGAAATGTGGACAGGAACTTCCCGATGATGCAAATTTTTGCAGAAGATGTGGAAGTCCTACCATAAGAAATATGTCTTACCTGGTTCAGAAGGCGAGGGAGAATGACCAGGAAGCGCTTACAGAAATATATAAGATCAGCAGTCCGGCAGTTTATAAAACGATACGGGTTTTAATCAAAGATGAAGATACAGTTTATGATATCCTGCAGGATACATATGTAAAGGCATTTACCAGGTTGAATCAGCTTCAGAATCCGGATAAACTGATTCCCTGGCTGAAAATGATTGCCAACAATCTTGCAAAAGATTGGCTGAAGAAATCAAAACCGGTGTTTTTTACAGATATATACGGTGGAGAAGAGCTAGAAGATATCCCTTTTGAGGAGTCCATAGAGGATGTCAGGTCAGAGCTGAATCCTGAGATGGCTATGGATCAGCAGGAAGCGAAGCGTCTTGTAATGGAGATTCTGGACCATCTGCCAGAAGATCAGCGAGTGGTTATCGGTATGTTTTATTACGAGGAGATGTCCGTGAAAGATATCGCGCAAACTCTCGGAGTCAGTGAAAATACCGTAAAAAGCCGACTGTCATATGGGCGCAGAAAAATAAAAGAGCAGGTCCTGGATCTGGAGAAACGTGGAACGAAACTTTACAGTGTTGCACCGTTTGTATTTTTCCTGTATCTGCTTGGAAAAGCCGACAAAGTATCAGCAGAACCGATGGCGCAGAAAGCTTTGCCGGATGTTATGCAATCCTATTTCAGGGAGATATCCGGACATACTGCATCTCAGGCAGGGGCTGCTGGAAGCAGTTGGGGAAATAGTAGCAGAAACCCAGGAACGGGAAGTCTTAACCCTGGTCAGGCCGGATCAACAGGAACACCGTCAGGGCCTGGATTGTCTGGACCGGGGCATGCAGGATCAAATGCAGGCGAATGGGCATCCAATGCGGCACATACAGCGGCCTCGACATCGTCAAAGGCAACAGGGACCATAGCAGGAACTGCTGCGAAACATGCAGGGGTGAAAATTGCGGCAGTGATCCTGGCTGGTTCTCTGGGGGCAGGCGGTATCACCTATGGAGTTGTAAGAAATATAGATAAACTGCCATTTGTTCATCAACAGGAAGAGGAAACGCAGGAAAAAGAAACAGCAGAGACTCAGAAAGAAAAAACGACGGAAGCTGAAGAAACTCCAAAAGTAACCCAGGCAGTACCCAGGACAGTGAAAGCCACCGGTAAGAAGGAAGAGAAGTCCTCTGAAAAAAAGGCGAAAAAGCTTTCAGAGGAAGAACTCTACCGGACATTTTATGACGGATATGTGAAGGAAGAAAACCTTCAGGTGCTCCAAGATGGTTATGTAGCGGATTATGATTTCAATACAGGTTATGCAAATGATCTGCTGTTAAGCGCTACGATGGAAGACTTTGGAGGAGGTGGAAATAAAGAACTGCTTCTGATCCGGACCAAGGCGAAGGAAAAAGATGAGAACAGCAGTAATTATACAGATGTAGAACGACCGTTATATATGGAACTTTATGGGATTGATGATCAAAAAGTAGTATTACGGAAGGAACTGGAAATCCCGAATACAGATCTGAATACCTATGAAGATAGCATTGAAGAGAAACTTGAACTGCGAAAAAAAGAAGGTTCCTATTATTTATACAGATCCGGACGATGGTCACCGGCTCATGGGGCAAGTGATTATCTGGACACTTTTATAAAAATGTCAGAGACCGACATGGTACAGGAGTGTAACCTCAGATGGTGTTTTGGAGCTACTTATGGAACATGCCAGATTAATGGACGGGATTTTTATACCGGTAATAAGGATTCAGATATGCAGCAGATTGAAAATCAGCTTGAAGTTTACGGGATGAATGGAGGTCAGGAATTAACAGGCCCCTATTTATTGGATTTTAACAGAGGGGCAGATCTGGACGCACAGACATACAGCCAGCGAGACAATGTAATATTACAGAACTGTTTCGCCGCACAGCCTGCAGTTGTCTCACCGACATTTACTCCAATACCAACGATTGAAATACCGCAGGAAGAGACTGGGGTTACGGAATATTATTCAACAATCCTGAGTCGTGAAATAGGAGGCCTAGATGGCAGTTATTATGTACCAGGAACAACACAGGTAGAATATAATGCGGACAATGATACGCTTACATTTTATGCGTCTTTTTTGAAATCAAATGAAATTCCTATAGATTCTACGCAGGAGAATTTTGTCGAGTACGGGCAGAAAACGTTTCAATTAACAGCGGATACAAAGTATTATGGAAATGAACAGGATGATTATTTTCCATGGACAAAAGAATCTGCGATACAAACGTGTGTATCTGTAGGTCACCTTGGAGTAGTTCTTAAAGTAACAGACGGAAAAGTTGAAACAATAACTTTTTATTCATAAAAAACAAAAATTTTTTTCATCCCCCTAAAACCTTCCCCTTCCCTGAATCGTCTAATAATCAGAAAGGGGGGAAAACAGGCGGGGAATTGCAGCATACAGGGAAAGCTGCCAGAAGAGGATATGATAAAAAAATCATATACATTAAAAAAGAGAAAAGGAGAGAGAAACTATGGTATGTAAACATTGTGGAACTCAGAATCCGGACAGTTCTACATTCTGCCAGGGATGTGGAGCGAAACTTGGAGGCTCCGGTACAGCCGGAAGCAATGGCGCCGGAGGAAATAATTCTTATGGCGGAAACACCGCAGGCTTTAATGGAAGCACCGGAGGTTATGCAGGAAATAACGGAGGATTCCAGGGAGGCAATTACAATCAGAACAGTAATTTCAACAGATCACAGTTACCGAACACCGCTTCTATCCCGGAAGAATATCAGCCAATTTCCATGTGGGGATATTTTGGATATGAACTTCTGTTTTCTATCCCGCTGGTAGGATTTATCCTTCTTCTGGTATTTTCGTTTGGCGGAACAAAGAATAAGAACCTGAAGAATTTTGCCCGTTCTTATTTCTGCTTTACGATCGTTGTTATTGTTCTTTCCATTATTTTCCTGGGAAGTACAATCGGAGCTGCAATGCGGTATATGTAATCAATAAAAAGTAATATAAAATCCGGTATCATGTCTGGGGTTGATCAAAAACCCCGACATGTGCCAGATAAGATTTCCGTAGACAGAATAAAGGACACATACATATGAACGGTGAATTAAAAGATTTTGTCCTGAGAAAACAGGATGAACATACAAAAAACCTGGCATTATTTAAAACATTTGAAAGAATACGGTATTTTGGAAAAAACGTATTCATCATAGGCGGTATAGACGATCCGGATGACAGTGACTTAAGCGGACCAATTGAAAAGGTCATACATGTGGTTATCCTGCTGGCCTGTCTGTTACTGATCGGTGGAAAGTATTGGATCATAAAGGCACTTATCGTATATGCATTGATTCATTATATTTTGCAGAAACTGGGAAAATATTTCATTGATACTTATAAAGAAAAGCTGGATGAAATTGCAAAAGAATGTCAGGAAAGACTGAACAGTTTCTGTCAGGAACAATATCAGAAATATGAAATTGTATGGGGCAATGAATATGGTGAAATTTTATTTGATGGTCTGATGATAAAAAACGGATGTTTTGAAGCAGACCTGGGAGTGGAATGTGGCCCAATTGATATTTATTGCTTAAGTGATACAGTTGCCGGTGAGCGATATAAAGCAGAAAAAGCACAGAAATATCCAAATGGAAATAATGTGTACATTGATATGAAAAAGAATATTGCATCAACAGAGTTTAATAAAAAAATGGGTGTTCTTACATTACCGGAAAAAGAACATGAATGCATGAAATTTTTATCGACATCCTGTCAGCTTGCTATCGTGCAGGCAGCAGGAAATAATATAGTGAGAGAAATCCATATCTGGCAGGGAAAACTTCATATAACGATGATGCAGGCTTTTGGGCGTGCGGATGCAAATATTGCAGTATATGCAGAAAATGCGATCGTAAATGCATTTGGAGCAGTTGAGTATTCCTGCAGTCAGATACAGCATCAGGAAGAACTGGTACGTTCCTGCTATCAAAGCTTAACTGAATAAACTGCGGAGCAGTTATTTGGCCATGCAGTGAATGCATATGATTTTATCTGCCTGATACAGGAAGTAAATACATGAATACAAAGCGGAATAAGAATAATATCTGCTTTATAAATAAAAGAAAAGGGAGGATCTATGATGTATTTTTTAATTATTGTCGCTGCGATCGCAGTATACGTTATCATGACAAGAAACAAATTTAATGAGCTTCAGCAGATGATCAAAAACGGAGTATCTGATATTGGAGTACAGAGTGAAGCATTGGACAGAACTCTGGATAAACTGATCGATATTGCCAGAAACGGTTATCAGAAAGAAATCGAAGGTATTGCACAGCTGACAGCAAAAGACAAACTTGACAGACTGTTATTCCTCGGACAGAAATATCCGGATCTGAAAAGTATTGGAGAATATTCCGCGATTGCCAGAAAGTCGGAAATGCTGGATAAGAACCTCACCGCAGCCCGTCAGCTGGTAAACGGAAATATCCGTGAATATAATACAGCGATCAATAACTTCCCTGGAACCATCGTTGCATCTATGTTTGGTTTCAAAGAAGAAGCGTTCATTGATGCGGAAAATTACGAAAAGAATAAATCACTTGAAAGAAGAAACCTGGATCTTACAAAATAATTTTGACCGAATCAATCAGTCAGACAGCGAATATGGATGCGTTTATATGTCTGACTGGCACAGGAGAGAAATATGAATTGCAAAAAGTGTGGTGCAGAAAATGTTGATGGCGCAAAATTTTGCTGCAAATGTGGAAGTCCGTTAGACACCCCTGAAAAGAACACAAAGATAAATTTTTCAGATATAAATGTAGAAAAAATATTATCCAATGATAAGATACCGAAACAGGTAAAGGACATTATAAATAAAATCATGCAGCTTCCCAGAAAGGTTCTGATCGGAGCAGTAGCAGGAATTGTTGTTCTGATCGTACTGATCGGAGCTGTTCGCAGTCACGGCAGGACAATAGATCTGAATAAATATCTGACCATTAATACCAGCGGTTATAATGGATATGGATCAGTCACGGCAGAGGTTGACTGGGATTCTTTTGAGGAAAAGTATGACTCTAAAATTTCATACAAAAAGAAAAACCTCCTGAATAAGCTGGAAAGGTTCTTATGGGATGACCGTTCTCCAATGAATTTTCTGGAAGGAAACGTAAGTGTAAGTATCGAGAATGATGGAACTTATTTTTCCAACGGAGATAAGGTGGC
>OKVH01001389.1_pt1 | contig 11365 bp, 7 predicted proteins | sample 1604791 | NCBI WGS metagenome assembly OKVH01 (sample SAMN01760919, study PRJEB22395) | human gut metagenome | reverse complement strand
GCTGTCTACCGCGCCTGCCAGGATCAGCCATACCTGACTTGCATAATTGATCTGTTTTTCCTCTCCGCTTATAAAAAGGCCGCTCTCTTTATCAAAAAGATATTTTTTCGCAGCTGCTGTTTTCGCCGCAGCTTCTTTTTTCATCTCTTCGGCTTTTTCAGCGTCTCCGAGGATTTCTGCGATCTTCTGTACCTTCTTTGCACAGTATATATAAACACCCTGCATTGCGCTCTGCTTGTTCAGACCATCCGTCCAGTCGATAAAGCCCCAGAAACCATCTCCGTTTTTCATAAGTTCCTTTTCATCAAACTGCTCTTTCGCAATTTCCATCTGACGATATGCACAGGCACTTAAATCTTTTAAAGTTTCCCTGTCACCGGACGCTTCGTAGTAGTCACAGAGGGTTGCTCCAAAGAACATGGAATAATCCAGAAGGAAGGTATCATCCACGATAAATTTCGGTTCTGTGAAAAGGCAGGCGCTGACCTGGCCATTATCCTTTGTCTGTCCAGCGAACAGATACAGACATCTTTTTACCAGATCCATGTTGTGGAAGGTCTCATAGTTCGCAAGTGCCTGGAGCCTTAAGTCGCCAAGCCACAGACGACGGTCTCTCTTTGGTCCGTCCTCGAATACGGACTGCATACAGTTTTGCAGGGTACGGAGGCTGACACGGTCCAGTTTTCGGATCATTTCATCCTCACTTTCCACCGGCTTTACATCTTCCATACTGACAGCGGAAACACTGACACAGGATACATCTTCCACTACCATCTGCCATTTCAGTGATGTATCTATCACCTCGATCTCCATATAGCGGAATGCATATCTTCTTGGAAGCTTCAGCTCTGCCGGAAGGACATCGACATGGATAAACTCTTCCTGGATCCATCCACGGCTGATCCACCCATCATAATCTGCGGAGTCCTCTGTCATCTCCTTGGCGATCTCACCGAATTTCAGTCTGAAAAATGCCGGTGCATCCTGAGGGCTTCCTACGGAGTTCAGTTTCAGGGTCACATATCCCACCTGATGATCTCCTAAATCCAGACAGATCTTATCTCCTTTTGCCAGGTGATAGCTGGAAAGATTTCCGATCTCATCTTTTTTATGAACTTCCGGATAAACATCTTCTGTTTTTACGATATCTACGATAGAAACCGGACGAACTACCGTTTCCCGTAACTTTGGTGTGCATGCTTCTGCTTTTTTTACAAAATCCTCATTGGTCACACGGACCATCTCAAGGTCAATGCTTACCTCTGGCATTATGCGTTTGCTCTCCTTTCATCCAGTTCTTTGACGATCTGCGGATAGATCTTATCCAGATCATAGAACATCATTGTGATAATTGTTGCGATATTTGTGATGATCGGCACCCAGATGTACATTGCTGTGATATAAGTCTGAGCCGTTGCTGTCTGTGTTGCAAGGTTTGCGTCAAATCCACCAAACTGAAGAAGTGCCGCACCGATACTGCTGGCGATAGCCATTCCCACTTTTCCAATGAAACCATTTACTGCGGAAAGAGTTCCGGCTGTATTTACACCGGATTTCCACTCACCATAATCAACAGGGTCCGGCTGCATTGCAAAATGCATACTTCCCTTCAGTCCGTATCCTGCTGCCGCGATCACCGCACCAGCCAGAAGAACCGGAACATTTGTGCTGCCAAAGAAGATGATCAGAAGACCACCCATATGTACAAAACTTCCTCCAACCATCAGATTTCGTTTTGATGTGAGTTTTACAAGGAACGGTGCACAAAGATTTGCTACGATTGGTACCAGTGTTGTGATGGTCGCAACGATCTGTACCAGTGTCGTGTTCTGTACAACATAAGTAAAGTAATAAATAACCGCACTTGCCTGGATCACAAATCCACCAAAGAACCAGACGATATTCAGTGCAAAAAGTTTCCACTGTTTGTTGTGGAGCAGACAGGAAATGTTTGCTTTAAGGCTGACTTTTTCCTGTTTGATGGTTACACGCTCTTTTGTGTTAAAGAAGCAGAAGAAGAATACAAGGCATCCGACTACACCGAAGATCATCATAACGATACGGAATCCAAGTGCCTCGTTGCCGTTTCCGAATTTGTCTACCAGTGTCAGGGCAAAAGCGCTGACTACAGTGGAACCGATGGATGAAAAGAAAGTTCTGCAGGATGCAAGGACGGTTCTCTCATGCGGGTCTTCGCTCAGTGCCGGAAGAATGGATGCCATCGGGATATTTACAACGGTGTATGCAGTGGAAAGCAGAATGTAAGTAATGTATGCGTAGATCAGCATACCTGTCTGTCCGATATCCGGTACAGAGAATGCAAGGACTGCAGCCACACCAAATGGAACCGCACCAAACAGGATCCATGGTCTTGATTTACCCCATTTTGTGTTTGTCTTGTCAATGAGGAATCCTACGATCAGGTCGGAAATTCCGTCAATTACTTTTGTTACCAGGAACATTACACTGACTGCACCGGCATTCAGATGCATGACATTTGTGTAAAAATACAGCAGATACAGGGAGATCATCTGCCAGATCAGGTTGCAGGCAAAATCGGAAGATCCATAACCGATCCTCTGACGCCACAGGCCGATCTTTACTTTCTTTTCAACTTCGTTCATCTCTTTTACCTCCAAATTTCTTTCTGGCATTACTGTACACTTTTTCCCTTTTTCTTCCAATTGTGATTTTTTTTGTAAAACACTGACGTTTTTTTCGATGATTATGATATACTTTCCTTATCTCTTATGAAAGATCCGCACGAAAAGGGGACTGTTATGAAACTTACCAGAGAAGAATTTCAGAAATACATTTATGCCTACAATGAAGATGAGATTTTTTACAAAACACTTTACCTTCAGGAGAAAGAACATCCGGAAACCTTTCATGAATATTGTCTTACACTGGACCGTGAACTGATCTATGAACACCGGCTTTTTGTCCCGGAACTTCAGGCAGAGGCCTGGTATCCCTATATGAAAGAAGCCGATCTTTTTCATGACATGAATGGCAATATCGTACTTTCCAAGCATTACCGTTATACGCCTGTTTTTTCCCATGAGCACGAGTTTTTTGAGATTCTCTGTGTTTATGACGGAACTGCCCACACTACCATTCAGGGGATTGAACACACTTTACATACCGGGGATATCTGTATCATCCCACCACATACTACCCACAGTGTGGGAATCTTTGATGACAGTGTTGCTTTTAATATTCTGGTACGTGGTTCCACCTTTCAGTCCACTTTCTTCCAGTCACTGACTGCGGACAGTGCCCTGGCGCAGTTTTTTGCCCATGTGCTGTACCGCAAGACCGAAGGAAATTATCTGATCTTTCACAGCGGAAATGATCCACAGATCCATGACATGCTGGAAAATCTCTATATCGAATATCTGGGGCACGCAAAATACAGCTACACCTTCCTCAATTCCATGCTGATCATGTTCTGGGCCATGCTGCTTCGTTATCACGAAAATGATATCGAATCCATCCTCACAAAGGACAGCACCGGAAATTCCGTAACAGAAATCCTGGGCTATCTGAACCGTCACTATCAGAGTGTTTCCTTAAGCGAAGCTGCAGAACATTTTGGCTACAGCTCTTCCCATTTCAGCACCCTGATCAAAGAAAGTACCGGCCGGACATTCTTACAGATCATCCGGGATATCAAGTTGAACCAGGCATGCCGTGCCCTCAGGGAAACTTCTCTCAGCAATCATGCCATCTGCGAACTTGTAGGTTACGAAAGTCCGGAACATTTTATGCGTACTTTTAAGAAAACTTATGGAATGACTCCCGGTGAATACCGGAAGAAGAACAAAGAATAACGTAATAATGTAGTCAAAAATACGGAACCTCCATCCGGGCAGATAAATGTATCTGTCTTTCGTTAAAGAGAAGTTCCGCAATAAAAAATTTCAGGATAAATTTTTCATGATAAGCAATATCCTGCTGTCATAAAAAAACGGAGAATTTTATATATTATCTGTATAACCGATTCCGTTCCGGGAGATACTTATCATATCCTCCCCTTTAGACGCAGAGGGCTTCGCGATGGTGCAGGTTCTCTGCGTTTCTCTTTTTACAGCAACTCATACTGCATCATCACAAATTACTTCACACCAAGTTCCTCAAGCTCTTTTGCCGCCTGTTTCAGGTTTTCGAACTGAATGGTACGGATCCCTGCTTTTCTAGCCCCTTCACAGTTGATGGCCCGGTCGTCCATAAATACCGACTTCTCCGGTTTCAGATCATAGCGTTTCAGAAGTGTCTCATAAATATCCACTTCCGGCTTGATCTGCTGTACGTCGCAGGAAAATACCACTCCGTCCATATATTTCAGGAACGGCATATCTTTTTTGGTTCTCTCCAGCATATAAGTTCCGTAATTAGAAAGAACATAGAGATGATATCCCTGGTTTTTGAGATATTTCACCCAGGTTTCCGCATAGTCATAAAGATGCATGCATTCCGGATCCCGTCGTACCACTTCACGGATATCCTTCTCATATTCCGGTGCACTTTCTACAAATTTATCTACATACCAGGACTCCTCGTGGAGTGCTCTGTCCTGTTCTTCCCAGATTGGGTTTCGAAATGTTGCATCCGCAATTTTTTCATATTTTTCTTCCGGAAAATTGTAGCTCTTCAGATACTCTTCCCAGTCATATCCCATCAACACATTTCCCACATCAAAAATAACATTCTCGATCATACGGTTTTCATCCTCCTTTGGTTTCTCAGGTCCCCAGATCCGGTACGCCATCCAGAAAACATAAGCCACGATCGGTACCAGTACTGCTGCCGCAAAAGCGCCCCGGAACAAAGCCTGTGAGTTCTCACTGCTGCCCCATGCAAACACCATGGGAAGGCAGAACACGAGAAGCAAAATAACAACGCCTGCCAGTGCCGCAATTCTTTTAAAATTTTTCATTCGGAATCCTTTCACATGATATACCAGTTGTTATAGCCAATATTATCATCAGCCTCTTAACAAAAGGGCGCCGGAGAAATTTCCCCGGCGCTGCCTGTCGTAATCCTGTCACAGTAAATGATTATCTGTAAATGATGTCGTTTCTTCCTGGTCCGTTTGAGATCATGGTGATCGGGAATCCGATGTGTTTCTCTACGAACTCTACATATTTTCTGCAGTTCTCCGGAAGATCCTCGTATTTCTTGATTCCACGGATATCGCATTTCCATCCAGGAAGTTTCTCGATCACCGGTTTTGCTTTCTCAAGCTGCACAGTTGTCGGGAATTCTGTTGTTACCTCTCCGTCGATCTCATAGCCTGTGCAAACCGGGATCTCATCCAGATATCCCAGAACATCCAGTACTGTAAAAGCAACGTCTGTAGCTCCCTGGAGACGGCATCCGTATTTGGATGCAACACAGTCGAACCATCCCATACGTCTCGGACGGCCTGTAGTAGCACCGAACTCACCACCGTCACCGCCACGTTTTCTCAGCTCATCTGCTTCCTCGCCGAAGATCTCAGAAACGAATGCACCTGCTCCAACTGCACTGGAGTAAGCTTTGCATACGGTTACGACCTTCTTGATCTCATATGGAGGCAGGCCTGCACCGATGGCACCATAAGCAGCCAGTGTGGAAGAGGATGTAACCATCGGATAGATTCCGTGATCCGGGTCTTTCAGAGTTCCGAGCTGTCCCTCAAGAAGAACCTGTTTTCCCTCTTTCAGTGCATTCCAGAGATAGAGAGATACATCACATACGTATGGCTCAACCATTTTCTTGTATTCCATCAGCTCGTTCATGATATCTTCCGGTTTCAGAAGCGGTTTGTGATAGAGATGCTCAAGTGTTACGTTTTTGGTCTCACAGATACGTACAACTTTCTCTTTCAGTGCTTCCTCATCAAAGAGCTCACTTACCTGGAAGCCGATCTTTGCATATTTGTCAGAATAGAACGGAGCGATTCCGGATTTTGTGGAACCGAAAGCCTTGCCGCCAAGACGCTCCTCTTCATACTGATCGAACAGAATGTGGTAAGACATTACCATCTGTGCTCTGTTGGAGATCAGGATCTTCGGTGCCGGTACTCCACGGCCTACTACTTCGTTGTACTCCTTGAAGAATACCGGAATGTTCAGTGCAACACCGTTTCCGATGACACTTGTTGTATGTCCGTAAAACACACCTGACGGAAGTGTATGAAGTGCGAATTTACCGTAATCATTTACGATGGTGTGGCCCGCATTGGCTCCACCCTGAAATCTTACGATGATATCGGCTTTCTCAGCAAGCATGTCAGTGATCTTGCCTTTACCCTCATCTCCCCAATTTGCTCCTACTACTGCAGTTACCATAACACAGTTTCCTCCTTGTGTCTTTCTCTATTATTCGGAACGGCATGTTCTCTGTCTGTAATGCCAGAAGACATGCTATTCCTGTCTGTGTTCATTTCTTAATGTTTATAACCTTCCGCAATTATACGTTGATCTCAACCTTAACCCCAAGCAGATCCTTATGTGCATCCAGAACCGGCTGTACCACATTGGCAATAAACGCCTCTGTCTGCTCTTTTGCACGTCCTGTATATCTGGACGGATCCATGGATTTCTGAAGATCCTCAAGAGTCAGGTTAAATGCCGGATCCGCAGCGATCAGTTCAAGAAGGTTGTTATCCTTGCCTTCTACCTTCACGTTCTTGCCTGCTTCCATGGAAAGCTCACGGATACGCTCATGAAGCTCCTGACGGTCTCCACCTGCCTTAACTGCATCCATCATGATATTCTCAGTCGCCATGAACGGAAGCTCGGACATCAGTCTCTTCTCAATAACCTTCGGATAAACAACCAGTCCGTCTACAACATTGAGGCAGAGATCCAGGATTCCGTCAATTGCAAGGAATCCTTCCGGAACGCTGAGACGCTTGTTTGCAGAGTCATCCAGAGTTCTCTCAAACCACTGTGTCGCAGATGTGATAGCCGGATTCAGGGCATCGATCATCACATATCTGGACAGGGAAGCGATTCTCTCACTTCTCATCGGATTTCTCTTATATGCCATGGCGGAAGATCCGATCTGGGATTTCTCAAATGGCTCCTCCACTTCTTTCAGATGCTGAAGAAGACGGATGTCGTTGGACATCTTATGTGCACTTGCAGCGATTCCCGCAAGGATATTCAGCACACGGGTGTCCACTTTTCTGGAATAAGTCTGTCCGGAAACCGGATAGCAGGACTTAAATCCCATCTTCTCGGCGATCATCGGATCGATCTTGTCGATAGTCTCCTGATCTCCGTCAAAGAGTTCCAGGAAGCTTGCCTGTGTACCGGTTGTTCCCTTGGAACCAAGAAGTTTCATAGTGCTTAATACATACTCAAGGTCCTCAAGATCCATCAGGAATTCCTGTGTCCAGAGAGTTGCCCTCTTACCTACGGTTGTCGGCTGTGCCGGCTGGAAATGAGTAAATGCCAGAGTTGGCTGATCTTTATACTGTGCTGCAAACTTGGAAAGCTCCGCGATCACGTTCACAAGTTTCTTGCGGACAAGTTTCAGTGCCTCTGTCATAACGATAATGTCGGTGTTATCTCCTACATAACAGGAGGTTGCTCCCAGATGGATGATGCCTTTTGCCTTCGGGCACTGTACACCAAACGCATACACGTGAGACATTACATCATGGCGAACCTGACGCTCACGCTCCTTAGCCACATCATAGTTGATATCATCCGCATGAGCTTTCATCTCATCAATCTGCTCCTGGGTGATGTTAAGGCCAAGCTCACGTTCCGTCTCAGCAAGTGCGATCCACAGCTTTCTCCATGTGCGGAATTTCATGTCCGGGGAAAAAATGTACTGCATCTCTTTGCTTGCGTACCGCTCTGACAGCGGGCTTACATATCTGTCTGTATTCATTATTATCCTCCTGATTACATACATCCGGGCCGGAATGGCGAATGATCCGTTATCTGCCCGGATCTGGTTAATTCACGCCTCTTGAAATTATATAACATTGCCTCTTCAAAAGCAACCGTTTGTTACTCCATACCCTGATGGAATTTTCCCAGAAATTCCTTCATTCTGCCATTATCGGAAGAAAATACCTCCTGTGGAGTTCCCTCCACCGCGATCACACCCTTGTCCATAAAGATGATGCGGTCGGAAATATCTCTTGCAAAATTCATCTCATGGGTGACGATCACCATGGTGATATGCTCCTGTGCCAGATCCTTGATAACCTTCAGGATCTCCCCGGTGAGCTCCGGATCCAGTGCAGATGTCGGTTCATCAAAAAACAGGATCTTCGGATTCATGCAGAGGGCACGGGCAATGGATACTCGTTGCTGCTGTCCTCCTGAAAGCTGGAAAGGATACGCATTTTCCTTATCTGCAAGACCCATTTTTTTAAGAAGACTTCTTGCCTGGGCATAGACTTCGTCTTTTTTTCTTTTCTGCACTTTTAAGGGTGCGTCTACGATATTTTTCATTACGGAAAAATGCGGGAACAGATTAAACTGCTGAAACACCAGTCCCACATCTCCGGTTTTGATGATCTCGCCGCTGTCCGGTGTCTCAAGACCTGTGGCACAGCGCAGGATGGTGGACTTGCCGGAACCGGAAGGACCGATGATACTTAACACTTCTCCCTCTTCCACATCAAGGGAGATATCTTTGAGGACTTCCAGTCCGTCAAAGCTTTTTTTGATATGTTTCATTTCAAATAATTTCATATTATATACTCTCCATTCCGGTTAACGGTAGTAATTCATGCTCTTTTCAACCTTCTGCATCACAACTGCCACGATCAGATTGAATACATAATAAAATACGGCAGCGATCACAAAGGGCATCATGGTCGTCTGTGCACTTGCGATCTGCTTGGCAATGGTAAACATCTCCGCTACTGCCACAACAAAGGCAAGGGAAGTATCCTTGACCAGTGTAATAACTTCATTGGTAATGGATGGCAGGATCCTTTTGATCACCTGTGGAAGGATGATGCGGAAAAACGTCTGCACTTTATTGTATCCGAGGATCTTTGCAGCCTCATACTGTCCAACCGGCATGTAATGGAAATACCAGATAAAGTACGCTCCAAGATCGATCAGGCTGTCGTAAAATGCCTCTGATGTGATAGACTCGAAATTTGCACTCGTATAACATGCAGAGATACCAAATACAAGCTTCTTCTCTCTGAGAAGATTGATGGCCTTGATAACCTTCTGGTATACACCATTTCCTCTTCTGCCATCTGTTGCAGTCTCAAATCCTTCCAGTGAAATCGCAGGAACAAAGTTTCCTACCCGAAGCATATCATTTGCAAAATCCTCATCGATCAGTGTGGCATTTGTGAAGGAAAGGAAGATACAGTCATTATGTTTCTCACAAAGACGGATCAGATCCTTTTTTCTTACAAGTGGCTCTCCGCCTGTGTAAATATACATATAAACGCCAAGCTCCTTACCCTGGCGGATGATGTCATCGATCTCATCGTAGGTGAGGTTCAGCTTGTTTCCATACTCTGCTGCCCAGCATCCTGTACAGTGCAGGTTACATGCACTTGTTGGGTCAAGAAGGATCGCCCACGGGATATTACAGCCATATTTCTCACGGCATTCATCCTGTTTCTTCCAGCCTGCAAGATTTGCATTGATAAAGAAGTTTGCAACCAGAGTTTTCATAACATGCGGATCAATATCAGTTACCAATCTATGAATAAACGGATAATACGGATGTTCCGGATTAGAAATGGCTTCGCGGATCATTGCTCTCTGTGTAGGAAATCCACCACCGGAAAATTTATCTGCCCAGTCCATGATCTTGATAAAATTCTTATCCGGATCTTTATAAACATAGTTGAATGCCTGTTCCAGTCCGAATTTCTTAAGTGTGTTCATTGCGCTCATACTATCTCTCCTTATTTCTCTCAATGTAAATATGCAATCTAGCTAAACGGACATCCTCATTCCGTCACACTGCATTTCGAGTAACAAAGCTTTCTTACTGTCTTTGCCTGACTCATGGTGTTACTGTACGTTTTTTCCATTTGAATAACAATAGACAATATAATTGGTATGACCAAAAACTAGGCAAATCTATTAAAATGCCTAAATATTTTTGGCATTTCTTCTAAATAACATTTGTTGTTTTTGTGCATGCTTACTGATTTCACGATATTTATCCATATAAAAAACACCCTGGCAATGGCAGAAATATCTTCCGCCCTGCTTCGGGTGTTTTTAATTTATCTTATTACTTTACTACGATATTGATGATCTTCTTCGGTACATAGATCTCTTTGATGATATTTCCGGAGATCTTATCTGCAACTGCCTTCTTTCCTTCGGCGATCGCATCTTCTTTGGAGATCTCTGCCGGAATACTGATAACAGCCTTGGTCTTGCCGTTGATCTGAACCGGAACCTCGATCTCATCATCCTTCATAAGCTCCTCATCGTGAGCCGGCCACTGAGCATGGAAAATGGAATCCTCATGTCCAAGCTTCTCCCAGATCTCCTCTGCAATATGAGGAACAAACGGAGCAAGAAGAATGGTAGCTGTCTCGATGGTCTCTTTGTCAACAGCACCGTCGTTCTGCTTTGCGATAGCGATCAGCTTGTTTGTGTATTCCATAAATCCGGACACTACGGTATTCAGGCTGAAGGCCTCAAGTCTGCTGGTGATATCGTATACCATCTTATGACGGGTCTTCTCCATCTCTTTGGTAGCCGGGATATCTTTCTCAATGCTGTCAAGAGCCAGATTCCAGAAACGTTTCAGGAATCTGGATACACCATCGATTCCTCTGTCATCCCATTCTGCATCCAGTTCCGGCGGTCCTACGAACAGCTCATACATACGTAAGGAATCACATCCGTAATCATTTACAAGATCATCCGGTGAAATAACATTTCCTTTGGATTTACTCATCTTGATTCCGTTTTTACCTGTAATCATACCCTGGTTGAACAGCTTGACAAACGGCTCATCGAAATCAATCGCTCCGATATCATACAGGAACTTGGTGTAGAATCTGGAGTACAGAAGGTGAAGAACCGCATGCTCTACACCACCGATATACATATCTACCGGCAGATATTTGTCCGCTTTCTCTTTGGAAACCAGTTCTTTATTATTCTTATTATCTACATAACGGAGGAAATACCAGGAAGATCCTGCCCACTGAGGCATGGTGTTTGTCTCACGTTTTGCAGGAGCACCACAGCATGGGCATGTGGTATTCACCCACTCGTCAATAGCTGCAAGAGGTGACTCTCCGGTTCCTGTAGGCTGATAGCTCTCTACCTCCGGAAGTCTTAACGGAAGCTGATCCTCCGGTACCGGTACAGCACCGCATTTCGGGCAGTGTACGATCGGGATCGGTTCACCC
>OKVH01001384.1_pt1 | contig 11390 bp, 14 predicted proteins | sample 1604791 | NCBI WGS metagenome assembly OKVH01 (sample SAMN01760919, study PRJEB22395) | human gut metagenome | reverse complement strand
ATGGCGAAAGGCGGTTGTTCAAAAGAGCAACCGCCTTTCCTGACGAATGAAACCGAAAAGGGGCGCGGGGCTATTTGCCCGCGCCCCTAAAGGTGAGCCTGTTTACTTTTCGATGATTTGCAGCGCTTCTTCCTCACGCCGCCTGATCTGCCATGTGGTCAGCGCAAGGCATCCGGCAAGAGATGTACAGAGGGAGATCCCCCACAAGCCTAACACGCTGCTGTCGCCGGTCTTTGGGATTTGCAGCCGCTTCGGGTCGATTCAGCCCATCAGGCCGCCGGGAGCCTTACCCTGCATCAGCTCATACTTCTCAATGAAGCGGTGGAGCATGGCGGCGATCTCAGCGCGGGTCGCCGTGCCCTGCGGGTCAAGCAGATTGCCGGATTTTCCCTTCACAAGACCGCTGCCGACCGCCCATAGCATCGCCGCCTTTGCGTAATCCGTGATCTTGTCCGCGTCCTTGAACTTGTCCAGATTTCCCTTGACGGTCAGATCGTAGCCCTTGTAGTCCGCGTAGCGGTAGAAGATGGCTGCAAGCTGTTCGCGGGTGATGGGATCGTCCGGGCCAAATTTGTCTTTGCCGTAGCCCGCAAAAATGCCGTTCTCCGCTGTCCATGTGATCGCGTCAGCGTACCACTTTCCGGCCTCCACATCGGTAAAGCTGTTTTTGCCCTTCGGCGCGGGGCTGCCCTCCATGCGCCAGAGAATGGTCGCCATCATGCCGCGCGTCGCCGTCCCATGCGGACTGAACAGGGTCTTACTCGTGCCGAGCATCAGGCCGTTTTCGTAGACGAACATCACATCGCCGTAGAACCAGTCCTTTTCAGAAACATCGGTAAAGGGATTCGCGCCTGTGCCAGGATTTCCGTCCACGCGCCAGCATGCATACACGGTCATATCCTTCGTCAGATAAACACCGGAAACCTTGTTCGTCAGGCTGCGTTCGCTGTACCAGCCGATAAAGGTGTGGCCTCGCCAGGTGGGGACATATTGGCTCAGGTCAATGTAGGCATTATACGCTTCCCGCACGCTGGGAATATCACTGCCGCCGCCTGTTTCAAAGCGCAGCGTGTAGTAGGTGACGGGCGGATTGTAGCCGCCACCGCCGCCGATGTAGGTCCAGTGGGCGTAGACGGTGGTGTTTGCAGAAAATACGGTATCCATCGTGACTTTCGTACCGCCGCTCTTATCGGTGTACCAGCCGTCGAAGCTGTAACGGCCGCTTCGGGAGGCGCTGGGCAGAGAGGTCAGCTTCTGATCGGTGGTGGTCATGCTGCCGGCAGAAGGCGTACCGCCGTTGCCGTCAAAGGTGATGGTGAACTCAGTGGGCGCAGGAGGTGCGTCCTTCTCAAAGATTGCTTTGATCTCCACGTTGTTGTTCGGCATGAGGAACTTGTCATCTTTGACGGTCACGCCGCCGTTGATGACCTGCCACTCCTTGAAGTGGTAGCCCTTTTTGGGCATGGCGGTCAGGGTGATCTCCGTACCAGCCACGGCCAATAAGGGAGATGCGAAGGCTATTCCGTTGCCGTCCGTTTTCACGGTGACGGTATGCTTGGTGGGTGCAAAAGGTGAATCCTCCTCGAAGATAGCTTTGATCGCCACATTGCTGTCCGGCATGGTGAACTTGTTGTTGGTGATTACAAGTCCTGCCGGAGATTCGACCTGCCACTCCTTGAAGTGATAGCCGGTGTTTGGAGTGGCAGTCAGGGTGATTTCTGTGCCCGCCGCAGCCTTTGCAGGAGATGCGGAAGCCGTTCCGCCGCCCTCTGTGGTCACTGTGACGGTATACTCGGCTGCGGGGGCTTTGGTTATCGTAATAGACAGCTCCTTCTTATCGTTGCCCACGCTGTTGAGAGCTCGAACGGTAAATTGGGCGGTCTGTTCCGCAGTGGGCGTGCCGCTGATCTCGCCGGTGGTTTGTTTCAGCGTCAAGCCATCGGGCAGCTCGCCACTGAAAAGCTCCCACAGAATGAAGCCTCCCCCAGTTGCCTGAAGCTGATGGTGGTACGGCGTGCCGACCGTGCCGCCGGGCAGCGTCGTGGTAGTAATCGCCGGCGCATCCTCCGAACCTAGGAGCTTCACCCGGATCGCGGCTGTTACCGCAGGCTCCGGCTGCTGATACCTGTGCTCGTCGTTAGCGTCGAATACCAGCGTACCGGGGATGGTCTGCCAAGCCGTGGACTGCGCGTCATAGGACGATTCCTCCCACGAAACCTCCATGCCAACCCTGAGACCGTCGATGGCCTCGACGACCACAATTTCCGGCAGGTTAAGCCCTGCAAAGGTCGTGCCGAGTTTCTTCTCCGTAATGGGATCCGGCTCCTCGCAACGCTTGAAGGAATTTTTGATGACGTTGACCTTGATCGTTGTCTCCGCCGTCCTGTAGCCGTGCTGGTCAGTCGGCGTGAATACCACCGTCACAACGTTCTCGCCCAGCTCGTCAAACCATCCGGGCGTACCCTCCTTGAAGGAGAACGTGCCGGGAACAACGGTATCCGTCCCCTTAACCCTTGCCACGCCGTCCGCAAGATTGGCGCTTCCCCCGCCTGTGGCTCCCATCTCAAAGATCCGATTGACGAACATGGTATTGTCGGGCAGCGTAAAATCGCCGTTTTTCCACCGGAATACGGGCGGCTGCGTGATCTCCGTCTCGGCCGGGTCTGCCTGCAGCGTGACCTTGATCACGCCTCTGAGGTCGGCGCCCTCGGGTACGATGTAATACTTCTCAAATTCGGCGCGATTGACCTCGCCGTAGATGGTCTGCTCCTCATAAGAATTGGGGTTGTAGTTTGAATCGTCCCACTTGATGATGCCGGGCACATTGCCGTTCAGCCCGCTTCCCTCGTGGTTTGGTTCATCGGCCGCCGCGAAGAAATAGAACGCGTTCGGCAGACCGAGATCTTCAAAGGCTGTTCCAATCTTTTTATTGTCAATATACGATGTATTGGCTTGCCTGAATTTGCGGGGAATGACGTCCACGTTGACGGTACATTCCGCCGTGCTGAACCTCAGCCGGTCATAGGGGGTGAAGGTGACCTTGAGCGCCAGCGACCCCACCTGAACAAGCCCGCCGCCTCTGTGCCAGTAGCCGTATTTTTCCTGCTCCTCGTTCAGAGTGAACACGCCGTCAACCGTTTCGCCATCCGCCGTGGCCGTTCCGCCGGAAAGATACTCGTCGGAAAAGGCGAGCTGGCAAAAATCGCCGCTGTATATCTGCCTGGAGTAGGAGGGCGGCTCCAGCGTTGGCACAATGGCCCCGCCGCCAATGAGCGTGATTCTGGCGATGGCCTTGACCGTGCTTGTCGGCTCCAGCACATTCTCGTAGGAGCTTTCTTCAACATCCAGCTCGCCGGTAATGATCTGCTCGCCATATTTGTTCGGGTCATAGGAGGAGCTGTCCCATGTCACGGGGATGGGAAAGAAGGTCCTGCCGGTGTTGGTCTTTACCTCGACGAAGGGAGGAAGAAACCACAGATCCTCAAACGCCGTGCCCAACGGCTCGTCGGGGAGGACTTCCTCTGTGACGCTTGTGATCGTGTACTTTATCCCCGTCACGGTGACGATACATTCCGCCGTGGCGTATGTCTCCGCATCGTCGGGGGTAAAGAGGATTTCCATGCGGTTTTCGCCCGGGCCTACTACGCCCCCCCAATTGTGCTTGAAGCGGAACGAGCCGGGAACAATGATATCCGTCCCCTGGGCCTTTGCTTCGCCGCCTTTGAGATCCCCATCAAGGTACCACTCGCCGACATACCCCTCAGAGGGCAGCGTGGGCGGGGTGGTGATGACCGTTTTGGTGAGCTGCAAAAGCTCTCCGTAGGCCGTATGACAGGTTTCGCAAATGGCCTTCTCCGTACCGGTGGCCTTGCCGCCGGAGCAGCTGCCTGTTTCGGTATGGCTGCTGTCCGTGGTGCAGGTGCGTGTGTGCGTTCCGTTGCCGTTGGAGGTCCATTCGCCCCAGCTATGATTGTGCACTTCCCATATGGCATAGATGGTTGTGCTCATATCACTCCCATGTACTACCAGGCACTCGGTATAACCGCCGTTTCCGCCATATATCGGCTTACCAGTCCGAGTATTCGCCCAACCCATGAAGGTATATCCGTCACGGGTTGGAATTTTTTCTGATATGGGAACCCATACATAAAATTCCGTACTTTTTACGCTCTGACTTGGCGGCGCGCCGCTGCCGCCGTTGGCATCGTAATGCAGCGTATAGGTGTATTGGGTGGCAGCGGGATGGGCTGCCCCGAGCAGAGTCCTTGACATCGCAGCGCCGGATGTCCCTGCCGGGCCGGCCGGGTCAGCGCCGCCGTCTCCGGATTCACAGATTTCGCACACATGGCCGCAGGGCGTCCCTGCGGCATCCTCTGTCTGCGGCGTATAGCCGCAGGCTTCGTCATGCTCCGGGTGGTGTTCGCACAGGCTGTCCGTGTCCGGCGGAAGCGCGTAAGTTTCTTCGTCTGCCGCGAAGGCAGGCGCGGGCAGCATGGTCAGCACCATGCAGCATAGAAGCAGGATGCTGATGATTCGTTTCTTCATTGGCTTTTCTCCTCCTGTTCGTGTCGGTTCGGCTTGTCCGCCCCGTCTTTTTTCTGGTTTTCTCTGTTTCTGAGCCGGAAGCACAGCGCGGTGATCACCGCCGCCGCGGCAAAGGAGACGACAGCCACAAGCACATAGCCGCCCGCATCCTCCCTAAGCAGCATTGCGCCGAAGCTGCCCCATGCGGCGGTCTGTCCCGGAGCGACGAGCGTGCCCGCCGTCTCCATCAGCACCGCGAACAGCAGCATACACGCGGCACTCAGTCCATAGATGCCGCGCCGCTGCCTCCGGCGGGTGTTTTCCCGCACCCGCTGCTTGACGAGTGCGACCCGTCTTGCGGTATCGTACATATCGTTTGAACCTCCTTTCCGGTTTGTCTGGAACTGTGATAAAAACCCTTTCACTTATATAGGTACAAAAAATCGAAAAAACTCTCACCCAAAACGCAAAATTTTTCAAAAAAATTTGAGAGCCGCCAAAAAGCAGCTCTCAGGGAGTGGTTATTCGGTTATTTCCTCTGCCCGAGGCGAAAAGCGGACAGCTTTCCCGCTGCCACCAGCAGCACCGGCAGGGCGTAGGCGATGTACTGTGCCGCGCCGCCGTAAGCAATGAGCAGATTGTATATGGCATGGATTGTTATCGCCGCGCCGAGCAGCCCGCACGTGCCGGCTATTTTAAGCCACGTCCGCCGCCATGTATATGCAAGGCCACCGCCCACGATCAGTCCGCAGAGGACGTGCATCGCTCCCGTGCCGAAGCCACGGAAGAAGATAAAGGAGAAGCGGTCCGCGCCGTTCTGGATCAGATAGCACACATTTTCAAAGGTGGCGAAGGCCAGGGCAACTGTTATTGCCGCAGCCTTGATTTTATCCCCCTCCGGCTCGAATACCAGAAGATAGAACACCAGCGGCAGCAGCTTCATCATTTCCTCCACCACCGGCGCAATCTCCGCCGTGGCGGCAAGGGCGTCCGCCTGACACACCGCCGCGAGGAAGGTGTTGATATAGGCCGAAAGCAGACACACCCCCATCCCGGCAATGCAGAACAGGAAGAAGCGAAGCTGCCGCCTGCCCATGCACAGGGCGGCCACCAGCAGCGGGGATACCATGCAGAGAAAGATATTTTCGATGTAGGTCATGCCTCCACCGCCCTTCTCGTGGCGGGCAGCAGCCCCAGAATCGCAAGCGTCAGCAGCATATCACACCAGAAGGTGGGGCTTGCCGGTGAGGTTTCCGGCCAGAAGCAGCCCACCGTCCAGAGCAGATACTCCGCGAACGCAAAGCACAGCACGCCGCTATGGAAGTACCGCATATTCCACGCCGCGCCCGTCTGCCCATTGGCGTAGACCAGTCCACGAATGGCGCAGAAGGAGAGCCATACCATCATGCCGCACCAGATCAGGTTGGAGAGAATGTCCCCGAAGGTGCAGTAGAACGCCAGCAGCGGAAGGCCGAACGCAGGCGCAAGCCATGCCCTGCGGCAGCGGAAGCTGCGCTCATCTGCTCCCTCCAGAGTGGCCTGCAAAATGCGCAGGAAAATTACGCTGGCCACCCAGCCGAACTCCGACACATAAAAGACCCGGGGTGTGGTATCGAACAGCAGCAGATACAGCGTCCAGTAGAGCGCGCCGAGGGCAAAGCAGCCGTAGAAGCACAGCAGCAGGAAATACGCCTGCCTGCGGCTTTTCCGGTAGGCGATGCCCGAAAGCAGCGCGCCGACGAACGTGACCAGCAATTGCAGCAGGTTCTCAATCAGCTCCATGAATCCCCTCGCTTTCTTTGTTCTGATCGTCCTCCCGGTTCATCTGCCGCAGCCGGAAGCACAGAACGGTCACGCACACGCCAAGTAAAAACGCTAAAAGCCCGATAACAATGTATCCCAAGGCAGCGCCGCCGTGAAAGATGCTGGCCGCCATTTCAAAGCCGTAGTAGTCGCCGGTCTGAATTTTCGCGGCAATGCCGGGCATGGCGAGGGACGCGCCCACAAGCAGCGCAAGGCACGCCGCCACAGAGGAAGCTATGGTGATCGTATTGCGCCGCCGCCGTTTCGCCCGCTCAATTTTGGCGATGCGCCGCTTTGCCTCCGCGACCCGTTCCTCATGACTCCGCATTTGTGATTCCCTCCCGTTCCAGCAGCCTTCGCAGGCTCTCTTTTCCCCGATACACCATGTTGGTGATCTGTTTTACCGTTTTCCCCGTGACCTCCGCCGCCTGCGCGTAGCTCATGCCTTCAAAATAGGTGAGATATAAAACCTCGCAGTAGTCCGAGTTCATTTCGCTCATGCAGAAATGCAGAATGCGGTTTCGCTCCTCCGTCCGGATGACCTCCTCCGCCAGCAGCCGTCCCTCCGGTTCGCCGGTCAGCTCGTCCAGACTGAACAGGGGCTTCCGCTTGCTCTTATGACGCAGCGCCATGTGCCGCGCCGCCTTATAGAGATACGCCTTGAAGCCGCCGTCCCGGATGCGGGGCTTTTTCGTGAACAGATAGGCGAAAACATCCAGCATCAGCTCCTCCGCTTCGTGAACGTCGTGCAGATAGCCGTCAATATACAGGGTCAGGGGGTCGCCGTATTTTTTCATCAGGGCCTCCAGCCCCGCGTCGTCGCCGCTTAAGTATTGACGGTATAAGGTTTCGTCGCACGCCATGTCGTTCACTTCCTTTTTGCGGATGCTTCCACTGCAGAGGGGTATCCGTCAGGTGCTTGCCCTGCCGGGATCGCGGTGCTGTTCCTGAAAGCGCGGGTCGGACGGCTTTTCCGCGTTTTCCGGGATCGCCCATGAACGCCCGAACCGGGACGCGCCGGGGATCCGCCCCTCGGCGCAATATTGGTTGACCCGCCGTTCTGACACGCCCCAACGGTAGGACGCCTCCCGAATGGAGATATAGCCCTTGATCCCGTTCATACCGCACCTCCGCATGGATAATATCCAATATGATACATTATATACGAATATTCGAAGAAACACAAGGCATCCGGCGAAGTGTTCAGAGAAAAGTTACCTATGCAGGGAAGCACAAGAAGCATCGCTGCAAAGGACGGGAGAAAACGTGGCAAGCAGGGCAAAGAGGGCCCTCTTTTGCGTTTTCGGGGAATTTTCGCCGCCGCGAAAACTCCCCTCTGCTTGTCAGGGGCAACGCCCCTAAGACCCCTTGAACGCGCAGCGTCCTCACGGACTTCGTATCCTTCACCCAGCCGCAAGCGGCAGGGCTCATCCACTCCGTCGCTCGTCCTTTCCCCAAAAAGCCACGGCTTTTCGGGGTACCCCGTTTGCGCGGCTGCGCGTTTCTGCGAAACGCTTTAGGAGCATGGCCGTTACTGGCGATCATGCTCCTGTTTCTTTTCCTCGCTGCGTTCATCCTTGCCCAGCATACGACCCACGTTCTGCTTGTGGAGCAGCAGCTCGCGCATCTCATCGCGCGAACGCCGGTATTTGGCATACGCTGCCTTTTTCTCCGATAGCAGCTTGGCGTATTCCTCCTGCAAGCTCTTGACGGAGGGCAGCTTTTTGACGCCCAGCTCGTCAAAGGCTTTCTTCGCCGCCTTGTGCAGCAGGATGTCGCCCTCATGCTCCGCAAGATACTTTTTTGAGTAGCCCGCCTTGCGGTATGCGGTGTAAACGTTGCGGGTCTTGGCGTAGTTGGCGATATGGGTTTTCAGCACGACGATCTCCGCCATGCGCCCCTCCTCCACCTTGATCTGTGCCGAGAGCATGTGATACCGCTCCGTCGCGGCGGCAGCTCTGGCCTCCAGCTCCTCATAATCCAGCAGGCCGTGCTTCCAAGATAATTGTAGGTTTGCGCAATCTGCTTGACGTTGAACACCTTCGCCCAGCGCTCGTAGCCCACGCCCTTTCCCTCTTGCAGCTTCGCCTCGATGTCGATGAGCAAAGCATCCTTTTTCCGTGTGGCCTGCGCCCTCTTTTTGCGCGTCGTATGCTCCTTTTCTCCGGCGAGGACGGCGCGCAGCGCGTCCTCCGTGTAGCCCTCGATGTAGGACAGACGGACAAAGCCCTTGCGGTCCGGGTGCCGGAGGGACAGCGTATTGCCGCGCCGCCTGACCTCGCAGCCTGCCTCCGCCAGCAGCTTCAAAAGTGCGTCGAAGCCGTCGGGCTTCTGCAAAAGCGCCGCGTCGATCATGCCGCAGAGCAGCTCCCTATGGGTGGGCTTCACGTTGTCGCCCAGCCACTTGCCGTAGTGATTTTTCCCGCGCTTGGGCGCTGCGATGACAGACAGCCGGTGCTCGGTGCAGATGGCGTCGCTGAGCCGTGCGACGGCCCTGCCGGAGCCGAGAAAATACCGAAACTTCCGCTTGCAGTCCAGCGTGGTGGAGTTCCAGATGATGTGATTATGAATGTGCTTTTTATCGGTGTGCGTGGCAACGAAAAAGGCGTGTCGTCCTTTCAGAAACCGCTCGGCAAACTCATAGCCTACGCGGTTTGCATCCTCCGGCGTGATCTCGCCGGGCTTAAAGGACTGTCGCACCTGATAGGCGATCACGTCGCTTTGCTGCTCCCTGCCGGTGAGGGTTTTGTACTGCCGCTTGGAGAACAGAAACTCCGCGTCGGCGGTTTTCGGGTCGCACTGATAGGCGGAGATCAGCTCGCCGCCCTGCGTCTTATCTGGATTCTTGGAATAGTCGATGCGGTCAGTCAGGCAGTCGGCAATCGTCTTGCCCTGATTAACGTGCATGGAAATGATGCGTGTGGTCGCCAAGGGACCTCCTTTCGGTGGGATGGATTTGTAATTTCTTTTTTGAAGTCCTCCGTATTTTTCTTGTATGTTTGCGCTGCCATGTGCTATACTATGATATAAGGAGCGTGATGCGAAATGACCTTTGGCGAAGCCATCATCAAGCTGCGCAGTGAGCGCAGGATCTCCCAACGTCAGCTTGCAGAGGAATTGAACGTGAGCTTCACCTCCGTCAATCGCTGGGAGAACGGAAGGACGACGCCCAATAAAATGACGGTGTTCGTCATTCGCAAATACTGCGAGGAGCACGGTCTGGATTTTTCTTATGACGAGGGGGCCGGCACATGAATCACCGAATGACGATAGCGCAAATCTGCGGTGCGGTAGAATCGCCGCTCTTTGACCGAAAGAGCGCCCGCATCGACGCAAAAACGCTGGCGATTCATCTGATCGCATTTGCCAACGCGGACGGCGGCATAATCGCTGTCGGCGTAGAGGATGACGGTACGATCACCGGCATCGACGGCCATGCAGAGCATATCAACGAGCTGCTTCGTGCGCCGTTTGACTTCTGCAAGCCCTCCGTGCGGGTGGAAACGGAACGGCTCTCCTGCGTGAACAGGGACGGAACGCCCGACCATATCCTGCTGATCGAGGTGTTGCAGAGCAACGACCTCCACGCCAATTAGGCGGACGAGGTTTTCTTCCGCGTCGGGGATAAGTCCAAGAAGCTCAATTTTGAGGAACGCTTGCAGCTCATGTACGCAAAGGGGACGCGCTATTTTGAGGATACGCCTGTCCCGGACGCAGCGATGGAGGACATCGACCTCGGCTTCGTCAAGGCGTACACGGAAAAGCTGGGCTACCGGAAAAGCCCGGAGGAATACCTGCGGGAGAACAAGGAATTTGTTTCGGAAAAGGGCGGCAAAGAGGCAGTCAGCGCCGCCGCCATGCTGCTGTTTGGCAGGAATCCGAGCGTTTCTTTCCCCGCGCCCGCATCCGCTTTGTCCGATATGAGGGTACGGAGGCGAAGGTCGGCGCGGAGATGAACGTCATCAAGGACGTGGTATTCGAGGGCCACATTTTGCAGGTGACGGAAAAGGCGCTGGAGTTTGTGCGCGGGCAGATCAAGGAGCGCACCTATCTCGGCGCAGATACCCGGTTCGTCACAGAGCCAGAATACCCGGAGTTTGCGTGGAAGGAGCTGATCGTCAACGCCGTCGCGCACCGGGATTACAGCATCAAGGGTACGGACATTCAAATCAAGATGTTCGACGACCGACTGACGGTGGAAAACCCCGGTACGCTGCCCGGCATCGTGCGGCTGAACAATATGCGGCACGTCCACTTTTCCCGCAATCCGAAGATCGCACAGTTTTTGCATGAATACGAATATGTGCAGGAGTTTGGCGAGGGCGTAGACCGTCTGTACGAGGTCATGGAGGCGGCGGGGCTGCCGCAGCCGGAGTATCGCGTGGAGGCGTTCATGCTATACGCCACCATTCGGAATACGAAGCTGACGGATAACTTAGGGGGAGCCCCACAAGATACCCCGCAAGATAAAATCATCGCATACTGTATGGAACCGCGCAGCAAGGCAGAAATTGCCAAGCTCTGTGGCTTCAAAGACATTAAGCACTTTACGTCGCATTATTTGAAGCCCCTGCTGGAAAGCGGCCGGCTCCGCATGACCATTCCCGACAAGCCCAACAGCCGCAATCAAAAATATATTACGGTCAAAACGGAGGACTGATATGTTCACCTATATTTCCATTGAAGAATTTGCGGACGGCGTGGTAAAAAACAACAAGGACGCCAACCGCAGGGAGCTGATCGCGGCGCTGCGGGAATCCCTCGCCGCCAAGAAAAACGGCGCAAGGTGCATGATCTGCAGCGCGCCCATCTGGGCAGCCGACAGTGCCATCACGGGAACGAATATATGCTTCACCTGCACCACCGGCGAGGCTGACGACAGTGAGGATTACGAGATTGAATAGAACGAAAAGCGCGGGGCGATATGCTCCGCGCTTTTGCTTGATACGATGTTTCTGAAAACAGCCTTATCCATATATCCAGTCCCGAAGCATATAGCGCAGGACATAGAGCTTTGCCACCAGCCAGCCCGCCAGCACGGGAAGCCCGTAGGGGCTTATGAG
>OKVH01001382.1_pt1 | contig 11428 bp, 8 predicted proteins | sample 1604791 | NCBI WGS metagenome assembly OKVH01 (sample SAMN01760919, study PRJEB22395) | human gut metagenome | reverse complement strand
CCAGCCGGTTAAATCGGAGGAGATCGGCGGCCCCCCGATGCCCAGCGAGTTTATCGCCGTAGACCGCGACCTTATCGCCGAACTGGCCGAGGGGAAACGGAAGGTAATCGCCGTGGGTACAACGTCGGTACGCACTCTCGAAAGCCTCTTCCACGCCGGGGCGCTGATGCTTCAGAGGAAATGGGAGGGTGAGGTGCCGCAATGGGCGCCCTATGAGGGGGACACTATAAATATATGTGTGGCCGACGCCATGAAAGCCATTCTGCGGCATCTCGACGAGACGGGGATGCAGACTTTTATCGCCTCGACACGCATTATTATAGCGCCGGGATACCGGTATAGGGTTGTAAAGGGGATGGTTACGAATTTCCACCAGCCGCGGTCGACGCTACTGCTGTTGGTGTCGGCTTTCACGGGGGGCGACTGGCGGAAGGCCTATGAGTACGCGCTGGAGCATGGGTTCAGGTTTCTCAGCTATGGGGATGCATGCTTATTTTTAGGCGGAAATTAGGCGGCTTGTGATAGCGGCGCATCTTTGGCGTCGACTGCGGGACTCGGCTTCGGGGCCGTACTAACGTACTGTCCCCTTCAGCGCTCGCCCTTGTCTCCTAAAATCTGCACCGCTCTGACAACCCGCCTGGCCATCCGGGGGCCGGCTGCGAGGCTATCCAGGGCGACGGGGCTTTCCGGCGATGCTCGCCGGAAACGGAAAACCGCATCTTTGATGAGAACGCAAGGGGAAGGCCAGGAGAATTGGATTTTTTTGAAAAATTTATAGGGGATAAGAGACTGGAGGAGAGAGGGATGGCGCGTTAAGGAGTGTTAAGCGGATTTTTTGGACTCGCAAGGGGCAAAATCGGTTGTAACTTTGCATCGCAACCGAAAAAAGAGAACTTTAACATTACGAGAACCGATACAATGAAATCTACCAAAATGCTATGGGCTGAGGCCAAAGGGATGCCGTTGGAGGCGGTGAACTGCCGCAGGGACGACAGGGAGCCTGATGTATGGCGCCCGGCGGGGATGCCGGCGAAGGTGGCGGACGACTGCCGCGAATTCGTGGCGGAATTTCCGCTTGATGCCGAAACTACCGCCGTACTGACCATGAAGGGGATGCAGCTCGGGGTGGCAATTTCGAAGACTACAAATGATGAAACGGAACTGCGGCTGCCGGAGGCCTGCGCCGAGCTTGGACAGGTAGAGGCGCGGGTGATAGGGTGCGAGGTCGTAGAGGAAGGGGTTCTGAGGATTTTCCTGAGCCACAGCCGGAGCGTCTACGCGAGCTACCGGCGCGATGCCGATGCACCGGGCGGATGGCGATTCACCATGCACGGACGGATGCCGGCACTCCCTCCCCTGCTTCTGAGGCAAGGACGGCGACAGACTATGTCGGAACCCGTGAGCGCCCTGAAGCTCTCGCAGGCGATAAGCGGAACATCACGGCCAAGTGCGGGCGACACCGCCGCCATGAGCAAGCGCGTGGAGGACGCCTATCTGCGCCTGCGGCAACGCGCTTCGGCCACAGGATATTCGCTCCAGCCGCGCCTGGCCCGCGTAAGAGTGGAGGACCGCCGCGGCGACACAATCGCCACGGGGCCGACAATCTTAGTCTGCAGTCCAGACGGGCCGCAATGCACCGGTGGAGCAACCTTCACCCTCGGCTCCGACGGCCAGACCCTCCAGGCAACGGCACTGACGGCCAACGCCTATAATCTGGAACTCAGCGGCATGCGCGCCATAGCTGAGCCATGGCGACGCATGGCCTACAGAGCCGTTGTGGAGACCTCGGCACAAATCGAGCCATACTCTCCCGAAGGGAGTGCGGGCACACCGACGATTGCCGACAACGGCCGCGAGACAACCGTAACGATGCCGTTGCCGGGAATGGCAGGCAGCAAAGCGGGCGTGACGGCGGCTGTGGAGAAGCGCGCCCTACAGGCCCTGCAGGCCGGCGAATGGTGCGAGCAGGCCTCAATAACAGACCCTTTCAGTGGAGACGCACAGCGTACGACCATACCGCTTGCCGATCTTCCCGCCACAAAAGGGACGACACCAGCGCCGGAACGCGACGCTGAAAGTTTCCGAAGCATGCTCACCCTGCCGGACGGCGCAATTATCGCTGCGGATCCGCTGACAGAACCGTTTGACGGCTTCAGCCCCGCGCAGCTGCTTACGCGGACCGACTCCATGGCTGGGAAAGGCTGGCGCGCCGTGGCTACCGTGACCCTCCGCGAGCCGGATGGAACCGAGCACAAGGCCGTGCGTGTGGCCGAAGGGACCGACGAAGATGCCGCGGGGTTCTCCCCACTGCTCGTATATCCCGACGAGCGCGCCGTCAGCCTCCGTCTGGCCGTGGAGCGCCCGGAAGGGATTAGGCAGCAGACCTACGCCATGCATCCGCTGAGAGGCACGGGCTGCGCCTGCCATATCAATCTCACCAATCCCACTATCTTCCCCGCCACAGATGCTTCCACCCTCGACATCGGCGCTACCACAGCCTCAGCACGTTGCGAAGCGGGATGCGTGGCCGTGGCCACGGGCACTTCCCTGAGCGACCGACGGAAACGCCACCGGCTCGGCACCGGGAGCATCGACGCCATTACCGAATGGCCTGCCGGAAGCGGCAGCTGGGACTTCTCGCGCACACGCCTCGCCCTTGCCACAGGCGGCGGTATCTACCAGCTTACGCTCGACGGCGCCATGAGCGTGCACGCCGTAAGACGCATGAGCCCCCTCACCGCCGACGGCGGGAGACTGACGGAATGCAACGACGGAAAAGGACGATTTCTGCTGATGCTGACCGGCGGCCGTCCGGCCGAACTGCGCGGGTCGAAAGTGGCTCTGCTCACCACAGGCATAGAAGGCGCCGGAGATATCGCCTACGGAGGCAAGCGCGGAGAATACTGGTGGACGGAGACCGACCACGACGGACGTACACAACTGCTGCACGCATCCCCATCGGGCAAAACAATAGTACGCATCCAGGCCGAATACCCGGGAATAAGCGGTGACATCACGCTGCGCACGTGGCGCGGACGGCTGCTGATTCTGGCCTCCGACGGCGGCACATATACGGCCGACAGCGAGACGTGGCCCGCAGATGGAGTGAGGATGGCCCTGAGGCTTCGTCATAATTTCAGCAGCAACGCCGACGGAATCGCAGGACGCCCGGTGCGGGCAGCCGTGACAGGAAGGGGCATCAAGGGCACCATCGCCATAACTGCCGACCGCGGCAACCGACGCCCCGCTTTGCTGGCGCGCTTCAAAGTGGAGGGGGACCTGACCGCGCCTGTTGTCGCACCGCTCGCCACCGGGTTCCGCCCTTGGATCGAGCTGCAGACCGACCTCACCGTGGGAAGCGACGCAGAAGTGCGCTCACTGGCCGTGGCTCAAAAAAAGTAAGGAAAATCTCACGACTTCCCTTACCGAGATACATAGTAATATTACCAGTCAATCAATACAGTTGCGGCGACTATGCGCGCCACAAAAAGGTTTGTATAAAATGAACAATGGATAATTTCCGGATTAAAGAATTCAGTTTGTAGAACCCGCGTGGCCTACTGCTACACCCTAAGCCGGCCTCGGAAAGAGCCGGAGTCGGGAAAAAGCCGGAGAGAAAACTGTGTGTGATTACGAATTCTGCCAATGCGGATTACAATAAAGATAATTACCAAACTACTGCAAATCAAATTTGTGACTGAAATATCTTCAAATTGTCGCAATTTTATCTACAATCATTTGAAAGCATAATCGAGAGGGCGGCAATCACGGGGATTCTGACACGCGGCTGTAACCTCAACTTCTGCCACGAATATGTTTACAATATAGATTGTACAAAATTACGATTAAAAATTTAAAAACAATGAAAAAAGCAAAATTATTAATCGAGAACGAAAAAAATTCGAGAGACATCACCCCTGTGGTTCCTGAGCCCGAAACCGGGAGTCCCGCCGAATCAAAATCCGAAACCGGGCAGCCCGATACGCCCCAGCCCGAAGAGGCCGAGACTGAAGCCGCGCCCGAAGAGGCCCCGGCCGCTCCCACCCCGGAGGAAATCGAGCGGATGGTGGCCGAAGCCGAGCAGCGAGGCTATCTGCGCGGCCGCAACGAGCAGATCGAACAGCTTATGGAAGCGCCCACGGGCTACGAGACCGAAACACTCGGTGAAGGCGGCCATCTCAAGGGAGAACCGATGATTCTGGGGAATTTAAAACCTTCCATCTGGGATTTATAGGCGCCCAAAAAGTAGGGATGCACCAGGGTGCATCCCTACAAGCTGACGGCCAATTATTTAGATAAACTCAGCAGTAAACAAGTATTTCATAACCACAATAATTCACCTCTTATTTCAACCATTTCAAAACCCTAAGAATTATGAGAAAAATTATCGGAATCATGCGGGCAATCGCGGAATTCCTTTCGATGGTAGCCCGCTGGCTCACTTTCCGCCGACCGCAGACAAACAACGAGAACCAAACTGACAACACTGAAAACCTCAAAAACGACAAAACCGACGAGAACAATGAAACCGACTGAAACAACCACCCCGAAAACCACCAAGAGACCCACAACCAGAAACCTCAACTCCAAAACCACAAAAACCACTATGAAAGAAATTCTCAATTCCGCCAAAAGCGCAATCGTGCGCTTCCTTTCCGACGACCGTCTGGCCCCGGCAATCTTCCTGGGAGCCGCACTGCTCCTGGCCATCGTGCTGGGATGGGTGCTCGGCCACAACAATTCAACCGTAATCCAGATTGTGGAGCAGGCGGCCGGCAATTTCCACGCTGCCGACGGAGCAAGCGCCGCCATGGCGGCCGTGGCGGGCATCGCCGGTGCCGGACGCCACATTGACGGCGCACCCCTGACCACCGATACGGCCAACACGGAGGCCCCGGGGCTGCTCCGTAACGAAATCGACGAGCGCATAGTGAAAATCCGCCCCATGTCGACCCCTCTCGACCAGATTTCGCGCTACGGAGGCTCGCGCCTGAGCGGTTCGATGAAGGTTGAATATTACTCGGTCGATACAAAACCCTACGAGGCAAAACTCACCAAAGCCGTGACCGCCACCGACGACCGCAACACCGACACCAGCGTGGTGCTCAAGACCGACCTCAACGACATTTTCCAGCCCAGCACCACGCTGATGGCGCCCGACATCGAAGCCTCGGAGGGTGGGCCGCTGGTGCTCTACGTGAGCGAGCTGACGCGCGACGGCGCCCAGGTGATTCCCGTGAACCATAAATACAACGACGGACCGGGGTTCCCGGCAATGCCCGTAGGCACGCGCCTTGTGCGCATGGGGCGCGCGGCCACCGAGCTCGACGTGACCACGCCCCAGTACGGCGCCCTCCCCACCAAGAGCAGCAACCTCTGCCAGATATTCAAGGCTCAGGTGGAGCAGACCACCTTCATGAAAATCTCCAACAAGGAGGTGGGCTGGACCTTCTCCGACCAGGAGGAAGCCGCGATAATCGACATGCGCATGGGAATGGAGCGCAACTTCCTCTTCGGCCATCAGAGCCGCATCCTCGACCCCGTGAAAGGTGAGGAAGTATGCCTCACGGGCGGCATCTGGAACCAGACCGACAACACTTTCAAGTACAGCGAGACCGCAGGCATCACCGAGCAGACGCTCGTGCAGCTCTGCCGCCAGGCCTTCGCCAACAGCGCCGGAAGCTCGAAGAAAGTGCTTCTTGCCGGCTCGGACCTGATTGAGAAGCTCCATATGATAGGGAGCACCCGCGTGCTGGTGAACGACGCCGTGGTGACGAAGTGGGGCCTGGACTTCACCGAAATCCACTCGAAATTCGGCACGCTCTACGTGATGCTCGCCGAAGTGTTCGACAGCTGCGGCATGAGCGGCAACGGAATGGTGATCGATCCGGAGTACATCACGAAGTACTGCCACGTGCCCTTCCGCACCGAAAGCCTCAACCTGCGCACCAGCGGCGTGCGCAACGTCGACGCAATCGTAATCACCGAAGCGAGCTGCCTGGTGCTCCGCTACCCGCAGAGCCATGTGCGCATTGTGGCCACGAAAGCCTGACCCCAAGACCATTAAACGATGAAAATTACCCTTGACCAATCGGAAATGCTGGCGCTCTGGAAGCGCCGGCATTTCATCGAACCGCTCAGAGCCGACTGCACCATAGAGCGCACCGACGGCATCGACCTCGACGCCCGACTGCGCGAGGAGATGCGCGCATGGTATCTCGACCTGCTGCGCCACGGCCCCGTGGAGGCACTGGCTCCGGCCGAAATCGCCGGAGAATGCCGCGCGGTGGTGTCGCCCGAAGGGGTGACGGAACTGATTCTGCCGGCGGGAGTGGAACGCGTGCTCAGCGTGCAACTTTCGGGCTGGTGCCGTGCGGCCACGGTAATCGCCGACCCACGCCATCCCGCCGTAAGGCTTCAGGAAAACCCTTTCAGCCGTGGTGGCGTAGAAGCCCCCGTGGCTATCTGGACGCCGGGGAGCGAGGTGGTGAGGCTGATGTCGGCCGCCGTAGCTGCCGGAACGCCCGTGGCGTCGGTGCTCGCCGCAGTCGACGCCGGGCCCGACCTCTATACCTTCGACGAGCAGGCCGTGGCGCTTATAAATCCGCAGCCGCTATTCTGACGGAAGGAGATAAATTTTATAAATCTTATAAGTCTTATAAATCTTATAAATATGAATGACGAAACCGCCATAAACCGCGCACGGCGAGTGCTTGAGGCCGCCCACAAGGCGTGGCTGGCCATGGCCGACTTCCGCCGGCGGCGGCGCCGCTACATCCGCTACACCTACGGCGACCAGTGGGGCGACCCCGCGCCCGAAGCATCGGGCGCAATATCCGAGGGGGAAGCCATGCGTGCCCAGGGCGCACGTCCGCTCACCAACAACCTGATCCGCCGCATGGTGAAAGCCGTAGTGGGGCGCTACCGCATGCAGGCCGAAGGGGCCGGGCGCGACGATGCCGACACACCCCTCGGCGCATGCCGCCGCTTCAACTGCACCGACGAGCTCGACGCACGCACTTTCGAGGAATTCCTGATTTCAGGCGTGGCCCTGCAGCGCGTGGGACACGATACTCGCCGCGGCCGGCGCGCCGTATGGGTCGACATAGTGAATCCCGAGACGTTCTTCATCACTCCCGTGGGCGATCCGCGCGGATGCGATACCGAACTGGTAGGCCGCTTCACCGACATGAGTATCGCCGAAGTCTGCATGCGCTACGGCTGCGGCGACCCCAGGCGCACAGCCATGCTCCGCAGCATATATGCCTCGGCGGGAGCCCTCGACACGGCCGAGGCAACAGTGCGCTCCGGCGCGGGAAGCTTCTATCAGGCTCCAGAAGGGCGATGCCGCGTAATCGAGGTGTGGACACTCGAATGCCGCGAGCTGATGCGCGTCCACGACCCGGCGTCGGCCACCATGGCGATTACCGAACCCGGCGCCCTCCAGCGCATCGAGCGCATCAACCGCCGTCGGCGCCGCAGCCATATGCCCGAACTGAAGGCACGCATCGAGACAACAACCACCTGGCACTGCCGCATCATGGCGCCCGACGCTACGATTCTTGCCGAGTGCTCGCGTCCGGCCGTGGCCGGACACCCCTTCGCCATGAAATTCTATCCACTCGTCGACGGCGACGTCCACTCGCTCGTGGAGGATGTAATCGACCAGCAACGCCATGTGAACCGCATGATCACGATCATGGACCGCATGATGGCCACCGCAGCAAAGGGCGTGCTGCTCTTCCCCAGCAAATGCAAGCCCGACGAACTCGACTGGGCCGACATCGTGCAGCTGTGGGCCGACCCCGGAGGTGTGATTCCCTACCGCCCGGTGGATAAGGGGGAGCCTCACCAGGTGGTCACGCCGCTCTCCGACCCCGGAATATCGCGCATGCTTCAGACGCAGATCGAGATGTTTCAGGACGTGAGCGGCGTAAGCGATGCCCTGATGGGACGCAACATCAGCGCCGGAGTGGGCGCCGAGCGCTACCGCAACGAGGTGGCAAACGCCTCGCTCACCGTCGACGACCTCATCAAGACCTTCGCACATTTCATCGCCACCCGCGACAATCTGATAGCCAGGACCATAAAATAAGCACCGTCAAATTTAACATTCTTTTAACCCGGGTGTGAAAGATTCTTGCCCGACCCCGGCCTTAACTTTGCAGAACGCAAGCTCAAATCAATTACGAGAACTATGTATACTTCCCATCAACGTGCCGGCGACTTCATCGCCGCCTTCGAGCGCCTGTGGCGCCAGCTTAGCGGGGAGCGTCCGGTTTCGGAGGAATTCGCCATCGGCGAAGCCCTCCGGATGCCGGCCGGGCGCTTCTACGTGTGCCGAAATCATGCCTACAAAATGCTTCTGCGCCGTCGCCACGGCCATCTTCCTCCCGGCGAAAAGCCCCACCGACGCGCTATGTGGGACGAAATGGAGCGCGCCCTGGCCGCGCGATGCCGCGTCGCTCCGCGCGAAACCGAGTGGGAGGCACTCGACTGGATAATCGCCAACTACCGGCCGTCGAGTTTCTTCATCGCGCCCTCCTACGCCCGTCGGCTCTGCCTGGCGTGGCTCCGCGAGGAGAAAGCCGAAGCCGACCGCCGCGCACGCCTGGCGCGTATGCGCCGCCTGGCCATCGCGCGCCCGAGCCACCGCCGGCGCAACGCCCAATCAAAATCAAAATAAACCTTATAAGCCCTATAGGCCACATAAACCCCATCAGCCACATAAAATTCCCAACCCCAATGCTTACCCTCGACTTCAAGACCATAACCGACGAAATCCTCGCTCTTACCGCCCTTCGCAAGGCGACGGCCGCCAATCCCGAAGAGGGGATGCTCGTAACCCGCGACCAGCTGCCGGGACTGCGCGTGCTGGCGCGGATGGTGTTCGCCGAAATCCTACTGCGCCTCGGTCCGGCCGTAGAAACCTCCGACATCGACGACTCCGACCTCCCCGCCGACCACCCTTACTCCACCTCCGAAGCTCCTGCCATGCGGCTCACTCTTGCCGGTGCCGACCGCCTCAGCAGCGGCGCCCTGATAACAGTGCGCCGCCAACTGGAGCACGCCGTAGCTACAGGCATCCTCGCCTGGATCGCCACCGAAGGCCCCGGCAGCTGCAGCAGCTTCGCCGCCGAACTGCGCGCCCGCTCCGACGCCGCTGTCAGCGCAGTGGCCGACACCCTCTCCTCGCTCACCCCCTCCGCCCTCCGCGCCCCCGGCTGGCCGCAGTCCTGAGCTGTGGCCGAAAGGGCGAAACGAAGGTTTTTTTGCGAGATTTTCGGAAATTTCCTATTTTTGGTGCTTATATGCACTTTTGTGCTTCCGGGCACTGCCATTTACGGGTGCAGCCATTCTTTGTTATGAGCCAGAACAACACTTTCACCACCGAAGCGGAAGACCGCATGATCGAGGAGGCTTTCCGCGACGTGCTCGACGGATACCTCAAAAGCAATCACCGCAAGAAGGTGGAGATTATAGAGCGGGCGTTCCGTTTCGCAAGGGAGGCCCACAAGGGTATCCGCCGGCGTTCGGGCGAGCCATATATCCTCCATCCCATCGCCGTGGCCAAAATCGCAAGCCAGGAGATCGGCCTGGGATCAACCTCGATCTGCGCCGCCCTGCTCCACGATGTGGTGGAGGATACGGACTACACCGTGGAGGATATCGAGCAGAATTTCGGCAAGAAAATCGCCCAGCTCGTGGAGGGGCTCACCAAGATTTCGGGCGGCATCTTCGGCGACAAGGCCTCGGCCCAGGCCGAGAATTTCCGCAAGCTGCTGCTTACGATGTCGGAGGATATACGCGTGGTGCTCATAAAGATGGCCGACCGCCTGCACAATATGCGCACGCTGGGCTCTATGGCGCCCAACAAGCAGTATAAGATCGCCGGCGAGACGCTCTACATCTACGCGCCGCTGGCCCACCGCCTGGGTCTCTTCGCCATAAAGACAGAACTGGAGAACCTCTCGTTCAAATACGAGCATCCTGACGCCTTCGAGCAGATAAGCCGCAAAATAGCCACCACCGAGCAGCACCGCAACTCGATCTACAACAATTTCGCCGCACCGATTCTCCAGCGCCTCGACGCCATGGGGCTGAAATATATGGCCAAGGCGCGCGTAAAGTCGGTCTACTCCATCTGGAACAAGATGGAGACCAAACACATCCCCTTCGAGGAGGTCTACGACCTCTACGCCGCCCGCATCGTGTTCGACTGCGATGACCCGGCCAAGGAGAAGGGCATCTGCTGGCAGATCTACTCGGCCATCACCGACATCTACCGCCTGCATCCCGACCGCACGCGCGACTGGGTGTCGACCCCGAAGGTCAACGGCTATCAGGCTCTCCACCTCACGGTGATGGGGCCCGACGGCAACTGGATCGAGGTGCAGATCCGCTCGCGCCGCATGGACGAAATCGCCGAAAAGGGGTTTGCCGCCCACTGGAAATACAAGGTCGGGGAGGGCGACGAGGAGTCGGAGCTCAACGCCTGGCTCCACACCATCAAGGATATCCTCGACGACCCGGAACCCAACGCCCTCGATTTCCTCGACACGCTCAAGCTCAACCTCTTCGCCTCGGAGATAGTGGTATTCACCCCGAAGGGCGAACTGCTCACGCTCCCGATGGACGCCACCGTGCTCGACGTGGCTTTCAACCTCCACACCCAGATCGGATGCCACTGCATCGCCGGCAAGGTGAACCATAAGCTCGTGCCCCTGAGCCAGAAGCTCAATTCGGGCGACCAGGTGGAGGTGCTTACCTCGCAGAGCCAGACGCCAAAGGCCGAATGGATCAACTTCCTTGCCACAGCCAAAGGAAAATCGCGCCTGCGCGCCTCGCTGCGCAAGATGCAGCAGCCGGCCATCTCGGCCGGACGCGAGATTTTCGAGAAATTTCTCAAGGCTCACGACATCGCCGACGACAACGTGGCCATCACCAAGGTGATGGGGCTCTTCAAGGCCCAGAGCCGCGACGACTTCTACTGCCTGCTGGGAAACCAGGAGATTGTGCTCAACGACTACGTGGTGAAGACCCTGCGGCGCCAGAGTTCCGCCACGGTGCTCAACAGCTACGACCGCGAGCAACCAGGCTTCGACCGGTGGACCGAGCGCATAGCGGCCGACGAACTCGCCGCCCTCATAGCCCGCAAGAGCGGCATCGACTTCGGCCAGATTCTCGAACTGCGTCCGCTCAGCCGCGGCGCCTCAGGCCGTATCACCCGTCTGCTCGTTCGCGGCACGCTCCGCAGTATGGTTGTCGGCAAAGAACTCGAAATCCGCCGCTGGCTCAGCCCGACGCATCTCCGTAGCTCGTGGATGGACATCGAAGGCCCCTCGGCCGACGGCTATTTCACATTCCGCGGCCACGGCTGGGGCCACGGCGTAGGGCTCTGCCAGATTGGAGCCGCCGTAATGGGTGC
>OKVH01001380.1_pt1 | contig 11437 bp, 11 predicted proteins | sample 1604791 | NCBI WGS metagenome assembly OKVH01 (sample SAMN01760919, study PRJEB22395) | human gut metagenome | reverse complement strand
GCTACCCGTGGCAGGTAAATGTGGGGTGCTTTCACTAATACCACTGTACATCATAGATTTTAAGTTTTTCTGCAAACTAAATATTGGTTTACAGCGCAAGATAGCACTTGCAAAGGAGCGCGGACATGTGGCGAGAGGCATGATTGTGAAGGAGGATGCAAAGAGGCTCGTTGTCAATAATTCACAATCCGCTTACAGCTACTGGGCTGCCAGATACACATATACTGTAGACGGAAAGGAGTACCGCAAGCGTTTTTCATGCGATAACAGTCGGATGTGATACTTTCCTACACAAAAAATCCGCTATACCAAATACAATGGTTAGCGGATTTTTGCTATTTACATTTTGATAAATTATTCATGCCTGATACTACACAGTCTCAGGCACCTTATAGCCTGCTTCTCTCTTTATTTTTTCAAACTCACTGAAACCGGCTGCTTCCTAAGCACCGGCATTGTGTATATCTTCACCAAAAGCGGTATCACCATGATAAACCATACTATCGGCTCTGCCACTATCACTCCTGTATAGCCAAGCAGTGGCACAAGTGTGAATGCAATGACAATCTTTCCTACCATCTCAAGTGAGCTTGATACAAGCGGCGTAACTGTATCGCCCAGTGCCCTAAGTGCCGCCGCACATGCATCATACAAAAATGTCGCTACAAGCCCTGCTATTATAATAAAAATATATGACACAGCCATTCCCATCAAAAATCCTATCATCAGATTGCTGAGTGTCGTGGTGGCTCCGACTGCTGCCAGTGAGTTTTCTCCCAGATATGATCCGACTATTCTCGTGTCAACTATACTGTATGTGAGCTGGAGTATATTTGCCATAAATATTGGAATGGCAAATGCCAGTATGAGTCTTGATGGTTTTCCTTTTGTAAGGTCTTTCATGTATGTATATCCTCGTATATTTCAAAATATTTTCATCAATATATTAGCAGATAAATTTTAAAATTCAATCTTTTTAATCGGTAATATAATCATTTCTGATCATACTAAAATATAAACAACAATATATAGTTTATATACACTATATTTATACACATATAATTTATATGCATTCTGTTTACATGTATTGAATTTATACGTATCATATGTTATATATACACTGTAGAGAGGTGGATAAAAATATGCCGATGCTTTTACCAATATGGTTTCAGTAGATGTTAATGCATATGCCAAAGCTTAAGGCTCATTAGATATCTGCATTATAATTCGGAGACATTATGAACAACGATATAAAATACAAGCTGGCCAATGCCATGAAGGAATGCATGTTTTCCTCTCCTGTCGAGAAAATTACGGTTAAGGAAATCTGCGATACATGTGGTGTGACCAGACAAACCTTTTACAGAAATTTTCAGGACAAATATGACCTGATAAACTGGTATTTTGATAAGATACTGATTGAATCCTTTCACCAGATGGGTGAGGGCAGTACCGTGTACGAAAGCCTTGTTAAAAAATTTGAATATATCCGGATGGAGCACCTTTTCTTTAAGGCTGCTTTTAAAAATGATGATCAGAACAATCTAAAGGAGCATGATTTTGAGCTGATTCGTCAGTTTTATATTGACCAGATTGAGGGAAAAAGCCACCGGAAAATATCCGACAAGCTATTGTTCCAGCTTGAGATGTACTGTCAGGGTTCTGTCTTTATGACAACACAGTGGGTGCTTGGCAATAAAAACTTCACCCCTCAGGAGCTTGCCGGACTGCTCGCTGATGCTATGCCAAAGGAGCTTGCCGACGTGTTTCGCGAGGTAAACCTGATATAATTCAAGGTAATATTCAGAACCATTTAGAACAAGTATCTTGCGTTTTTACAAATGTGCACGGTGGTCTGAATAGTTATATCAGCGTTAAAAATCCGGGAATGCTGTCAATTGACAGTTCCCGGATTTTTACATCCCTGTAAGCTGTTGCAGAATTACATAATCTTACGGAAAAGAGCCTTCAAATCCTCAACACTTGCATCCTTTGGATTTCCAGGTGCACATGCATCCGCGTGAGCAGACTCTGCGAGAAAGTCTAAGTCATCCTCCTTAATAGCTTCAAGCTTTGTTGGAATTCCTACATCTACAGAGAGCTGCGCTACAGCATCGATTGCAGCCTTTCTGTACTCCTCTACAGACATATCATCTACGCCCTTTACTCCCATTGCGCGGGCAATTTCACGATATTTTTCACCTGTACAGTCTGCATTGTACTCCATTACGATTGGAAGCATCATAGCACATGCTACTCCGTGTGGTGTATCATAAACAGCTCCAAGTGTATGAGCCATTGAATGAGCAATTCCAAGTCCTACATTTGAGAATCCCATTCCGGCAATGTACTCTCCAAGTGCCATGCCCTCACGTCCCTCTTTTTCATTGGCAACTGCACTTCTTAAGGATCTTGCAATAATCTCTATTGCTTTGAGATGGAACATGTCTGTCATCTCCCAGGCAGCCTTTGTTGTGTAGCCCTCGATAGCATGTGTGAGTGCGTCCATACCTGTTGATGCTGTAAGTCCCTTTGGCATTGATGACATCATGTCTGGGTCTACGATTGCGATGATTGGCATGTCATGTGGGTCCACACATACAAACTTTCTCTTTCTCTCTACATCTGTGATGACATAGTTGATTGTAACCTCTGCTGCTGTTCCTGCTGTTGTAGGTACTGCGATGATAGGAACACAAGGCTTCTTTGTAGGTGCAACACCCTCTAAGCTTCTTACATCCTCAAACTCCGGGTTTGCGATGATGATACCGATTGCCTTTGATGTATCCATAGAAGAGCCGCCTCCGATTGCAATGAGGTAATCAGCTCCTGATTTCTTAAATGTCTCTACGCCATGCTTTACGTTGTCGATTGTTGGATTTGGCTTAATCTCTGAGTAAAGCTCATATTCCAATCCGTTCTTATCAAGGATATCTGTTACCTTTGCTGTAACTCCAAATTTGATTAAGTCAGGGTCAGAGCATACCAGTGCTTTTTTAAAGCCATGCGCTTTTGCCTCTGTTGCAATCTCCTGGATTGCACCTGATCCGTGATAAGATGTCTCGTTTAACATGATTCTGTTAGCCATAGTGTAAAATCTCCTTCCAATTTTAAAAAATACTCCTAAAAAACTCTGCCGATAAATTCTTATAACTTATCTGCCTGACTATATTTTAACAAAGTATTAAACGAGATGTAAGTTACAAACCTGCCAATGTGTAACATACCTGTTGCAATATGTAACCTGCCAGTTACCTATGTATATCCCACCGACTGCCAATCACACCTTATGGCTGTCTGATATAACTTTCTTTAACTCTCTTGCCGCCGCACTAATCGGTTGATGTATATCATATACCATACATATATTTCTCTGCGGTATCTCCTCCTCCAGAGCTATCTCTACAATCTCGCGATTTGCTATCGCAGCCTCTGCCATAGGCTTTGGCATAAAGGCAAGACCAAGCTCACTTTTCACAAGCGGCAGTATCTGGTCTGTCGTAGCAGTCTCTGTATCAGGCGCGAATTCAAGCCCGTGTGACATAAAAAATCTGTTAAAAAACTGAAATGTCATGGTCTCCCGCCCCAGTCCGATAAGCGGATAATTATGCAGCTCATTTAATGACAGAGTCTGACTTCCGAGCGCAGTAAAAGTGGTACCACCCACGAGAATTTCCTGGAACGAGCCAAGCTTTATCATCTTAAGAGGGGCCTCCACCTCAACCGGTGTCGATACCACTGCAAAATCAATCATGCCGTTTTTTACGGCATTTATAGCCTGTGGGGTGGAGTGATTATATATCTTAAGCCTGATACCCGGATATGCCATGTGAAAAGGTTTTAGCCTGTCAAGCAGATATATGTTTAGAGCTGTCTCACTGGCTCCTATTGATACGCTTCCGTGTGACAGTCCTGTGCTGTCTGACAGCTCCTCCTCCGCCGCAAGTATCTGTGACATCGCTGCAGATACATGCGCGTACAGACGCTCTCCCTCCGGTGTGAGCTGCACACCTCTGTTATTTCTGATAAAAAGTATGCTGTTTATCTGCTGCTCTAAGTTGTTCATGGCGCGGGTTACATTTGGCTGGCTGTTTCCAAGTGCCCTCGCAGCCTTTGTGAAATTACAGTATTTTGCAACATAATAAAATATCTTGTAGTACTCAAAATTTATATCCATATTTAAAGCCTCCTTTTTATTATCGTTTTACCGGTCATTTTTCCGATAATACACAGATACTAATGATATAATAATATGATATTTCAATTATATCAATTATACTTTTTACTTATTATAATCATAATTGTATAATCATAAATGCTCAAAAGAGAAATATTGATTATATATATAAGAAAAGGACGTGTTTCAAATGAGTGAAAAGACAATGTTTCCAAGAGAAGATCATGCAGACATTCTGTTTCAGAAGATACTAAACGATCCATGGGCGTGTGACAGGCTTATGGAAACCTTCAATGAAAATCTGGTTTACAACGATGAATTTGATGTATCACTTCCGGCAGAAAAATTTGCTAAAGCTCTCTTCAATGCATATACCAACCGCGATCTTTCCGCACTGCTTATGTGTCTGTGCAACAACACCGTATTTGATTTGCTGCGCAATTCATATATCATACCGTACAGGTTCAATGCCGACGGACACCAAAATCCGATAATCATGACCGATGAACACGGAAATCCGCTGCCCGAGTATAAACACATATCTCACGACAAGAACTATATACATTTTCACGAAATATATAACGATATGCCAGACAAAAAGGATATCTACTACGCACAGGCTTACCGCTACAGTCACACATATGATTCCGAGCATATGACTCCCACGCAGCAGGTCATTGTAAAGCATGACGGAATACTCTTGATACGAGAGCTTCCCGATACCGTAAAACTCAAGGAGACTGAGGCTGAGGCTTACTCTGCCGTATGGGATCTGATGATACAGATTGAAAAGGAGCTTCCTATGGCATATGTTTTTTACGGTCAGGACTCTCTTGTGGAAAATGACAAGCGGTATGATGAAATTGGTATTTTCCTGCGAAGCTCTCATTTCCTAAAAAATCTTGAAAAACATGTACAAAAGGCCGAGGCGATAATTTATGGCAGATAACAGCTACACAGATATCATGGAAAAAAATCATATGGAAATCCCCTGGCATGATTATGCCAGACAGGATGGAAATATACTCATAGATAAGGCAGGACTGATTGAAAAAGCCTCTGTAATCGGACGTGTCGGACTCATCATGCTCTCCTGCGGCACAGGAGCCTGGCGTGTGAGAACCTCCATGAACCGGCTCTCAAAGGTGCTTGGTGTCACATGTACAGTGGATGTCGGACTTATGTCAATCGAGTTTAACTGTTTTGACGGCACTGACTGTATATCGCAGTCACTCAGCATAGCAAACACAGGTGTAAACACCTCAAAGCTCTATCGCATGGAGCAGTTTGTCGACAATTTTCCTAACGAGGAAGCTCATCTGACCGGCGAAGAAATCCACCGGCGACTTGATGAGATTGAACAGATTCATGCCATTTACTCCCCTGCAAGGCTTGGACTTGCAGCAGCTATAGCATGCTGCGCCTTCACATTTTTGCTCGGAGGAGGCCCTATTGAAATGATACTGGCATTTGTAGCAGCCGGCATCGGAAATCTCATACGAACCAAGCTTATAAAGCATCATTTTACCTTGTTCCTTAATATAGCGGTATCAATTTCTGCCTCATGCTTCATATATGCGGCACTTTTAAAAATAGCAGAGATGGCTTTCAATGTACCATCAATTCACGAAGCCGGATACATCTGTTCCATGCTCTTTATCATTCCGGGATTTCCGTTTATTACAAGCGGAATCGACCTGGCAAAGCTGGATCTGCGCTCCGGTCTTGAACGCCTTGCCTATGCAATAATAATAGTCATGGTAGCCACGATGTTTGCATGGATTATGGCACTGCTTCTGCGACTGCAGCCTATGGACTTTGAAGACTTGAATCTGACCCCCGTACTACATCTAATCCTGAGGCTTATAATGAGCTTCTTCGGTGTGTTTGGATTCTCAATCATGTTCAACAGTCCAGCTCCCATGGCTGCAACAGCCGCACTTATCGGTGCCATAGCAAATTCACTGCGGCTTGAGCTGGTAGACCTGACAGGTATGCCGGCTCCTGCTGCCGCATTTGCCGGAGCTCTCACAGCAGGGCTTCTCGCATCATTTATCAAGGAAAACAACGGATATCCAAGAATATCCCTTACTGTTCCATCCATAGTCATAATGGTTCCGGGACTTTATCTGTATCGGGCTATATACAATTTCGGCATAATGGCACTTTCGGATGCTGTTTCATGGTTTGCATCAGCAATCATGATTATCATTGCACTGCCGCTCGGACTCATCTTTGCAAGAATACTAACTGATAAGACGTTTAGATATTGCACGTAACAGAATCATACACATTATAAGCAGACTTGTTTTATACCATTCAAGTTTCGGACAGTACAAGCTCTGCACCAACATACAAATATTAAACTCAAAAAACAAGGAGGCATTCATCATGCTTACAGCAGTTACAGGAATAAACTGGGGAGACGAGGGAAAGGGTCGTGTCATCGACCTTCTCGCAGAACATGCGGATATCGTAGTCCGCTATCAGGGTGGTAACAATGCCGGACACACAGTAGTTAATAAACAGGGAAAATTTGTCTTAAATCTGCTTCCATCCGGAATACTTCACCCAGATGTAGTATGTGTGCTCGGTGACGGAATGGTTATTGACCTAAACCATCTGTCCAATGAAATTGCACAGATCAGAACACAAGATGTATCTGTTTCACCAAAAAACCTGAAATTATCAACAAGAGCCACAATTTCAATGCCGTGGCATAAAATACAGGATGAGCTTGAGGAAGAGCGCCTTTCAAAGTCCGGAGCAGCCTTCGGCTCTACCAAACGCGGTATTGCCTATGCATACAGCGATAAATACCGTAAAAAAACAATCCGTCTCGGTGATTTACTCCACTTAGACGAAGAGAAAGTACAGGCCAGACTTAAGACCATGCTTGAAGCTAAAAACCTTGAGCTTGCAGGCTGCTATCATCAGGAGCCTATGTCTCTGTCAGCTCTTTTGTCATGGTGCAGGCAGAAGGCTGCAAAATATGCACCTTATATCACAGATACCGGTGCATTCCTTGAGGATGCACTATCAAAGGGAAAGCGTGTTGTACTTGAAGCACAGCTTGGTGCAATGAGGGATATAGACTATGGTATTTTCCCATATACTTCAAGCTCCTCCACCATCTCAGCTTACGGTCCTATAGGTGCCGGTATCCCCGGTGCCTCATTAGATCATGTGGTCGGTGTACTAAAGGCATACTCTACCTGTGTCGGAGCCGGACCATTTGTCGCAGAAAAAGCTATGAACGGTGAATGGACTGAAATGGTCCGCAAGTATGGGGGCGAATATGGTGCTGCCACTGGAAGACCCCGTCGTGTGGGTCCGTTTGATGCCGTTGCAAGCCGCTATGGTCTAAAATGCCAGCATGCTGACAAAATCGCACTGACCAAGCTAGATGTCCTAAGCATTATGGATCAGATTCCTGTTATCACAGGATATCAGTATAAAAATGCTGTAACAAACGTCTTTGACCCCACCGAAAATCTGGAAAAATATACCCCGGTAGTCAAAATGCTGCCGGGGTGGAAAACCGATATATCAAATTGCAGGTCATATGATGAGCTGCCTGTAAATGCTAAGCGCTACATAAACTTCCTTGAGGACATGCTAAGACACGAAATACAATTTGTTTCAGTCGGAGCTGAGAGAAATCAATATCTTCTCAATGGTAAGTGGCTGTAATTGCCTTTAACATGCTTTAACCAACCTCTATGCCATTGCCATATTATTTTTCTGATTTACTAAGATATTGTATACACGAATGTGCTGCCACATTTCCTTCTCCGACAGCCTTCGTATACTGGTATGGCCTGCCTGTGCAGTCTCCTGCTGCAAAACAGCCTGCCACATTTGTCTGCTGGGCTCTATCCACCAATATATGTCCGTTTTCTATTTCAAGCTGCGGCATAAGCTTTGATGGTGCGATGGCGTTCCTGAGGCAGAATACTCCGTCTACGCTCTCAGTCTTTCCGCTTCGAAGCGTAATTCCTTCCACAAATGAGTCTCCGATTAATGCTATAGGTGCATCCTTTGATATCTTTACATTTGGAAGCTCTATTTCGCTGTCATTATAGGTTGGGAAATACAATACCTCTGCTGCAAGATCCGCAAGATATTTTACCTCATGCTCATACTTTTTGTCATTACATATGACAGCTATCCTTTTATCCTTGTAAAACATGCCATCACATGTGGCACAGTAGCTGAGCCTTTTTCCAAGCAGCTCATCCTCCCTGTCCAGCTGCTTTGCAGACATCACACCCATGCAAAGTATGAGAGTCCTTGCCTCATACATCTCATTGTCTGCAAGCACCATAAAGCCGTTTCCTGCAGGCATGATATTGGTCACAGTCTTTTCTGTTATATCAATTCCCGCAGCTCTCCTATGAGCGTCAAAACGTTCAAACAGCTCCTGTCCGCTTATCTGTGGAAATCCGGGATAGTTTGTGATTTTCTCTGCCTTTTGCACCTTTTCGCTTAGGTTCTTCGAACCAAACCAGATAAAATCCTTTTTATATGTTTTTAAATTCAGGGCTGCCGACAGTCCGGCAGGACCTGTTCCTATTATTATACTATCGTACATGCTATGCTCCTTGTACCAAATATTTGTATATATTTAGACCTTATATATAGTGTGGGGCACTAAGGTATACATCGAATTGCATGCAAGTATGCATCGATGATACGACCCTTTAATCATATTATATTGTTCTAACACCTTTTCTGATTTCTCATTCACGAATATACCCTCCAATCCAACTAGGCCTACTTATCATATGCATGTGTTCAATAAAAAATGCTTTGCCATTCAGTGACAAACATAGTTTTTTTTGTTAAAATTATGAGCAGTAATAATGCGAACTATTGCAAATTTTATATAGCCAAATAACAGATTTAAAGATTTAAAAATAAAATCAAAATAATAATTTAAAGATTGGTAATTAAGTATGGATTATAGTAATTTTAAAATTGATATGCCTAATGACGTTGACTTTATAATCAACACAATTAAAAGCCACGGCCATCAGGCTTATGCTGTAGGTGGCTGTGTCCGCGATTCTATTATGGGACTCACTCCTAATGACTGGGATATAACAACCTCTGCACTCCCTTCCGATATCAAAGAATATTTCAACAAGACAATTGATACCGGAATTGAACACGGCACAGTAACAGTTATGTTGCACAATGTTGGATATGAGTTTTACCGGGAATTTCTGGCAGTCTGTTGGATTTAGTTTTGTGCGTATTGTGACAGGATTTCTTTTGGCTATGTTTTTGGGAATCTTTCTGGCAGTGTTGGCATATTGGTCAAAAACAGTGGAAATCCTGATAGCGCCTGTAATTGCAGTGGTCAAATCTACACCTGTGGCGTCTTTTATCATTTTGTGCCTGATATGGATACCGTCCAGAAATCTGTCAGTTTTTATTTCTTTTCTTATGGTTCTGCCTGTGATATATACGAATATCCTTGAGGGAATACGGCAGACTGACAGTAAGATACTGGAAATGGCAAAAGTATTTCAGGTGAATCCCGGAAGAAAGATCAGATATATTTATGTATCGCAGGTACTGCCTTATTTTCTCTCTGCATGCAGGCTTTCACTTGGGATGTGCTGGAAAGCAGGAGTGGCAGCAGAGGTTATCGGAGTGCCATCAGGTTCTATTGGCGAGAAACTGTATAATGCAAAAATATATCTGAATACTCCGGATCTTTTTGCGTGGACAATTGTGATAATTGTGATCAGTTTTGTATTTGAAAAGTGTTTTCTTGGAATTGTAAGCAGAGTAGTTTATATGATAGAACATAGATAACGGAAATTTTGATTTATGATAATCCTCTTAAATGCATTATTTATGAGGTCTGTTACAGGCGGAGAAGAGATATGGATATAAAGGTAGATCATATTAGTAAAGCATACGGAGAACAGCAGGTACTGCAAGATTTGTCCTGTGTTTTTCCGGAAGGGAAAACCACTTGTATCAGAGGAAGATCCGGATGTGGCAAAACAACACTGATACGGCTTCTTCTGAGACTGGATGTTCCGGATAAGGGGAAAATAGAAGGGGTAAGTGACAGGAAACTCAGTGCAGTATTTCAGGAAGATCGTCTGTGTGAAAATCTGAGTGCTGCTTCCAATATAAGACTGGTATGCACAGAAACAATTGATTATATTTTAAAAAAGACCGAGGGAAAGACATTGATCTTTGTTACCCATGAAGAACAGGAAGCAGTTTGGCTAAAGGCCGACAAAACATTAAAATTTATGAAGGATTATCTGATAAAATAATCCGGAAAGTGATGGGATAAAATAATGCAGACTTATACATATGTTTCAAAGGGAAAATTTGAATTAATGGAAAAACCAAAACCAGTACTTATGCATGAACGAGATGCAGTTGTAAAGGTAACGCTTGCAAGTATCTGCTCAAGTGATCTGCACATTAAACACGGAAGTGTTCCCCGTGCAGTTCCTGGTATAACTGTGGGACATGAGATGGTAGGTATTGTTGAATCAGTTGGAAGTGCTGTAACTCATGTAAAACCGGGAAAAAGTACGCTGATGAAGATGCTCTATGGTGTCTATCAGCCGACTGCCGGAAATCTGTATATTGACGGAGAAAAAATGGAGCGCTGGAATCCGACGATTGCCCGGGAGAAGGGCATCGGAATGGTGTTTCAGGATTTCAGGCTCGTTCCTGCTTTCACAGTTCTGGAAAATGTATTCCTTTCCCTCCATTCTGCCGGGTGGAAGATCAATAAAAAGAAGCTTCGCGATGAAATTAATCGAATCTCTGCGGAGTATCGCCTTTCCGTGGATCCTGACACGGAGGTTTGGAAGCTTGACCTCGGACAGCGGCAGCATGTGGAGATCCTGAAGATTCTACTGGATCCGCAGACCCGTGTGATGATTTTCGATGAGCCCACAAGCGTGCTGGCACCGCACGAAGTGCAGGCTTTTCTGCAGATGCTGAGCGGATTCCGCAATAAGGGGTATGGGATCTTCCTGATCACGCACAAAATTGACGAGATCCTTGCCGTGTCGGACCGGATCACGATTCTGCGTCAGGGCGAACATGTCTGTACCTTTGAACGCAGAGATGGCTTCAGCCAGCAGCAGATCATCTCGGCAATGATGGGGGATGTTCCGGTCAACTTTGAGCTGGAACGCCCGGAATGCAGTGAGGAAAACGAAGCAGCGGCACTGCAGCTGTCGCTTTCCGGAGCCAGCATAACGGATGCCCACG
>OKVH01001362.1_pt1 | contig 11516 bp, 8 predicted proteins | sample 1604791 | NCBI WGS metagenome assembly OKVH01 (sample SAMN01760919, study PRJEB22395) | human gut metagenome | reverse complement strand
CAAATTCCGAAGGTTTACTGGCGGTAAATCGAGGAATTTGCATGCCGCAGATGGCAGAAAAGGCATCGCCAGCGCTGCCGACGAATTGTGCGGTAGTGCCTATAAAAAAGCGGGATTGCGCATTTTTCACGCAACCCCGCTTTTTGTCCCTATGCAATTCTCAGAAGCGCCGTGCGCGCCTTATTCCCCCATGCCTTGGTCGCGCGCCTGCGCGGTGTACAGCTCGTAGTATGCGCCGCGCTTGGCCATCAATTCGTCATGAGAGCCAGCTTCCATGATGCCCTGATTGCCGATGTACAGGATGCGGTCGCAGTTCTTGATGGTGGACAGACGGTGCGCAATGATGAACGACGTGCGTCCCTTCAGCAGCGCCTGAATGCCGTCCTGCAGCAGCTTCTCCGTCTTGGTGTCGATGGAGGAGGTTGCCTCGTCCAGTATCAGGATGCGCGGGTCGCTCAGCAGCGTGCGCGCGAAGGCAATCAGCTGCTTCTGCCCCTGCGAAAGGCTGCCGCCGCGCTCGTTCACGGTCGTTTTGTAGCCCTGCGGCATTTCGCGGATGAAGTCGTCCGCGCGGACAACCGCCGCCGCCTGACGTACCTCGTCGTCTGTCGCGTCCAGACGGCCGTAGCGGATGTTGTCCAGAATCGTGCCGGAGAAGATGAAGGAATCCTGCAGCATGATACCCATCTGCGAGCGCAGGGAGTGCAGCGTCACGTCGGTAATGTCGTGCTTCACGCCGGATTCATCCGTCAGCGTGATGGAACCGCTGCGCAGGTCGTAGAAGCGGCAGAGCAGGTTGACGATGGTGGACTTGCCCGCGCCGGTCGGGCCGACAAGCGCAATGCTTTCGCCAGCCTTGACGTGCAGGTCAACATCCTTGAGGACGGTCTGCCCTTCCTCGTAGCCGAAGGTGATGCTGTTGTAATCAACTGCGCCGGTAATGGGCGGAAGCGTCTCGGCATTCGGCTTGTCGTCAATTACGACCGGTTCATCCATCGTCTCGAAGATGCGCTCCAGGTACGCCATGTTGTTCACGAAGCTGTTGTAGATGTTCGCCAGATTCGTAATCGGCTGCCAGAAACGGCTGACGTACTGCCCCATGGCGAGAATTACGCCGAAGGAGACTACCGCGCCGCCCAGCCAGTACACACCCGCGTAGTACATGAGGGTGAAAACAATCTGGGTGATGATTTCCGAAGAGAGCCAGACGCTGTTGGAGATGTAAATCGCCTTCAGCCACGCCGCGCGGCACGCCGTCGCCAGCCGCTGCATGATGGAGCAGTTGACATCCTGCCGCGCGAACAATTCGCTCACGCGCACGCCGTCAATGGATTCCGCCAGATACGCGTTGTAGTTGCTGTTTTTGTTCGACTGATTCTGCCACGCGCGGCGCTGACGAGGCTTCAGGATGATGATAATCGCCACGAAAATCGGCAGACCCGCCACAACAATCGTCGCCAGCGTCGGCTCGGTCGTGTACATGTAGACGACGATGAAGATGATGTTGATGATTTCCAGAATCGAGTTGATGATGCCGTTGGAAAGAATATCCGACACACTGTTGACATAATTGATGACGCGCACGAGGATTTTGCCTGCCGGACGGCTGTCGTAGTAGGCGAAAGGCAGCTGCTGCAGGTGCGCGAAGAGGTCTTTGCGGATATCGTAGATGATCTGCTGACTGACGAACGCCATGATGCGCGAGCGGATGACCGTGAAGACGATGCCGACGATGATGATGCCCATGAATGCCAGCGCCATTTTCAGCAGCAGGTCAACGTTTTTCTGCGGTACAGCGACGTCCATGACGGTCTGGGTGATTTTCGGCACGGCGAGGCTCGTTACCGATGCCAAGGCGGACAAAAGCAGCGCCAGCAGCATCTTCCACTTGTGCTTGCCGATGTAAACGCCAACGCGCTTCAAGTGCCGGAAGTCAAACGGGGTTTCCAAGCGCTCGTCTACGTCAAATTTGTTGCGCGCCATGTTACATCACCTCCTGCGGAGCGGTGTCGGGCGTGATGCCGTTTTGCAGGCAGTACGTTTCGTAGTAGTAGCCGCGCTGACGCAGCAGCTCCTGATGCGTGCCGCGCTCGGTCACGACGCCGTCCTTCAAAATCAGGATGAGGTCAGCATCCTTGACGGAGGAAATGCGCTGGGCAATGATCAGCTTCGTGCAGTCGTAGGGGAGCTGACGCAGCTGCGCCTGAATGTACTTCTCCGTCTCCATATCGACGGCGGAAGTCGTGTCGTCCATGACGAGGATGCCGGGCTTGACCGCCAGCGCGCGCGCCAAGGCAATGCGCTGCTTCTGCCCGCCGGAAAGCCCCACGCCGCGTTCGCCGATAATCGTGTCGTAGCCCTCGGACAAGCCCTTGATGAAGTCGTCCGCGGCCGCGCGGCGGGCGAAGTCGTGCACTTCATCCTCCGTCAGCGTCTGGTCGCCGAAAGCAATGTTGCCTTCCACCGTGTCGGAAAAGAGGAAAACATCCTGCGTCGCCGTACCGATGCCGTCGCGGAGCTGCTGCAGCTTCCACTTGCGCACATTGCAGCCGTCAACGGAAATGCTGCCGCTGGTCACGTCGTAGCAGCGGGCGAGCAGCTGAATCAGCGTCGTTTTGCCGGAACCGGTCGGCCCCATGATGGCGACGGTCTGCCCCGGCTTGGCGGAGAACGTTACGTCGGACAGCACCGGCTGTGAGCCGTAAGCGAAGGATACATGGTCGAAGGAAATCGCGCCCCCGATGCGGTCATGATTGACCGCGCAGGAGCTGTCCACAATCTCCGGGCGGGAGACTTCAATCTCCATGACCTTGTTCGAGCAGGTGATGAAGCGCTGCCAGTCGTTGAGCAGGTTGCCCAGCTGCCGCATGGGGACGCTCAGCGTCCACGCCAGCTGGGTGAAAATCGTCAGTTCGCCCGCCGTCATGCCGTCGGTAATCATCAGGTAGCCGCCGAAAAAGACGGTCAGCAGCGTCATGGCGTTCGCCAGAATCTCGATGAAGGGGTAGAAGGACAGCCAGCGCTTGTTGATATCCAGATTCGCATCGCGGAAGGCGCGGGAACGCTCGTCGAAGCGGTTCTCCTCGTATTCCTCGCGCGCAAACGCCTTCACCACGCGGTTTGCCGCAATGTTCTCCTGCGCCTTCGCGTTCATGTCGCTCATCTTGTCGCGCATGTCCACGAACATCCGCCGCGCGCCCTTGGAGTACACTTTCGTGATAATCATCAGCAGCGGCGTGACGCAGACCATTGCCAGCGCGAGCTTCCAGTTCACCGAAAACAGGTAAATCGACGACGACACGAACATGACGATGCTGTCTACCGCCACATAGTCTATGTATGCCAGAAAATGACGGCACCAGTCTGTGTCGGCGGACAGGCGCGTCATCAGGTCGCCCGTGCGGTGAATGTCGAAAAAGCGCATGTCCTGATACTGCAGACGCGTGAACAGCCGCATGCGCAGGTTCATCAGCGTGTTCTGGGAGGAATGCTCCAGCAGGACAACCATCAGGTAGCGCAGACCTTCGCGCGTAACCTTGACAATCAGCATCGTCAGCAGCAAGCCGACGAGCGGTTCGGGGTTCTGCGCGACAATGACGTCATCCATCAGGCGCATCGTCAGGTAGGGGTTGATGAGCAGCATCAGCGACGTGACGGCACTGATGATGAGACCAAGAATGTGCCACTTGTGGTAGCGCTTGTCCATTACGCCCCACAGCCATTTGATATTCTCCATCGGTTACTCCTTATACAGGGTCGATTCGATTTCCTTTGTCACAAAGTCAGCAATGCGGATTTTCCATTCCTCGTCCGGGTGGACTTCGCCGTGAGAGCGGGCAACACTGCGGTCAAAGCCGCTTCCGTAGAAGCTGTCGATGCAGTGCACACCCGTTTTCTGCGCGACTTTCTGGATGACGCGGCGCTTGAGCAGCCCGTGAGATTCGTCCATCCATTCCTGCGGGGTGTATGTTTGCAGCGGCGTGGCGAGAAAAATCGCTGCGTTCGGGCAGACCGCCTGCAATGTCCGCACCGCCCAGAGCAGCGCAGATGCCATCGACGTGCGGGTCAGGTCGGCGTAGGGGAGTTCACAGACGGCCGCGAAATCATCCGCCGGGGCATTTTCCGGTTGATTGCCGTCATTGGTGGAGATGGCGATGTAGATGACGTCCGGCGTACTCAGTGTGCCTGTGCCGACACCGATTTCCGCCGGAATCGCATACTCGACGCCATCCACCGTCCAGCGGATGATGCTGCCCTTCGGCGTAAGCGCCTGCAAAACGCGCCGCACCTGATTGGACAGCACGTTGTCCGCCGTGTTCGTGTTCGGCGGCTCGATGAGCGTTACAGGCGTGATGTTCCTATCGCCTTCGTGCCAGTCGGAGCAGGTTGCGTACCCGCAGGCGGCATTCAGCACCTCCTGCGCGTTCAGCCGATGCGCCACCATCGTGCCGATACCGCTGACCTGGTCGCTGGTGATGCTGTCGCCCATGCAGCAGAAGCAGCGGATGTTCATGGGGTTGTCCTCCCTTGTAGAAAGACGTGTCGTTCAGTCGTAAGTTCATTAGAAACGGTTTGATGATAGCACGGTTTTTTCCTTGTTTCAAGGGGGCTTTTGGAAAGATTTCGACAATATTTCTTGCCCATCAGTTAAGTAACAAAAAGCCGGAAAAAAAGCCACAAAGCGGCGATAAAAACCAGTGACAGGAGTGGCGAAACCGAAGGTGTCCAGCGGGCAACCGCGGACTTCGTCCGTTTTCATTGCCCTCTGGAAGCATGGAAAAGACCAGTATGAAAAGGAAGTCAACCATGCCTATCAGCATAGAATCAGAAAAAACCACCCAACGAAACCATTTTCGTTCTGGTAAGAAATCAGACATTCTTGACAAAACACAATTTTTGTGTATAATTAAATTATTACATCATCCATTCCATAGACCCCCAAGACGCTAAGGGAGGAAATTAAACATGAAACACTGGGTCGCACAAGCGCTTTCTCTGCTGATGGCAGTCTGCTTGTTTCTGCCCTGCTTCGCCGCAGCGGAAGAAGCCGCGCAGACCGCCGTCACCATCGACTTTGAGGATGGCAACGCCGCCGCATTCAGCCAGTCTGGCTCCTGCACCGTCGGCGTGACGGAATCGCAGGCACATAGCGGTAAGCAGAGCCTGCGAGTTTCTGGACGCGGAAGCAATAACTGGGATGCCGTTGACCTCTCCGCTGCGTCGCTTGGCATCGAGGCCGGCGCGAAAGTCCACCTGTCCGCCTGCGTCTACGTCGAAAGCTCGGAAGACGGCACTATGGCGATTGGCAAGGCGGGCGGCGATTACGCCTACTACGCGCAGGTGAACGTCAAGGGCAAGGAGTGGACGGAAATCTCCTGCGATTTCGAGGCGGACGCGGGCATCAACATCCGCTTCCTCACGGCGTCGGATAACTATCTGGGCAAAAACTACTGCCTTGATGACGTCACGCTGACCATCACCGCGCCCGAAAAGATGGATTACTCCGACGCGCCGCAGATTCACTACACGTCGGACTTTACCAGCGGCACGGACGGCTGGTATGCGCGCTCTGCGGGCAGTGCTGCCATTGAGACGACCGCTGACGGGCTGTACATCACCGGACGTACCGCGACGTGGAACTCTCCCGGCCGCGACTTCGACCTTGTGCCGGGGCGCGCCTACAACCTGTCCGTGCAGGTGAAGCAGGACGAGATGGATTCGTGCAGCTTCATCCTGTCCGTCGCCCATACCCGCGACGGCGAGGAATCCTATGAGAACATTGTCACCGGCACGGCGAAGAAGGGCGAATGGGCAATGCTGTCCGGCGCGTACATTCCCGGTCGGTATGACAAGTATGTGCTGTACGTTGAGGGTGCGGGAAAGGAAACGTCCTTCACCATCCGCAATTTCACCTGCGACGAGAAGATTGACTCCTTCGACACCACTTCGCTGCCTGTCCTCAAGACGCTCTATGCGGATAAGTTCGATTTCGGCACGGCGGTTGTTGCCAGTGAAGTGGCGGACAGCAAACGCATGGCGTTCTACGGCAGCCAGTTCACCATCATGACCGCGGGAAACGAGATGAAGCCGGATTCGCTGCTGGACATGGCGGAATGCCGCAAGCTCAGCCGCACGGACGACACGGCCGTCGCTGTGAAGTTCGACAACTGCATTCCGTTCCTCGATTGGTGCCGCGACAATGGCGTGAAGGTGCATGGGCATGTGCTGGTGTGGCACTCCCAGACGCCAGAAGCCTTCTTCCATGAGGGCTACGCGACCCACAAGCCGCTGTGCAGCCGCGAAACCATGCTCGCCCGCATGGAAAGCTACATCCAGCAGGTGCTGACGTGGACGAACGAGAATTATCCGGGGCTGATTGTCTCGTGGGACGTTGTGAACGAAGCCGTGGCGGACGGCAGCGACCAGCTGCGCGAATCCAACTGGACAAAGACAATCGGTCAGGATTTCGTGAACCGCGCGTTTGAGTACGCCCGCAAGTACGCCGCGGACGGCGTGAAGCTGTACTACAATGATTACAACACCCCCCTTGACCCCAAGCTGCACGGCATCTGCGTCCTGCTGGACAGCCTGATTGCCGACGGCACGATTGACGGCTACGGCTTCCAGGCACACTACTCCGTCGGCAGTCCGACGATTGACCGCGTGGATTGGGCGTTCCAGCAGATTGCCAGGCGTGATTTGCTCCTGCGCGTGTCCGAACTTGACGTGGGCATTGACGACACGAGCGAGGAAAATCTGCAGAAGCAGGCGAAGTATTACGGCAACCTGATGAAGATTTTCCTGCGTTACGCCGACCGCATCGAAGCGGTGCAGGTATGGGGCACGGTGGACGACCTGAGCTGGCGCGCGGACGAGTACCCGCTCCTGTTCGATAAGGATGCCCAGCCGAAGCCCGCGTTTGACACGCTGGTGGAACTGGCGCAGTAAATCCATCATAAAGGCAACACCGCACAATCCATTTGCCAGCCGACCACCTCATTTGTGCGGTGTTACCCTAACTTTAAGGAGGCGACGAAGATGAAGAAGAAGAGTTTTGCCATATTGCTGGCTGCGGCGCTGCTGCTGTGCCTGCTGCCGGGAATGGCGCCGGAAGCGAAGGCGGAAACCATCCGCAACATATGTTTTTTCCTGTAAGAAGCAGGCAGATCTTGAGATTACAGGATTCGAGCGATACAACGACGATGGGCATTGGGTAATTTACAAATGTCCAAACTGCGGTAAAAGCAACCGTACCATATTTGTTGACAATCCAATCAGCTATCACTCTGGCGGCACCGAAACGCCGACCTGCACCACGGGCAAAACCTGCGCCAAGTGCGGCGCTCAATACGGCAAACTCGGTCACGACTGGGGTGCATGGCAATCCAGGGGCAACAACAGTGAGCATTTCCGCACCTGCCAGCGCGACGGCTGCGATGTGATGGACACCGCAAGCTGCTCCGGCGACAGCAGTGCGACCTGCATCAACCTGGGAACATGCACTACCTGCGGCGGGCAGTACTACAGCGCACATACCTTCCCTGCGAATCAGGGCTGGGATTCGGATGCCGAAAACCACTGGGTTAGCTGCACCGTCTGCCACGAAGCGAAAACTAAGGTGGGCGCACATTTCTTCGTTCAGGGCAACGATAGCTCGTGCCTTAAGTCCGCAGCCACCTGCGTTTCTCCGCCCGTGTACTACACAAACTGCGCTTACTGCTACCGCAAGGGAACGGATACTTATGTACACCCATGGTATGGACCTGACCCGAACAACCACGACCTGGTGCACCACGACGCCAAGGCGCCCACCTGCACCGAAATTGGCTGGGATGAATATGACGCCTGCCAGCGCGAGGGCTGCACTTACACCACCAAGGTGGAAATCCCTGCCCCCGGGCACGATTATACCGAAAAGGTCGTCAAGCCCACCTGCGGAAAGGGCGGCTACACGCTGCACACCTGCGAAAAATGCAATGACAGCTATAAGGATCACCAGACGAAGACGCTGCTGCACTGGTATGGCGAATGGACGAGTAACGGCGACGGCACGCACAGCGCGACCTGCAAGCGCAAGGATTGCAAGCACGTCGGCAAGACCGAATGCGCCATCGTCGAATTCAAGCAGGATGAAGCGACACGCACGCTCTGCCCCGTATGCGGCAATGTGAGCGATGGCACACATCTGGCGCTGGTTGAAGAAGTGACGGCGGAGGGCGAGCATCTGCCCTATGGCGAGCCGGTGCTGCGCATGGGTGAAACTGCGAACGGCAATACGCTGCTGTGCGTCTGCTTTGAAGTTTCCGGCAAGCTCACCCAGCCGAAGGGCGAGGTAAAAATCACGATGCCCGCCGAGCTGCTGAACGGCGTTACCCTGGCGCTGCTGAATGCCGACGGTACGGAAATTGATCTGCCCTACATCGTGGAAGGTGAAAACGCAGTGTTCACGCTGGATTTCACCGATGTGGAAATTCCCACCGCGCTGATTCGCCTGATACCGACAGCGGAATAATCCCATTTCATAGCGTTTTTAAGGCCGTTGCAGAAGATGAATCTGCAACGGCCGTTATGGTGCGCCCGGCTTAGCCGAAGGCAAGGGCGTCCATCGAGAGGCGGAGTCTGAAAGAAGCCGGATGCCAGCGGGCAAACTCCCGAACCGACGAACAGAAATCACATAGTAGACCGTAGAGGAACGGACGAGTGTGCATAACAACACAAGATCCAATGCTGCCCGAATCCCGTGCGGTAAATGTGGCGGTTATGTGGAAGAAAAAGGCGGCTGCCAGGTTTATCCCCCTGACAGTCGCCTCAATGTTTACTTCTTTTCTACTTTGCTGCTGCCGCGGATGGTCGCATCCGGCTTGGCGGCCTGCTTCATGAACGCCGACGGGCTGATGCCGACGATGTTCTTGAACTGCTTGGAGAAGTGGTACGGATCCTGCATCCCGACTTCGATGCCTGCCTGACGAACCGTGTGCCCTTCCTCACGCAGCAGCTCTTTCGCGCGTTCCATCTTGCAGTGCAGTACATACGACAGCGGCGGCATGCCCACTTCGCTCACGAAGCGCTTGCGGAACGTTTCCATCGGCATACGGGAAATTGCCGCCATCTCCGCCAGAGAGAAGTTGTCCTTGTACTGATTCGCGCGCAGGGTGTCCACGACCTTCGCAATCTCGTGCGAAAGCATCGCGTCCATGGCGACCGGCTGACCCCAGTGGCTTGCCAGCATCCCGTACATCAGGTGCTGCAGCTGATATGTCGCGTCGCTGGTGTCCGTGTGGCGGACGATGACCTGCACAATCTGCTTCGCCAAGTACATCTGGCTCGGCAGCGCCCCCTGCTTCAGCGGCATATGCAGCAGCGCGCCCATCTTGCGTACGACCATCGGCGCAAGCGGGCCTTCCAGCGCAATCCACACGCAGCGGACGCTCTCGTCAATCTGCAGGGCAGCGTCGCGGTTGCCGGCGGGCAGGAAGCACGTTTCCTGCTGTTTCAGCGTCAGCTCATGCCCCTGCCAAACCAGCGTCGCTTCGCCTGCCTCCACCGCGAACCAAATCCACTGGTCATGCGGCTTAATGGGGCGTCTCCCTGCCTCAAACATCGCCGTGCCTGCCGCGTGAATCCACGCACCGCTGGAGCGGGTCAAGCTGCCCGGCTTGTGGTATCCTTCCACCACCATAGTATCCGCCGCAGCCTCTACGTCTGCGAACAGGTAAGACTCCATGCCCTTCATCCTCCTTCAACCAAATGGCACAATTGTCATTATGGCTATTATAATGCCCAAATCGGTTGATTGTCAAGAGGATTACACGATTTTCCCGAAATTTTTCTGAAAGATAGCCGTGCGTGTCCGAGTATAGATGAATGCCATTCGATATAGGTTAGCTTGGGCAAACTTTTCGCCCGAAAAACAGCAAATGTACAATTCTGCCCTTGACAAGCGCAGGATGAGCGGACTATAATAAATGCGGATATGCGGCAATGATGCCGCCGAACGGAGGAATTTTCTCCATGATGCTGTCTGTGCTGTTTCCGTTTACGTTCCCGGCGTTTTTCGCCGGGCAAATTGACGTACCGTGAAGCAGCAGCCGCAGCGATTGAGGAAAACATCAGGCGCGGAAGCTCTTTTGCGGGCTTCCGTGCTTTTTTTCGTCCATTTGAGCTAATAATGATTTTGAGCCAATAATGATTGACGCAGGAGGTTGAACACCATGATTATCGTCTTGAAGCAGGGCACGACCCAGCAGGAAATCGACACCGTCACCAATGCCGTGGTTGCGCGCGGCGTATCCGTCAGCCCGATTGTAGGCACGGAGATGACCATCCTTGGTCTGACTGGCGACACGAGCCGCATTGACCCCGACCAGTTGGAATCCTTTCACTGCGTCGAACGCATCATGAAGGTCGCCGAGCCGTTCAAGAAGGCAAACCGCGCGTTCCATCCCGCGCCGAGCGAAATCAAAATCGGGAACACGGTTGTCGGCGGCAAAAAACTGGCGATTATGGCTGGCCCCTGCTCCGTGGAGAGCAACGAGCAGATTACCGCCGTGGCGCAGGCGGTGAAGGACGCGGGCGCGACGGTGCTGCGCGGTGGTGCGTTCAAGCCGCGTACGTCCCCGTACTCCTTCCAAGGACTGGCATACGAGGGGCTGGACATGCTCTGCCATGCCCGCGAGCAGACCGGGCTGCCCATCGTGACCGAGCTGATGTCTCCCTACGACATTGACACCTTCGTGGACAAGGTGGACTGCATTCAGGTCGGCGCGCGCAACATGCAGAATTTCGACCTGCTGAAACAATTGGGGAAGATTCGCAAGCCGATTCTGCTTAAGCGCGGTTTGTCCGCCACCATCGAAGAGTGGCTGATGAGCGCGGAGTACATCATGGCGGGCGGCAATGAGCAGGTGATTCTGTGCGAGCGCGGCATCCGCACGTTCGAGACGTACACGCGCAACACGCTCGACCTGTCCGCCATCTGCGCGGTGAAGAAGCTGAGTCATCTGCCGGTGATTGTCGATCCGAGCCATTCGACCGGCAAGAGCTGGATGGTGCAGCCGATTGCGCGCGCGGCGATTGCGGTCGGCGCGGACGGCGTGATGATTGAGGTGCACAACGACCCGGCGCACGCGTTGTGCGACGGTGCGCAGTCGATTACGCCCGCAGCCTTTGTGGACGTGATGGCGGATATTCGGAAGATTGCAGAAGCCGTTGGGCGCGAGGTGTGATGATGAAAAAACTCCCCCGCTTGATATGGACAGGGGAGTTTTGAGTATTGACCTTTTTGTTTATTGCGTGATGTTGCCGCAGGGGGAATCGCCGATGCGGCGGCGACAAGGGGGCTTTCCGGTCGCCCCCTTGACCCCTTCGGCGCGGTCACTCCCATGTTGCTTGGTTTCTACCGGAAATTTAGCGAACCGTAGGTTCGCTGGATAAACACGCGGACACTGTATGCAGAAGTCACCAACTGAATCGCGCGAAAGGGTCAAGGGAGGAACTCCCTTGCAGGGTGCAGGGGC
>OKVH01001356.1_pt1 | contig 11537 bp, 8 predicted proteins | sample 1604791 | NCBI WGS metagenome assembly OKVH01 (sample SAMN01760919, study PRJEB22395) | human gut metagenome | reverse complement strand
CTCATAGTCTATTCTATTAGCTTTCTGCTACTTATGATTGATGAATGAGAATATGAGAAATGAAAATGAAAAATCGTTTGCAGGGAGCGGTAAAACAAGACGGCAGCGCTTTATATTGCTGATGAATTGCAAAAAGGTGCTGGCTTTTCTACTGTTATCGAAGATTTTAATTGCTTATCGAGTGCGACAATTGTTCGTACTATTTGTTTTGCTGTCGGTTTTGTTGCTGCTCTCTTGCCACTTTTCCTGCCGGTAATTGCTGTGCCTGCTTTCATTTTGGGTATTGCCGCAGCGGTTATTTATGTGCTTGAAATTACGGGTAAGGAAATTATTTCTCGCTTTTTTCATACCGGTGTCAGCCAAAATGTTGTCGCAGAATACGTGCCAGCAGGAACGCAAGAATCTCCTCGTTCACGCAAAATTATTCTTGTTGCAAATTATGACAGCGATAAAGAAGATAAAAAATTCCAAACTCCGCTTGCTAAATATATGGGAAAGATTCGTCTTGCGGTACTGATTGGTCTAGCAGCTGCTCCTGTTGTTCTTCTTATTAAAACGGTGTTCTTCCTAAACGCTGTTGGTGGAATTGTTATTTTCTTCAATATTCTTACCGTTATTTGTCTTATTTTAATGGCGCTTCCGCTTGTTGATGTAATTGTGCGTAAAATTTCTTCCTATAATCAGGGCGCAAATAATAATGCTGCTGGGATCGGTGTTTTACTTGAAACAGCGCGAACAATTGGTAATGGTTTAACCGACGAAAGTGAGCTTGATGCGCTTGCAAGTGAAGAGGGAACGGTTATTCATGGCGAAGAGGCTGCTCGTTCGGCTGGCGTAATGCCTGAAGGCGTTGAGGTTGAATACGAGACTTCTCAGCGCAATCTTTCTCCAGAAGAATCGCTTGCGGCAGCAAAAGCCGCTATCGCTGCACTTACCGGTAAACCTGTTGCCGATAAAGTTCCCGTTACTGATATTTCTTCACGTTTAGTTAAAGTTGGTGAACCAGCGGATGCAGCGTCGGCAAGTGTTCATTTTGAGGTAGATGAAAACGTTGGTAAACAACCTATAAGATCTGCAAAGTCATCTCGCCCCACTTCGCGTACTTTCGTTTACAAAGATGAACCCGAAACATCTTCTGAGAAAACTTCTGATTCCAAAGAAGAAGTTGTTGAACAGAAAGCGCAGTCTCCAGCAGAAAAAGTTGCTGCAGAGGCAGCTGCGGTTGCAGCAGCTGAGGCAGCCGCAAAAGCGGCAAAGGCAGCGGCGGCCGTAACGCCAACACCGCAGGCATCTCAGGTGGCACCTACAGCTTCTTTTACGCGTGAAACACCTGAAGCACTGCGCTCTGGGCAAACAGGATCTTCTACTAAAGTTGATAAAACTCCTGCTTGGGCACGAAGCGCACAGGCAAAAGCTCACGCAAATAGGCCTGAATTAGAAATTAACAAGAAAGTTTCGCGTTCACGTTTTGCGGATACCGTGGCGGCTCAGCTTACCGATGCGAGTTTGGCAGCATCGGGCGTAACCAATCAACTCACCGGTGGAGCAATTGAAGCACCTGTTTCAATTGCTGATTCAGCGCCAGGTCAAACGGGAGATGTTTCGCGTGAAACAGTTCAACCCGAAAAGCCTATGACAGAACTCGAAGCACGTCTTGCAGCTCTTCATTCAGAAATTGCTGCAACGGAAGCTCCTCATCTTTCCGACGAGGCAAAAGCTGCTTTCGAGCGTATGGGCGAGCCGGAGCAGCAAAAAGAAAAGGGTATGCAGCCCGCTCAGGTAGATGAGGTCAGTGATTTAGGTGTTGAAGGAGCGGCTCTAAACGTAGCACCCGTAAAGCCAGTGCCCGAGCCTGAACCAAAGCCTAAACAAGCTAACCTTGGATCAACGGCACCTATTGAACCTGTTTCTGTTGCTCAGTCAGGAAAAGAGATAACTCCTCTTGTTGTTGTGTCTGTTACCGATATAGCTAAAGAGGAAGACCATAATCTTGCCCAGGCTCCTTCAACATCGGCTGCTGCAGCATCAACGGCTCGTTCTGGTTCTGCTAAATCACTCGGCGCAGTAACAAAGAAAGCATCCGATACTCAAAAGCCAGAGCGCGTAACCGTGGAAGTAACCCCAGTGTCTTCGGGGAATAAAGAGGAAGCATCAACGGCGGGTAAAACTCAAGCTATCGCTCCCATTGATGTCTCTGCACTATTGAATAAAGATCAAGAGAAAACGCCAGAGACCCAGAAAGCCTCAGGTAAACCTAAAGCCGCGGATGTTCTCGTAACGAAGAGAGCATCCGATACTCAAAAGCCAGAGGTTCAGAAAACTTCCGTACTTCCTTCAGCTTCGGTAGACCAAGCTGCTTCCGTTCAGACTAAATCTGATCAACAGAAGCAACTATCTAATCGGCCAGTACCTTTGGTCCAGGATAAGGATCCTCAGAATGTTGCAAAAGCATCTCCTTCTCAAGAAAGAGTCCAAGTTCCTGCACCGGAAGCAGCATCTATTGCGTCACCAATTATTGGCATGGATTCCATTGCGACACTTCAGTCGGAAGCTATTCCCAGAGTAGACATTGACACCTTACAGCCTGCTCAACAGGCGGAACGGCAGGTAATCGTATTGCCAGATGTAGTGTCTGCGCCGAATGCGAGCCTAGATGAAGGTAAGCAGCGTGCTCCGATGGCTGAAGGCAATGAATCAACGCGTTCAGGCACAAAAGCGCTCCTTTCTAATATGCTTCCTCGTATTAGTGAAAACGGCGTTCCTGTTCACGAAGAATCGTCTAACGTCGATACGTTCGGTTTGAACTTGCCATCATTGGGTGATTCAGGGGAGGTAGAACATAACACTGTTTCTCCAACAGGATCATTCTCCACGGTTGGCGGAACAGGCGCCTTTGCCCCTGTAGGTGATGAGCTTGTTGCTGATGTTGCTCCCGAAGATATGTATGTGGACGATGCTGATGATTCAGCATATGATCAGGAATATACACAAACGGGTGCATTTGCAGGTCCTGGATATGTCGACATGCCTAAATCTCGCGCAGGTCGCCTGTTCGGTCGTTTTCGCTCTAAGAAAAAGAAGGATCAAGTCGAGCCTTCAATGAGGGAGTGGATTAATGCTGATGACAATTATGAAGCACGCAGTGTTGGTAAGGCTCGTGGAAATTGGGAAAGCTTTCGTGAAGATGACGCTTCTGTAGATGCTCCAGTAGACAAGGGGCAGTTTGTTGATGTTGATTACTCTGACGATTCTTTCGATAATCCTCGCGGTTGGAATGGTGGTGCTTTCTCACTTAAACGCCTGCGGAAGGGAAAGACTGATGCTGAGGAATCCCTCGAAAATTATGACGAAGAATATGCGGGGGATTTTGGTGCTGACTATATTGCAACTTCTTCTGCTGAGAACTATAGCGAGGCGGCAAGTGTAAACCAGGAGTTTAGAAAACTCAATAACTTCCGTTACCCTGGTCTTGATACCGAAGTTTGGTTTGTTGCGCTTGGCGCCGAAAATGCTGCTCATTCAGGTATGCAGGCTTTTATGGATGAGCATGCTGATGAGCTTAAAGGTTCAATTATTATTAATTTGGAAGCACTTGGTGCAGGGCGCCTCACCTTTATTGAGCGTGAGGGATTTCTCAAGCCCAAAGCAGTTTCTTCTCGCATGAAGCGATTCTTGCGAGCGGCAAGCGAAAAAACGGGAATTAGTTTTTCCACTGCAACCATGGATAGCCGTGACACTACAGCTCAATATGCCATGAGTCGCGGTCATCAAGCAATGACTATCATGGGTATGGAGCAGGGGCAAGCTGCGCACTATGGAAGCAAAGACGACACAATTGACAATATCGATGAGCAAACCTTAGAAGCCAATGCGGCGTTTGTTATGGCGATTTTGAAAAGCATGTGATCCATTGCCTAATTCATCTGGTAAAACAAACAGTCTATGGCTACAATAAGGAAGCTGTTCGGGTGCGAATAAAATATCCCTTGGACTATTAAAGAAAAGAGGTCACAATGGCAGTCGTTGCTTATTGCGTTAAATGCAAAGAAAAGAAAGAAATGGTAGATCCTCAGGAAGGTGTTACCAAGAACGGTCGCATCATTACTAAGGGCACTTGCCCAGATTGTGGCACAAAAATGTCCCTCATTGGTGGCGTGAAAAAGTAATCGGCAACCAAGTTTATGATTGTTTTAAAAAGGCTCCAATGGAGCCTTTTTCTTTTGTATCGTTTACCGCTTAGAATCTAAAATCGCGCGAACCTTGTTTGATGGCTTCAAGATTTTTAGTAAGTGTAGCGAACGTTTTAGCTTCGGCTACCTCTGGTTTTTGAAGCTCTGCGGCAATCAGTTTCTCTCCCTTTTTACGAGTATCATCGGAGGCGTAATCAATAAGATATTCTTCTAGAGTCATTAACGCGTTGGGGTGACAAAAGTCTGCAATCTGTTCGTTTTTGCAGAGTTCCATAAATCTGTCACCCTGTCTTCCTGCACGATAGCAAGCAGTACAGAAGCTAGGGAGATACCCCAAATCTAAAAGCCAATTAATAACTTCATCAAGGCTTCGGTTGTCGTTTACCTCAAACTGACGGCTGTCCTCATTCTCTTCCTCTTTATAGTAGCCACCAACGCTGGTGCGTGAACCACCTGAAATTTGAGAAATGCCAAGTTCAAGAAGTTGCTCTCGGCAGGCTTTACTCTCGCGTGTGGAAACAATCATTCCCGTATAGGGAACAGCAATACGAATACAGGCAACAATTTTTGCGAAGGTTTCATCGTCAACGCCGTTATCAAATGTTGAAGGATCAATATCGTCTGCACGACGAATACGAGGTACGCTGATGGTATGAGGGCCAACTCCAAAAGCAGCTTCTAAATGTTCTGCATGCATAAGCAATCCAGCAAATTCATAGCGGTAACCCTCAAGGCCAAAAAGTACACCAAGGCCAACATCATCAATTCCTGCGCGCATGGCTCGGTCATGAGCTTCGGTGTGCCAAGCGTAATTATGCTTCGGCCCCGTGGGATGAAGCTCCTCGTAGCTTTTTCGGTTATAGGTTTCTTGGAAAAGAATGTACGTGCCAATTTCGGCTTCTTTGAGTTTGCGATAGTTTTCTTCTGTTGTTGCGGCAATGTTTACATTGGCTCTGCGGATAGCGCCGTTTTTATGTTTAACGGAATAGATGGTTTTGAGACTTTCCAATACATATTCAATAGGATTGTTGATAGGGTCTTCTCCAAGCTCAATAGCGAGGCGCTTGTGCCCTATATCCTGAAGAGCAATAACTTCAGCAGCAATTTCTTCCTGGGTGAGCTTTTTGCGTGCAATGTTTTTATTTTTGAGGTGATAGGGGCAATACGTACAACCGTTAACGCAGTAATTGGAAAGATAGAGCGGGGCGAACAGCACAATGCGATTTCCATAGTAGTCTTCTTTAATTTTGCGCGAAATTTCGAACATTTCTGAAACAAGCTCGGTGTCTTCACAGGCGAGAAGTACACTAGCCTCACGATGAGAGAGTCCTTTTCCCTTGCGTGCTTTGTCAAGGAGGGAAGAAACAAACGCGGTGTCTTTTGCCTGCATATCGGCGTAAGCAAGCGTATCGATGATTTCCTGATGGTTGATAAAATCGTCAGCATTAGGCGATTTTACGTCGTACATTATTGCCTTCTTTCGTATAGCCAAACACTGGTAAACGCACTCATTTTATTCACTGTCTATAGGTAAGTGAATTGCTTGAAACAAGAATATGATAAAAATACTTTCAAGAATTAAGAGAACTATATAAAGGATAGTGGAAATAATGCTTAATACTCCCAAAGGACTTCGAATGCATATCGGACTATTCGGCAGACGCAATGTTGGGAAGTCGAGCGTTCTTAATGCAATTACCAATCAAGAAACGAGTATTGTTTCTAATGTGGCAGGTACAACAACTGATCCTATTGATAAAGCGATGGAGCTTTTGCCGCTCGGACCCGTGCTTTTTGTTGATACGGCAGGTGTCGACGACGATCAAGAAGCTATTGGAAAACTTCGTACAAGAAAAACTGCGCAGGTGCTTGATAGATGCGATATGGCACTGGTGGTAACTGAGGCAGGCACATGGAGTTCGTATGAAACAGAACTATGCGAACAATTAAAATCTCGTGGTATTACGGTGCTTTTAATCTTCAATAAAATGGATGCTTTTGAAGGTAAAACCCTCGAAGAATGTTCACAGGAAGTACCAAATGAATATCGCACTTTGCCCGCAGTGGGTATGTGTGCAATTCAGAGCAATGGAGCAAAGTCGGGTGTGCTCGCCCTTCGAGAGGCAATCATCGAGCATGCTCCCGATGAGTTCATTGAAGATCTTGCTATTGTGGGAGATATTGTTGAACCAGGCTCAACAGTTATGCTTGTGGTGCCCATAGATAAAGAGGCGCCAAAAGGGCGTCTGATTTTGCCACAGGTGCAGGTGATTAGAGATCTACTCGATTCGGGAAGTCATGCATACGTGGTTCAGGTTGAGGAATTGGCTTCTGCGCTCGCAAATCTTAAAAACCCTCCGGCGTTGGTGATAACGGATTCTCAAGCTTTTGCAGAAGTATCAAAAATTGTTCCGGAAGATATTCCTCTTACGGGTTTTTCGGTATTATTCTCGCGCTTTAAGGGAGACTTGGTAACCCAGGTACAAGGCATAAAAACACTCTCTTGCCTGACGGAAACTTCCAAAGTTTTAATTGCGGAAGCGTGCACCCATCACCCTATTGAAGAAGATATAGGAACAGTAAAAATCCCTGCTCTCTTGCGCAAGTCAATTGGCAAAAACCTTTCGATAGACAATGTGAGAGGTGTAACTTTTCCTGAAAATCTCGCAGAATATGATTTGGTTATTCACTGTGGTGGGTGCATGTTTAATCGAAGAAGAATGCTCTCGCGTATTCATGCCTGTGTAGCCGCAGAGGTTCCTGTGACCAACTACGGATTGGTGCTTGCTTACTATAACGGTGTTTTTGAGCGCTCAATTCAGGTATTTCAAAGTTCGCTTAATGGTTGACAGAATGAGGAAATGAGCCTCTGAGATAGGCTATAATCGTTGCGTTCAATACACTTCCCAGGAGGCCAACGGCATGCGCATTGGATTTGATAACGATAAGTACATTTCGCTTCAGGCAGAGCACATTCGCAATAGAATTACGGAATTTGGCGGCAAACTCTACTTAGAATTTGGTGGCAAGATTTTTGATGACTATCATGCGTCGCGTGTTTTGCCCGGTTTTGAGCCCGATTCTAAAATTCGTATGCTTAAAAGTTTGGTTGATGAAGTTGAAATCATTATCGCCATTAACGCTAACCATATTGAGAAAAGCAAGGTTCGGGGAGATTTGGGCATTACCTACGATGAAGATGTTTTGCGATTGATGGACATTTTGCGCGGCTTGGGTTTTTACGTAAGCACGGTTGTTGTAACTCACTACGCAAATCAACCTGCTGCCGAGGCGTTTAGGCGCCAACTTGATTCATTGGGCATCAAGAGTGCTTTGCACTATCCCATTGCGGGCTATCCGTATGACATTGATCATATTGTGAGCGATGAGGGTTATGGAAAAAATGATTATATTGAAACAACACGCCCCTTGGTTGTGGTAACAGCGCCTGGTCCCGGATCAGGAAAAATGGCAACGTGTCTTTCTCAGATTTATCATGAAAACAAGCGTGGCGTTAAGGCGGGTTATGCAAAATACGAAACCTTCCCCGTGTGGAACTTACCGCTTAAGCATCCTGTGAATGTTGCGTATGAGGCAGCAACAGTTGATCTCGATGACGCAAATGCAATTGATCCTTTCCACTTGGAAGCGTATGGAAAAACTACTATCAACTACAATCGTGACATTGAAATATTCCCTGTACTTAAAACCATGATGGAGCGTATTTTAGGGGAAAGTCCCTATCAATCCCCAACCGACATGGGCGTTAATATGGCGGGCATGGCAATTGTTGATGATGATGCGGTTCGAGAAGCTGCAAACATGGAAATTGTTCGCCGTTATTTCCAAGCAGCGGTTGATTACAAGAAAACCTCTACGGGGAAAGATCAGGTTGAAAAACTTGAGCTTCTCATGAACAAGGTGGGAGTAACGCCGAGTCTTTCTCCTGCTCGCAGCATTGCGTTATTGAAGGAAGAAACAACAGGCGCGCCAGCGGGTGCTATGGTTTTACCTGATGGAAGCGTTGTTACGGGTAAAACTTCCAACTTACTTGGTGCCGCATCGTCTTTGTTGATGAACGCTTTAAAGGGGGTATCAGGCGTAGAGGATGATATTTATGTTTTGAGTGATGCGGTTATTGAGCCAATTTGTGCGCTTAAAACTGGTTGTCTGCACAGCCGAAACCCCCGTTTGCATTCTGACGAAACTTTGATTGCACTTTCTATTTGCTCTGCTACTGATCCTTTGGCGGCAAAACTTGTTGAACATATTGAAGACCTACGTGGTTGCGATGCGTTTTTCTCTGTCATTATTTCGTCGACCGACGCGGACCTATATCGCACCTTAGGGATTAACGTGTGCTGTGAACCTAAATACGAACAGCATCGCTATTATCACAAGTAATTGTTTTAGGGATTTAACTCATCGATTTTTGGTTGCGCTATAATTGGGAGCACAATCTGCGGGCGTCGTATAATGGTTATTACTCGGGCTTCCCAAGCCTGCGACGCGGGTTCGATTCCCGTCGCCCGCTCCAGCTATGTTGCGCCGCTCCTTCGAACGGCGTTTTTTTGTTGCACTGCGCCACGAAGTACGGTGATTTTACAAAACAGTTTAAAGAGCAAAGAAACGGCGAGAACTTTGAAAAACATACGTTGTTGGTTTTCTTCCAACGAGGTTAGGGGGAATCGAACCCATTAGGGTGGAATTCCGAAAAAAAGCGTCCAGTGAACGCTTTTTAGGAATTCGCCTGAGGCGTAAGCCGAAGAGGGTGAGGCTTGTGAAACAAGCCGAGATTCCCGTCGCCCGCTCCAGCTATGTTGCGCCGTTCCTTCGAACGGCGTTTTCCGTATAAAGGCCCTTTAATTCAACATTTCAATACGTATTGGTGAAATTTCTTATGTAGACACGTTATTGGTATAGAATGAGCATGGCAAATATTTTGTGTAAGTTTGGGCTGATGAAGAGCCGTTTAGCCAATGGCATATAGCGACCAAAAATTTGGGAGGAATCAAGAAATGTTTTGTTCTAATTGCGGAAAAGAAAATGTCGATGGCGCACACTTCTGTGAACAGTGTGGATCACCTATGGAGCCAGCTCCTCAACCTGCAGCACAACCTCAACCCGCGCCTGTACCACCTGCCGCTCCCCAGCAATCAGCTCAGACAGTTTCTCAGCCTCAATGTCAGCAAGCCAACGCGGCTAATGATCCCATGTATGTTTCTATTGTTTCTCCTGAATATGTGGTTGAAGAAAAAGACAAAACTCTTCGCTTGATCAATTTTATTTTCTGCATCATTTCCTTGGTCGCAACGTGCTGGGCCGTCATCCCACTTGCTTGGATGATTCCAATGACAGTACATAGCTGGGGTATTTATAAGGGTACTAAGCCTAACACCACTGGTTTTGGCGTATGCACTCTTATTTTTGTAACTCTTGTTGGTGGTATCTCGCTTCTTTGTTCCAAGAAGGATAAGTAAATCAAAAAAATGCCACGAGGTAGAAAATCCTCGTGGCATCAATCCAAATAAAAGCTTTCTAGCAGCCAGCGTATTATTCACTCTGGTTTGGGAAGGTGAAATAAGAGCTATGGCACTACTGGTAGACAAGCAATTTTTGGCTAATTAAAAGCGGAGTCAATCTTAGCTGCCATCTTTTCCTTAATTTCTTTTTCTTTTTCAGTATCCAGAGCCCATTTGCCGCAGACATTGCCACGGGTAAGAACGCTACCCTCTTTGACACCATAAGGCAATTCGGAAAGGGGGATGCTTCTGAATTCACCGCGAGAGAATTCGCATACAGCTTGCTTGTCTTCAATGCGGTCGACGATGATGGTTTCCATAACGACTCCTGTCTTCGTGGAAGCAGTTCCTGACTCACGATAAGGCTATCGGGGGCGAAGAAAAGCTTTGGGGAATAAGCGTTAAAAAGATGACACTGCTGCTACAAACGCGTGCAATGTGCATAGCAACACTATCTAGTATAGTCTTTTGTTTGCGCAGGTAAATGGCGTGTTTTTGAGATTTTATTTCAATATGCTATTGAAAAAATAAAAGCGCTTAGCTTCAAAAGTTAGACCTCACCTTTTTCTGTTTTCCATTCAATGGTTTTACCATCGCATGTTGCAATAATGGAGCCATTGAGGTCGGTGCGATAAATCATTACTCCATTTTTCTCTAGCGCGGAAAGGGTTTTTTTGCTTGGATGCCCATAGTCATTATCCGTACCAACCTCAATTACTGCCCATTCAGGACTAAGTGAAGCAACAAGGTCATTGGTTGTAGAGGTTTTACTTCCGTGATGCCCAATCTTGAGCACATCAACGTGCCCTGCTTGAGCCTTGGCGATAACTGAAGAGGAGGCGTCTCCTGTGAAAAGAAAAGATTTTTCACCTTTGGTTACTTTAAGAATGGTGGACCAATCGTTGAGGTCATCGTAGTCTGCGTTTAGAAAAGGCGATAAGATTTTGATAGAGCAATCCTGCTCGTCATAGATGCTTGTCCCTCGAGTGGTGGCATTGATCTTTAAGCCTTTATCAGCTACTGCTTCAAGAAAGTGTTCGTAGGTTTTGGTGGTATGGGTTACTTTGGGAGCCCAAACTTCTCCAATATCAAATGACTGCAGTACTTCTGCCATGCCCCCGATATGGTCTGAGTGGGGGTGGGTGGCAACAACGTAATCAATTCTTGAATAGCCAAGATTTTTGATGTAGCTCTTTACAGTGTTGGCTTGGTCCCATTCTCCGGCATCGATAAGCAGTGTTTTTCTGTCGGGCAATTCCAAAAATTCGCTATCCCCTTGGCCAACATCGATGAAATGAGCAGTAAGAGTATTGGAGGGTGTTGGCTGAGCTGATTGATGGGAAGAAGAGCATCCAGAAAAACAGCAGATAAAAAGACAAAGGGTAGCTACTACTGCTGCGATGCGAGAGATATGTTTCATTGAAAGCCTTTGGTTGGTGTTGGTGATTGGGCGCCCTAAAGCCAATTGCGCTTTGTGCATTCCTAATGATAATAATGTTTAAAATCCCTACACTGATAATTCAAGCGATAATAAAAAGCTCATTATGTGAAAGGAATAGGTCATGAAGCCTTTAGGAATTAGAGATATTGTTGGCCCTATTATGGTTGGACCTTCTTCTTCGCATACGGCGGGGGCACTTCGTATTGCGAGTATGGTACGAAATTTACTTACCGATGAACCTGCGCGCGTAACGTTTGTTTTATATGGTTCGTTTGCTCATACCTATCGCGGTCACGGTACCGATAGAGCATTGGTCGCGGGGCTTTTGGGGCTCCACACCGATGATTTACAAGTTAAAAATTCGTTTGATCTTGCGAAGGAAGA